>Ga0182004_10002856_pt1 | contig 13578 bp, 9 predicted proteins | sample Sormic07211540_1_FD_120479 | JGI IMG/M metagenome (GOLD analysis project Ga0182004, IMG submission 120479) | Endophyte microbial communities from Sorghum bicolor roots, Mead, Nebraska, USA - 072115-40_1 MetaG | ecosystem: Host-associated > Plants > Roots > Unclassified | place: USA: Nebraska...
CCGGTGCTAAAGGGGTCTTTAACCTCGGGCCGCAATAAGGCCGAGGTTTTTGGCCATTTTGGGCATCGACCAATGCCTCATTCTGTAGTAGTGGGTAGCTCTTCAATGAATCATGGGAATTATGATGATGGGAACTATGATGATGCTGAGTTTATAGAGAGTATTCTAGTGAGGATGATGACATATCTGAATTTCTTAGTGACTTAGCTGCTGGCTGGTTTTGATGATAGAGGAGATTTTGAGAACAATATATGGCTTACTCTAGAGCATTGTCCTAAACTAGTTGCCCTTGAAAAATTGGTAGCAGAAAATAACAAGGAGTTGTACCCAAATTGCAAAAAATATACACAACTAAGGTTCCTAATTAGATTGCTCCATATCAAACTCCTTGGAGGATGGTCTGATAGATCTATTAATCTACTTTTAGATATACTTAATGATGCACTTCCTGAGGGTTCAGCACTACCTAGAACATTTCATGAAGCTAAGTAATCGGTGAAATCCATTGGAATTGATTACAATATTATTCATGCATGTGAAAATGATTGCATTCTTTATTGGAAGGAGAATATAGATCTGAATTCGTGTCCAAAATGTAAGGATTCATGATGGATATCAGGAACGAAGAGTTTAGATGGGAAACGTATTCATAAGGTTCGTATAAAGGTTCTCTGTTACTTTTATATAAAGAAACAACTCAAAAGGTTATTTTGTCCTAAAAAATAGCATGGCTAACAAGATGGCATGATGAAGACCAGAAAAAAATTGGTTTCCCGGAGGTGTAAAAATTGGTTTCCTCACAACAATAATCTCGAGGGCTCTCAGAGGGAGTACAGGAGCTAGAGTCCTAGAACCTCCTGAGCCACTAACACAACGAGCTTGGTGAATTGATTTCGGGGCATGCCAGTCAATTTGACCAGAAAATTGATAAGGTGAAAGTACAAATGTCAAATTATGGAACCTGCCGGTTATTGGTAGACAGTTCCGAGATGTATGGCCTTTAGAAGCCGTTGAAATAAGGAAATTAACTAGAAAGTTAACTCTTTGAAACGATGCAAAAAGATAAGCATTATTGATCATACTAAACAAATGCATCTTATGGGTGTAAACTATCAGATCGGCTATTTAGCCGATACGCTGTGTGTAAAGATAAAAGATAGCTTACATGCATTATCCTTTTGTCCATTAAATGAACAATAGCTTACTAAAACTGGTCTAACGGCCAGCGGTTTTAATAAATTACTTTCATAATTTGTATTAAATCTATATTCAATTGGTCTAACGGCTAGCGAGCTTCAATAAATTTAACACATATTACTAGTTCATTTAATGCTTAAGCAGACTCTTGCACGTGCACTATTCATTTAAGCTTAACTGGATCGACTATTTTAGCCGATACAGGGTCCATGAGGCACGAACAAGATCTATCTATATTGTTATAATCAGATTTAGTTATTAATGCCAAAACTAACCATAACAAAGTAGATATCTCGAACGCACAACATGTAACGATCAAGGTTAACATATTAGCTATTTTCTATTCGCTTAATGATTGTGATTTATTTGAAGCTTGTGATAAGCGTTTAGATTTGAAGCTCGAGCCAATTCATTAAACCTTGATCGGGCAGAATATTGTTACAATAAATAAAACATTAAGTTTTGAACAATGTTAGTAACTTGATGAATCTATTAAATTGCCAATTTAGTAGAGCCGATAACTAACTTAAACCATGATTCATAAGAGGTTAAAACAATGCAGCCTTACAAACACAATTCAAGTCGATAACTAGTTCATAATTAAGCTTGATATGAGGTCGAATGATGTAGCCATGACAAACTAAATATGAACCATGACAATACTTACAAGCAAAACAAAGGTCGAATTCAACCGATGCAGCTCGATTTGTTGAAGGTCTCGTCGAGATCTACTTCTACTCCTATTCCTAAGGTTGGTGGCCGGAGCCAAAAGGGTTTGTATTATGATTGTGTATATTCTTACAAGGATCGGGTACCTAATATTTGTAGTCCAGAGTCCTAACCTCATGTTCTAATATGACTCTTTCCTCAAAAAGGTAACCTGGATTCTAACTTTACCTTTCTAATCGAACCCGACACGTCTTCTTTCGTCTTGCCTTGTTCCAACACTCTTCTAATCGACTAATCTTGTTATGCTTCTAGTTTGGTCGATCCACTGATCCGGCCGCCCCTCCGCCTTCCGTGAAGTAGGCCCACTGCAGTTTCCTGACCTGCCAATATTTGGGATTAACATAAGGTAACCGCTAACAAGCTAGAAAAGGTCCTCATACTGAGCTAAAGCTAGATACAGATAAATCCTCAAGTTGCTAAAAAGTCATTTTTATCGTTTGTTGCTTAAACATTAATCAAGTCACAAGATCATGGTCCCGAAAAGAAAACCCAAATGCTATACATGCCATGATCAAAGTTTCTCTGCTGCTCTTGCTGATCTTTCTCGTCGCCAAGGTACAAGTCTTGATCACCAAAGTATTACTCACCGTCTAATTAAACTCGATCACTAATCATCAACACACAAGCAATCGGGACCAAACATACACGAAGTAAACAAAACTACAATTAGAACAGTACACCAGTAGTAGCAAAACAGTAAGAAAAGATTATAAAACGATTCTACGCATCGCTACAATCACACAGACATAAAGATCACGAAATTTGGAGCTAAAACGGAGAAGATATATGAATTTTCTAAGATTTCCTTTAGAAAAGTAATTAATTAAATAAGGTCACAAAATTAAAAAGTTTTAAACTATTGAACCAACTTTACTGATCTCGTGATTACGAATCTAATGCAATTTGAACGGGTCAAAATGAAGTTAAAACGAACATTTTATGCATAAAACAATTTCAGTGGCAGTTTTGTAAATCTTGAAAACGTATTTTTGAAATCAACAGAGCTGGTTTATGCTTTCAGGATTAGAAAATGTACTTTGAAACTGCGTAAAGGACTACGGGTTCTATATTTGAAAAGGGCAGGGTTTCTTATGCAAAACTACCAGGCCGAAGGGGTATCCTCATATCTGAGCCGTTATATCTTAACTGGATGGCCTGGATTAGATCTAAGGAAACAGGAGAGCGGTTGTCGGCTGGCTACAGGGCACTGACGGCGGCGCCATTGCCGGAGAGGAAAGGAGCTTGCCGAAGTTGGTGATTTCGGCCCTAGAGACCATGGTTTCCAACGAGAAAAGCACCAGGAGCAAGAGGAGATCGATACATACTCACCTAGGGGGTTTTTGTGGTTGGAGATCGATCGAGGTTGGTGTGCGGCATGTCCTGGCAGCTCGGCGTTCCTGCAGTGTTCGGCGACGATTAGAGGTTGAACCAAGACGAGAGAAAGATGGAGAAGAGGCTCGACATCTCCACAAAGAGTGAAACGAAGCTCGGCAACATGCGCACAAGCTCAGTAATGCGATGAATCGACCCGACGTTGTTGACCACTCCTCGGCTAGATCCAGATCAAGAACGCCAGCGTTATAGACGGCTTTCCATTGTGTGGAGGGGAAAAGAGAGCGTAGAGAAAGGCCTAGGGCTTTATAAGATACGGGATTAGCCCAAATCCCATGGAATCCGGGATTTGTAGTGTGATTTCTATGAATGGGGACTTCGGGTCGGCCACGGCAAGAGGTGGAAGATGACTGACGCGTGGGCTCCATTGGTCAGTGAGGGCAAAGGCAGGGCCAGGCTGTCAGCAAAAGAAGAGGAGAGCGAGCACGATCCAGGCCAGCTTGCTGCTGGGCCAAGACAAAGCGGGGCAAGGGAGCGGAATGCGGCCTACGGAGCTGGGCTAGAAGGTGGCCTGTGCGCGCAGTGGCTAGCTAGCTGGGCCACAGAGTTGGAGCAGACGGGGTGCACGTGGGCTTATCCACCTGGGCCGCGAGATGGGAAAGGTGGGAGTGGGCCAGATTCCATTGAGAGGGGTGAGCTCTTCTTTGTTTGTTGTTGTTTTTTCTTTTATTCAAAAGCCTATTTCGAAACTAATTTGAAAACCATTTTCAAAGCAATTTGAATCATTTTGAACTTCTAGTCAAATCACTCAGCACAATAAATCAAATACAACGACATGTATGCTCAATAATGTTGCTAAACCCTATAATAAATTTTAATTTGATGAAAATTTATTTTTCTATATTTTCATGAGCACAAAAATACATAATTAAATCATTTTAGCCCTCTTTCAAAAGGAGGAAATTTTGGGTGTTACAATCCTTACGTATCAAGGAAGATTGGAGAAAGCTCACCCGTGGAAGGCCTTATCATAGCAGTAGCACGTAACGATCAAGCACTAGACTGCAGCAGAGACGTCATTGAGTAGTTGCACCATATTATCAGCCCCCTCGTACACAACAAAGAAAGCCCAAGGCAAGGAGCTCTATCTTAGGATCCATCCACTTTGTACCCCATGCCTTCCTTGGTATATAAGGGGAGGCATGGGACCCCTTAAGAAAGAATCAAAAGGTGAGCATTTGACCAACCTGTTCACCATCATACTAACCAAGAACCAAAGGATAGCACCATGCCATCCCGTAGCAATCTCTCTCTTGATTTCACCATTGTAGGAACCCTCGATTAGACATTCCTAATTAACATGAAGAACACCATACTGCTAGACATAGAGCTCGGAAGCCCAAACCTAGATAAATTGCCATTGTCACTGAGTGTTTTGAGTGAATGAGGCACTGGAGATCCATACGCTGACCTCCGACAAACAACACATGGGAAACCATTGTTTAAGTTGACTCAACTAATATAGGTGGCTATTGCGAGTAATGGTTTGAGGGACATGCTCTTTGGCATTTTTGAATTATTTGTACTTATAGAAATGGGCTAACGCATTTTAACTATCAAAACCACGTGGCAAGCGTGGTGAGCCACCTAAAAAATTTACTTATAAAATAAAAGATGTATTTATGATTTAGAACATTTTTTGACATTGTTAAATACTACGAAATATGCCAGTGCATCACTGTAGGGTATACAGCTTGTTGCATACTCACCTTCAGTAAGTAATCTTTACTGAATTTAATTAGTGCCCGTCCATCCTAGAATAAATCAAATAAATCCTAAAATCCTTATTTGTTTAGAAAAAGGAATATATTAATATCCTAGTTTCTGCATCGACTAATGTATATAATTGTTCCTTATTGCAAACACCAGTGCAATTAATGGTCCATGCAATCTAAAAACAAAGTTTTTGAGACAACCGGAAGAAAGTAAAAGTTCCAGAAGCAACATTTAGCACGTAATTCTATGACTAAATCTCTAACCATTTCTTATAAACACGTCAATCTTCCTACAAGCCATCTTCATCATTTGGCCCTCCTCCTCCTTAAATAAGATGGTGCTAGGATATCATCAAGACTATGTTATTGCGGGTTAATCATATTACCCAACAAATATTGCACTCACATCCACAAGAATCTTGGATTTCAGTTTCCTATTAAACCCTTGTAACCAGTCCGTAAACAAGTTGTGTATACTAGTTGGGGGTATATTAAATTAAAGGAAACCTGAATAGTTGGCCACACAAATTTAGGAAAATGACAACCATAGAGTAGATGTTGTATGGACTCCTCGGCGGAACAAAAACAACGCTTTTCCTATATCCTTATCATTATCGTCTTGCTAAATTTTCTTTTATTAAGATTACTCTCTTATACAAATACCATAAAAATACCTTGATTTTAATAGTTAGTTTAAGTTTTCATATTATGTATTATATGGTATAGCTTCGACTCCTAATAATGCTCTATACATGGATTTAATTGAGAACAATCTATTCTGATGTAGCCCCCACACAACGATCCCTCTAGTTTGTTAATTGTACACATCTATAACCATAGCGACCACGCCATGCCATGGTTGTAAATTAATACCTACCAGGGATCTCCTGAAAGCCACATTTAAATGCTAGGCATGTATAACAAAGGATTAAACCATATGGGAAATTCATTATATATTGTCTCAACCATGGTAGTTGGCTATGCGTGTAATGGTTTGAGGAACAAGGTTTTAAGTAGTTTTCAATTATTTAGACTATATATATATATAATGTACCAACTAATTAATTTTACTTCTCATATAAAAATGTAGCAATTGGTTTACAATATCTTCTAGCATTACTAAATACTACTCCTACCATTCTATATTATAAGATGTTTTGGCTTTTCTAGATATATTTTTTCCCATGCATCAAGACATACAATATGTCTAGGTACAGAGCAAAAGTAAATGTATCTAGAATAGAGAGAGTAGCAAAGTTGTATGTTGCAACTTGATGTACAACTTATTGTGTTGTCATGGGAGTCAATTGTCTTTGTTGGATTTAGTTGATCTTGGGCCAAATTGTTTCAATCAAATCAAGTAAACCACAAGTTCTGTCAAACATGCGTGGTACAATAAAAGATTTATTTCACATATGAAAATAGACTAGAGATTAACCCAGCTTAAATAGATGACTATTGTGTGCATCTGTTAAAAGGTTGGGAAGTTACATAGGTGAGCCGCCACTTGCCTTATTTACACGCACCTAGCGATACTAAGTCGATCTTGACCAACACCGTGTTGTAGGAGGAAACAACCTGGCTTTAATTACTAGGCCATGGACCTCGGATTCCTAATGTATGTGTCTACGTTTACCATTCATGGAAGAAAAATGTAATAAGACTGTCAAATAATAGGTCTAAGAATTTTTCGTACTTTAATATTAGGTCTGTAGATCTCCAGCAGTTCTAATACCCTTTTTTGTGTGCGATTAGAGCTTTTATGTAAAAAGTTCATCTCATATGACCACATGTAGTCAATGAAATACTTAGGAAAACACAGCAGCAAAACACTATTTGGGCGTATTTTTGGCATGTATTTTGTTAAGAGCAGCAAATTACAACCAGAATTAAAACAAAAGGGCCATTACTAGCATTATTTTAATTATAATGCAACCTACAAATATTTCAATTATTTAAAGCCGCCACAATCAAGCTCCTAGTAGTGTAGGATGTACTACATATTATTTGAATCTAATAAAAAATTAACGACGACTGAACCCTAAATCTGACTAAAATCTAGGATTTTGCTTCGTCCTTGTTCCTGACAATGGTGAGGGTAACACAGCATCAGATGTTGGAGCCCATCGAAGTACTCATCCGTTCCAGTCCTTCCATATGTAACAAAACTACCAGCTGGACCACATGACAGACAAGACCCCTTCAATTCTGTATGCGTTTAATGTCCTGCTGGACACAGCCAGTAGTCCTAGTCAGCAAATGCCAGTCAAAAGCACACAGTAAGGACAAAACTCACCAACCTGTGCTGCTTGCTGTGCGCCGAATTCTATCATTATCACTTTGCGTCTGGAGAACACTAGCTGGCAGGTTGTCATTTTCTATCCCCTCCATCCTACGCAGCCACGGCAGAGCCCTGGTGGTGTGAGTGGTGACCATTCACGGAAGGGACAGCCTGAAGCGCTCGCGTGAGGAGGTCGAGGAGCAGGCTGCACCCATGGCGTCGTCCCAAGCTCGCAACCCGTGAGTAGCTTCTTCACCTACTGCCGCTAGTCTTCTTCACGGATCTGGTAATATATAGTGATTTTCCATCGTCCGATGTGTTTGTTTGGTCATTGGGAACAAGGGGGCTGGCCGCGGCGGTGCCACCGGCTGGAAATGGCGAGCCACGAGTGATGACGATGGACGACTACATCGAATTCACACAGAGCGTCAAGCGTACATTCGGCCAGGCGAAGTACCACGAGTTCTTCGAAGTCCTCCAACAAATCGACAGGTAGATCTTCCATCATGTGTGCATCGTCGATCCCTTGTAATCACTTGCTAGCCTGTAGATCTGGAACCCTAGCTATATAGATCTTGCTCGAGAGATGCACCATCTATCACAGGCTTCATCACGGGCTATGTTTTATGAAGTGGATCCTGCATGGAGCTGATCTGTTGTTTGTTGATTGATTGTAGCATTGGAGCAAGAGCCGTCTACGACCGCTTGAAAGTTCTTCTCCGCGAGCACCCCGATCTCAAACGTCATTTCAATATGTTCATGCCCACACAGTACAAGCTGAGTCTCACGGACGACGTCTACCAGCTGGAAGAAGAGCTAACTGATAGCCTGCATGGAAGCGTGATTGACTGAATGTCATCTTTTGCTCATAGGTCTTGCTATGGCTAAACCTAGTCATTGTTGCTTAATTTCCTTGCTTTGCTCATAGGTTAGCTGCACTGGTGCAGTGATATCTTGAATGCTTCTTTCTTTACTATCGGATCGGATCTGCTCTGGAACAGGTCGTGCTGATTAGCTTGCTGAATAATGTCTGGATGTATCCGTCATTGTTTATTTCTCTTTGAATTTCTGAGAACAGTTTAACTACAACACCGCCTTTTATACAGCGGCAGTAATACTACTACTACTGCTGCTGCACGGATCGAGCTAGTATGTGTATATTATGTCAGTCTATGCTTTCTAGGATGCAAATAGATCCAGATTTGTTTCAAATGGCGGGGAGAATATTTTCTGGGACAATGATATAGCAGTATGCTATATCATAATGGGGTTTTCTTATTTCGCCACAATTTGCCTATATTTCTGATATCCTATTTATCCGTTATGTTGACATTTAGTTAAATTCAATTTGGTTTTTGTTTGACTTCCAATATATCCTTTTTATCCTTATCATTTGTGACCCTGGTAAAATTTATTTATGGTGGATAGCATAAAGCCACATATAGCTAGAAGCATATAGGCAGTTGGTCACCAATATAATGTAAGTAATCTAAAAATGCTAAACATGAAAGGAAATTCTTTTTATTTCAGTCTACTCTAGAGGCACATGGTGTTATTTCATAGAATAGGCATGCTCTGTTGCACTTAACCAACGGTAACTAACAGAAGATTATGAGTGTGTTGTGGAAGTGAAACTAGTTCTCTCGAATTTTGTTGGGAATTGGGATATGTCTAGATGTCGAAACCTTCTTTTCACTTGTCACCAATTGCTGTTGTGATCATGTGTCATATTGGACAAGATGGCACAAAATATTAATCACATGGGCTAACGAATGGTTGGCTTGCTGACTCCTTGTGTCCATGTCTATTGCTAACCTTGTCATAGCCACCAGGCTTATCACAATTATTGCTGTCTCGACATTCCAAAGGGGCAGCATGCACGCCATATATGTAAATAAAGATTGATGTATATATAATCCTATGACTTGAAATTCTCCTGCTCCATGCTTCTCCTTCATGCAAATGCAAGTGTTCCTTGGTATGAGAATCAGAGTTTTTTTCATTTCTAAGTTCCAATGTCATCTCTCCAACATTTGTTAGTCTTCCTTCCACTCTCAATTTACCCTGACACAACTATGCCACTTTTTAAGTTTTTAGCCAGATGTTTCTCAGAAGCAAGTTGCCCTTGTACGACTTTGTTGTGAGAAAAAAGGTACTAGCATTTTTTTGTTTCATGCCTTGTTTAGTTCCAAAAATTTTTGCAAAACAGGAATAGTAGCACTTTCGTTTGTATGACAAATATTGTCCAATCATAAACTAACTAGGCTCAAAAGATTCGTCTCTTCAATTTCGACCAAACTGTGTAATTAGCTTTTATTTCCGTCTATATTTAATACTTCATGCATGCGTCTAAAGATTTGATGTGACGGAGAATCTGAAAAATTTTGCAAAATTTTTTAGGAACTAAACAAGGCGTCAGGAACAAAACATTCCCAAAGAATAATGTCATCCAGTCAACACCAATTCTCTACTTTTCTTTCTTAGCTCTACATGATAATCTGTGGATTGGCACATATATATAGTCGGTACTCTTCTTTCTTTCTAAGAAATACTGTTGTTGCTTCACATGTCACTAGAAGGGTAATTCTAAAAGAATAAGAACTTGTAGAAGAATTTGAGTTCACTTAGGGCCCTCAGCATTGTCGGTAGTGTTTTTAAATTTCATGAAGAGCAACCATGGTTCAAATCGACTTCAGATATCATTTACTTCACCAAATAAATGTAGAGATTAGTCGCCGGTAATCACGAATCATTTTCTTGTTTGAAAAACACATTCTTATGAGATCTACATATATATGTATGCATGTAAAACTGCATATGCAAGAAGTTTTGTACTTTGAAGGCCATGATTATGGATGGAAAGGGATTGATACTTTATCATGCTGCAGAGTTATTTGTTTGTCTTATCGTATGATCCGAATAATGCAGTGACCTGTTTCTGCAGATGTCATTTGAGCAAAGACATCTATGCACCGGGTGACTATGATTGATATGGTATTGAATTCTATTTATACAGGAAATGTAGTCAAAAAGCTAGATTACTAAGACATATTCTTTAGTTTCTGAGAGTTCATAGAAATTTTGCACATGCAAAATGATTTAGCTTAATTATTTGGTATGGTGCAGCATTCATTTCAAAAATATAAAGATACTATGGTTAAGAGATTTTTATGTACTGGTTAATTATAAGTGATAAAGAGTATAGTGGTTGTTGTGGTTTTAGTTTCTTTTCACAGCAGAGATATTGCTGGGTAAGCTACAACCAGGAAAATATGTTCATCATTTTTTGTAAGATTCAAGGTCTTGTAGTGCTATGGAACGGAAATTGGCAAATAATGTTGAAGTTGCAAATTTTGGAAACTAATAATTCAGTGGTTCTGAGGTTCTATAAATACTGCTTCTGTTTAATCAGGGTTGATTAAAGACCCCTGGAATTCGCTGCATCCACAACATTCAGAGCATTGGTGTCTCTTTTATGAGCTGACACGTGTCTTCATAACTTTTACAAAAAGACTCTTTACCTTTAAGATGTCAACCCGCCATCCAACATATCCTCTATAACATATATAGTGATCGTGTTTCGATATCTTATATTCGGGACCCTTAAGTAAATTTTCTTACTATTTTGCAAACCACCTTCTGAAAGCATTGCGGAGACCCCCACATCTAAAACCCTACCACATCCCTTTGTCCCCTTTTTATCGGTCTCTCTTCTTTCTATACCTCCTTAACGCCTCTGCGGCCACCTTCATGCCCTCTCCTTGTCGCGCCACCTCCATGCCAGCACGATGGACGAGTAGACCTCCTTCGTGCGAGCAGAGGACTGAAGGAGGGTTCCCACACGATAGCGCCGGCCTCCCTTGTCCCCTGTTGAAGACAGCGTACATCGTGGAGATCCCACACCATGGCACGGCCGTGCAACAGCCCCTTCGAGTGCCACCGACATGAAGCAGGTAACCCTACCGATGTGTATGTAGGTAACCCTAGATGACCCAGTCGGCGGAGGACCAGCGGTGGGAAAATAGGAGGAGCTCGCTGGCCTCCACCGCATACATGCTTGTTGGCTGCGAGGCCCCATGAGCAGGCAGCTAGGCTCCCTACCCAGAGATGTGAGGCTTCAGCTCGCTTTCCTCCAGATCCGGGCATCCGGCTGGCAACTCCCCCTCCTACCCCTCCCGATCTAGCGTGACACTGTGCTCTAGCTGTTGGCTTGTCTGAGCGAGCTGCACCAGGTCGGTTATGGTGCCACTCAGCAGCGAGGTCGCCCTTGCCATCGTGCTCCTGCTCTCCGTCTTTGTTGGTAAGCTCGTGACCGTCGTTCGCGTCACCAACGGCCTTAACGAGCAATTCGTAAGGGAGGTAGAGTAGAATGTGCTTCTGTCTGTGATAGCAACTACTGTGTATTCCTACTAATTGACTGTTAGCTTCCTCGTCAATTTGCTTGGTCCTGCTAGCCAGTAACTACGGCAGTAACAGGTTGCATTATTACTATTCTTATTATTAGATGTACATCTCAAATAAGCTTCTGCTGGGTTTCATCAATATATATTAGTAAAAGTAAATTTGTGTTAGCTAGCACTAGAGTGAGTACTAGCACCATGCCATGTGTGTGATGGTATTTCTAAACCTGAGGCTGCGAATAAAATTGTACTACCTCTGCTTATTCCTTGTCATCGACTTGGTATAACCGAGGACATGTGTGAACTGAAGGGATGGAGGTATAAAGCTACATGAAGTTATCAATTTGGTTAGGTACTTTGTACACTTATGTGAGTTGAAAAGAACACTAATTCTATTAAATTTTGAACTGTTTTAGTCGTTGCTAAAAATTGTCCATCATGAGGTCTGTGGAGAGGCCACCAGTGATTCTACATTCAGCTGATGGGGCCTGTGGTGGTGGTTGTAGGATAAGCCCCTGGTGCAGCCTTCTCATCGTCAATTCCAGGCCCTATACTGCATCTTCCTTGAACTCGACACCTAGCTACGCTTGCGCTGTTGGTCAATCCATCCATCTTAGGTTCCATATATTGAAGTGAAGTTTTCAGTGAATATTTTTCTTGTTTTTCAGTCGTACAACTAGCGGTAAGCATAAATTCTTTGCTTAAATCTTACACCTATCTCCTTACTTTTATGTGCAGTCAGTTCTCCAATGTTCCTAAAGATGGTCTTGTCCTGGGGCTTTTGTCAAGTTTATCAATAAGAAACAGGGCATCAGTGGTCCCAACCCTTTGCTCCCTGCTGAACCATTTTTATTTCTGGTTCAATAGGTTTCGACCCCCAGTTGATGATTTCCAAATACACCATGTTGTTTGTGAGGCTGTAATTGATAAGGAATAAAAAAAGGTTTGCAATGCTATCTTTGTCATTCCCCTTTGTTAGTTACATTATTTTAACCTTGCTTTTTTACACATAACCATGTGCTGATAAGATGCATTTCGCTATCTCTGGCTTAGTAAAACATCCTAGGCAAGTGGAGCATTGTAGGTTTTGGCAAGAAATGGTTATGTTTATTGTTATGATTTTTTATATGATTAATGAACGTATGTCCATTTCAACATATCATGTTAGTCCTAAATTTGGAATGCACTAACTGTTTTTCTATTTAGTAGTACTTGATTTAATAATAATCAAAACAACACTTGTAATAGGCACTAAATAATTAATTTATCACTGTATAAACAGTCTTGAATAAAATTGTTTTTGTTCATCTAATGTGCTCAGTAAAATTCTTTGGTTTACTCTAGCAGCCATTTTCATGATGTTTAGATTCTACTAGAAGCTTAGACCTGTCTAGATTAGATGGACTATTATTCAAAGCCTTTTGAAGTTAATACTTAAATAGATCAAATGTTGTGCAATGCATATGAAAAGCAAAGTCTGAGTTTTTTTCTCTATCAAATGCAGCCTACATAACTATAAATTTAGATGTACTGTTATGCATAATGGATCACAATTTTTATCCTCAGTTTTTTTAGGAAAAACTGTGTCTAAATCTAAACTCTTAAATAAATTTGTCCATTGGTGAACTGTTTCGTTAAAATTACTACAGTTTTGAAATTGTTGATGCTCATTGCCAGTTGGGCATATATACCCCCTCTGATTCAATACACCTCAACCTAGGAGACTAGCTAACTAAGTCTTACTAGTATAGTGCCCGTGCTAACGCTACGGTTTTATCTCGGAGATGTATATAAAAACATTCAATGATTTTATTTTATAGTTTAATTTTTACACAATTATATTTGAGCATGTATACCATCTGGA
>Ga0182004_10002857_pt1 | contig 13577 bp, 13 predicted proteins | sample Sormic07211540_1_FD_120479 | JGI IMG/M metagenome (GOLD analysis project Ga0182004, IMG submission 120479) | Endophyte microbial communities from Sorghum bicolor roots, Mead, Nebraska, USA - 072115-40_1 MetaG | ecosystem: Host-associated > Plants > Roots > Unclassified | place: USA: Nebraska...
AAAATATGAAATTTCATGTTTGAGGTACTTTTGTATGCAGCTTTATTTAAAATGATTTAAATTGAATATGTGCCTCATATCTTGTTTAATACATAAATAATTCTAGGAATACCAGAAAAATGTGAGCCCAATTTTGTTAGCTTTATTGTAGTGTGTAAATGCTATGAAAAATATATTTTTTTGTGCAATTTATTGTTGACAATATAAAGATGAGGAACCCATATGTTTGAGCATGGTTCAGTGGAATAACACTTTTATGTTTGTGAAGCATGTATCTTATGCATATCTCAAAATGTCTTGAAACTTTTTTTTGGCAAGCTTCTACACCCAAATGTTGACCCCACAAAAGACCTTAGGATTTTCTGGCCATGCAAGCTATTATTACATTTTTCTTTATGCTAAATGAGATGAAAAATGGTGGACTACACCTAGATCCCACTAGGTTTGTTCACCAACCACAACAAAGTTTTATTTCCTAGGGTATATGAGACCCTGTGGAGAAGTTTGGCACCATTTGGAGTCATTTCATGGGTAGACTTAGTTCAAGCGCTAATTACCAGGTGACGTCGCACGGAAATTAAATTAAACCGGATAAAGTAATAAACCATATCAGAAAAATGCCAAACTTGGTGGGTTGAACATCAATGGCACTACTAAGCCTTGGAAAAAGTTTGAGACCAATACAATACTAGAATGCTCATGGACTCAATAAAGCTTAGTAACCAGTTTACTCCTGAGTTGAAGTTCGCAGTATTCTCTCTATGTAAACCTGACATCTGGATCATCTTTGGTTATTTTTAGTTGACACCCTGTAGAAATAGACAATCATCAAAACTTGTGGAATTCTATTAGTGATAACCTTATATCTACGAGATGTTTTGCATATAGATCCATTTTCATGTCTAGTTGATGGTTAAAATTAGGAGTTATCTACCGTCAACACAATCTGGCAAGGATGAGTGTTTCTTAGTTGCACATCATCCTACCATGTTTCAAGCCTAGAGGTTTAGTGAGGCCTGGCCTTTTTCTGGTTATATCCTCCACTAGCCACCATTGTCCATGCGCCACCGGGTATGGTCAACCGGTGCACAAATCACCATAAACGTGTTACCCTTTTATGTAGCATTCACACTGCTACATCCATTTGTCTAAATATGTTCCAAAGTGTCATCTTCACCAATCCAAATGATCATCATCATAACTACAGTAGTTTGCCAACCCTATGCTATAAGGTTCATCTTCACTTTTGGCTTTGTATCCATCATCTTCTCGCTGTTGGCAAATTCAATCCTAATAACCACCACCATTATTTTTGAGTCTTCATGTTCTGTGGCAAGAAATAAATATTCTTGTTAGTATCTCACTATACCATCTCACTACTGTGTAGCCCTTGCCATGTATATGTTCCATCTCATTAATTAGGCTTTCATAAGCATCTCATGTTATCCAGCCCTTCAATCTTCGTATGCTTACTTCATTCTTCACAATGTCATATCCATCTTGTATAATCCTCTAATCATTACCCTTCGTCTATAATTCCTTATGTTCTCTAGTCTTTCAAGGTAGCCCATTACATCATGTCTGTTTTATTCATATCATTTATCATACTTTCCATCTTCTACCTTTGAACTTCCATGCCCTTTCAAACCATAGCTACTTTTAGTTGTTTATGCACTCATACATTCATAGTTACAAGCCGTACATTCATAAAACCTTTAAGTCTTGTTTTTATATTCCTTGATGTATTATTTTTAGGTTCTCTTGTGATGCTTGTTCTCGTTGTTGCTATCATTAGAAGAAGCTATACAAGGAATGATCCAAAAAGGAAAGTTGGACAAGTTGGAGCACTATTTAAGACAAGTGTAACATGAGTTCCCTTGTTACCTAATACTTATTTAATCACCTCTTCATGTGCATGTGTCTAATATGATAAACCCCTAAGGACTTTACCTAGAACCTTTGTTATCATGAATTCCTTGTTACCATGGGTTATGCATATGGGTAGTTTTGCTTAGTCTGCAAACACCAAACTATATAATGTTAATCTTGACTAATGTATTATGTAATCAATGTTAAATGATGCTTTTTAACAACATGGATATAAGGGGGCTAGAGCATTGGGCCTTTTGGGTGCTCTAGTCTTCCCTCTGTAAGGATTGAATCTTAAAGTGTCCCATGATTTACCGTACAACCATGAGAGCTACATGGCTCTAGCTTTAGCTTAGTAAACTAAACTTCCCTAGCTTGTTAGTGGTTACCAAAAGGCACAAGAGGGGATGCCTCGTTGTGTATAGTTGTTTTCTTGCCTTTGGTATGTACAGTGCCATGACCACATGTGCCTCTTGGAGGAGGACACCTATCCACACTTGCCATTAAAACCTCGCGACTACTAACTTGTTAGGGGGACTTTCGAAAGTCTTCATAGTGAACCCTACCGACTTACCTTGGAAGTGGATCAAGAGGCTAGCTACCTCAGTCATATGGGTAACACGACTCATGGTGAAAGTGTACAAGGTCTGTAGAGTTATAAAAACTGATATATCATCCATGCTCTTGGTCATGAATGGCCTGGATCCTTTTTGAGATATATGGTTCTATGAACGGTTTGGGTGATGATTAATCTTGATATTAATTATACTTTCACCTTGGGAGCTTAAGCATAACTTGGTTACTCAGGTTTAAAATAATAAAATATGACCAACTAAAAATGCTTATTGCAGTTCAGCTGTGTCCAGCCTTTTGAGCCTTGCATCCCCTCATGTTATACTTGTTGAGTATGGTGCACTCACACTTGCTTTACATTCAACAATAAAAATTCCCGGATGTGTACCAAATGGTGATTCAAAGGTGGAGTCCCCTGAGATGTTCCAAGACTACTAGGCAAGTGTACCCCTAGTCAACTGTCCCTGTGGAGTATGGAGACCCAAAGTGAAGATATAGAATATTTTCTGCCATGCTTTGTAATAGATGTAAGCCTTGTTGTAACTATGTTTCGATATGTAATAAAGCATTGCTCTTGATATTCTCCATATTTGTCGCTATATGTGTCGTGTGGACATTCTGGGCACATATATAGTTAGCACTTGGTATTCTTTGGAAAATCGGGGTGCGATAGCATGTCGGCCACGCAACGCCCACGGCCTAACGCGGTCGGCCACCAGCGTTGAGCGCTTGGGGATGTGAGTGGAGCGGGGCTAGGTTGGCTTGCGGTGGCACTCGGCCCACTCCGGCACAGTGCCCCCTCTTTATTTTTCTCTTTTTTAATTTCTAAATTGATTTCAAATGCCTTTTTGGGTATTTTAAAAGCATTTTAGAAGTTGCCCCAAAACCATAAGTTGTTCAAAATAAATTTCTCTACAACTTTGCTTTAAGGTGCAAACTATGAATCCAAGTGGATTTTGAATTACAAATTAAAGCTAGTTCTAGGTTTGAAATAAATTCATTTTGGGGAATTTTGAGTTTAAATCAAATTCTTCAAATCTAGTGCTCCAAAAATACTACTTAAGCTTCCTAAATTAGGTTTAGGCATAAAACAACAAAACTAGGCATAATAAGCATTTTAGACATAGCATGACAATTATCACAATTAAATTCATATTTAAATATACACATAAAATCACACAACACATGAAGTGCACATGGAACGAGATGCTCATGCTTGTGCTAATGCTCATGTAGGTTTATAACGCCCTAATACATGCTTAACACTAGGGTGTTACAGTTCATCCCACCGGACTATATGAGCAAAGGCAGACCCCCATGGAGGCATCCATCATAATCATATCTCATTGTTCAGTTCTGAGGTATCCCTCCAAAGGATAACCTAAAGCTCCACTAGTTAGGGCATAGCTAGAACTATAAGAATAGGAATTAGAAGAGTCAAGCAATGCTTGGATTCTGGATCTAGTCATGAGGAGGCTAAGTACAGCCTTATACTTCTCTCTTGTATTCAATATTGTTAATCTATTTGAGTTATTTATCTTCTAGTTCATTATTTTTATCTTCTAGTTCATCTATTTATTCTTCTAGTTCATCATTTAGATCATCTAGTTCTTCTTGTTCTTGTTCTAGTTTGTCCAGTTTGTGTCTAGTTCATCATGTTCTTGTCTAGTTCATATTTTCCTCTAGTTCTTATTCTAGTTCATGTATGAGTCAAATACTTGATATGACTTGGTATAATTATAATGTTTATTGCCTACTTTGATTATATGTTTAGCATAGTTGGATTGGCTTTGTGTTTATGCCATTGTTCGTATAGCGCTTACCCTTTAAATTCAAGGGTGGGTGGTAGAGGTTGTGTAAGCGTGTTGTGTGCTTACTGCTTAGACGTCATCTATCTACAAATGCACCCTATGTTCTAGGCCATGTGGTAGATCATGAAGGTGACTAATATAGCTTTGTTTAGTCCTATGTAGTCTACTCCCCGAATGTAGGACTAGTAAGGCTAAGTTGCGGGGTGATGTCTTGCTATGTTCCTAACCCACACCTTAGCAATGTCTCTTGTCTATGGATATAAGTTAACTCTAACCATGATTGCTAGATGTAATTTCACTAATTAATGTAGCTCAATGACCTATAATTAGAATAACCCTAGGAGTTAGTCTCTATTTTCTAGTTATTTCTAGAGTCACGCCCAAGTAGGAAAATGCTCGATGGAACCCCTTTCGAGATTATTGTTGATCTGTTATTAATTACCTTTATTTATGATATGATTGATCCCTATGTTTGAGTATTGATCTAGTACAACTCTTATCACAAGTGTAAGATATAGCTTTTATACCTCCAAGTGCCTTCGTAGTGGTGAAATTATAAATAATGATACCTGGAAGTTCCCTAGGTGAAATGCTACAATGGGTGTATTTTATCTGTGCACTTGTGGATAACCTTTATTCATTTTCTATAGTGCGATGATCATAAGTACAACCGCATCTTTTGGTATTATGTTAGGGATGACAACCTAGCTTAAGCAATGCTAAGAGATGTCATATATGTCTCTAACACCTTTGCTGAGGTTTGACCAACTTTATTTGTAATCATGTTAGTGATGTCAACACTCTTCTATGCCATGCATCGGAGCATTCGATGGGTTCATGTTGGACGTAGGGCTAACACTATTTCAATGTCCGATGCTTTGTAACATCAGCAAAGCAACAAGTAGTTAGTCTGATAGTGCTCGTTGGACACCAAGGAGAATCTGGTGGACTACTGTCGGACATGGCCGATGCACCCCTGATTAGTTTTTGAACTCTCTGAGTAGTGTCCGGTGTGAGGGTCATGCATCCTGTGCGTACCATCTGACACATCCGATGCTCACTAACTATGAACTTAAACATTTAAATGATTAATGCGAATCAATTGGTCATGTTTAGCTGAGGAGACATGGCAGAGATCCAGCGGTGTCATCCGGGCAGCGTTAGATGCTAGGGCTACATCCGATGCCTAGTATTGGAGCATCTGTTGCCCCCGACAGGCTACTTCCAGAGCCTAATAGCTCTATTTATTGAGGGGGCTTATAAATATGTGGTGGCCAACTCTTGGGTGGCTCTCTTGGCACTTTGACATACTTGACATCCTTGTGAGCCTAAGTAAACAACTCCCACTCATCTCCTTTATAGATTCATCATCTTTGTGAGTTTGGGAGTCATTCCAAGTGCATTTGCATCTAGTGGCACTTGGGGATTCTTGTGGCTATGGAGTTCTTGTTACTCTTGGTGCTTGCCGCCATCTAGACGACTCAGGCAGTGTTGACGGTAGATCAGTCCTCTTTTTAACCATCAACGTAACATGCAAAAGGACATAAACCAGAATATAGTTTAGCTATAGGGGTTTACACTAACAGAATTCCACGAGTTTTGGTGATTGTCTATTTCTATAGGGGGTCATCAGAATAAGAACAAAAGGAGGTCCATATGTTGGATTTACATAGAGAAAAGGCCACGTTGGTAACTCAAGAATACTCTGGAAGACTCGAGAAGGCAACCTTACAAAGTGGGGCCCACCTAGTAGAGAGCCAGGGGCGAGCACCCAAGGGCAAGGGGTGGCCGTCTGGCCTCCTCCACCAATGAGGTGCAACCTCTCAGATCCTGCCTCCACCGCATTTGAGAAGTAATCTTGGCCATCTATCAAGGTCAGTTTGATCTGAGGGCTGTGGTGCTTCCTAGAGGGCTATTGTTGGTGCAAAAGTGGATATGCAAACACAAAGGGCTAATACCCGATTTCAATGTTAAGGCGTGCCAGCCGATTTGACCTTACAATCGACAAAGGTGATAACTCGAATACTTTGATCCCGACAACAGCGATACGCCCGTATGCCACGGCCAAGAGGTATTCACGCGGAACTTGAGAACTCGTCGAGTTTGACTCGATGAATTCCTAAGAACTCGTAAGTAAAAGGAAAATATGCGAATTGACGAAGTCGTCGAAAAAGTAGATGCTAGAATAGATGTAAAAACTTGTGTTTGATTGATTGTGTTATTGTCTTACATAGCCACGGGGTCTACATTTATACCCTATTCACAAAAGTTACAACCAGACACGACTAGAATTCTAATTCCAAATTGGATGGAACCCGTACACAAAACAAACTCTAATAAATAAAAAAACATTAATTTGTTCATCCTGGGCGGTTGGTGCACCATCATCCTTTTCTCGGCAAGTCTCACGCCTTCCTTCTGCTACCATCGGCAAATCACCTTTCATCGACATCGGTAACCACCAGCATCCACCATCGGCATAGATCAATCACCATCCCTAGACTTAGCCACATCCTGCTGCTTCACCATCGGCATCAATCCTCATCGACAACTCCTTTGATAACCAGTCACCATTCTTTCACCTGCCGATCTATATTTCATTAACTCCCGGATACGTGTCCAAAAACGGTGTCAACACATGCCCCCCAATTTCGGAGTATAAAATCATTAATGCTCTGAAATTCTCTTCAGTAATGATGCCTTTCTGCAATTACTCCCTTCTGACAGCAATTAATTACCAAATCCAAACAACCTTAGTCCGGATCAGCATGCACTTCGAATTTCTCAACTCCCCAAACGGAATCCCCTAAACATACACTCATCGGCAATGTTTCCGTTAGAAAGGATTGCCGATGAGCCGACCAAGAGATCCTGCACAGTAAAATATCTCCTAAAATTTTGACCGCTGGCTGTCAAAGCACCGGGACAATCCCTTGATTACCGTGCGAACAGTTACAATATCCACCTGAATGCCCTCGAATTTCATGGATACGGAAAAGAGATAAGTCATAATTGCCCCTGCTCACTTTACCCTATAAATACTTCCTTCCTTGGTATTCTTCCTCCACCTTGTCATTCTACATCCTCTAAGCCCATCTTTCCGGCGGCGGCATCGTTGGAGAACCCAAAATCTCCTGCAAGGACCTCCCCCAACAGTTCTTCAAACCTTCGATCTTCTTCCTTTCCGGGAAGAAATGGCTGTCAACTTCATCGTCCCTGAGGTCAATTCTTCTCTCCTCTTCTCTTTCTCTTGCCGTACTTTTATCTTCTGCAAATCTATTTACTTAGCACTTTCTTTTCTTCTTTTTCCCTTTTCTGTTCTTCCAACCTTCAAACCTTTAGGAATTGGCTGAGAAAATCGTGGTTCCTACCGAGCAACCTCACTTTCAATGTCTTGGGCCGTTGGGTAACCCAGATCCTACCGATCTGATCAATGCGGAAACAAATAGGATCCCCTTTAGAGCTGAGAATTTCTCCTTAGTTATATGGAAAGATACCTTCCGATCCTGGCCTAGTTCTACCAAGGGATGGAAGGACAGGTTCTTGGGAGTTAGTAACTCAAATGAAGTCCAATGGGGTGAACGCAAACTAGATCAGTGTATCAGGCTATCCATTGCTGATATGAATAGGAATGAATCACTATTGATAGTTGCCTCATACTTCTGGTTGGATACTCTCAATGCTTTTCTGTTTGGTCACGGCCCTGCTTCCCCCACTCTTGCCGATGTGCTCATGCTTACTAGTTTGGATATTGCGTCTGCCGATGATAGCTAGCTCTACGATCGTAAACCCGAACGCAAAGTAGAAACCCGCAACATCGGTGGTTGGTCGGGATACATTCAGAAGTACTAGAAGACAGGACTAGTTGGGCAGAGGGAACATGCCATTTTCCTCGACATGTGGTTGGATAAGTTCGTCTTCTGTGGCCGATCGGTAGGACCAACCTCTGTCTACTTATCGGCAGCAGAAAGGTTAGCCGATGGTGGCCGATTCCCGCTTGGCCAATACTTGCTCGGTTCTACCTACCACCTCCTCCACCAAGTGACTGAGAAGCTTTTGTTGGGGGAACCCATCGGCAATCTAGGAGGTCCCTAGTGGTTTATCAACATGTGGCTTAACGTTCATATGCACAAACGCCTTCGGTTCGATCTCTTTGCACAACGGTTTCCTAGAGACATTGCCGAAGATTATGAACTGGCCGATGAAGAATCGGCAACTCGCCCACCTCTGAATTATTGTGAGGCTGCTGTAGTCCTACCTAGCACTGGTGGTAATGAAGACCAGGTCAGCCGATTCTTCCAGACTCTATATGATGGTCTTCCCAAAGATCAACGAGCATGGATGCCTTATGAAGATCTAGAAACCAGATTCCCGTTGACCTTCCACCCTTTTGACGATGCTCTCAACAAAGATACTGACTTGATGATGGCAATCATCACTCCAAGGGCCATCCTAGTGAATACTTTCGGCAGTGGGAAGAACTCCAACCCTACTTACGAATTTTATAATCCATCGGCACTAGCTCGTCAACTGGCTTTTGGCCTACTGCCGATCAGACTCTGTTACGCCGATGTGGTGAAGCCAAGGGAGACTATAACCAGTGGTCTTGAGTGGATAAGGATAGCCTAGCTTCAACCAAATGCCGATACAACAGACATCGATTTATCAACTTGGATCCCAGCCCTCTTCATTACTCAGATGTACAAACAGTGGTGGGAAGAATGGAGAGAACACTTGTTCGGCACGTCGGCTCGGACATATCGAGGCATGATCGATCCCAGCTATAAGGTTCTCGATAACACTGTAAGTCTTCGACCGATATGTTAGTTCCTTTGTCACTTCTATTCCTATCGGCAACTTACTTGTTTTCATTTTAACAAGTTGGTAATCCAACCCCGACAGTCAGCAGGAGTGGAAGACCGATCGAACTCCTTCCATGAGGTACAATCTCCTTGATCGGTCATAACGCACCAAGTTTATCAGCTCTGGCGCATCGGAACGTGCGTTTCAAGAAGATGACCACCAAGCGGTTGAAGACATCCCCAACGGTTGCCGCTGGTACTCTGGCATAGGCTTTCAAGGTAGACTCTTAATTTCCTTTGCTTATACCGATTTTATCCCATACTCATATAATCTTTTTCAGGGCACATCGACTGCCACGGGGACCTCATCGGTAACTTTCATTGTTCAACAAAACTTCATTAATATCTTTATGCGTTTACTCATGGAATCTTGGTTGTTATCACAGCAGACTAGCAAATCGACGAAGACCAAAGGCGCCCAAACAAGTACCGATGCCCCCCAGACCATTCAAGCCAAGAGAAAAGGCCCCAAAAGCACCAAGTCACAGCCAAAACGGCAGAGGATAGCACCATCTCCTCCTCCTCGTCCAGCATCACCGATTCATGTAGAATCGTCACCTTCTTCACCAGAAATCCAAACACAGCAAGCACCGTACCCTCCTCATCCAGTACCTCAGCCACAGGAAGCACCAGCCGATGTGTCTGAGCAGATTGCCGATCCAGCCGATCTGAGCATATCATCGGTTGTTCCTCCAGAACAAACAAGCACTGTACACCCTCAAGGTAAAGTACTGACCATATCGTCATCACCGATAAATTTTATTTTTGCAAACCATAATCACCCTTGTAATTTCTCAGTTGACATTACCCCATCGGTACTTCAGCCGATCAGTCTATTGTACCGACTCCATCTCCAAGCCAGAGGCGTGAAATCACCCTGAAGCAAGTAAGTTACCTGATTTCTATCCTTTATATTATGAACATTTGACCATCAGACAACTTATCTTTATTTTCTTTTAGGAACAAGACTCCCCAGACAGCCTATTCTATTTTGCCATTGATATTTCCGATGACGAGGGTGAAGAAGCAAGCTCCTCTCAACCAGTAGGGATCTCATCGGCAGAAATCAAAGCTAAGCTGGAAGACCTATTGGCTTTGCTGTATCAAGACACAGCCCAGTTAGTAGATGATTCCAATCCAGCCAAAGCTTTATTCAAGACTCTTCGAGGTCAGATCCCAGCCGATGCAGAAGAAGTATTCCAAGCTGCACAATTGGAGAGCCGCCAACTCCAATACTAGAAAGCTACCCAACGTCTTGCCGATAGAGCCGCCTACGCCCAACTCACAGAAGAAGTAATGCAAGTAAAACACATTGCCGATGAAAAACATAAGAACATCGGCATCCTGCAATCTTCAGGGGATCAACTAAAGCAGAAGATTTCTGACCTATCGGCAAGAAGGGAAGCCCTATTAACTGAGCTTAAACAAGTAGAAGAGGCCTTGACCCAAGCTCAGCAAGAAGAAAGCTAGCTGCCTGAGATGCTCAAAACTCTCCAACAAGAACGAAACATCCAAGTCCGCAAAGCATTGCAGATGAAGAAGAAACTGAAGCCAATAGAGGGCTATACCGATGAGGATATCCGGGAGATAGAAGAGGCCAACCAGATCCGACTATGCGCCATATCCACCATCCAAGATCTGCTGAATCTGTGAACTCTTCATCGGCAATTTATTCAATTCTGCCTTCAGAAACTTTTGGTCTAGCCGATAGGACTGTTATCAGCACTTTAAAACATCATGCATGATCCCAGATACATTTCATCCAGCCGATAGGAGTGTTATCGGCATTTGAACTTTTATGCATCGATCTAGATGCTTGGGTAATACTTCTTTAGATATTTTCCATTTAATGCTCTGGGAAATTCAACTCCTTCGAGGGTTTCCAAAATATAAGCATTGCCAGGAGCGGACCGATTTATCCGATAAGGACCTTCCCAATTAGGAGACCATTTTCCAAATTTTGAACTCTTAGTCCCAATCGGTAAAATTAATTTCCACACCAGATCTCCATCTGCAAACTCCTTTACTTTTGCCTTTTTATCATACCATTTAGCAACTCTCTTTTTATTTTCTTCTATACTTATCAGAGCCCTTAATCGATGCCCTGCCAAATCATCCAACTCATCTTTCATCAAAGTAGCATACTCATCGGCAATCAATTGATCTTGGAAAGATACTCGCCTAGAGCCAGTCTTAATTTCCCATGGTAGCACCGCATCGTGCCCATATACAAACTGATAAGGAAAGACTTTGGTTGATCCATGGCATGCCATCCGATATGACCACAAAGCTTCATTTAACAATGTGTGCCATCTTCTAGGATTTTCTTCAATTTTCCGCTTGATGAGCTTAATAATCCCTTTGTTAGAAGCTTCGGCTTGCCCATTAGCTTGAGCATAATAAGGAGAAGAATTCAACACTTTAATCCCCATACCGATTGCAAACTCATCAAACTCTCCCGATGTGAATATAGTACCCTAATCGGTAGTGATTGTTTGAGGAATACCAAATCGGTAAACAATATGCTCTTTTACAAAGTCAATCATATTAGCCGATGTCACTTTCTTCAAGGGAATAGCCTCAACCCATTTAGTGAAATAATCGGTGGCAACCAAGATGAATTTATGTCCTTTGCTTGATTGTGGAAAAATCTGGCCGATTAAGTCAATAGCCCATCCTCAGAACGGCCAAGGTTTAATTATAGGATTCTGACATCCTTGACACCCTTTAAAGTATTTGAAGCAATCTTCAAGTATAGTCGGCCAATAATATCCATTCCTCCTAACCATCCATTTCATCTTAAATGCCGATTGATGTGCTCCACACACTCCTTCATGGATCTCACCCATCAAGTTCCTAGCCTCATCGTTACCCAAGCACTTGAGCAAAACTCCATCTATCGTTCGATAATATAACTCCTCTTCAAGGAGTACATATTTGGCAGCTTGAAACCTAACACGTCTTTCAACCTTCTTGAACGGATCTTTTAAATAATCAATAATTTCCTTCCTCCAATCATCGGCACGGATTGTCGATAATACACCCAAGATGGGTTGATATCCTGAAGCATGCTGAGCCAATCGGTTAGCTTCTTCATTATGCAACCTAGGAATATGCTCTAATTGGAAATCTTTGAATTCACTTTAACAGTTGTACACACCTTTCGTTGTAAGCTATCAAAATTTCACTCCGGCATTCATAAATTCCAGCCAACTGATTTACAACAAGCATAGAATCGCCAAAGATCTCAACAGCATCAGCATGTACTTCCTTCAATAATTCCAACCCTTTGACCAGAGCTTGATACTCAGCTTGATTATTCGTCGATGTGGCAACAATCAGCAAAGAAAACTCATGCCTCTTTCCACGAGGAGAAATTAGCACTATGCCGATCCCTGCTCCCTGGTCACATGTTGATCCATCAAAGAAGAGCGTCCAAGGAACAATTTCCAAGGTATTCACTACACCGCAATGTTGAGTTACAAAATCAGCCAAAATCTACCCTTTAACCGCCTTAGCCGATTCATAGCATAGATCAAATTCTAACAATACCAAAATCCACTTGCCGATTCTACCACTCATAATCGGCATGGATAGCATGTACCGGACTACATCATCTTTGCATATAACAGTGCATTCGGCCGACAGCAAGTAATGTCTTAATTTGATACATGAAAAATACAAGCATAAACACAAATTCTCAATTGCAGAATACCTTGTCTCAGTATCCACCATCAACAAGTATCTTGGTCATCGGCTGCCCATCAACCCTTCCTTTGACAAATAAAGCCTTAAGGTGCTGTCTCTCATCATCAGCGGGCTTTTCAAATATAGCTGTCATCGGGTCAAGAGCTAACTGAGCTATCTGATCGGGGAAATCTATCTCCTCATCATCACTGAAAGGTGCAAGGAATTCCATCGGCAACATAAACACCATATTAACATCTGCCGATGGGCCTTTTCCCTCGGGATCTGACTGCTGCCGACCTCCAGACTTAGCAGAATTCTCTTCCCTACTTAGTTTTTCCTACCGTTCTTGCTGCATTCTCCTCTTTTGTGTCCTTGTCAACCCTTCCAGACATCATTGGGGAAGTTGTGGTTGCCTCGCTGGTTGATAACGAACCTCCCTTGATTCCACCCGATAAGTGTTAGCATCCCTACAAAATATAAACTCATCGGGAACTCACGCATTTGCCATCACCTCAAGCTCTTCCGGGTTTCTTGGAAAATAGCCAACACAATCACCAAGCCTGTCATGCACACTGAGCCTGCCCCCTGTTGGTATTTCTTAGCGATGCAGCCAATTATCCGCAAGCGCACGGAAGTACCGTTGTAGCAGTTCACCCGGTGGTATTCAGGGTATCGAGATTTCACAGGGAACGGAGGTGTTTTGAGACTTAAACTAAGTGTACCCTAGAGTAAAGTGAGAGGGATGACTTAGGTAGTGAGGTTCTCCTAATGG
>Ga0182004_10002858_pt1 | contig 13571 bp, 13 predicted proteins | sample Sormic07211540_1_FD_120479 | JGI IMG/M metagenome (GOLD analysis project Ga0182004, IMG submission 120479) | Endophyte microbial communities from Sorghum bicolor roots, Mead, Nebraska, USA - 072115-40_1 MetaG | ecosystem: Host-associated > Plants > Roots > Unclassified | place: USA: Nebraska...
AAACAAATTACATAGCTCGTCAGAAAACTGCAAGACAAATCTATTAAGTATAATTAATCTATCATTAGCACATGTGGGTTACTGTAGCACTTAAGGCTAATCATGGAGTAACTAGGCTTAAAAAATTGGTCTCGCGATTTTCAACCAAACTGTGTTATTAGTTTATTTTTTTATCTACATTTAGTGTTTTATGTACGTGTCTAAAGATTCGACGGGATGGATGAAAAAATTTTAGGTGAGTAACTAAACAGGGCCTAAATCTAATACCTTTGTTGCTGTAGTCATCAAAAACCAACCTCGAGATCGAGAAAGACAAGAAGAAGACGAGAGGGGCTTCCACGTTACCAAAAAAAAAAACAGGACATTTTTCGTGGGTGCGAGAGAAGCAAACCTTTGCCCATGACTATTGACTGTGACAGACGGCCTTGTTTAGGCCTTTAGTTCTAAAAAAAAGTTATAATTTTTATTCAAAATTTCTATCACATCGGATCTTGCGGCATATACATGAAGTATTAAATGTACATTAAAAATAACTAATTACATAGTTTACATGTAATTATATGATTAATTTTTTAAACCTAGTTAGTTTATAATTAAATAATAATTACAAAATACAAACGAAACTACTAGAGCGTCCAAATCTAAAAAGTTTTTGTACACACACATAAGCAGACCCTATTATCTCGCAAAAACGAAAGTTTTGTAAACACACATACGCAGGCCTGGTTTAGATGATTTGTATTTGTTAATTATTATTCAATTATGAACTAACTAGACTCAAAAGATTTATCTCGTAAATTACAGGTAAATTGTATAGTTAGTTATTTTTTATCTATATTGAATGTTTCATCCATGTACTGTAGGATTCGATGCGACAGAAAATCTTAAAAAACTTTTGATTTTTGCGTGCAACTAAACAAGAAAAAAAAGAAAAAAAAAGTGATATTCTGAATAACGAAACAAATTATGTTTTTTATATATGAGGGAACCTCTAGTTTTACTCAAATTAACGATGGCATGTGAAAATTTTTGGATTTTGCTACTGTAGCATTTTCGTTTGTTTGTGGTAAATATTGTCCTGTTTTCGTCTATATTTGATGCTTCATGCATGTGCCGCAAGATTCGATGTGGCAGGAAATCTTGAAAACTTTTTGAATTTCGGGGTTAACTAAACAAGGCCTATGTGTGCCTCGATGTGCCAAACACACACATGGTTTGTCAAGCTCAGGTTAGACTGTCTCCAACCAGAGACATATTACGAAATCCAAATTTAAAATGGGTTTCTAACGCAATATCTATAGAATCTAACAGAGTGACTATATAAAAGACTTATTTTGGGTGTCATGAGAGGCATATTCATTTGCAAAAAGAGTTGTCTTTTGGGTTTTATTGTTGGAGAAGACAAAAAAAAGTACTAAACTATTTGCTTGTAACACTATCCAAAGGACAAATAGGTCTTATATTTTAAGTCACGGTTGTTGGAGACAATCTTAAGCTAGTCTCAATGGAGGTTTTATGAAAGTTTCATGCATATTAAATATACTGACGTGATACTATATTGATGAAGAGAGAGATGATGAGAGTTTCATGAGAGTAGATATAGTTTTATGGGAATAAATTTTTTTTTACTGTTTCTAAAATATTAGTGTTCTAAAAACTAGGCCATAAAATCTCTATTGAGACTGACCTTGTTACACGCTTAAACATTAGCATTCCGTGTGCTCAAGTGGTGGCCTGGACTCTGCGTCGCTTTCTCTACAATCATAGGTCGTTACACGCTTAAACATTAGCATTCCGTGTGCTCAAGTGGTGGCCTGGACTCTGCGTCGCTTTCTCTATAATCATAGGTCGTGTTTAGTTGGTGAAAATTTTACAATCGTTATCCAATTATGGATTAATTAGGTTTCAAAAGTTTGTCTCGCAAATTACAAACAAATTGTATAATTAATTATTTTTATTCCATATTTAATGCTCCAGGTATGTATCTACAAATTCGATATGACGAGAAATCTTAAAAAAATTTAGATTTTAGGGTGAATTAAACAAAGTCATATTCAAACTAACTCAAATTTCACTTAGTTATGTAAAATAGCATCAACATAAATATATACTCTACAAAAATGTATTTCAAAACAAATCAAATAATGTAAGATAGATATTGATACTTTTTTTTACTTTTAGTTAAATTCAAAATAGTTTAACAGACTAGTACTTGAATGAATAGTATGATACTCTTTCGTCTTTGAAAACTTCAAATTTTAGAATTTGTGTCAGTTAATTTTTTTAAAGTTCAACTAATTTTATAGAAAAGATCATTTCTATAATATAAAATAAATCTCTTACAAAAATATATTTTATAATAAATTTAATGGGACTAATTTAGTATAATTTTAATATTTTTTCTAGAAATTTGATTAAAATGTTAAGATAAATCATAAAGCTTTGGACAGAGGGAGTAACCATCTGCCCCGTTCGTGGGGTGCCCACTCTAGCTAGGTAGTAGGCTGCATGCGTCGTGGCTGCTCCTGACCGTCCGAGAGCGTGGGAGCAGAGCAGGTGCCTGGCCGGGGAGGGAGGGAGCCTGGCACTGTGCCATCGACTCGCCCGGCCGTTGCAGCAGCCAGCCGACCTACCCAGCTTAAAATATCTGAGAGTTCATACTCCTATTCCTATCTACTGCCCGCTATACAAAGGGCTTGTTTAGATCCAAATTTTTTTTGGATTTTGACACTGTAGCACTTTCGTTTTTATTTGACAAACATTGTCCAATCATGAAGTAAATAGGCTTAAAAAATTCATCTCGCGATTTACAGACAAACTGTGTAATTAGTTTTTATTTATATTTATATTTAATACTCCATACATGTACCGCAAGATTTGATGTGATAGGAAATCTTATAAAGTTTTAGGTTTTTTGATGCATCTAAACAAGGCCAAAGTTCTACCAGACTACCACTCCGGCTAATCAGCCGTCTCAAAAAGGACTAATGTTTTTAAGACCTTGTTTAGTTTGCAAAAATTTTCAAGATTCTTTATCACATTAAATTTTTAGTCGTATGTATGAAGCATTAAATATAGACGAAAATAAAAATTTATTGCACAGTTTACCTGTAATTTATGAGATGAATCTTTTAAGTCTAGTTACTTTTTGATTGGACAATATTTGTCAAATAAAAACGAAAGTGCTACAGTAGCCAAAAACCAGAATTTTTGCGAACTAAACAAGGCCTAACTGGGAGACATTATATTTGACCGTTTGTATTGTTTAAAAATTTTATATAAAAATTATAAAACAAATAAATCATTATTAGAGTATCTCTAATGATCAAATAATTCGTATCAAAATAGAAGATATTTATATAAAAAGTTTTAATAAAACAGATGGTCAAATAAAATATTTAAAAGTCAATAATAACAGTTTTTTTAGACAAAGGAAGTATACATAATTTAGAGAACAATATCCGTTGTACTGTAAACGAATTAAATTGAATTGCAGGATGTTTGGTCTTTCTGCACAATCATGTTGTATGTTTTCTTAGGCCTTGTTTAGTTTGAGAAAAAATTAATGTTGGCTACTGTGGTATTTTCGTTTGTATTTGTCAATTATTATCAAATCATAGACTAGCTAGATATAAAAAATTTGTCTCGCAAATTACAGGCAAACTATGTAATTAGTTATTTTTTATCTATATTTAATACTTTATATAGGTTTTCAAAGATTTAATGTGACGGAAAATCTTGAAATTTTTTAGAACAAAGCCTTAATATGAAAAATAGAAAGAATATAGATGCACAGCTCGTTTCGACTCCATAGGGCGGCGACATTTCCACAGGTGACAGAGGAGCCGGAGCCACTTTTACGGCATGAGAACGATGAACAGTGTATTACGTTTTTGTTGTTTAGTTCAAAAAAAAAGTAAATTTTTTTCAAGATTCTCTATCACAATAAATATTACGGCACATATATGAAACATTAAATATAGTCGAAAATAAAAACTAATTATATAGTTTGGCTGTAAATTGAGAGATGAATCTTTTAAATCTACTATGATTGGACAATAATTATCAAATAAAAATAAAATGCTACAGTACTCAAAACCAAAAAATTTAGAAACTAAACAAGGTCAGATCAGAGCCACAGCTAGACTGACGCTAAAAACCAAAGACATTATTATAGTGTGGTGTTTTATGCTCACAGTTAGCTAAGATTTAATCTTTGACTTTGCACCTATTCAGGTGGGAGACTCTCCCCCAGGGACTTAAAAAGAAGGGTTTTGCATGATGCAACGTAGGTACAATGATCCCGTGGTTATGAAACTTCGAGTGACTGCTGTTTTGCCATGCTAACCTGTCAATTAGTACTATATTTGAAGATAAGGATCAGGGGACATAGTGATAGGTTTTTCTTGTATAAATATTGGTGATCAGTAGTGTGGATTCCCACACAAAGCAATAAGCATTTGTTGCTAGATCATGTATAACCTGTGTGATCTGATTAGGGTGTGAATGCAACTCTACTTTGTTGCTAATATAAGGTTGTCATCGGCTATGTAGGATATATATAATGATCCTTGTTTGACTGGAATGCTTCACTTTTTATATATATGTATACCCATCTTTGTCACATATTGGCATATACAAGTAAGAATATTTTCAACTACTATAATGCAAGATTTTTAAAAGAGTTGATACCAATTTGGTTCTCCGGAAAGGAGTTTCTTATGCAATAATTTAGGTTCGTTATCAATCATGCAGATAATAATCACGCTCAATCAACGAAAGACTAGTTTGATATTTTATTTTGGAGTTTATTTTCTTATAAGTCTTGTCAACGCTACTGTTTTTAATATACATGTTCTGCATTTACACAACAGCTAAAAATTCTTCAAAATGTTCCCTATGAAATTACTAGGACATACTTTGTCGTTGTATAGATGAAAATATAACACTTTTTAGGATCTGCCAAATACAGATGTTGTGGGGCACCATCAGGCTGGGTCTGCATAATTTTCTCTCTTCCTCAGTCCATCAGTGTCGACGAAAGATGGACAACATAAATCAGCTTCTCTGAGGATACCTGGTCTTGGATTCGTTAATTACTTCACTTATAAAGTAGACTAATCGTTGAACCTTGTAGATGTGGTCGGGCTCCTCGCGCTCGACCACGAGGATCGTTGATACGACACGATCAGTTGCCGCGATGTAGAGGAACATGACCTCGTTTGGTTGCGGGGCGGTAAGAACTGGTGGAGAAGTTAAGAAAACCTTCAACTGCGTAAATGCAACATCGGCCTCCTCAGTCCAGACGAACTTGTCGGAAGCTTTTAGCAGTGTGAAGAAATGAAGGCCTTTTGCCCCTAGTCGAGATATGAAACGACTATGAGCAGCCATGCAGCCGATGAGTTTCTGCACGTCTTTGATATTTTTGGGGGGCCTCATATCGAGTACCGCCTTAACTTTGGATGGGTTGGGGCATATGCCGTCGCGACTAACGACGTAGCCAAGTAGGATGCCAGAGGGAACACCAAAAATACACTTCTTTGGGTTAAGCTTCCATTGGTATCGATTAAGGGCCTAAAAGATTCGATCGAGGTTGTCGATCAGGGTGTCAGCTACCCTGGTTTTTATGACAACATCGTCTACATAGGCCTCGACGAGGTTATCTCGTCTTTCATCCTAGAGGCATTACTGAATAGTGCGCTGATATGTAGCCCCTGCGTTTTTAACCCAAAAGACATGGTTGTATAACAATATGTGCCGAAAGGAGTGATAAAAGAGGTTTTGATCTGATCGTCGACGTTTAGCGCGATCTAGTGATAACTAGAGTAACAGTCGAGAAAAGAAAGAAGTTCACACCCGGCCGTAGAGTCGACCACCTCGTCAATACGAGGGAGAGCGAAGGTTCTTTAGGACAGTGTTTGTTAAGATCGGTGTAATCAGCGCACATTCTCCATTCATTATTGTTTTTCCTTACAAGTATCGGATTGACAATCCACTCCGTATGATACACTTCTTTGATAAATCCGACTGCTAAAAGCCGTGTGACTTCTGTCCTAATAGCCTCCTTCTTGTCATGAGTGAACCGTCGTAGCTTTTGTTTGATGGGCCTAGCGGTCTTCGAGACGTTCAAGGAGTGCTCGTTCAAGCGATGAGGTACACCGGACATGTCTGCAGGTTTCTATACGAACACACTCACGTTGTCCCTCAAAAACCTGATGAGCGCGTCTTCCTATTTGGGATCCAACGTGGCTCCGATAAGAGCCATTTTTTCAGGATCATCATCGACCAGTTGAATCTCCTTGTGCTCCTTGGACTTGATATTTTTTCTTAGAGCCTACAACTCTGAGATCTCGAGCTGGTCGGGAGAGATTTGAGCTGCCTAGGTTGTGGTCTCCACCATTCGGACCGAGAGGTCAATGGCCTCGGTTACCCTAAAGCTCTCTTCTTCGCAAGTGTAGGCGGTGTAGACATTGCCTCTGAGTGTGAGGACGCTCTTCTCAGTAGGCATTTTGACCACTAAGTAGGAGTAGTGCGGTACCGCCATAACTTAGCATGCGAAGGTTGGCCAAGAATAGCATGGTACGTCCCCTCAAAATATGCGACCACGAAGTTGACGAACTCGGTGCAGAAGTGGTCGAGTGTACCAAACTAGACAGGAAGTGTTATCTGGCCGAGAGGTACGGAGCTTTGACCTGGTAGTACGCCCCAAAACTGAGCCTCATAAGGCTTTAGGTCCGTTTGAGTTAGCTTGAGGACGGGGAAGGCTACTACGAAATAGGATGTCAATGGAGCTGAGCACCCTTTCGAAACATAAACTATTGATGCATGGGTCATGGATGAGGGGGAAGCGTCCTGGCTCAGGGATGGCGGCCTAGCGATCTTGTCTGCCGAACAAGATCTCCCGATGAGACCAGGCAGGAAGCTTTGGATCGATGATGAAATCTCCGACATTGTCGACATTCAAGTACGCCCTCTTGAGAAGCTTGTGTTCTCGCTTGGATTCAATAGAAACTTTGCTACCAAAGATAGAGTGGACAACGTCAGTTAGATTGACGTACTGATGACGAGGATCCCTATCCTGGTCGTCATTGTCCTCCTCGCGGTTACGCCTATTGGGGTGCCTGCAGCTTTTGTGGCGTTGTCATGAATGATCTGCTGCACATAGATGTTCTTGAGGATGCAATGGTTTTCCATAGTGTGACTGGATCTGGGATGAAGCTGACACGGGCCCTTCAAGGCCTTATTATAATCATCATGATAGTCGCGATGACCAGCAGATCTTTTGACCGTGTTGACTTCATGGTTGTTTTCACGAGGCCTCTTGCCCCTGAAGTCGTCACAATGGTGATGACATCTATCCCATCCTTCTCTACAGTCACGATTATCGTTATGGCGATGGTTGCAGTTATCAATTCTCCCACGGTTGTCACGGTTATCATCTCGTCGTGGAGGGTGGTCACGTTGAGTTCCTCTCACGTCCTCCCTGATCAGCTTCTCCGTGTCGTCGGCATCGACATAGTTCTTGGCGATGGCGAGAAGCTCAGCGACTATAGTTGGCCTCTTCTGAAGTAACTTGCTCCTAAGGGCCTCATGGTAGCGAAGGCCCTTGATAATAGCGGAGATTGCCTTGTTCTGGGAGATTTTTGGGATCTTAAGACGCATATCTGAGAAACGTTGGATGTAGTCGCGGAGTGGCTTGTCTTTGCGATCACATATCCTTTCAAGGTCGTATTTGTTGCTAGGCTGCTCGCATGTAGCTATGAAATTGTCGATGAATACCTAACACAGCTCCTCCCACGTGTCAAACTAGTTTTCTAGCAAACTGAGCAACCACTGGTGGTCGGCTTGATCAAGGACAATCGGGAAGTAGTTGGGCATCACGTGCTCATCGCCTATGGCTGATCAGACGACACTCTCGTATAATGTGATCCAATTCTCTGGGTTCTCCTTGCCATCGTACTTCTTGATCTTCTCGAGCCTAAAATTTTGAGGCCAGATGACTTGTTGAAGATGAGCAGTGAATTGCTTCAGCCCCGGAGGACCATGCATGGTGTCATACTTGATGCGTCGAATGTTTTCATGAGCTGCCCGGTCGTTGTTGCGCTTGTTGATGTGATCACGCACGTCCCACGGTGGAAGATTACGGCAGAGGTCATGATCCAGGCCTTGATTAACCTCTTGGTTATAGCCATGGTTGGGTCTATGAGCCCGACCAACCCGATGAGCGCCCTAATCATGAACGTTGTGATGGGCCCCATGATTACATTGGGCGCGATTGTCATCACTGTTATTCCCTTCTCGAGCGTCATCTGGCGGCGAATGGTTACGACGAGAACCACTAGGAGGTTGCGAGATGCGGCTGCGGTGGCCGTGACCAGAGGTGGCGGACGTATAAGTGACAGCTTGAGCTCGCTTGACCAACTTGGCCATCTGTCCCATGGTGGCTACCAGGTGCACCTGTATGTTAGACCGAACGTCCTGGTATTCTGGCGTATTCGACAGTTGCTCTAGGTTTACCACGGTGACGGCCATGTTGGCACTTGAGTCTTGAACACCTGCTGATTCCCCACCATATTGAAAGCGTTGTCGAGGTTCTATGGGTTTATCGACCTTTGACGTTCTTCCTCTTCTTGCACCCGTTGCTAGGCACGATCAGCATTGTGCTGCTCACGCTGTTGCCACTGGTCATCAGTTTCGCCATCAGCCGCTGGTTCGTCGTTACTAACATTAAGGACCAGATCTCCTCATTGTGGCGGAAAGACCAAAAATCGATGAAAGCCTAGAGGATATGGAGGGAAGTCCATATCGTAATCGTCGTCCTCAAGGTGTAGAACCTCGGTTGGGATGGATCCGGTGCTAGATCCTATGCTTGAGGTGCCATCCTTCGGGAGAGTATGGACGAAGACCATGTTGACGAAGTGATGTGCTCGGGATGCATCAGGGGTGCGGTGACCTAGGACCTGATCTGTTGGTGTAGAATCTACAAAAAGTAGTTGGGCACGCTGTGCAACCAATGAAGCCGAGTTACGTAGGCCATGAGGAAACATTGAGCAATGTCCGACTAGGGGAGCCGTCTTGGCCTGGACGATCCGTCCTTCTAGGGTGGCGACGATCGTTAGATCTGTGTCTAGCCGTTCATGTTGAGTAACGCGAGTTGGTCAAGTAGATCTGTAACGACCAGTGGACGCCGATCTGGTAGATTTACTCATAATTGAGTCTACCAGAGTTAGGGCTTTAGACAGCTTAAGGTCGAATCGATCGATAGCCTTGAGTAGATCGGTGTTGTTAATCTGCTTCCCTTTGTAACAGGGAAGTGGACAACATGTTGTCGGCATGGTTGGAGACGTTGTTGGTGAGATCGAAGTCGTAGCCAACGTGGTTGGGACCGTGGTCGATGTTGGTGAACAAATTGATGCAGATTAAATCTGCGTTCCTTCCGTGGTCATGGCGGCAAAACTGTTGGAGCCGGTGGTCCAGGAGATCTGGCCGATGGTGAACGTCAGACCGCCTGCTACAGCCGCAGAAGTGGAAATGATGACCATCTTGCTCGCCTTGGAAGCTATACTACCCGGCACGCCACTGTCGACGAAAGATGGTCAACAGTCTACCTAGGGGTATGTCCAAGGTAGTGGATCGACAGACAGGTGCGCAAGCTACAAATTTGATGGTGACGCAAGACACAGACAAGGATTTTATCTAGGTTCAGCCGCCGTGAGGGCGTAATACATACGTACATCCTGCGTCTGATTGTATCGATATGAATTGAGTTGAGGAGGGTCCCTTGCCCCACCTTATATAGTCCGAGGGACAAGATTATAAATCTGGAAACTAATTCTAGTTGGTTACAATTGTCATAAATAGTTCGATATCAATTCATATTCTAACCGACGAGGATCTTGCTTGATCTCCACGTCTGTCTTTTTTGCGCAGAACTCCGAGCAGATCGATCAAGCCACGCATCAATCTCATAATGGATCAATTCTCTCGACCCAAGCTTAGCCATAAGGGTATAGGGTTCTATACCCCACCCCCACAGTCACATTACCACAACTACGTGCGCACGGTTCGCGCAAACAAATGAGAGAAGTCTTTCTCGTTTTCTTTTATTTTAGTAAAGAGAGAAGTTTATTAACTAGATAGGAACAAAATTACAGTCGACGTTGAGGAGAGTCCAGGCTCGCGTAGGTGCCAAATCGCAGAGTGTTTACTACGTCTAGCGCTAATCTAGCTAATGCATTTGCTACTGATTACGCCGTCTTTCTTCACTTGGAAAACTTTCAACTGTTCGGCAGGCGAGCGAGCCCCTTCAGCAGGCTACCAATTGACCAGACTGATCTGTCTTCAGCTGCACTTCCCATTTCTGAAGTGATTAATAGCTTGCGGCAAGCCGCACTGGCCACCTCATGGAAACGCCAAGCCGAGAAGATCACTTTACCATCTCTTGCTATGAACAGGGATGGAAATGGGTGTTTGGAAATCTGAATTATCCGAATTTGTATTTGTTAAACCTGTAATAAATATTTGTATTCGTGTCTGTTTGTAATGTGGATACCAAATGGGTATATCCGAATTTGCTTTTCAGTATTTTTCTTTATAGATTCTATATTTGTATTCGAAAAAAATACGGAATATCCGACATTTATATGTATACGTATCCGCAAAGAACAAGATATAATGAATGTATTTAAATTTTTCTCTCCATGACAAGTGACTAATTATTTAATATAATTTAATGTTATTAATGATACATAAATATTAAATTAATTTCATTATTTTAAAATTAAGTTTAAACCTAATATATATATATATTTGTAAATCATTTTAATAATTTATTTTTTGCTAATGTAAATTATTTCATATAATTATTAAGAGAAATATTATATAGATAATTATTGATTAATTAATATATTTAATTATAAATTTTTATTGATAACTATATTATTTTATTTAAATTTCTTCACTTGAACTATGAATCTATTAATATTAATCATTATAATTTGATTTGCTTCGATGTTTGAGATTATTAGAAGTGTACTTTGGTTTATTTCACTTAGGTTATCAACTAACTTAGTAGTAAAATTTGATTCATTTACTGCAAATTTAACAATTTTCCCTTTGAGTTGAATTGAGTAAATATACAAATAGAAATATGAATTCGAGAAATTTATTTTGTATTCGTATTAAAAAATATCGGTATTTGCATTCAGATCCAGATTAAAATGTGATAAAAGGTGACATACGGATCCAGTTCCATGTGAATTTGATGCATTTCCATCCTTAGCTATCAATACCATATTTGGCGTCGATGGCGAGCCGAGCTAGTTGGCTCCTCCTTTAGTAGGCCTTGTTTAGTTTCCAAAACTTTCTACAAAAAGTTTCAGATTTCCCGTCACATCGAATTTTGCAGCGCATGTATAAAATACTAAATATAGATAAAAATAATAACTAATTGCACAGTTTGCCTGTAATTTGCGAGACGAATCTTTTAAGCCTAGTCAGAGCATCTCCAACGGTTTTGCAATTGAGGTTTACATTTGACTAATTTGCCAAAAAACTCAAATTGAGGTATCCAATAGTTTTGTATTTGAGTTTTCCATTTTGGAAAAGTTGGTAAATGAGGGAGGAAACTTGGCATTTTTGCCAAACCTCGGACGACTTGGCAAAGGCCGATCGATCTCTCCTCCCACGCGGTTTCCGGTCTCCCAAGCGTCTCCGACTCGTCTTCGCGCCATATAGGGGAACCCTCCGTCGCGACATATCCCGATCGGCCTCCGACTCCTCTTCGCGACATAAATACCTCCACACGCGCCGCTGTCCGCTGCCGTAGTCGGAGAATCGCATCGCCCGAGGCCATGAGTTCAAAGCCGCCATCCGTCCCTCCCACACCGGTGTTCAACGCGAGTTCAAGGCCACCCAACGTCCATCCCACGTCGGCCTCCAGTCAGATCACGCATGAAGAAGACGGGTTTGTCTCTCCATCTTCCCTGGTTCGTATCAGTCATGATAGTTCCCTAGATGCTCTTGGTCCATGATTGGATAATATTTATCAAATACAAACGAAAGTGCTATAGTGTCAATTTTGCAAATTTTTTGAACTAAACAAGGACTTGGTCGACTTAGCTGAGTGGCCCTCCAGCTAGCGGTGGGGCTGATTCAACCCGCAAAAGTCGGCTAAGCCGACGCCCCCTAGAAACCGACTAGGTTACACTTGAAACTTGGTTTTTAGTAATTTTTGATGTAGGAAACTTGGAGAATGCGTGTAACACCCTAAAAATTTGTTTCTTTTGAAATAGGTGAAAAAGATTTAATTTTGTATTTTCCTGTTCATGAAATATAGAGAAATAATATTTTTTTATTAAATTAAAAATTATCATAGGAGTTTAGCAATATGTTTGAGAATTCATGCCTTTGCATTTGATTTATTGGTATGTGTGTGTTTGACAAAAGTTCAAAATATTTCAAACAGATTTAAAAAGGATTTTTAAATGAGTTTGAAAAGGCTTTTAAATAAAAGAAAAAAACAAACAAAAGAAAAGAAAAAGGAAAACAACTTTCCCCACTGTTCCTGGCCTGAGGGCCCAAACTTCCCCTCCCCTCTCTCTCTCGGGCTGCAAGCAGGCCGAGCTCAGCTCCCCTTCCCCCCTGGGCCGAGCCGTTTCCCCTCTCTCGCGGCCTGCCCATCCTGCGCGGCTTTCTCCTCCCAGCGACTAGGCCGCCAGCGCGCCTCCCCTCCACTTTCTGTCACCGACAGCCCGGGCCCACGCGGCAGCGTCTCATCCCTCCTTCCTTTCTTCTTCCCAGCCGACCGGGACTCTAGGTGGGCAACGAATCCCGTTTTGGACGGGATTAACCACATAGAAGATCTTCCGAACCCCTATAAAGCTTCTTCTCCACCCCGCGGGTTTCCTTTAGCGCCTAAGCTGACTCATCCGCACCCTAGCCGTCTCGGACGCAGTGTTTCGGATCTCGCCGGAGATTTTCCCGCCGCCGCGCATAGCCACACCTCCCCGCTAGCTCTCAGCCCGAGTAAAGCCAGTGGGTGAACTCGCGATGTCTTCCTCTATCTCCCGATGGTCTCGGTGTTGCTTTTGGTGCTCGGAAACACGAAACCGAGAAGCTCCGACGAGCTTGAGGCCTCCGGCCATGGCGCGCAGCCGTGGAGGAGCCTGCTCCGGTGAGGAGGCCAGTCAACCCTTCCGCAGACGCGACCTAAGCCGTCCGATCCTGAGTCAACGCCCGAGATTAGAAAATAACGTTTCGGTGCCAGTTTTGCTAAAGAGCCCTTGCCGATTCTGGTAATGAAGCCCGCAGTCCCTAGCGTATTCCGCTGAATACGTTTTCTCAACATTGAATACGTATTTTTGTCGGTTTGAAAGCAAAATACGTTTTCTGCTATTTACAAGATTGCCACTGAATTTAAATTGCTTATAAAATCTTCGTTTTAAATTCGATTTGACCCATTCAAATTGCGTTAGGTTCGTTTTAATGAGCTCTACATGTTAGTAACATTGTTTTCTCAGTTTGAAACTTTTTATTTTCGTGACCCTAATTAATTAATTACTTTTCTATAT
>Ga0182004_10002859_pt1 | contig 13571 bp, 13 predicted proteins | sample Sormic07211540_1_FD_120479 | JGI IMG/M metagenome (GOLD analysis project Ga0182004, IMG submission 120479) | Endophyte microbial communities from Sorghum bicolor roots, Mead, Nebraska, USA - 072115-40_1 MetaG | ecosystem: Host-associated > Plants > Roots > Unclassified | place: USA: Nebraska...
CCACACTTTACCTTAGGCAAGTTTGACCAAGTTGACAAGTGTTTGGTTGACAACTAAGTTTAGGCATGATTCTTTTGGGCTCCACATGTCATAGAGTTAAAAAGTGTGGCAAGATTCCTTTAGGTATGGCAAAGTGTGGCAACCAATTTGCTAGCCACACTTTTTGTGACTTGCCACACTTGCCTAAAGTTAGTTGTGGTAGATTATGGCTAGCAACCAAACATATCTCCGTTTTCACTTGCTGCAGCAGTCGGCAATAGACACCTAGCTGGCCAGAGCCAGACTGAAATGTTAAGTGCATGTATGCATCACTTGAGACCTCAGACTCAATAAAACCAAGACTGCATTATCTATTGTCAGTGATGACAGAATAAACCATGTTCCATGCTAATGGCTCACATTGTCTGTCACATGCATTACGATAAGTAAATATCTTGAGAAATGAGTTGACTACTATTGCAGCGGACCAAAGGGCAGTGGCCGGCTGCTGTGTGTACTAGCACACGGACGACACTTAGAGTGTGTTTGGTTGCCTGCATAAGGGTCTAGCCAGGCTTATGGAATGCAACCTGGGCTTGTTTGGTTGGCTGGATGGTCTGCTAGCCAGGCTCCAGCAAGCCCAAATCAGGGGATTTGGGTGGCTTGCTGGAAACGGCCGATACGGCCGTTCTCCGCAAGCCAGGCTTGGCTAACCCCGCAGCGACATCTGCTCACCTTCTTCTCCGCCTCGGCGCTCTTCCTCGTCATCGCTCACCTCCTCCTCACCCACGCACTACTCGCGAGAAGGCCGCAGGTCGTCGTTGCCGGCCGCCGCAGACTGGGAGGCGGAGTCCCCCGTCTAGCAGATCTCAACGAGCGCGCCCCCGTGCCCTGGCACACGACCGTGGCGACCTTCTCCCGGACCACGGGCGCCGGCGGCATGAGCAGCAGCACCATCGCGGGGACACTGGCGTGCCCGAGCGCCGCTAGCACGCTCCGCTCGTCCCTGCGCAGCGCGTCCAGCATCCTGTCCACGGCCCGGCTCTTGGCCTCGGCGTGCCTGATTTGCAGCCTCGCGAGCAGCTCCGGACGTCCGCCTGCACCGCCACAGACGGGGCTACTGCAGTCTCCGCTGTCGGTGGGGATGGGGACGGTCGTCGGTCTTGACGAGCAGCGCGCAGTCCCGGAGTCCGAGGTCGAGCCTCCCGGACAACGCGTCGATGGCGCTCTGCTCCCTAGCACCGGAGCCCGTGCTGCTGCCGTCGCCGCTCGTGGCCGAGGGCGCCGCGGCGGTGCTGCTGGAGGCCGGCGTGCCGCCCGCGGACTTCCGGCGCGCGGCGGGGATGTGCCCGAAGCTGCTGTCTGGGCATCCCGGCGTCCACCATGCCCACAACATGTTTGACTTAAGTTCCGTAAGGGGGGTAAAATTAACAGGTGAAGGAAGATGTGAGTCTACTCAAAGTAATCCAGACAACCAAACGCACCAATTCTTAGCCAAGCTTAGCTAGTACAGGCAACCAAACATGTGCTACTTGCATTAGTTAAAGCTAGTCAGAGCTAGTCTGTCTTAGTTTTGCTAGCCAGGCTTGTCTAAGAAACGAACCAAACACACCCTTAGTTAGCTCTAGAGAGCAGGATTATTTGACTATGGGTGATGGTGGAAATTAGCGCCACATGCACGTTCGGTTTGTTGACCTCTTCTTAGCTTAGGGAAGAAAGAGTACAGCTAGTTGCAACACCTTACGTACAGACACACCAAAGCCGTCTAGCACTAACTGACTCAATCTCAATTGTATGTCTGATCAGAGCAACCTGATTCATGACTAGACATTTGTGGTCTTAATTTGTAACATTTGTAAGTAACATTCAGGTTTTGGAGAAAAAAAATTAAAGCTACCATGTTGTTCTAGAGTCCTCTGTTGTTCTGACACATCTGAAAACATGGACGATTTCAAAAATCAACACCTGTTTGTCCTAAACCTTTCAAATCTCTGATCTTAGTGTCCTGTCACTGCTAGCATGCAACTACTGTTTCAACTTTTATCTGCTTTCTTCCATGAGCAAAGTACTCAAGAGTAAGTATTCAGTCTTTCGGTTCCAGTCTTGTAGCATTTTAATTGCAAATTCCCTTTCAGTTGAGCATAGGTATTTTAAGATAAAGGAACCATATTCATGGTGCAAGATGAAGTCCAGGAAATGCACAAAGAGTTGGTGGACGCAGGGCTGGGGTAGTCAGGTTATTGACAAGGGCAAGCTAAAGAAATTAGGAAATATGATTCCTTAATGAAAACACGTAACCTGAAAGGCCAAAGTATTAAGACTAGAACTAACTTCACTTATGCTAAATAACTGTCCCATTGTAAAGCTTAAACTAGTTACCATTTCCACAGCTCAACTTCCACTTGACCAAGAAGCCCACATATGAATTATTGGTTAAACAAACAGGCAAACTACACTAATTTATTATCCACAGCTCCATCATGCGTAAGTTATGGTTCAGCTAAACCAAGCTGAGCAGAGGAGTGGTCTTCCAGATGGGGCCACACTGAATTTGCTATTGCTCCTTTGTCGCTTATGTTCTAGCCCGACAATTCAGGTTAGCTAACACAACTCAATGGTTCAAAGAATCTTTACCTTCAACATTATCTTGTTCTTTTTTTCGAAAACATTTTTTTTCCGAAAACCTGACATTATCCATTTAAGCAATTCAGGTTATAAAGATTAAATCATAAATGCTCTAGCCCAGTAGTGTTCTATTCTTCAATGCGCTATGAGATGAGCTCCTCGATCTTATCCCTTTTGATGCCATGGATTAAAATCATGGCAGCGTTGATGCTACACTCACAGTCTTACTTCATATCAATATGTCGTGAGGCTCAAGTCATACTGAAACTGAACCACATATACTAATTTAACTGGCTTCCCTTCCAGAAGGAACCACCAAATTAAGAGTAGAACTAATTTCACTGATAGTAAAAGTCCAGGAAATGCACATAGAGCTGGTTGATGCAAGGCTGGGATAGCCACCTTACAGACAAGGCCAATTGACAGGCTTACCAATTTAGAAGATATGATCCCTTAAAGAAATACAGAACCCTTAACGGGCAACAAATTAAGAGTCAAACTAACTTCACTGATGGTAAATAACTGTCCCATCATAGAGCCTAACCTCGTTACCGTTACCAGAACCAAAATCTCCACTCAACTCCACAGATCATGGCTTTTAAGCATCTGATGCACTTGAAGCGCCCATAGTTGGTCCCTCATCTGTAGAGGTTGTTGCTGCTCTCAATGCTGCAGGAATGCATAAAAATTGAACATAGCATTAGCTTGTTGAGAACCAAGTTCTCCTCAGTGAATATTTTCTTCTAACCGGACAACACAGATCATAAGATATATTGGCTAAATGAACAGACAAACTTGACAGTTTGAAAAGAATTTGGACTAAAAGCTTGACAAAGAAATGCCTCTCTCGGTTTAGCACAAGTACAATTATCTTTGTTTGTTTTCCCTCAAAAATTATCTTTGTTTGTATAATATAAAGTGGCAATAACAGAAAATTTGATGCTAATATATTCAGTGTAGAAGCACATGTAAGTTATGGCTTTAGAAGAGAGAAGAAAATATATCTCCTGCGGGGTACCTTACTGGGTAACAGCTAGATTTGATCATTAACACATCTCCAAGATTAAATATAATCATCCATATCTCTATATTGTTAAGTGACAACTGACATTGATAGATCATGGCAAAGGAATGTAAAAGTTTCAAGATGGTTGGCTAGCTGATATATGGAATAGAAACTGATGTAGGTAATGGCTTCTCATAAAAGACATACACACAAGAAAAAGAACAAGGCATCTCTCCTGTTGAGTGGCTTACTGGCCCAGCCTAAATTTAGATCAATTATCATGATCCATTATCTTCCCTAAACAGTTGAAGGAGACAAAGAAATTCCAAGGCATATATAGGCAATATAAATAGAGTAGTCCATTATAAGTCAATAGCATGTTACTATGAAATTGTGATAATCCATTGTCATAAATGGATTGGACTGTATCATAGATATATAAGTACAGTTGTACTGTGTTAAAGATGGACATTGCATATGAGGCTCGTACCTGGGGTGCAGTAGCTCATGTATGGAAAAACCCTGGAGCCATCACTAGCTTTCCGTGCCTTCTTGACCCGACTGGAGTTTAAATCAATAGTGAAGAGCCCATCACAAGTGTGCACAAAAATGACACCAATGCCATTTGCAAAGCCAACCACATGAGGAGGGGTTAAGAGGGAACGAATGGGGAGTAGCATCTTGAGGTCGATGACTCTCCTCTGTGCCCACCCTGCATCCTTATCAGAACCATTCTCCTTTGACCATAGACAGAGTTTTGACTTATGCACAGTGGCAAATCCCAGGCAACCATCCTCCGCAGTCATGAGCATATTTCGCCGCTCTGAGAAACAACCAGGTGGTAGATGAACAACACCCATTTCCCTTGTGGCCACATTGTATTCCAGGATTCTGGTGTTCCTCCGAAGCACGAAGTAGAGTAAGTTCCCCACAAGGACACTAGGCCCCAAGTCCAGATAGTCGCCTTGTTGAGCAGCGGCGTAAGGCACAGAAGGCAGATGCCACTGAACAGCCTCCGACGAGTAGATGTAGACTTCCATCTTCCATTCTCCTATGATGCTCACATAGATCACGGTGAAAGGGTTGTGGCGGCAGTCAAGGTGGCTGCAGCCTGCATCAGCACAAAACACTGCGGCATGGCGGCGCGCCGTGGAACTCGCGGAACCGGCGGCGGAAGCCGGGGTCTGCGATGAGGCGGCAGGAATGCTTGCAGACGAGGGCGGTGCGGACGAGGAGCGCGGGGTCGTCTGGCGGGAGGCGGAGGAGGATCTCTTCCGCGAGCTCGTCCTGCAGCGCCGTCGCGGGTGCCATCCTGATGATTGGCGGCGGCGGCGGCGAGGGTTTTGGTTGGGGGACAGCGAAGTGCGAGTGTGAGCCTGTGAGGTGAGGAGTGAGGACTGAGGACGCCTCTGCCGGTGGGACCAAGGATGCAGTGTCTGTGCCAGTGGAGCCAAGGATGCACGGAGATTGGGATTGTCCTCGCCTTGGTGAGGACCAAAAATTAGCAAAAGGCAATTGACATCAAATGGGAATAATTCAAAGGATTCAATTTTATTTTCAATGTAGGATTCAATCAATTACTTATTGCCTTTTTGGTGGGGTCTGAAATTTTTTATCTCGGCTAAATTTTTCGCTTAAGGCCTTGTTTTGTTCCACAAAAATTTTACAAAATTTTTCAGATTCCCCATCACATCGAATCTTTAGACGTATGCATGAAGTATTAAATATAGATAAAAATAAAAACTAATTATACAGTTTGGTCGGAATTGACGAGACGAATCTTTTGAGTCTAGTTAATCTACAATTGGACAATATTTGTCAAATACAAACGAAAGTGCTACTATTCATATTTTGCAAAAAAATTTGGAAGTAAACAAGGCCTAAATGTTCCAACATTACACCAAACAGTATTACAAAATTGTGATGCACATTGGATTATACAGTTTTTTAGTGAAATGACGTCAAATTTTTATGAAAACTAGTTCCAATTTATTTAAATTTGATCAAACCACTACTACAGCAAACATAACCAAGGCGGTCATAATAATACTGTTATGAGGCTAATACTGTTATGTGGTGCTTTCTTCCCCTGTTGGATTTCATGAATGGTCCATAATAATACTTGTTACAACTTACAAGGGAGAACCTCAGTATTACACTTTTTTATGCAATTGTAGCTAGTATCCAAGATTCTATAAACTTTGTTCTTCACATATACTCCCTCCGTCCTACAAATAATTGTATTTCTTTGACTTCTATGATTCATGTTTGACCGTTCGTCTTATTTAAAAAATTTTAATTAATATTATTTATTTTTTCATGACTTATTTTATTGTTAGATATATTTTTATAATGATTTCTTTATTTTATTATTTGCATAAAAAATTTAAATAAGACAAATGGTCAAACATAAATCGTAGTAGTCAAAGAAATGCATTTATTTATGGGACGGAGGGAGTATGAATAACGAAGAGTATGGTTTTTTCCTACTTATAAACTAAATTAGTGGTTATCCAGCTATTTCAAGAATCAAGTACCGCAATAGGTAACGTCGGAGTAACATGACATATATAACTTTGGATAAAAGCAAACATTTAAGTCCCAACCTTTCATTTTGCAACCCAAAGTTTTTCCGAAAGGCGGAAGAAAGTTTTTGCCGTATTTTTATTAGACAAGAAAAAATAAAAGAAAATACAGCATAATTACAACTCCCACTTAAAAACTCTCAACCACTGGGGCCAGCCACTCAAAACAAAACAAAGACAAAAATAAAGATAAAGAAAAAACAAGAGAAAAACTTGTGGGAGTTAATGCTAAGCTTTCACGTTTGGACTAAAGGCCAACTCAAATTGATCTATGTCTTCCTTGCATAATCGTGTCATTTCTCTTGGTCGCACACTTTTGTTCTGGAAGGTTCTTCTGTTTCGCTCTTTCCAAATATTCCACCAAAAATAGATCATGAGGCCATCAAAATTTTTCCTATGGGGTTTGTCTATTCATAGCCTGCATCTGCGCCAGTACCCATGGAGTGATCCATTTTCTTCCACCGTGTCAATAATTGATAATCCGAACCAATTTTTCATCATGGCCCATACTTGTTTTTTAAAAGGGCAATCCTACGGTGGATTTTCTGGATCGACTCCACATAGTTTGCACATGGGGTCATTTGGCCAATTTCTTTTTATCAAGTATTATTTGTTGTTAGAATCTTCTTGTGTAGCAGTGTCCACGCGAAAAAATGGCATTTTGGCTCGGCCTTGGCCTTCCATATCGACATAATCCGTAGCTTAGTATAGTCCCTTCGAATTGGATGTGATATGCGCTCTTGGACGTATACTCCCCATCTGCTGTCCATCTCCAAATTATGTTATCCTCTCTATTGGTATCTAGCTGAATTTGTTGTACAACTTCCCATAGTTGGACATATTTCTGAAGCTCATCGAGTGAAAGAATTGGTGTAATATGAGAGATCCACTTGCTGTCCTGTAAAGCTTTTTGCACTGTGATATGCTTCCTCTTGGTTTTCTTAAATAAATTTGGTGCGAAGCTTTTAGGCGACATTCCTTGTACCCATGATGAGGTCCAAAATTTGGCTGTTTTGCCATCTCCAATCATGACTATTGTCGATGCCGCAAAAAGGTCCCGATCTTGGTTGTCACATGGTAGGCCGAGTTTGTTCCATGCTCTTTCCTTTTGGCGCCATTGGAACCATAACCATCGTAGTCTGAGCGCTCGTGCAAAACGTTCTAAGTCTAAAATTCTTAGTCCACCCTTGATCTTTGGGCACAACAGGAGGTAGGCCGGTTCACTAACGCATGTCCACCATGGACTTTGTCAGGTGTCATGCTCACCCTCCAGAGAAAGCTTCTTCTCACTCGGTCAATCCTCTTTATGAGCCACTTGAGTTCTGGAAAACCGTCATATGGTAAATCGGTTGAGATGAAAGCACCGTTTTAACCAAAGTCTCTCTCCCTGCTGAAGATAAAAACCGCCCCTTTCATCCTAGTAACCTAGCACTGATTTTGTCCAGGAGTGGTTGTACATCAATTTTCCTCAATCTCCGTATGTGGAGGGGGAGGCCAAGGTATTTTCCAGGGAAATTGCAGATTTTTCCAGGGAAGTTCTGGAGTATATGTGCAACCGTGTTGTTGTCTATTCTGATCGGGTAGATTTCCATTTTAGAGATGTTTATTTTTAATCTTGAGCATTCTCCAAAAAAAGGACAAGATTTGGTGTAAATGGTCCATTTCCCTAGTACTGGGAGAAGCAAAGATCGCCGCATCGTCCGCATATAGCGAACATCGAAGGTTTGCTGTCCTTGGTAAGACTGGATTAAGGATGCATTTCTGTGCCGCAACCTCGATGATGCGTTGTAAAGGATCGATGGCCAGAATGAAAAGCAATGATGACTGGGGATCCCTCTGTCGAAGCCCCCTCTCATGTCTTATATCTTTCGTCGGCTGACCATTGATTAAAATTCTTGAACTTGCGGATCCTAGTAACGCCGCAATCCAGTCTCTCCATTTTGTGCTAAAGCTTGCAACCCAAAGTGAAAACGCAGTAGGATAAATGCAACTTATTATCATCCGTAAAGCTAAATAGGATAAATGCAGGGGTACCATATCTCGCCGATCGACAAGCTGGCCAGTAGAACATGAAAATAATGACCCAAACCTAAAAATCTATGACAACCTAAAAAATGCTAGAATTGAATAATTGATCCTCCGTAAAGGTCATGCCGACTTCAATTATCACTAGGGACTGGCTCAATTTCTCATCGACGGGAGTCGGGAGCACCTTAAATTTGTGATGCAGCTGAAGCACTCGCACCTGGTCCCACGTCTGAAAAGGCTGCTTCTAGAGCTGCAAAAGGACACATAATTTTAAAATAAAAAACATCATGTTGATGACCAAATTTCAAATTTTCTCCTCAATTAGCAACCGTGGATAACCATGAAAGCAAATACAATTACTTGTCAGCAACAATGCCACCTAGTAAACACAAATTATCAAAATATTGAGATATAGCTAGTGAACTCCAAATATAATGGGAAGAACGTTTCAAGACCCCTTAAAGAATAGGGTCTCCTGCTGGATACCTTCCTAGCTCTTCCAAACTTAAGTCAATTGTCAAGATTGACTGATTGAGGACCCAATAATCAGTTGAAAACTATCAACACACGTAGTACATGGTTGTAGCCAATTTGAAGGACGGTGCAAGGAAATGCAAAAGGAAGCAGTTTTAAAGATATTTCTACTCTTATATATAAACTTATTATTCTAGTTTCTTGATGACATACATCATTGTAAATATTTTATTGTAATTAACTGTGAAATATTTTCGTTCTGAAACATTCAGTTCGTACCTTTTTTTTTGAACTCATTCAGTTCGTACCTGGAGTGCAGAAGCTCAGAAAGGGGACAACATGATAGCCATCGAGGTACAGACCCTTTCCAATCTCCTTAACACATCTTGCCTTAACATCAATAGTGAAGAGTCGACCAGCAATATGCACTAGAATAACTGCAATACCATCTGCAATGCCAACCAAACGAGCCGAATACAAGATGGTACTAACAGGGAGCAAAGCCCCAAGCATAATGACTCTGCTTCGAACCCATCTAGTGTTATCCTTCTTCCCACTTTCGAGACAAGCAGTCTCCCTTGACCATAGGATGAGTTTGGACTGCTTAATGATGACCAATCCCAGGTCACCATCTTCTGTAGTCATAAGCATAGCACCATATCCGGCATGAAGAATGCAGGTGGTCGTGTAAACTGAGACACCTGTGTGCCCAAATTGTGCTCCAGGATTCTGGTGGCACATCGAAAATAGAGAGAATTCCCCACCAGCGCGCTTGGGCCGATGTTGACAGGGAGGTAGGCGTTGGGTGCCCTAACAATGGCGACCTTACGGTCCTCACGCCATGAACCAACCTCAGATGAGTAGAGCCACACGGAGGTGACGAACTGCGACATCCAGTCCGTGCCGACGAAGACGACACGGAAGGGCCCGCGTGGGGCACAGTCGAGGTGGTCACACCCGGCGACCGCGCAAACCAACGCCGCCGTCCAGCCGTCACAGCAGCAATGGCGGAGCGGCGGCAGCGTTTGGAGGTCACCCCTGAGGGGATCCCAAACGGCGAGGTCCTCGCAGTCGCGCCGCGTTGATCCGAGGAGGACGCGGCCGTGGCGGGCGTCGAGCGCCCGCTGGGTCCGGACGCCGGTGCCGGTGCCGGTGCCGTCGCCCCCGTAGGGCGGGCGGAAGGAGGTGGTGGATTCAAAGTGGAAAGACGCTCTCTGGGAGCAGAGCAAACCGAGCATGGGCGCCGCGCGGTGGAACTCGCGGAACCTGCGCCGGAAGTTGGCGTTGGAGACGAGGCGGCGCCAGAGCTTGCAGACGAGGGCGGCGCGGACGAGGGCCGCGGGGTCGTCCGGAGGGAAGCGGAGGAGGATCTCCTCGACGGAGTCGTCCACCAGAGCTGGTACTACCAGCCCCGCCGTCGCCATGCTAGTCACTGCTCGGATCGATGTGGACTGAGGCGGCGGCGCAGCGAGGGTTTTGGTCGAATGGGGACGTACGAGTTGCATGTGACGTGCCCAGTCAACGAGGCTCTGGGCGGTGGGTGGCTATGCAACTGCCAGGTGGGGCCACGGGGAGCGAGGGTCCAACTGTTTGCCGCTACTGTTGTACTGTTGCAAGTGCCTGTGTACTACGTTTGCAGAAAAAGAGACTTGGTGGTCACTGAATCGGAAGAGTGTGACAACGATGAAATAATGTAGTTAAGTACAATAATTCACTTAGACCTTAATAAAAATACAAACATTCATCACTTGGTGGAATCGTTAAAACCTTTCAGGAAAAACATACTTAGGACTTTTAAGACATTTGAAACATGCACATCCATAGTGCATATATACATCCATAGAATGTTTAAACTTGTTTTAGCTCTTCAGCATTAATATATGACCTACCTATCTCTCTTACAGAATTTTTCAGTTACGTTCTTGTATTGTAAGCTTATAGCTCACTTCTCTCTCTCTCCTCTCACATCTTTTCTCCATGTCGCCATTTAGCATGTTGTTGCTCCTCTGCTCCCCACCATCACCCCTCTACTACCATTGCCAGAGTATGCGCTTTGACTAGTCGAACACCTGATCCATGCCTCCCGCTCGTCCCTCCTTTCTACCCTCTTGTCTTAGCCCATTCATAGCTGCTCCAAGATCCACATCATCGCGTGTGGATGGCCTTACTAACTTTTTATTAGCTACTAGGTAGATTCTTTGGATCTAATAGTTGGACTACTAAAAATCAGTAGTAATGAATCCAAATAAGCTATAAGTTCATTCACATTTGTTGGGAGCCAAATTAAACAAGACCTAAATATACTTGAAGCCAAAATAGATAAAAATGATTTAGTTTAGAACCCCTAGCTAATCTTTAGAGATGTGCACAAATAGAAACCAAGCAGTTGCCCATTTAAAAACAATAAATTTAATAACACGATACACCACGCAGCAATTGCTCCTCCTGAGGCGTCCTCTAGCAGGCTTCTAGCGCCACCACTTCTGTAACATCCCAGATTTTTACGTAAACCAAAAGTACGAACTTTTTAAAATTTTTCCTATAATTGTGTGAATCATATAGTTTCTAGGTGAAAAATCGATCCTAACCCACTAACAAATCGTTGCATCCATATAGAATTGCTTGTAGGCAAGTGCTTTGTTCGTGAGTCGGTTTAGTGTTTAGTCTTATTTAGGGTTTTGAGTTTCTTTGGAGTGCACATATCCGTAGCAAAGTATTCCCAAATCTTCGCTGAGCCTATCTCAAAGGTGAAGCGAATCCCTTCTCAACCTTTTTATAGGAGTATGTCTCAAACTCCTTTAGATTGTTTCTGAACCCTTCTCGGAATTCCCTTCTCAATCCTCCTCCCTCCTTGATCTCATCTCAAATCTCCTCCGAATTCGTTTCAGTATCTAATTGAATCTCCAAAAAATCCTTCTGATTCCCTCTCTTGTTCAGTAAATCGAAAATGGGGAAACCCATCTCTACTTCCATTTGGCCCAATCGCCCCAGCTCCTTTCTCCCAGCCCAGCTCGTGCTGGCGCTCCCTCGGCCCAGCACCCTTGCGCGGCCTATCCAGCCCAGCCAGGCCGGCCCGCTCCCCTCCCCTGCCTCGCCCCGACCCGAGGCCCAGTCGCGAGCCTTCCCTCTCTCTCCCCCCCGTGGCCTAGCCCCCTCTCTTGGCCCAGCTCGTTTCCCCCTTCAGCACGCCTGGCCTTTTCCCACCGTGCGGCCCACCAGGCCCAGCAGCCAGCGCCCCAGCCCAACCCTAGCGAGCAGGGGGCGCGCACCCCAGCACCCAGCCGCCGCTCGCCTCCTGGAGAGCGCCCGCGCCTGAGCGCCCCGGCACCCGCATCGCGCCTCTGCCTCCGTGGCACGGACGCCGATGAGCGCCGCGTGTCCTCTCCGAGGCACGGACGCCCAGGAGCCGCTGTAGCCCTCTATGCCCTAGCCACGCACGCCTATAAAAGCCATGGCCGCCGCCGCTCTCTCCTCCATTCCCAGCCGTCGCCGCTCCGTCAAGCCTCGCCCTCGTGCACTCGTCGCCGCCAAGCCGAGCGCCGACGCCGAGCCCCGACCCCACGACGCCGTCGTCCGCAAGCCGCGACCGGCGCCGTCAACCGCCACCAAGCCCCCTACTCCAGGCCGCGAGCCCCCCCTCCTCGACGTTGATCCCTCCGCGTCGAGCAGGAGCCCAGCCCCGCAACGCCGTGTCGGCCGCGCCCCTTCCTCTGCGTCGCCTCGCCGACGAGCTCGCCGCGGACGTCACAGAGCACGACCACACCGAAGCCACCCACGACCGCGCCATGGCCTCGTCCTGAAGCTATGCTGCCGTGGCACCAACTCCGCCACCGGTCCGCTCTGCGCTCGCGATGTCGACATCGCCCGCGACCGTGCCGCGCCGTCCTCGCACCGGAGCCGCGGCACCACGCCGTGACCCCGACGCCGTGTCGCCCTCGCCCAGCGCCCCACCTCGCCGCGACGTCCTCTGCGTCAAGCCGTGGGACGTGCACGAGCAGTCGCGACGCCGGGCAGCAGCAACATCGGCCGTGACCACGACCCCGACCTGTGACGCCGACGCCACCGAAGCCGAACCTCGGCCGCGATCTTCGCGACGCCACGACCACGACCTTCGCGTCGGGCCCGAGCGCCACTGCTTGGCGCCGGCCGCGAACTTCTTTGCTCGTGCCGTGGCGGCCGCGGCCTCCTCGACCCCAACATGTACCTCGTCGCCGCGGCCACGATGCGTCCGTCCCCGTCCTTGCCACGGTCACCGCGTCGAACTCCTATGCACGACCTCGCCAAACCAAGCCCCCGGTGAGCCTCGCCAAGACCGGAGTTTTCCCCCTTCTTGCGTTCCCGACTGAGACCGGCCTTCGTGCCGTGAACTTCACTGTTGCAGGGGAGCAGTGGCTTCGCTATATCATTTTGCTAGAGTCTCTTGGATCGTGCTGTCATGCCCAACTCTGACCTCCATCAGCACGCCATAGCGGACCAGGACACGCTGCAGCTAGCCAAGTTCACCCGGGCGTTCCGCGACAAGCCTCGCCTGCCCTGCCATCACCAAGGTCGAACCCAAGTCGACGCCGACGAAAAACCCCTTTTGCTTTTGTACATCTTTCTATCATCGTTTATACTTGTCGATACATGATTTATCTATACCCATGCCTATGTCGTGCCTTCGTGCCGGTCTATTTATATATCTATCTATCTCTATCTTGTGCCATGGGAATGTGCTACTCCGAGTCATCGTTGTCTTTGTGTTGTTAGCAGTCGAGTCGTGATTCTTTGTGTGATTGTCGTCGTCTGTGGACCGTGCCTTCGAGCCGGTTGAGAGAGTGATATGTTTGAGTGTTGCGATCGCGAGTTTGTCTTGCCATGGTCGTAATGCTAAG
>Ga0182004_10002860_pt1 | contig 13569 bp, 10 predicted proteins | sample Sormic07211540_1_FD_120479 | JGI IMG/M metagenome (GOLD analysis project Ga0182004, IMG submission 120479) | Endophyte microbial communities from Sorghum bicolor roots, Mead, Nebraska, USA - 072115-40_1 MetaG | ecosystem: Host-associated > Plants > Roots > Unclassified | place: USA: Nebraska...
GGGTTGGGTGGTGGGTGGATCTCGGGTGGGTGGTGGATGGATTGTTCGGTCGCCGTCGCCGTGGACGGCGGAGCGCCACGGGAAATATTATAAACACAGCAAGGGGGCCCCGGGCGCGTGCATGGACGACGACGATGCACATGACATGCATCTCGACTCGATCGATCGCTGGTGAAACGATGATGAAAGCGATGGGGGGGGAGGAGGGAGGGGGGGGACCGTGTCGTGTGTGTTGGCTTGTAGCGTACGGGCGGGTGGATGGACGACGTGTACGGGTGGCGTGGAGGAGATGTGATCTGCCACGTCGCCCGCGACCGTGACGGCCAGCGGGCTTCCACGGCGTGGATGAGGACATTGCTACAGTTGTTTAAGCGAATACCAGTACTACTGTACCTGTAGCTGTTACCATCACGTGGGGGGCGCCTCTGTCTGTTTGGGTCCCGCACCTACACATGCATGCACATCTCTGCTTCTTGGAGAAAATAAGGGCCAGGTTATGTGTCTGTAGGGTCCAGATGACACGCACAGGCACTCCTCGTATGTGAAGAGTGAGCTACTGATTTAGATTTATCTTTTTTGAATTTTGACACTATAATACTTTTATTTATATTTAATTATTATTATTCAATTATGAAATAAATAGATTTAAAAGATTTGTCTGGTAAATTAAAAATAAACTAGTTAATTAGTTATTTTTTTTAATTTATATTTAATGTTCTATGTATATGTCATAAGATTTAATGTGACGAAAAATTTTAAATATTTTTTTTTAGATTTTAGGTAAAGTAAACAAGGCCTCAGTTACGGCTTGGCTGGACCCAGTATAATGCACGGACGGAAGGCGACACGCGCTGCGCTTTGTGCATCAGTGCATGACACTCATCATGCCCTGATCGAGCACCACAAGGGATGCGCGGCAACATGTGGCTACACTACACCTGCTACTACACGCTAATATGACCTTTTATGCTTGCTACCTCGGCCGCAGCGTGAATCTCGCCACGTTCATGGACGCCGCCGCAGGCAGGCAAGGCTTTGCGGCAGCACATGTGACGGCGAGCGGGCGCGGGGCGCGCGCAGCGCCGAGGCCACGGACAAGACCAGCACAGTGATGCCGTGACGCCGACGACGCAGTTCCCCGTCGCCGTCTCGGTCCCGGTCGGTGTGCCCAGTTGCCCACGACGAACCCAGGTCCCCAGTCCCAGGCCGCGCGCCCGCTGCACGTCGGGCTCGATCGACGGACCACGCGCCGCAGGCGCACGGGCGGTCCAGCGTCGGAGTCGGACCACCTCCGCCCACGCCCCGCGGGCCGCGGCACTCGTACGCGCGCCCGCTGACGCCGACCGCCTTTCCCGCCGGCGTCCCGGCGAGCGACGGCTGCGTCCAGCCGCCCCTGACCTTTGCGTTTCGTTCGTGCGTTCCCTCGCTCGCTCGCTTGTCTTGTTGCAGAGCGTCTGTATGTATATATCCGTTGGCGAGGCCCCACCGCTAGCTTGTTCTTGTTCGTTGGTCTTATCAGAAGTGGGCCCCGCGCAACTACAGAGCGAGTGCGATATGCCACGGCTTTGCGCGATCACACATTCACACACCAATGCATGATGGTTTCCCGGGTTTTCGCTACTGTGATTGATCGACCACCAGCTCACTGTTTTAGATCATGCATGTGCGCATTGAATATGCGCTAGTGGTCACGAAGAGCGAGCTTGCTCTCTATCTTTTCCCTCCTCTTCACTTTTCTTTTCTACTGTACAAGTATTATCAAAAAAATAATATGATGTGATAAACATAAGGACGTAGTATAGCTGGGGTACTCTAGGAAAAAAAACAGACATATATGTGGTGATTGCGGCTTTGATCGTGACAAGTGAGTTGGAGCCGCAAAATTCTGAGAGGAACCCGGACATGTATACATCTATCAATTTAGCTTTCGGTGTCGTGCACACAGTTTATAGAATAAATCTGGGCACGTACTACTAAACAAAGTTTACATCTGTGTGATTGATGAGATAAACCAGTGCACATATGGTCTTTGTTGGATATTGGGGTTGTTCTAAATTATTCCGGCCACGTCTTGGCGGCTAAAGCAAGCAAGCAAGCTAACATGCATTACGCGCGACGTTCTTTTATTCAATCACTCATCAGTCTGGTAATAAACAAAACGAAAACGTGCACTTGGTGGCCAAGTTGCATGCGAACGGCACAATAATATACTAGATCCATCGCCTTGGACGGACTCACAACAGAACGTGGTCATGTGTCATCTCGTATGCCGCTGTTCATCGCCACTACTGGTCCACAGTGAGTCCGCGCGCGCGCACGTCGTCTCGGGGCCTTCTTTAGTTCACCCCGAAATTCAAAAAGTTTTTAAGATTTCTTGTCACATCAAATTTTACAGCACATACATGAAGCGTTAAATATAGACAAAAATAAAAACTAGTCACACAGTTTGACTGTAAATCGCGAGACAAATCTTTTGACCCTAGTTAGTATATGATTGGACAATATTTACCACAAACAAACGAAAGTGCTACAGTAGCAAAAATCCAAAATTCTTACATATCTAAACAAGGCCTCGATCACGCGCGCTCGGGAAGGCAAGGCACGGCAAAGAAAGACCGCCATGTCATGCTCCACTAGAGGTACTTGTTTAGATTCTTGTTTTTTTTGAATTTTGAAACTGTAGAATTTTTATTTTTATTTGATAAACATTGTTTAATTATAAAATAACTAAACTTAAAAGATTTTCTATAGATGTGATATAAAATTTGATGTAACAAAAAATTTTAAAAAATTTTTTGTTTTTGGATGAACTAAACAAGACCTGATCGCAGCAAGCAGAGCACACTACAACGCATGCAAGCTGAAAGCAGGCGTTGATCGTCAGTATACGGCGGTGTTCTTGCAATAAAATACATGGGCGAGTGGAGATGATGGAGGGACCGATCGATCGAGACCGTGACCGTGTGCGTGCCAACCGGAGATGGACCGGATCGGAGCTGGGATTCGTCAGGCTCAAGCAAAGGGTCATGGTATGGAAATTAACGTGGCATGCATGCATTTCTTCCACACACGGCATCAATAATCAATCGTAGAGCAGAAACCTTACGTGTGCATGTGGATGGAGCACGCTCGATCTGTCTCTCAGCTGGATATATTGACGATCGGCGTCTCCGTACTCTTGATACTCTTTGTTTATACGCCAGATAAGCTTTCTAGTTTATTATCCGGCCTTATCTTTGCAAGCAAAGACGACTTGGCATCGTCGTCTGAATTGAACGAACCCACTGATCGATCGCACAAGCATCTATCTGATGACCTAACCTAGCTAAGAAACTGCAGCTTTTCACACAAGGCTTCGGCAGAATACAACTCCATACTATAAAAAATCAAGGAATATACTAGCGTTTTTCTGGCCAACAACAACACCAAAAGAACGGGGTGATGACAAGAAATGCACGGCGGGACACCGCACCAGCAGCTTTGTCGTGAAGACGTACGTCCACGAACTAAACGCTGGAAAGGGAAGCGCAACAGCAACAGCAACAGAACTTGAAGTCCCTCCGCTACTACGGTACTACCACACCCCCTCCCTGCTCGTGACATTTCTCCTGCCACCAGCCAGAGCTTAGGCCTTGTTTGTGGTGAAGCGAAAAATTTCGCGACACAGTAGCACTTTTCGTTTGTTTGTGGTAATTATTATCCAACTATGTTAAAAAGATTCGTCTCGTCAATTTTGACCAAACTGTACAATTAGTTTTCATTTTTATCTATATTTAATACTTCATGCACACGTCTAAAAATTCGATGTGATAGAGAATCTTGAAAATTTTTTAGTTTTTGGGTGGAAGTAAACAAGACCTTAGCTTCCACGACAGTCCTGAATGTACTGACAAGAAACTAGCACGTCAAATTCAGTAGAAAATTCAGAAAGATGTAATGTGTTGGCTTACAACATATGTCAATCCAAAGATTTGACGAGCCATGACGATTTTGACTGTCATTTGGTTTGCTATTAAACCTTGCAAACCTCCCTAATTTGTCTTACCAAAATTCATGGTATTTTTTGGGTCTAACTTTTACTTGTCAAATCTTTGGCATGACAGAATTTGGTCACAAACCAAACAAAGCCAACAGCAAGGCGAAATGAAATGGATCTTACTCCTTGCGTTTTAAAATAATTCAACTTACACAGTTCCAAAATAAATCAACTGAAGATATATACTAGGAACTCTGAATTTTAACTCAATATTGACTACTTATGCCAATCATCTCTGAAAGTTGTACCTACCATTTGGAAGTTATTTTGAAATTCTCAGCAAAGAACGAAACATTGGTGGATGCATTTCAATATTTCATGCGCGCGCGCGTCCCTGTCACCCGCCCTAATCACGCGAGCCAGCCACCAAAGCCGTCGACGTGGCGCAAAACGAGAGGCGATGGAGGAAGCTTCTACTCTAGGCCTTGTTTAGTTCACCCTAAAAAGCAAAAAAGTTTTCAAGATTCCCCGTCACATCGAATCTTGCAGCACATGCATGAAGCATTAAATATAGATGAAAGCAAAAACTAATTACACAGTTTATCTGTAAATCGCGAGACGAATCTTTTGATCCTAGTTAGTCTATAATTAGATAATATTTGTCACAAACAAACGAAAGTGCTAAAGTACCGAAATCCGAAATCTTTTCGGAACTAAACAAGGCCCTACTACCTTCCTGCTCCTTCTAGAGGGGTTATACACAAAAACCTAACAGCTTATTCGTTTGAATTTATCAGTCGAATTAGCTAATCATTCAGCAATGTTTTTTCTCGTAACAGCCAGCCATTTAATAATATTTTTCTCCAACAACAAATCACACAACTTTACTTTTTTTATTCCGTTCTTGATCCGTGAGGCTGGCCTCCAGCTGCAGCTGGACGGAAAGGCACTAGCGGGGGGCGGCGCCCTGCCTGCTCATGGATCAGGACAAGAGGGGCACCAAGAATCCCCCGGATTTGCCCTCACGAAAGACGAAACCCCTGCCGCGGCATTATCTGCATCCAACACGGCGCCGGGCGCAGCCGTACGGCGGCGGCTCGTGGTAGTGGCGAGATCTTTTCTCTCCGTGTTGGATGTCGATCTTGTTCGGCACGTCGGTCTCGTCAAATATCCATGCGGCCAGTGAGCGAGGGGAAGCAAAGTGAACGGGGCAGCCTGCAGAGAGAGAACACCAGCAATTTGGCACGATTGGCGGATGCTTCAAAGCTTGCTTGCTTCTTGATTGATGCCTGCAGGAGTAGGAGTTTATGACTGCTGTGCTTGCTTGATCGTGCCAGTAGTATCTTGCAGAACCTAGTTCCTTCACATGGAAAGCCTGTGCAGGACCAACTTGCCAAACCTATGCAGGAGCTGGAAAATATAATTTGGGGGTGGGATAGTGTGGGGGAGCTGGAAAAAAAAATCAATGATACTACTACATATTTATTATGGATCAAGTTGCCATGTTTCTTGCGTAATGACCATCATCAATTTTAGATGTGATCAACTCAAATTTTATTTTATGGACGTGACCATCATCAGTTCATCACTATGTTATGGTAGCACTGGAAAATAGAGCATATAAGAAAGAAAACGAAATGACATTTTTTTATTTCTTTTTACAGAACCACGTGTAAATCGTTACAGAATCACAAGACCAATGCCACTTTACCCTTCCGGTGTACAACTGGACTCAGCTCAAAAAAAGGGAGAAAAAAAGCATCCCTGCAAAGTTCCCACAAATCCTAAGTTTACCGTAGCAACTCTTGCAAATATCTGAATTCCGCATCAGCACTCTTATTATACATTCTTATTTAAAAAAAAAGCATCTAGAAAGATCACCGATATTTGTTGGATGGAGAAAGCATTGTCTTCTACTCTCCTCAACAGCTGTACACCAGCTATCCTTGCTACTTCCGTGGTCACAAGCAGCTCATCCATCACAGAACACCAACCCCGCATCAACTCCACTTGGTTCAGTCCGGTCTGAAATCAGCACCTCTGTATTCATCTGATGCTCTCACAGTTCACCAAATTCACCATTAATCCTCAATTAGCCTGATGTTCAGCTGATTCTCGAACCGGAGCCAAGACTCAGCTCGCATTTCCGTGTTCATCATATCACTCTCTGGTGCGGGATAGTAGTCCTCCCTTAGCTGCATGTCCCTCAAATTTGGCACCTTCAAGAAGAAGGTCAGGAAATGCTCATGTGTGGTGCCATGGACGAAGAGCTTCCTGAGCCCAACGCAGCCCTGGAGCAGTCCCACAGCGGGCAGTGTCAGGCTACGCTGGTTCACTTCCTTGTCTTGGGGAGGCCAATAATCCAGCTCATACAGAGTCATTAGTGAATCTATACCATGCAAATAAAATCGCTCCCACAGAGAGAGATCCATCTGGCCTGCTGGTGCAGTAAGAGCATACCCAACCGCCTCACTCAGATCCAATTTCATCTTAGCAAGTACTGGGAAGCCTGCAAGATACCTCAGGCCAAAAAATGGGCCAGGGCGTGCACGGCAATCACCCTCCACTTTAATTGAGATCTCCTCTAGAACAGGGCAGCTATCAAGCCCAGCAGAGATGAGTGGGGAGAGTACCTCACCAGCAGGGAACCAGAGGGAGAGTGAACGTAGCATCTCCCAGCTGACTAGATCATCCAATTCCATGTACCTACATTTCTTCGATGCAGACTCATATGTCACTTCACCGAGATCATCATCTTCATGATCACATCCGGTTGTGCCATTGGCCACGCTCTCAGGCTGTTCAACTTCCTTCCAGACACAGCTGACCTCAAGACTCTCAATGCGATCACGGATCGGACTTAAAGCAGTGAGGCATGTTGCTGTGTCCAGAAGCCGGCAGTGCAAGATACTGACTTCTTTGATTGTGGGCCGAAGCGCCGTTGCTAGCCTCCTGATCCCAACTGATGTGACAAGATCACAGCCATGGATGGCGAACTTAGCAAGCCTCCCGCACCCACGACCTATGGCAGCAAGGCTGGCGTCAGTGAGATCCAAACAACCCTTGATGCATAGCGACTCCAGCGAACCACACACAGCAACGCCGTCGAGGTGCAGCCAAGATGCCTTGCACAACCCCTGGAAGCCCCCCAGCGTCAAGAACTTGATCCGTGGGCACCTGCGGGCAAGCGCCTCCATGGCCGGCGCTGTCTCCAGCACATTATGCCGCAGGTCAAGCGTGAAATCCTCTAGCTCCGGCAGTGCAGCGAAGAAGGAGACCAGCCCTGCGACGGTGATTGCCGCGTCCTCCCGTTGGCTGGTGGCCGCCAGCTCAAAAGGTTCTCGGAGCCGCAGGATCGACAGCTTGGGGCAGCTGGTGGCGATGGTGAGAAGCGCGTCGTCGCTGACGAAGTCAACGTACCGAGGGTTGAACACACAGGGCGCCACGAGCTTGCGAAGATTGGGGCAGAATCTCGCGATGGCCCCCAGCTCGGCGGCGTAGAACCCGTCCGTGGCGCCCGCGAGGCCGAGGTCGAGCTCGGTGAGCGCCGCGGCGGCTGCCGGGTGCGCCGCAAGCGCAGGCTGGATGTCCTCCGTCCAGCAGTAGAACTCGGAGAGGTCGAGCGCCCTGAGCGCGGGGCAGTCCCCGAGGAGGGGCTCGAGATCCGCGCCGGCGTCGAGGCCGGGCGGGCGCTGGTGCCAGCGCACGAGCTTGACACTGCGGAGGCGGGACCTCCAGTGCGGGGTGAGGCTGGCGAGCGTGGTGGGGTCGCGGCAGTAGACGGCGAGCGAGGACACGGCGGGGAAGCAGTAGGCGAGGCGCGCCGCGATGAGGGCGTTCTGCCCCGCGACCTCCTCCGCCGCCACGGCCGGCGCGACGGCGTCGGCAGACGGCGCCGCGGAGGAGAGGAACGGGTGGCCCCACGGCGACACCAGCGAGAGGTCGAGCCGCTCCAGCGCCGGGAAGCAGAACGTCGGCCTGATGAGGTAGAGGAACACGTCCGACCGCGGGTCCCCGCGCAGCGAGAGCGCGGCGCGCGTGGCCCGCTCCGCCGCGAGGAGCCTGTGGCACGCCAGCGCGACGCGGTGCCGCGACCGCGCGTCGGTGAGGAAGCCCAGGATGTGGAGCAGCAGCGGCTCCGGCAGGTCCAGGAGCGGGGAGCCCGCCGCGGCGTCCTCAGCCATGCGATGCGATGGGACGCGGCGATGGGGGGCTGGGGGTGGGACGGGATGGGGGATGCGCCGCCGCGTCCGGCAAAGTCGTCGAGCCCTTTTTTCCTTTCCCTTGCGCGGGCGGAGCGGGGGGCAGTTGGGGGGAGGAGGAGGAGGAGAGGGGGGATGCGGCCTGCGGCAGCAGGTGAGGGGGGGCGGGTGGAGTGGGGACGAGGGGACACCACGGGAAGCTCCACAGCGAAGTGATATACTAGTCGACAGCTCTATCTCTTTTTTTCCTTTTTATTTTTTGTCTGTATAATAATAATTTTATCTTATCCTATCCGTATCGACATGGGAGTATTTTTCTTCTTTTGGAAATATAAATCATTTCCCGTCTTTGTCTTTCCGTCCCCTCTGGCAGGCTCGCGTAGGCGTATGAGGGCGCTGCCTCGCGTAGGCGAGCCCGGGCCCGTGCGCTGGTGGTGGTTGGCCTCGCGCGCGCGGCCGCGGCGGGCGATGGGGTCGTCGGCGCCGGCGAGGGCGGCGGGCGGCAGAAGGGATCCCGGCGAGAACCCGGCGGTGGGGAGGCTGCGGGAGCTCTTCACAGGCGACGCGGCAGGTGAGTGTGATCATGAATCGTCTCTCGTTGCTGGTTGTTGCGGTTTTGGCCGTTTGGGAGACAAATTCGGAGGAGTGGTCGCTAGCGTTTGGTCTGGTTGCCTGTACTAGGGGTGGGTGTGCGCGTGCCGATGTTCGTGGTGGGTTCCTGATCGGTGGAGTGGGCTGGAGCGAGTACCTTGGGGTTTCTCGTTAGTTGGAGCTTGGACACAGCAATGACCTAACAATGGCGACGAATCACAAACGGACAAACGGTGGTGTGGTTAAGCTGTTGGGGATGATGCTCCAGTGCTGCTACAGAGGCATCGCTTGAGAGCGAATTCCACCTGTGAGAGTGAAATGAAGGGGCTGAAACTCAAGTTATCTCAGTTGAAATTGAAACCCAGCAATTGGTGAGGAAAGCAGACAAAATAAAACCACAATTGGGGGGGTGCTTGAAGATGCTGTCTGTATTTGTAAGGCAAATGTTGTATTCTGAAAAACTGAAACCATTGCTGCGTTGCTGATCAAGCAGAGAATGGTATTTCTAGACTTCTAGTAGAGCAATAGCTGCCATTGTGATGAGTATGCTAGACAGTTGCAGTTTCATATTAGGTTGTCAGCAGACAAAATCACCAGCTGACGCTTCATAGCGTCTAATTTCTTGTTAAATTCCAGCTCACTTTGTGCATGCCTTGTATTTGTCATGCATGTGAGTCTGTTGATTCTGAGTTGCCTTTTCTAAATCATTGTTCATCAGATGGGTGGGAGAAGTCCTGGGAGTTTGGTGTGACCCCGTGGGATTTGGGAAAGCCAACACCTGTCATCGAGCATCTTGTTAGATCAGGAACACTCCCAAAAGGAAGAGCTTTGGTTCCTGGATGTGGAATGGTAAATTATTTCATTCTTCTGTCAGATGGTTGCACCACTATTGTTTTTCTCCTAGTTTCTCCCCAGTAACCAAGCTCATGACTAAAATCTGACTATTACTTTCACCTTAAGATACCAGTCATAGAATGTGCCTAGTTTTCTCCATTTATCCATTGTAGTAATTGAGAGCTGATGTGATGTGCCTTGACAACAGTACCCAACTGACATAAATACATAATACAATACATTAGCAATATCAACCTGTTCATTGAAGATTGTATGTGTGATAGTGTACTGTAGACCATTTTACAAACCTAAATGCGCATGACGATACTATAAGAAGGAACACACTTTGCTGGCATTATAATAATATATTACAAACTGGAACTTAGATTTTAGCTTATTTGCCCAGATTGAGTTGCTTTTGTATAACAGGGATACGATGTGGTCGCTCTGGCAAGTCCTGAACGTTTTGTTGTTGGCTTGGATATTTCTGATCTGGCTGTTAAGAAGGCTAAGCAGGTATGCTTATGACCAGTAGCTGAGCAAGATGTTGATTATCACTTATCAGTTAAGGGAAGCTATCTTGAGAATGGGCCTGCTTGATATCTTGACTATTTTCTTCTTGTTTTTCTAGTGGTTACGCTTGATATCTGCCATAGAATATATTTTCCAAAGTAATGTTAATCACAAACCAAACCATATATGTTAAGAAATTGCAACTTTATGAATTTTCTGTTAGGCCTTGTTTGGATGTAGTCGTATTCACATCAATCCACATGTGTTGAGGTGGATTGAAGTGGAACTTGAACTAAATTCCACTCCAATCCACACCAACACATATGGATTGAAGTAAATACGACAACATCCAAACAAGGCCTTATGTGGATAAGGCCCCCCCCCCCCCCCCCCCCCCCCCCCCCCCCCCCCCCCACCCCCCCCACCAAAACCCCCCAAAAAAAACAACACATCAACAAAAAAATAAAAAATATTAAAAAAAAAAAAAAACAAAACAAAAAAAAAAAGCTTTGTAGAAAAACCCCCCCCCCCCCCCCCCCCGCCCAACACCACCAAAGAAAAGGACAAAGAGCTTGTGAAATTGTAAATTTTGATCAATAATATTGATCATATGGGTTTGATTGAACCCGCTTTTCAGATAATTGATGTTGAGTCTGTTTGCGAATAAAATATACATTATTCCAACCATCACAGCTGTAATACAGCTTTTGTACTATGCCTTTTGTCTTACAACCCATCTTCTGATTTTAGGATAATTATGTCTGATTGTCTTCTCCATTGGTGTACAGTGGTCATCCTCTTTGCCCAATGCAGATTATTTTACTTTTCTGGCTGAAGATTTCTTCAAGTGGATACCGAGTGAAAAATTCGATCTTATATTTGATTACACGTAGGTGACACACATATTATCAGTTTATTATTTTGATGGCAGCTCAAATTATATGTATCAATGTGTGCAGGTTCTTTTGTGCACTTGACCCGAGCTTGAGGGTGGCTTGGGCAGAGACAGTTAACCGGCTTCTAAAACCAGATGGAGAGCTTCTTACCTTGATTTATCTGGTGAGGATGTAATCTTTGATCTGTGTGTCTTTGCATGAACGTCCTGCTCCCACTCATTGTACAAATCATATGATGCTCTTTTCTTCAAATTGAACTTTAAAGTTTCAATTCTCTCATTTACTTGTAATTACCTACTCTAATGTTATATGTATTCTAATCCTAGAAGGTTGTGTTGTTAGCTCTTTCCATCTTTGAGGGATTACAATATGATGTACTCCACTGGAAGTTATATTGATAGGATACATTCTGAAGGCAATGAATAGAATATGGGGAATGTTGTAGAATCTGTATTGATGGGCCATGAGGAAAGTGAGAAAAGTGGGTGCATTGTTGGTAGATTGGTGTAAATCGGATTCAGAGCAGGGATTTTGCTTACTTAGTCTGACCTTAGTGCTTGAAAGTTCACAAGTACCCAAAAGCAGCCAGACATGATAAAAATCATAATAACTCCTGTGCCTGTGTGTTTCAGGGCTTTCGGAGTGAGATGGCCCTGAAACTAACGAATGAACATGTTGTACTTTGTGAGCATCAGCTCAAGTGATTGGCATTGGATAAAGACATGATAAAAATCATAATACTTCTTGTCTCAATATGTTTTGTCCATTCGGTGTCATTACTCTAATAGGAAAGACAAAGCAGAAACATGGAAAAGTTGAATACAAGTATTAGTACAGCACTGAACACCAAAATTAATCTGTATGCATGGTTGATAGCATTGGCTTCTTGAATGGTATTCCATTGCTTTGCTCACCATGAGGGGAAGTTCTTACACAGCTTCATATCATATTACAGATAAGTGATCAAGAGGGAGGACCACCTTACAATAATACAGTTGCTGAGTAAGAATATCCATCCCCTTGCCATCATGTAATAATTTATTTACAGTTAAAAGCCTTTGTATTATTATCGGTAACATGACTTCTTTATTTTTGACAAAAAAAGGACCCGTCAGTTTCAGTATTGTTAAACAAAAATATTACATTATTCTTTACTGTTGTGCTGAACTGTCCTTTCTGAAACATCAGTTATCAGAAGGTACTGGAACCGCTGGGTTTGAAGGCCATTCTTATGGAAGACAATGAGGTAGCCATTAAACCACGGAAGGTACACATCGTTTTCTCATCATAAGTTATCTTACATAGTACAAAGACACTTCATATTGTCCAAGTTTCCGTCGTCATGGCTTGGCCACATTATCACATTCTTAATGCATGAGCACTGATGAGCTACTCAACAGGCATCTATACCTTCAACTATGGTCACTTGATTTATTTACCTAATTATTTAAACCGTTTCTAGGGCTGTGAGAAAATTGGGAGGTGGAGGAGATGTGCACACCAATCATCTCTGTGAGACAAAGCAGTGGTATTTTCCTAAACAAACAAAGAAAAGAAGTAGACCATGTCGCTGCCTCAATTATTGGATGCTTTGGTGCTCCTGCTCCGTCACCTTCGGACGTCAATGAGATGCTAGCTTCAATTGGGGAGATGCATAGAGATCTCGGTTGCCTAGAGGTGTCGCCTTTAGTGGCTAGTTGTGCCACTACATTCGTTGCTTCTCTTAGAGTTGATAGTGGTTCGGTCGAGAATTGTATGTGTGTGATTCATCCCTGTGAGACTAGTTTTGCAGGTATCCTGTTGGTTTTGGTAAGCCTTAGTAAGTTAGTTTACTAAGACTATTTGTTGTAAATCTTCTTTCCTCTTAATGAAAAACATGCTTAGACACGGTTGCGAAAAAAAAAGAAAAAAAGAAGAATAGATTGAAGGATCAACTTCTTACCTTTGTTAGACCTACATCAGAGTTTGACTTGCTTTTGTGCCTGATGAGACTTCTTGAAACATGTATGCATGCTGCCCAGGCCCAAGAAGCATGACTAGAATGCTTGACCTCAATATACCAGAATTACAATCCTTGGTTTTGAAACAGAAATGCTGTTCTTAGCACTTCATCAAAAGTGAAAAAGAATGAAAAGGGTAAGGATATGCCAGCTGAATCAACTAACTTATCAGTTTCAGGGGAAAAAACTTTTTAGGGTTTAGTGCACTTGGAGGCGGGTGCTGCTTGGGACATATGTTTGTCTTTCGTTGAGGTGGCTTGGGGGTGCTCTACTCTTTCCTTTACTGTGCACGCAAGCTGCTCTGAACAAAAAATAACTGAGCTCCATGGCCTCATGTTCAGGTGTTCTGAACAAGTCCGAGTTCTAGGCATTAACATTAAGGACATGTTTGGTTTCCTTTGCTAAAAATTTTAGTCAACTAAACTTTAGTCACTTAAGACTATCTCCAACAATTGTTACCCAAAATACAATACTCATTTGTCCTTTGGGTAGCGCTACAGGTAAAAGGTTCCATACCTATTTTTAGTCTTCTCCAACAACAAGACCTAAAAGACAAC
>Ga0182004_10002861_pt1 | contig 13562 bp, 9 predicted proteins | sample Sormic07211540_1_FD_120479 | JGI IMG/M metagenome (GOLD analysis project Ga0182004, IMG submission 120479) | Endophyte microbial communities from Sorghum bicolor roots, Mead, Nebraska, USA - 072115-40_1 MetaG | ecosystem: Host-associated > Plants > Roots > Unclassified | place: USA: Nebraska...
ACAAGGGTAACCTCTAACAAGCTAGAAAAGGTCCTCATACTGAGCTAAAGCCAGAGCCATGTAGCCCTCACAGTTGTACTGTATGTCCCGGATGGTCAGATACAGATAAGTCCTTATGGAGAGGAACTAGGGCACCATAAGATAGCCCAATGCTCCAGCCCTCTTTTCCAAAGTTGCTAAAAAGTCATCTTTTAATGTTTATTGCATAATCCTTTAATCAAATTACAAGATCATGGTTTAGTGGAGCACAAGCATAAGCTACCCATTGCATAACCATAGGTGACAAGGTATAAAATCAACACTAGGAAATCCTTATCAAGGAGACACATGTAATATGAATCAAGTGATTAAAGTTATTAGAAAACAAGGATGATCCCATGCTATACTTGCCTTGATCACACTGGTCCTGCTGATCCTGCTCGTAGTAGTACTCTTGATCACCCACGAACTGCTCACCGTCTATACGTAACCACCACATCAAAAGCAATCATCCAAGGACAATCATACAAAGCAAACAAGCCTATTGTTAGAACAGTACACCAACAGTAATAAATAAAGATAAAAAGTTTATAAAATGAATCTACATCGCTCTATGATCACACAGACGTAAAGTTCACAAAAATCGGAGTTATAACGAAGAAGTTATGATTTTCCTAAGATTTCCTTTAATAAAATAATTAATTAAATAGGATCACGAAAATAAAAAGTTTCAAATTTGTAAAACAGTGAGACTATCATGTAGATCTTGTGATTACGAATCTAACGCAACTTGAACGGATCAAATCGGAGTTAAAACGGAGTTTTTATGAGTAAAATAGGATCAATGGCAAAACTGTAAATCTGAGAAAACTGTTTTTGAACTGCGCGGTTGAAAATACGTTTTCGAACTTGGAAAGCGTAAACGGCGAAAGCACAAAGGACTGCGGGTTTATACTTTAAAAACCTCAGGGGGTTTTCTGCAAAACAACCGGCCGAAGGGGTATCCTTCGATGACGGCCGTTGGATCGCGAACCAAGGGCCCAAATTAGATCGGGGAAGGGGGGGAAACTGAGTTGGCCGGCCGGAATTGGACGGCCGCGGCGGCTCCATGGCCGACCCTGGCCGGAGTTGGCCAAGCCGTGGCTAGAAAGCGGTAGAGCGCGAACCAAAAGCACCGGGATGCTTAGAAACTCGGTGCGAACTCACCTGAGCAAGAATCTGCGACGGAAAGAGGCCGACTAGGGGCTTGCGACGGCGATCGGTGGACGGCGGCCCTGGAAAGAGGTTCGGCGAGCGTTAGCGACGAGCACAGAGCACGAAATCAGGAAAAGAGAGTTCCGGCGACTTCGCAAGGCGATTCCGAAGCCCGGCCAGCTGCTGACGGAGACTCGAAGGCGCTGCAGCGGCGGATTGGTCGCGGCGCGGATCTTGGCGGCGAATTTGGTGCGTTTCGACGCGGCGGCTGCGGCTCGGGATGAGTTGGGGGGTTGCGGGGCATCGGGGCGGCATATAAAGGGCTAGAGTCGGGCGGAATCGGGACTGCTCGCGCGAAACGCGCGCGGGATTGCGGTTCGGCTCGTGTCCTGCTCGGACACGAGGTGGAAGACGGCCCTGACCGCTGGGCCCCACCTATCGGTGAAACGGAGCGCGGCCCCTGTGTCAGCTGCTGCGGCAAGGAGGGAGGGGCGCGCGGCTTGCTGGGCTTGCGCTGCGCGCTTGGGCCGAAACCGGGCACTGGGCCGCGCAGGGAAGAAAGGGGGAGGAGGGAAAGCAGGCCGGGGGGGGAAGGAGAGAAGTGGGCCGAGCCCGAGACAGGGAGGGGGAGAGGAAATCTTTTTCCTTTTTATTTGTCCAGCTTTTACTCAAACCTTTTGACAAGAATTTTTAAAACCATTATAACTTAGAAGAACACCACTCAATAAAATACATGCAGCAGCATGAATGCACACACATGTGTCTAGGCCTTATAGTGGATTTTATTTCAATAAAAATGATTTTCTTACTATTTCTCAGTGCTCACAACAAATAATTAAATCAATTAGCCTATTTGGAAAAGTGAAATTTTTAGGGTGTTACATAGACAGGACATCAGATGCTATTTCGACCTTGCGACAAGTTTCCACAAGATTAAAGAACCTAGGGTGCGTGAACATTCAAGATCTATCATTAATTCTGGAACACTGCCATCTCACAGGTTTGTGTATACACATATATTATTTATTCTAACCATGTGTACATTGGAGAAAAGGCCATCGTCACAAGAATTCAACTCCCATCCCATGTGATGGATATATACGCTACGCTACTCATCCCAATTGTGCATCATGGTAAGTGTGATCAAGGTGAGATAGTCTTGCTCATGGACTTTAAACCTTATGAGTAGTTATATTTTTTATTTCTTGCATAACGTTGCATGTTTACTTTGAATCATCCATGCACCCACTCCATTTAGTTTACATTTTCTCATATCAAATCCTCATCATGTTTAGTTCCTTGCATGCATTCATGTCGTCTGCATCTATATATATATATATATATAATATTCCTCACTACGATCATACTCTTCATCCCTTTTCGAATAAATCTCTATGATGCATTCATGCTACCATTGTTTACTATAGTATACGTAGGCTTTTGAAGTCTTTTCAGACACCTTTTTTGAATTAGGCAAGGTACTTAGTTTAAACTGTTGTTTTGACTTAAATTAGACAAGTTGTCTAGTTTAATTCTTGGACCAAAAGGTGTTCTGATCTTACTTCTAAAAGGCTTTTAAATTAAGTATGGTGCTTAGGTTGAAATGCCTTCCTAAATCAAGTTAGACGTGGTGTCTAGGTTGATTTTTGTGCCAATAGTATGCTATAGTGGATATTGGATACTTTGTTGGACTAACCCCTGTTGAAAACCTTCAAATACTAAATTAGGAAAGTCGTGAGATGAACTCACACTGGATTTGAAGAGAGACACTATAATTTTGCACAAGGGAGACACAACTCACTAGTAGCCAAGAAGAAAACAGGGTGCCACAAAACATGATCCATGATCAAAGCACTCACTCCATGGAGTTGCATTCTCTTGTCAACCACTAATTATCAGGAATCAAGAAAAGATTGACAAGAGAAGGGCATGCAACGTTCTGCACTCTCACCTCTGAGGTTAAGAGGCTTAGACATGAGGAAGAAAGGCCAACTCCTCTAGATGATCCAACCAAGTTCGTCCTCATTGCTCCACACCCTGGTTTGCAATCTCTAATTTCACTATTACTTTATTTCTCTGAGTTTGAGTCGATTCATAATGTCTATATTTAAGAATCAAAACATAAGATGGGAAAATAAAATCAATCCTTTAGAAATAAGTAATTGTGAATAATAAATGTACTATGCTAAGTATGTTAAAACAATTTCTTTTGTAGCATAGAAAGTGACCCTTACCTCTGTGTTACAACAATGCCCTTGTCATTACTTGTATATTCCTTCGGGTATGTATTGTCCCCTAATGCTTTGTAGGGATTAAAATAATAAGAGCTAAAGGTCCAACCACAAATTCAAGAGTGAACAAATGGTGGCATAAGAAGGAGTGCAATAGAGAAGACAATTGGTGCATGAACAAGACACAAGACTGGCCAACCAAGGAAAGCTTCCACAAGATGTTATGGCTTCAACATGCTTCAATACTAAAGGTAACATCTGTTGGTAAGTAATCATTACTTCCAAATTATCCTCCTTGATTCTAGCATGCACATAAGTAGAGAGCCAAACATGTTTTGAGTTACAACCTCATTTGATCCAATCTAATTAGCTCAACATGTTTAGTTCTTTATGCTTGTTCTTAGAATCACTTTCTTGATCTCGTCGCTCATCCTATCTTTAGAAGATGATAGTCATAATCATGAAGTTATATAGACCATCCTTCCATAATGTTGAGTAATATGATTTGCCAAATTCTTTAATGCTATCACCGATGTTTAGATAGAGCAAAACACATATATCAACTTTATGTCGTTCAATGTGCCTAAGGTCAGAGAATAATGAACAAACCATTTGGTTCTGTTGGTGTTTTCCCACCGACAGAGCCCATGCACTTGATCTGTGCCTTGTTTCTATAAGCAGAATACACTTTAGTCAACTCTCCGAGAATCCTATAAGTAAAGATCCTAGACCTATGAACATGCACATTGAGCGAAGATGTTGCTAGCTCCTAGAACTAGTACTTGACTCCAACCTGCTGGAAGAGTAATAAACATAGGTGACACCATCTCAAAAGGTGCAACTATCATGGTCTCCACCTTTGGGACTAGATAAAGCACTTAAGGAATTAACATGACAAGAGATCCTGTTTGGAGGACCTAAATCACCAAACACCGTGCCAATAGGTAACTTGGTAGTTATCAACATTTTCCTTTTTAGCACTACATAATTTTCCTTCAGCATATTTACTTTCCCTTAAATGCATAACTAGTTGCACATCCACTTTACTATTTCTGTATTAGTAAAAGAAAATAAAAATATGTCATGCATTGCATCTAGAAAATTCTAAGCCCCATGTATTTGCTGTGTGATGCAACAGCCCACACACTCATCTACTATGGTGGCATAAAAATAAATTTCAGCATATTTATTTTCCTGTCTGCATATTATAAAAAGTATGAAAATACATTGATCATGCTAAAGGATAAATGGGTATAAGAAAGTTCTAGACTCCCTAAGCTTAGAGGTTTATTACTAACGCTTAATCAGTTCCACAAGCTTTGTTGTCTATTTAAGTTTCAGAGGCTTCCAAGGATCAAGAAGAATTAAGAGGCAGAAGGACGTCCTGTCCCTGTCGGAGTATTGTCCACATCAGGCAAGTGCTGCTTCAAACAACAAGTACCCACCACACTCTGTGAGGATTAGTACACTTCACTGCCCATCAGTAACCTCAGCAGACTATGTCAACATCCAGCTTGGAGGACAGCAACCCCCGTATAGCGAGCTAAGTATCTCTCACTTATCCATTTATTCCTAGTGCAATATGACAAGATGAATAATATTAGAAACCCAATAAATATTTTATCTTTCATAATTAGTTTTTGCTAGCTAAAGAGAGCTTTTAATGAATCTGTTAAAATGAACCTCTAGAATAAACTCTTATATGGAGATGATGAATAGTTGCTCTACCGTAATTCCTTGCAAGTACTTAGTTTTCAACCTTGTACTCTCTTGTGTTTTAGATACAACTGTTTAGACTTAAGATTTGCTCTGAGCCTGAAACTTGTGGGTAGTAATTTCTTGATCTAAGTCTAGGTAGTTGACGCATATGATATGGGAAGGTTTTGAGCTGCTGTTAGTCTTGCTCCTAGAGATGCTAGAGTTCTGTAGAATTTTAATTTGAAAATCTTAAATTGCTACATGATGAGTTCCTTTATGACAAGAGTTTAAAATTTCTTCCACAACCAAATACTCATGTTTATTAGATTAGGACACCCTTCCACTTATATTCAACCTATAAGCATTGAGGGTAGTTAAGCTATGTAGACCCTAGGAAACTAGTCATGTAGTTAAAGTCAATATTATGTGCTCTCCATCCATTGATCTTAGCTACTTCTGTCCTCAGAAGTATGAAACCACTTACATTCACTACACATTCTCCATGTGCTACTTCTGTTCCCGGAAGTACCACCCACATATACGCACTACACTCTGTGTTGTTTCTATCCTAGAGACACACACCTCTGCTGCTCCTACCCTAGGAGTATGCATTCACCCATACATATCCCACATCCACTTAGAAAATGTTCTACTCCTACACCGGGAGAAGATACCCAAAAATATTCAATATCTTATTCTACTTATCCAATGAAGCTCCAGTTTTTGCAGTTGATACTCTCTACTATTATCAGTGCATTAAAGGGGTTGGCTGATCTCTAAAAAAAGAGAAAAGAAAAGAAAGAGGACAAAAGTCCCAAAATAAAAGAAAGACAGCCAAGTCCTTATTTTTAGATTAGGGAGGTATATTATCGCCAAGGAGCAAATGTAGAATTAGATTTTCACCATCAATTATCACCCCTCATTATCGCCATCATTCCTATCATTCAGTTCATTCACTACACTCACATGCAGATATGGCTTGATTGTATAATTAGTTTCTCTAGATCCATGGTTTAACTATGCAATACATGCAAATAAGTTTGAATTGTCTTTCCCACCTATGAGCTCCACATAAGCCAATTAGAAGTTGGGTGAGAGAGAGAAGGCAACTATGTCTTAATGATATAAATACCATATTCTAAGAGAAGGCATATTCACTTGCCTTGAAGGGGATCCAAAAATACCACAAATGAGAGACTTGAATGGTCATACAAGGAAACTCTGAGTTTTATTTGAAAACTTAGCAAAAACTCCAGAATAATAGTTGATCAAAGAGCGAGAAATATAGTGCTTGACTTGACCATTCTGTCTTTCAACTGCTCAAGACCCAAGTCATGGTTATAAGCCCCATAGTGAAAGGTAATATGGGTGAGTATTGAGACAGAATAGTTCATTCTAATCCGGAGGAGAGTTCTTGTTTGAACACATGTGTACTTTTGAGGTGTGAAGGCGTTGTAGCAACTAATCCATCACTGAGTTTATCTTTGCTCAGAGATGAGCAAAATGTAAGCTTGGGGGAGTTTGTTAACGGTAGATAACTCCTAATTTTAACCATCAACTAGACATGAAAATGGATCTATATGCAAACACCTAGTAGATATAGGGTTATCACTAATATAATTCCATGAGTTTTGGTGAATGTCTCTTTCTGTAGGGTGTCAGCTGAAAACAACCAAAGAAGGTGCACATATCAGGTTTACATAGAGATAAAGGGCGAACATCTACTTTTCTGTAATCTAGAAGGTTTGAGGAGGCTCTAGATCAAACGGGAAGCGAATCAGGTCTGGTACTCGAGCGGCTGCCCATAGGGCATGAGCACCCGCCCCACTACCTTAGCCAATCAGGCTCCACCTCATAGATCCTACCTCCACCACCTTTGAGGAGTAATCTTGACCGTATGTTTAAGTCGGTTTAATCTGAGGGCTGTGGTGCTTCCTAGGAGGCTATAAATACAAGCCTAACCCCTCCTTAGGGGAACAATCTCTATGAGTTATAGAGGTGTCCCTCGAATGGATGACCTCTCTTCTCTATGAGTTGTGTTAACACCGTTTTTGGAACGGGTCAAGTTAGTTGAAGCAAACTGATTGGTAAAAGAAAGGATATTGTATCGTGGTAGAGGGATGCCGATGGGGATCGACAGATAAAGATTGTGCTGATGATAGGGGATGATCGGTAGAAGACTTCTGATGGTTCGGGATCAGTATAAGGTCAAAAATGATATTTGCTGATTGTTACTATGATTGCCGATGCCGATGGAGGAAGGTGTGGAGGCTACTGCCGATGGGGAAGGACTCAATGAAGACTTAAGATAGGAGCTGATGAAGTCTTTGTCGTAGCTAGGGGAAACATAGGAATAAATAGTTATTATTTCTTTTTCTATAGTTGTTTTAGTATACCTTATATGTAAGAGTCTTGTTTACCTTGTTTGAATCTTAGTCGTATTCGGTTGTAACTCTTGGGGTTCGGGTATAAATGTAGACCTAGCAGCAATGTAATAGACAGATGAGTCATTATCAAACACAAGTTTATTCTTACTTTTACATATACTTTTCGACTACTTTGTCAATTTGCATACTTTTTCTGTTTATGAGTTCTCAAGGATTCGGCGAGTTTCACTCAACGACTTCTCGAGTTCCACGTGAGTACCTCTTGGCCGTGACATCGGGGCGCATCGCTGTTGTGAGGACCAAAGTATTCAAGTTATCACCTTTGTCGATTAATAGGTCAAATCGGCTGGCACGCCTTGATATCAAGATTGGGTATTAGCCCTTTGTGTTTGCAGATCTATTTTTGCATCAACACATCATTTGACACGCTCGGTGGGAATATCAACAAAGATCAATATGGCTACTTCTGAACTCGACACAGACAATGTCATCAGCGTGACAGAAGCCGATCTCAGGGAAGAACAGAAGCAAGCCATGGAGAGGGCTATGGAGGAATACAAATAGCTCTATTTGAAATCCTTTAGCCTAAACAGGAGCCGAGAAGTTATCCAGAAGCAAGATCTACCATTGCCTCGGCAGGTTACCTTTGATCCCAATCCTAGTAAATTGCAAGACATGGTTAATTCTACTGTTAATCATGCTTTGATTAATCACTCCAAAGTGTTGTCCAATACTGTTTACAATGCTGTTGTCCGAACCTTTAAAGAAGGACAGACACCACCACTTTATGCTGGCCTGGCCTATCATCAGCCAGGATTATCATCGGTTGTGGCTCCATCGACTCCTTCAGCCGTTGCGGGTATAGAGGTTACTTCTCCTCCGAGCACAGCGGGATTGGCTAACGAGCAATCTGCACCGATGAGATCTGATCCAATGACTTCAGGGGGATGGGTCTAGCTCAACACTGATCTATCGACATTGGCTATGTCAGGATCTGTATTTCAAAACTGTCAAGTTCCTCCCAACTGGTGGGGATATAGTATGCTTCCAAAGTTTTTGCAAATAATTCTAGAACATCTCAGATGACTGACTTAGCAGGGAAGACTCCCTTGCCATGGGCGCCTCCAGTCTCCCGATGACTCCGGTGCCTCAGTACTCCACGACAAATACTGCAAGGCCAATTACTAGGAATTTTTAGATGCCAATGTTCCAGACGCCTAATGCGAACTCATCGGCTAATCCATTGCTGACACAACAGAGGTTTATGTCTGAGGCGGGTTATGTCAATCCAGCAATGACAACTAATTACCAGCCATCGACAAGTCTTTTGCCGATGAATGTTAATAATGGTTGGACAGGACAGTTGGTCTTCCCACACACGGCTCAGCAGAATCATCAGGTTGCAGGAGTTCAATAGGGTAATATGCAGGTCGGCTTTCAGAATCAGGCACCAGCAGTTCAGCCGATGAATCTTACTCAGTAGATCGGTGGTCCACAAGCTATGGCTAATATGATGTTTGCTGGAGATTGTGTACCCCAAAGACACGTGGAAGCATATCAGCAGGTGCCATAAGTTCAACCAGTGCATCGGCAAGATGCTAATGCCTATTGGGCTAATAAGATAGCAGAGGTTATGAGAGATCAATTTGGGATAAAACCTAAAGTCAATACTTACTCTTATCGGACACCATATCCTCCTGCGTATGACCTAATCCCTCTTCCAAATCGGTACAAAGTGCCAGATTTTACTAAATTCTCTAGACAAGATGATACCTCGACAATGGAGCACGTTAATCGGTTCATCATTCAATGTGGAGAGGCTGCCAACAGAGATGAATTAAGGGTTCGTTTATCTTCATCATCCTTGTTGGGATCGGCTTTTACCTAGTTTATTTCATTGCCTCTGAATTCAGTCATTACTTGGGCAGATTTAGAAAAACAATTTCATAAATATTTCTTTTCTGGAGTTCATGAAAAGAAGCTCACTAATTTAGTGAGATTAAGACAACATAATGATGAATCTGTGGAGGGCTTTGTGCAGAGACTGCGAGATGTGAAGAATAAATGTTACAGTCTAGTTCTGGATGATCGGCAGCTGGCTGATTTAGCTTTTCAATGGTTGCTGCCACATCTCAAAGATAAGTACGCTTCTCAAGAGTTTGAAAGTTTGAGTCATTTGGTGTAGAGAATTTCTGATCAAGACACTAGGACTTTTGAACCTAGGAAGAATTGGAATAAAATGGTATCGTTTGTTGATGAGGCAGAAAATTCTGATTCTGATGAGGAACCAGTCATTGGCTTGTCAGAGTGGGTAAAAAATAAGAAGCCAATGTCTTGTCCTTTTGGGCAGAAAGAGCCAGAAAAGTTCGCTTTTAACGTCACTAAAGCCGATAGAATATTTGATTTCTTGCTTCAAGAGGGACAAATTAAGCTATCGCCAAATTATGTAATTCCATTAGCGGAAGAGTTGAAGAAGATTAAGTATTGCAAATGGCATAATGCGACTTCACATAGTACAAATGAATGCAAAGTGTTTAGGCAGTAGTTGCAGTCGGCTATAGAGTTTGGGAGAATCAAGTTTGATAGTTCCAAAACTCAGAGGTCGATGAAAATTGATCAGCACCCTTTCCCCATGAACATGTTAGACGCCAAGGGTAAGACTAAGGTCTTGATGTCAGAAACGGCTGAGAAGAACGCATAGGTAGACCCCCAGCATCAGATAACTACCGATGACGCCGAAGGAAAGGGTTTATTGAGGGAAGGCAACAGTTCTAGATGGCCTCCCCGATGTGGCGTAGTAATCACTCATAGACAGCAACAGGAGAATTGGCAACAGGTGAGGATTGATATCGGTGTCAACAAGAAGATAGACGTCGAGAGGAATGGAATCGACATAAAGATCATTGGGATTGCCCGTTCTTTGTTCATTGTTGGGAACGAGACATCAAATTGCCGACTGTTGAAGATTGTCCTGAGTGCAATGGTTATCGTCGACATAATCGGTCAAATCAGAGATTCCAAACAGATAACTGACGTTTTAATGTGCCGATCAGACGAAGAACATCAGTTCACGATCGGCTGGGGGGTAGGCTTAATGTGCATGATAGGCTTGGTGGACGTATCGGTTACTTTCCGAGGAATCAAGAAGAGCTTGAAGAGATGGCAAACGCAAGGGTTCCCGATGAGTTCATATTCTGCAAAGATTCTAACATTCATCGTGTAGAGTCAAAGGAGGTGCGCTATCAGCCAGTTTGGAAGACCAAGCTTCCCCTATGGTGTCCAGAAGGTTTGACAAGAACACAGAGGATGAGGATGCAATGGGAACGTCAAGAAGATTTGTACAGGGAGGAAAATTCTTCTAAGTCTGAGGATCGACAGTGGTTGGACTGCAAGGGGAAATGACCATCAGCAGATGTTAATATGGTATTCATGTTGCTGATGGAATTTCTTGCACCCTCTAGTGATGATGAGGAAATTAGTCTCCCTGATCAAATGGCTTAGTTGGCACTTGATCCAATGATGGCTGTTTTTGAGAAACCCTCCAATGATGAGAGGCAGCATCTCAAGGCTCTGTTTGTTGAAGGCAGGGTTGATGGGCAGCCAGTATCTAAAATACTTATTGATGGAGGGGCTGTAGTTAATATTATGCCATATGTGATATATCAGAAGCTTGGTAAAGGAGATCAGGACTTAACCAAAACCGATATGATGCTAAAAGACTTTGAAGGTAATGCTAAAAGACTTTGTAAGAAGAATCTCCAACTAAAGGAGCTATCTGTGTTGAATTAACTGTTGGCAGTAAAACCTTGCCGACGACTTTCTTTGTTATCAATGGAAAGGGCGCATACAACTTACTGCTGGGGAGAGATTGGATTCATGCCAACTGCTGTGTCCCTTCCACAATGCATCAATACCTTGTTCAATGGGTTGGTGATAAAATTAAAATCGTTCCTGGAGATTCTTCTTACATCATTGCATCAGCAGAGTCAGATACTTATGAACGAACTAGGTGCATATCAGGGGAAGTCTAGGAGAAAGATTTCCTTAAAGTTGCCGATTATGAAATTCCACCGATCTAAGCAGTCGGTTCTGATGAAGAGTTTTAATGGATAGATTCGCCGATGATGGAAAGTTAGGACAGAGGTTTACATCGGCTGATGACTTGGTAAAAGTAGATATAGGTAGAGAAGATAAACCAAGGCCTACTTTTATTAGTGTAACTTAGATTCTGAGTTTAAGCAACAATTAACTGATTTGTTAAGAGAGTATAAAGATTGCTTTGCCTGGGATTATACTGAGATGCCTGGATTAGACCGATCAATTGTCAAACATCAGTTGCCTATTAAATCTGGGTTTCGACCACATTAGCAACCGGCGCGCCGATATAACCCTAATATTCTTCCCGATATTAAGGCTGAAATAACCAAACTAATTGAAGCTAAGTTCATTTGGCAATGTCAGTATACGGAGTGGATTTCATACGTTGTTCCTGTCTACAAGAAAAATGGAAAACTTCGCGTATGCATTGAATTTAGGAATCTCAACAAAGCTATGGCGATGGATGGCTATTCGATGCCAGTTGCTGATTTATTGGTTGATACTGCAGCCGGACATCGGATTATTAGCTTCATGGATGGCAATGCAGGGTATAATCAAATATTCATGGCTGAAGAAGACATACCTAAGACTGCTTTCAGATGTTCTGGCCATGTTGGTTTGTTTGAATGGGTAGTTATGACATTTGGTTTGAAAAATGCCGATGCTACCTATCAAAGAGCTATGAACTTTATTTTTCATGAATTCATTGGCACGTTAGTAGAAATTTATATCGATGATGTGGTGGTTAAGTCTGTAGATTTTATAAAGCATCTAGCCAATCTATTAAAGATACTTGAATGCACTAGGAAGCATGGTTTGAAGATGAATCCTAATAAATGTGCATTCTGTGTATTGGCAGGACAGTTCTTGGGCTTCATGGTGCATCAGAGGGGGATTGAAGTTAATAGAAGGTCCATTGATGCAATCAACAAAGTAGTTGCTCGTACTGATAAAACTGAACTTCAGTCCTTGATCGGCAAGATTAATTTCATCAAGAGCTTCATATCCAATCTGTCGGGTAAGATCAAAGCCATCAGTCCTTTACTCAAATTAAAAGCTGATCAGGAGTTTGTGTGGGGGATGGAGCAGCAGCCGGCCTTAGATGAAATTAAGAATTATTTGATAAATCCTTTGGTGCTTGTTCCACCTCAACATGGAAAACCCTTCCGATTATATTTGTCGACCGATGATACAGTTATCGATTCAGCTCTCATACAAGAATTTGAAGGGAAAGAATGTGTGATTTATTATTTAAGTAGAAGATTGGTGGATGCTGAGACGAGGTATTCGGCCATTGAGAAATTGTGTTTATGTCAGTACTTTTCTTGTACTAAATTAAGGCATTATTTGTCATCGGCCGAATGTACTGTCATATGCAAAGATGACGTGGTCAGATACATGTCGATGCTGATTATGAGTGGTGTTGACGGTCCTTAAGTATCAAATTTAATTAACAAATAAACAAAGAAAAGGATCCAAATGAAATCCACATCTAGACTTAGGGTTTTATTTGACATAATTCCACGAGTTTTGGTGTTTGTCTATTTCTGCAGGGGGTTATCAGGAAATATGGAAGAAAGGCCCACACGTCGGGATTACATAGAGATATCAACGTGCCGCACAATTATCTTCCATCTAGAAGACTCCAGAAGCCACGGGAAGGAAGCGGAGGCCGAACGGAGCTAGGCACTGGGCGCCCGCCCCCTGCAGAGTTGGATCAGGACTCTCTTTCAAGAAAGATCTCCACCAACCTAAAGGATCAAGGATAACCATTCAATCAATGTTGGATTGATCCAACGGCCCATATTCACTTGAAGGGACTATAAAACTAGACCCCCTGGCCCCTGGAGGGGAGAGCCTCTCAACCCTAATTCATTATTCCTCAAGGGAGAAGAAGCCTCTGATCAAGATTAGAGCCACCACATCAATTAGACATCTAGATTAGCATAGCTACATAGGATTAGAACTAGAAGGA
>Ga0182004_10002862_pt1 | contig 13559 bp, 13 predicted proteins | sample Sormic07211540_1_FD_120479 | JGI IMG/M metagenome (GOLD analysis project Ga0182004, IMG submission 120479) | Endophyte microbial communities from Sorghum bicolor roots, Mead, Nebraska, USA - 072115-40_1 MetaG | ecosystem: Host-associated > Plants > Roots > Unclassified | place: USA: Nebraska...
AAAAAAAAAAAAAAACACAAAAAAAATATATATATATATATATATATATATATATATATATATATATATATATAGCGCTATTCTACACCCTAGGTGTAGAATATTATTCTACACCACAAGTTAAAATTGAGTAGAAAAAATACTGAGTAGTACTAAAGAGTATTCAGTATACAACTTGTGACCACGAAATATTGAACAATACTAAAACACGAATACTAAGCGATACTGAACTTTGCTCACAGTTCGGTGTAGAATAGGGTGTAGAATAGCACTTATATATATATATATTATATATATATATGTGTGTGTGCTCGCGCGCGCGCACGCGCGCTATTCTACACCCTAGGTATAGAATACTATTCTACACCGAACTCCTATATTGAATATAATTCAATATTTGTTCAGTCCTTGTGTTTCAGTATCGTTTAGTATTTCGTGGTCCTGGGTGTTGGACAAGATGATACTGAACACTCTCCAGTACTGCTCAGTATTTTTTCTACTCAGTTTTGACTTGTGGTGTAGAATAATATTCTATATCTATACATACAAAATATACTCAATACCATGTAGTAATGCTATATATATAATGATTTATTTAAAAAAATCCACAGCAACATACGGGAAATTCACCTAGTTATTCATTATAGCAAAACCACCTTTAAAACTAATATAAAGTACACGGTTTAAAAAAATTAAGGGCAGACTTTTTCCTTCCTAGATTTTTTTTTTGAGGAAATAGAACAATTATATTTGGCTGGGCCGAGCAGATCCTACGGCGAAACAGCCCACCACAACCCAAAGCGCAGGCGCGCAGCTATACCCCGGCCCACTCTGGATCACGAACTCTTCTAGGATTTCGCTTCGAGTTCTCATAAATCCTCCTCGCTGGGATCTTCCTCCTTCCGTAGGAATTGAGAACCCGTGGCTCTCTTGGTTGCAGCACGATCGTGGCACGCCGCCCGCCGCATCGCCTCCGGTCACGGCCGCCACTGATCGCGCGAGGTCTGCCCGCCCCTCTTTCACCCCCTCTCTCGTGTTGGTGTTTCAATCGTTCAAAAGAGTTCGAAACTGGTAAACGCGCCGTGATAGTGTGCTCCTTGCGTTTATTCTTCTTACGTTAGGGTTGTGGCGGTTTTTAGTAGATTATTAGTGCCCGATTCGATTCGAAAGGATTATTTTTTTAGGGCTGACTAATGTTAGTACTTAGGACTTAGTAGTAACTAGTATTGGTAATGTAGTTTGTTTTTAGAAGAACAGATCGTCTCGGCGGTGTGCATCTCATTTCAATTCTAATTTTAGATAGGTTTTCTGTCAAAACAGTCAACTAGTTTCTGGACTTGTTGAGTTACTCGCCTCTGTAGCTCCAAACTGTATGTTTAGGATCACGTGACAATGCACAGTTCCTCCTTGATATGTCCATCTTCACGACTTGAGCCATCCTGAAACCAACTTGTGCAAATCCACCCTTGTTTGTGTTGTCTTCGCACAGCCAGTAGTTGCAGTTTCAACCGGATTCTATAAATCATCTCTTTCAGGAATATGGTACATCGATCTAGCACTAGGACAAATAGTTCCGGTACATAATCTGCCAAACATCTGCAAATTCATATAAGTCTGCACCACACCTGTGTTGCCCTGAATCATTGATTCAGCGTTCTGAACATAATATCGTTGTGACTTTTATTGACTGCACATGAAGTAGAAGCACAAGTAGCATTCTGGGATGCATGTTTAGCATCAGCAATTCACATTCTTAGAATTTCCTCATAAAAATATCAATTTCCCAGGAATAAAGATTTTACAGTGCATCTTTTTTTAAATTTTGTTGCTACAATACAATAAAAAGAATAATTGATAGCATCGTGCCACTTTCTTTCTTAAAAAAACTTATGTTATGTTTTTTCCCTTCAATGCAAGGCAGAGCTCCTGCCACATTCTTTCAAAAAATAAAAAAGATCCACAACATCTTTCTCTGAACAAAGATCACTGAAGGTTATCCTTTGCCATCTTTAGAGGAAATATAAACTTTTATTAGTGGGTTACAAGTTCCAAAATTGAAGGGATATAGATAGGCTTAACCACCTTGAAATTGATGTAATGGAGTTACTTTAGAGGAGTACTTGCCATTGCTTTAATACTGCTAAGCTCATGAATCTTTTCTCAGTATTATAATGATACATTTGTAATCTCTGGGGGTCTGGGGGATCAGACCAAATAATCATCCAATGCTCAAAACTTTGGCAAAAAGGGAACTTAAGATTGATCCCATACTATATTGTGGCAATACTCTCTGCTTTTTGGTAACAAGTCCCAAAATTGAACAAATAGAGAAGAACCACCAAACCATGTCTTCCAAATTATAAATTTCATCTCATCGTGGAACAATCTTTTTTTTTCGTGATCGGGTTGAACCCGTATTTCATTAAGAGGTGAAGAATAAGATACAAGGACCCAAAGTAGGCAGCGAGGGGCTACCAAACCAAGGTTGACGAACAATCTTTTGATACCCAAATTTTAAAGCTAAAACTGCCGGCTTCACACTTTTCCAGTACACAGAACCATTGAAGTTAGTGCTGCAGAAAATATTTGGAGCACTAGGTTACATGTCATCAGTTAGGCGTTCCCATAGTTCTCCTCCAGCATTTGCCTCATTAATGTATACTAAGTTTTAACCCAGGAACCTCATAGATCTGACTTGAATTTCTGAGAATGGGCGTACCCTCCATAAACACTATGCGTGCAAATCAGTTGCCAATATTCTTGATGAATTTCTAGTGAACTTCAGAGTTGTTCTGAATATTTATTTTCTGATACAACCAAATGTAGTAAAAATAATTTTTGTCAAAGTCATACGGTGAATAATGCCATTTCACCAGTATTATTGTTGTCTGATTTTGAATGTTCTATTGTTTTATCTGCAGCTCTTTTGCATTTTTACCAATAATCTTCGGTACCATCCCTTACTAAAATTGTTGGTTGTAGTGTTTGACACTGGATGTGCATCTGAAATGCAGTTCACATGATCTCTTTTTTTATTCGATTTTGTTGATATTTGGTTGTGCATCAGCTCTCTTGATTCTCAAATTATGGATTTAGGTATGGGTGCCATGAAAAGTAATGTTTGATACTGTTATACAATTTTCCACTTTTATGATGCAAAATGATATGGCTTTGCCTGAACAAGTTCATATGATCATATCTTTCATTATGAATAACTAATATTTGAAACTCTACTTGTACTAAAACCAGGTCACATCATCTGTTTGGAGTACCTCAAAGTGGAGGGCATAGGAACCAAGGCTTCTTTCATGTCTGAACAATCTCTGCTTTATTTGAGATTGCTGGGAGAGTATACTCGTGCAACAAAAAGAAGGCATAAGCCTTTTTTTCTCTGCATGCATCAACATCTCATCAGGTTTAGGTCATTTGATAGTGCTCAGATTGAGCTTAGTTGTATTCCAAGATCAGCAGCTGCAGCTTCTGGATTCTGCTGCATCTGAAAGAATCTGCTGCAACAAGCTTGACTCAAGATGTATCTGAAGAATATTGGTGCTTCGAACAAGGATGATGCCTTTTACAGGTATAAGATGCCTAGGATGATTACCAAAACAGAAGGATGTGGTAACGGTACCAAGACAAAAATTGTGAACATGGTTGGTATAGCAAAAGCACTTTCCAGGCCAGCACCCTACTTAACGAAGTACTTCGGATACAAACTTGGGGCTAATAGTGAGTTTGATGAGATTACAGGAGCTTTTGTTAATGGGGATCACAACACTACAAAGTTGAATGGTCTCCTTGACAACTTCATCACGAAGTATGTCTTGTGCTATGGATGTAGCAACCCGGAGACCAAGATTTTCATCTCTATCTCTAGGACAACTCATGATCCGATGTTATCACTGAAATGCACTGCATGTGGTTTTGTCTCAGATGTCAACCCAAATGACAAGCTCACAAAGTTTATCCTTAGGAATACAGAACCGAAAGGCGTATCTTCCAAAGAATCCAGTTCAAAAGGTGGCGCGGCAAATGTGGCTACTGTTGGTGGCTCCAATGAGGATTATTCGATCTCACCACGGTTCTATCGACATGGTGGCAATGTAGACTCTTCACATGAGGATGAGAACGACGTGAAGTGGCAGACCAACACCTCAGCGGGGGCAATGAAACAACGCATGCATGAGCAGCTGAGTGTTTCCACCGCGGAAATGGTTCTGCTCTCTATCAATGAGTTTTTTGAGAAGGAAAAACAGGGAACCCATAAAGATGTGGCTGTTAATGGATCGGCAAAACCTCAAAATAGGAGTAACTCTGATGGCAAACAAACCATCCCTGACACCAACCCTTATGATGAACTGGTCGAAGAGATCAAGCATCAGTTGCGCAATGCTGCCACAGCAGCTGAGCTCAAGGACCTGCTTTCCACCTCAACCCTTTGTTCCCAGGACGTGATGAACGTCCTCTTTGAGGCTCTCTTTGATGGTGTGGGCAAGGGATTTGCGAAAGCGGTTGAGAAGAACATGGCATACCTTGCTGCTCTCGTACCTGACGAGGGTCACCAGGCCAAGCTACTTCAGGCCATCGAAGAGTTTGGCAGCAAGTGCAGTGCTGCGGCCTTGAAGCAGATCCCATTTGTACTTAGAGCCCTCTATTGTGGAGATGTCCTTGAGGAAGAAACCATTCTCCAGTGGTACTATGTAGCCGTTGCCGGTGGCAAGAACTCTAAGGTCCTGCAGAATGCCAAGCCATTCGTGGAGGGTCTTCAGAATGCCGATTATGAATCTGAGCAAGAGTGAGCCGATTTTGACACGACGAAGAGCGGACAGAGCCGATGCTGCTCCTATGCTTTTCTTCAAATTACATTTTTCTTAATAATTGTCAGTTACTCAGTTAGTTACGTCATGTGTCTTATGTCAAGTCTTTAAGCAGGTAGACCTTACAGGATTGCTTTGGCGCCTGTGCACGGTATCTTTTTTTTTTATGATGGTGAAGTGATAGGTGTCCATCGGATGCTAATGTTTCATTACTGTCCCTGTGTGTGTTATTAGCTTTCCCGATTTGCATTTCAAATTGTACTTCAGCAGTTGGTCCTACAACTTCGCTATTGCTCGTGTTTTTTTAGTTCGTGGCTTTGAGGTTTATTTGCGCTTATCTGCTGGTATTAGCAATCTTGAACCAGCTAGCCCTACTGAAAACATGAATACACTTAAACGATAAACAAACTGTCAACTACGTCCACTCTTATTTAAAAATTTTTAATATAAATCAGACAATTTTAAATTTAACTATGTTTTAAAAAATATATATTAACAGCTATATTATTTAAAGTAGGTATACTAAAAAATGTATTACATGATAAATCTAATTATATTTATTTTATATCATATCATAAATATTATCATATTTTTTAAAGGTTTTACTTCACACTATAGCGAGAAAACCTAGTCCCCAACATGCAATTTAGGGATAATAAAGTTCTTGTTCTTTCTATATCTTGCATACTCATAGAAAAGCCTAGTGTTGGCATCCTCATCCTTTAGCCAGTTGATCCTGGACCTGAGTCTTGATATTGTTCTCAACAGGGAAGATAGCGCCAGTGAATGCTTCTTGAGGTTATTACATAGCCATAACTCATTAGGTTGAAGAAGTCTGCTTTCTTGAGCAATATCCAGTTGATGGAGGATTTCTTTTGCTAGAAGCAATTGGGATTTGAAGTGATCAAATTTCTTTTTTTACGAGTGACCAAATTTCTTCTGACTCCAACTCTATAAGGTTGTGGCAGTTGCCTTCAGTTTCAGAGCAAGGGTATCAAGCGGACAGGTTCTAGGCTGTACCGAGTCCCTAGCGTCCTTTACTACTTCTAGAAAACCATCCAGAGAGGGCTAGAAGGCTTCAAAATGAAATCTTTTCTTGCAGCCAATGCTATCCTCCAGCCCCAGAATCAGGGGACAATGAGGATAAGGCTGATGCTGTGTTAGATTTTTATGACAATCTCATCGGGACTGAGTGTGCTAGAGGGAGTACTATTAATCTAGACACCCTTGGCAGTCCCAGTTTTGATCTTGAAGCTTTGGAGTTGCCTTTTTCTGAGGAAGAGGTGTGGAACACCATTAAGGAGATGCCACCTGATAAGGCTCCTGGACCGGATAGGTTCACTGGCAGATTTTATAAATGTTGGTGGACAATTATCAAATATATGATGAAATGGCTGCAGTTCATGTTATTTGGAAGGGAAACTTCAGAAACCTCAAGAAGCTGAATTCTGCATACATTACCTTGATTCCGAAAAAGGCTAATGCTGTTCAAGTAAAGGAATATAGGCCAATTAGCTTGGTCCATAGTTTCGCCAAACTTGTGACCAAAATCTTGGCTAATAGGCTTGCAAGTCAGCTGGATGTGATGGTATCCCCCAATCATATTGCTTTCATTAAGAAAAGGTTCATCCAAGATAATTTTATGATGGTTCAGCAGATGGTTAAATTCCTTCACTCTCAAAAGCAGCCCAGAATTCTCCTGAAGCTTGACATTACCAAAGCCTTTGACTCAGTGTCTTGGGCCTTCCTCTTGGAGGTGCTAAGAAAATTGGGTTTTGGTTCTCGCTGGTGTGAAATGATTTGCGGCCTCTTATCATCTTCTTCCACCCAAGTACTCTCAAATGGTATCCTAGGTGAAGATATTTTTCATAGAAGAGGTTTGAGGCAGGGTGATCCGCTATCACCTATGCTCTTTTTTCTTGTTATGGATGTGTTAAATCAGATGTTCACAAAGGCTTCTGATGATGAGTTGCTACATGCTTATCCAGAAGGCCTATCCAACACAGGATCTCCTTATATGATGATGATGTAGCCATTTTCCTTCAGCCTATTGCAGCAGATATTAATTTGTCTCTACAGCTTCTGGATTTATTTGGTGAAGCATCTGGTCTTAGGACCAATGTTCATGTTGGTGTAAAATATGGTAATGTAAAGGGTCTATGTGTAAAACTATGAAGATACGAATAGAGAGAGTGAGGGCTAGGTGATTGAGCCAGCCAGAACCTTCCCCAATTCCAGTAGGGTATACGGAGCTAGGGTTTGTAGCAGAGTGCGTCGTACCTGCAGCAGCGGTGTGTGGCTGCAGGAGTGAAGTCAAGACAGCGCGTCGTGGGCGCGTGGTGGCGGCACGGCCTGTTGCGGGGCCGGCCAGGCCGTGAGTGACCAAAGGGTCGCTTGGCGTGCGTTGCGGGTGCGTGGTGGCGGTGCGGCCCGTTGCGGGGTCGGCTCGCCGCCCGCACCGCCGCAAGCGCGTGGCGGCGGCGCGGCCCAGCCGGGCGGAGGTGCGGATGCTCTCGGCCGGAGTCGTGAGGGTGTGCCTGGGCCTGAGCAGCGCGCGTCACTGCAGCACGTGCGGTCGCCGGCGACCTTGCACGAACAGGTGCAGGCAGCACAAGGTAGCTGCTGCACGGTGAAGTGGAGGAGGATTACAGTCTCTAGCCTGTTTGCTCTGCAGTCGTAGCAGAGAAGAGGAAAAGGTGCTGCTGCTCGTTGACGGTCTTTTTTTTTTTGGTGCTGGTCATTGGTGTTCAAAAGTGGTGGTGGTGCTGCCCCTCTAGTTAAGAAGTAGGAAGAGAAGGGCACTGCTGCTGCCCTTGATTGTTAATGTGACTGATCGATTGGGTGAAGGAAAGTGTGGTGGTTACTGTAGGGCTGTGATTTTGTGCTGAGGTGAAGGGTTCTAATCACTAGGGTGAGAGAGGCTGATTTGAGGAGATGGATACAGGGAAGCCGGAAGACAGTGAGCATAGCAGTGGTGGTAACCGTGGAGATGATTCACTAATTACCAAAGCTGAGCTAAGAAATGAGATGAGATCCATGATTCAAGGGCTTTTGAAGATGAATCTAATTGGTTCGAGGGAGGTACGTGAACTCAAATTGGAACTCATTCCAAATGATGTGAAACTAGAGGGAAGTAAAAACTACCTAAGTTGGTCGAGAAGAGTGCAAGTAATATTAGGAGGAAATGGTGTAGAGAACTATTTGAGGGAGGATTGTGTTGAGCCGGCTAACAAACTTAGCCCCGAATGGAAAATATGGCACACAACGAATTCTACCATAGTGGTATGGTTATTGGCATCCATATCATCATTAGTTAGTAAAGTGGTGGAGGCTATGTACACTGCAGCACAAATATGAAAAACTCTGAGTAACAGATATTCCAAGCAAGGGAATGTGATGGTGATGATAGAAATTCAGAACAAAGTCGAGACAGTAAAACAAGCTGGATGATCAGTGGAGCAATATGCTAGTGAGTTGTAGTACTTGTGGGGAGAGCTGGATCACTATGCTCCACTCAATATGAGAGATCCACAGATGCCCAAGATATTTAGAAGTGGGTTGAGGATAGGAGGGTGACCCATTTTCTGAAGAACATAGATCCTGAATCTGAGAGTAGGAGGGCTGCCTTTTGTCACCAGGAGAGTTTGCCTACCATGGAGGAAGCTGTGTCAGCCATGGTCATTGAGGAGAGCAGGCTTCGGATGATGAGCGGTGATAATCCTATGAAGTCAGCCTTTACCACTCTGATAGAGCGGTTGTGTTACAACTGTGGAGAGAAAGGACACATGAGCTACAATTGTCCCCTTCCAAAACACCATGGTGGTAGGAGTGGAACTCATGGAGGTTGTGGTGGTGCTGGTGGTGATCATGGAGGTCGTGGTGGTCGTGGTGGTGGACGTGTAGGAGGACGTGGCAGAGGTCGTGGTGCCCCTCAAGCCAATGCATCTACCATGGAGGTTTCTACCATAGAGATTAGTACTCAAGCTAATGTTGAGAATCAGTCCCTCACCTTAACTGGACAACAGGTCAAGCAGTGGGAACAGTGGCAAAAGCTTAAGGCATCTGAAGCTCCCAGTACTATTCCAGTTGGTACCGTCAGAAAATAACACACAGAAATATAATAACAGAAAAATCACATTTTTCTGTGAGTTCGCCGTCAGAAATAGTTTTTCTATCGGTACGTGACCTACAGAAAAATTATGCTCGCCCAGATTAAAATTTAATCTTCTGTGCACATATCCACAGAAAAATAATATTACACGCACAGGAAAAAGAAGCCAATTGCACAGGGAAAACATGTATTTTTCTGTCGGTCTAGTGAACTCACAAAAAAATATGTTTTGTCTGAAAAAAGAGTAACATGTTTACATGGTGAAGAATGTATAGATTTATGAGCAAACTAGCAAATGGTACCATGCTTGGGTAACGATGAACGGGTAGGCTGGTAAAGGAACTGTCCAAACTCTCATCCGAGAGGGACCCGTTAGAGCGTACATGTTGGCGAATTTAGGATCGGATAACAAGGCAACTCGGCTCGTCATGGCTTGTCTGATTATAGCCCATTAGATAATGATTATAGCCCCACATGTTGTTGCGGTAATTTGAAGGTGACTATAGATAGTTACTTAGTTGTACAATTCTACGAGAAGAAATATTTACACAACAAAAATATATCTATGGGGTATAAACCCATATATCCTCATAGGTTGACATGAGCCGCACCATCGGAGGTGGTCCGGCCCACAAGATGAAGAAGTGCGGCGCACAACACTAGTCGGTGTACACCGGAAGGCTACAAGAAAATATTGTACCAAATATGATACTTTACTTATAACTCTGTCCCTTCACAATATATAAAGAGGGGCAGAGGTCTTCTAGAGGACAGATCATCTCAAGACAAAGATCTCATTACATCTCATATCCATACAATCAGACACTGGAGGGTAAAGTATCCTATTACGCCCTCACGGCGGCCGAACCTAGATAAAATCCTTGTCTGTGTCTTGTGTCACCATCTAGTTCCTAGCTTGCGCACCTGTCTACCGACAATCTACTACCGTGGGTATACCCCAAGGTAGATTGCCGACTAGCTTTCGTCGACAGTGGCACGCCAGGTAGAGGGTGTGCGTACAACTACCCAGACGAACCAGACGGCCATCATCCCCAACTTCGTGGCCGTGGCGGGTGGCTTCATGTTCACCGTCAGCTACCCAGACGAACCAGATGGCCATTATCCCCAACTTCGTGACCGTGGCGGGTGGCTTCATGTTAACCGTCATCTATATCACCTGGACCACCGGCTTCAACAGCTTCACTGCCACAATCACGGAGGAGGCGTAGATATGATCTGCACCGATCACTTCTTTATCGACGTCGGCCGCGGCTCCAACCACGTTGGCTACGGCTCCAAGCACACCACCAACGTCTCCGACCACGCCGACAACGCGTCACCCGCTTCCCCGCTATAAAGGGAGGCAAATCGACGACACCGACCTGCTTGGGCTATCGACCAAGTTGTTTGACCTACTTGCTTTGATCACCGGTCGCAATAATAATCGCCGCGTCGAGAACGGCGCTACGACAACCGCGACCACCATCATGACAACATGTCGAAAAGCTCGAGGGCCAGACAATTTTGTCGCCACAGACCAGACTTTCGTCCAAAGATAAGTGCACTTCTAATATTTTATTTATTTTTGGCATAATATTTTTGATATTATTATCCCTCGAAACAATTTTTTTAGCTGACTAGTTTTTTCTCCTACACGAGTTTTTCACAGCCGGCACTGTCTCCGACTCCTCCATACACGGGCACGAGATCCGCCCACTGCGTTCTGGGTGGTCGGCAGTTGCTCTTTGGCGAGGTTGTCAATCCTAGGCGAGCCTAGATTTTGCACCTCATGCTCCATATTGTTGGCTAGACCAGAGCAAGAACAAGCTCTAGGATGAATTAACTACTCGTGCTAATTTTAATAAAATAAAAAATCTAAAATTTTATCTCAGTGCTGATTTTTTATCTAGAGTTTATTTATACATTATATACTACCTATTCTCTATATTTATTTTTCAGGAGTTTGGCCCAGTCAACAAGCTACGGTCGAGGACTCGTCGACTATTCCCTATGTTATGCCCGGGGACTGCTCCGACTACAGAGCACGTTTACGTTCCCAACCACGCTCGGGGAATTGTCGACTAGTCTCTACGCTGTGCTTGAAGACTATGCCGACCACCTAGCATGTTTACGTTCTCAACCACACTCGGGTACTTGTCCACCAGTCTCTACGCCATGCTCGGGAACTGTACCGACCACCGAGCACGTTTATATTTCGGACCGTGCTCGGGGACTCGTCAATAACTCCCTACGCTGTGCTCGGGGTTTGCTTCGATCACTCTCCGACCACAGCTTGAAGACTGCTCTTCTCGGCTACATATGAATTGGACTCATACAACTAAGGGGTGATTTTAATTTTTTTAGACCTTGCTACAAGGCTCGTACTTTGCTTTCCAGCAAACTCGAGGACTACATCGGTATGATGCATCTGGTGATGCATCTGAGTATAAGAATTTCTACGTGGACTTTTCTTTTTAGACCCTGACACCATGTGCCTACCAGACTCGGGGACTAAGTGGACACACTTCACCTTACGGTGAATATGCTTGTTTTTTGAAAGACTATACTTTTTAGAAAAGTAAAGTGGACACACTTTGTCAAGAAAGAAATCTTTTTTCTCAAGAGCACCATGCATTATTCGGACAACCTGCTTCTTCGGTGTCAATGGTGGTCGATGGTCTTCCGAACTACTGTCGCAACTATTCGAGCGACTTTCCCTGGTAAGAGACGTCCCAAGCCTCATTGGAAGATGCTCAAGATGGCATATCACATCATAATATATGGTGCTCGGGGACTAGCTGTGGGGGTATAAACCCCTATACCCTCATGGGTCGACATGGACCGCACCATCGGAGGTGGCCTGGCCCACAAGATGAAGAAGTGCGGCGCACGACGCTGGTCGGCGTGCACCGCAAGGCTACAAAAAGTATCAAATAGGATACTTTACTTGTAACTTTGTCCCTTCACGATATATGAGGGGTAGAGGTCTCTTAGAGGACAAGTCATCTCAAGTCAGAGATCTCATTACATTTCATATCAATACAATCAGACGCAGGACGTAGGTATTACGCCCTCACGGCGGTCGAACCTAGATAAAATCCCTGCTTGTGTCTTGCGTCACAATCTAGTTCGTAGCTTGCGCAGCTGTCTGCCGACAATCTACTACCGTAGGTATACCTCCAGTAGACTGCCAACCAGCTTTCGTCGATAATATCTACACGTGGAGTTGATGCTGTCATTTTGTACATGTAGATGTAATTTTTTGCTTGAATATAATATCGACATAATGTACTATATGTAATCGATTTTCCTTGAAAAGTGTTTAGATTATCAAAAGCTGCAATGTGTATTGCCGACTTGTTACTGCCAATATAAGTTTTAAAAAAAAAACAAAACGACTAATATAAGGTTATTGATGAGTCAATCGTCATACATGAATGGATCTATGATTTCTTTCCACTATTTAGTGGCCACTAAAAAGAAAATTAACGATAACCAAATGGCATGTGTACATGGATGTAAATTAAAAGAGTTTTACAGGGGCTTGAGGAAGTCTGCATAAAATGGATTAAACATAGGTCGACCTTTGTAACACTCCAAAATTTGCTCCTTTCAAAATAGATGAAAATTGATTTAGTTTTGTATTTGAGTGCTCATGAAAATACAGGAATAATAAATTTGCTCCTTGTTCGACACATCTTTATCTTTTTGTACAATCAAAATGCTTTCGTTCTGAGTTTCCCAAAATCTTTTCTTTGAAATCGAAATCACTCCTTTCAGTTCCTCAACCGTCAATCAATCTCTAAAAACTTACCGGGAATTATTTTAGCATTTTTCCGAAACTCATTCCCACTTTTCTGTGAGCATAATATAAATTTTAGATGCTCCAAATAATCTTTTCAGGAGCCCTAAATACTTTATTTGGGTTCTTCATATTCTAAAATGTCTCTAAGAATTTTCTTCAAATTTTTGGAGCCTTCGGAGTATTTTTCAGGACATAAAAATCAATTCTGGAGTTTTCTAGAATCATTTTAATCTCGAAATTCATTAATTTCGAAAATAATGGAATATGTCTTTTTAATACTCAATGCCCATGTGAAATAATTCTCATATAAATCTTAAAGAGCCGAACATGAGATTAAAAGAATTAGGGTTTCATCCTATTCATCGTGTTGCCGCCGCCGTGGTGTAGTATCAATCTATCGTTCAACGATTCCCAGCGCCGCCGCCGGCCGAGTCAAACGATCTTTTTGCTCTAATTCGACATCCATTGTGTTGATTGGTGCGTGTTGATTTTGAATCGGTGGCGGTGTCTAATCCATACAAAAGCTGCTCAATCACGTGGAGGTCCACAACGTGATCACCTTCCAATGCTTGGAGTTCGACCATGGCACAATATCAAAGTTCCGTGAGCTTTGATCTTTTATTTTTCCAATGTATCCAAGGAAACTCTTATTTATTGGACTCAAGATGTTTTATTTGGGCTGTTTTGCTTGGACGTGACAACACGTATTTACATTCCAAAAGGAGCAATCGACCTGGCCACGTCCTTTATGGGTAAAGATCACATCGTGCGCTTCCTGGTAAAGTAATCAATCATTTATATATATATATATATATATATATATATA
>Ga0182004_10002863_pt1 | contig 13558 bp, 13 predicted proteins | sample Sormic07211540_1_FD_120479 | JGI IMG/M metagenome (GOLD analysis project Ga0182004, IMG submission 120479) | Endophyte microbial communities from Sorghum bicolor roots, Mead, Nebraska, USA - 072115-40_1 MetaG | ecosystem: Host-associated > Plants > Roots > Unclassified | place: USA: Nebraska...
AGTCCATTAAACGGGCTAAACGGTCAATTAAACGGACTAAACAGATGATTAAACGGAAACGGTGTACCATTGTGTAGCGTTTACACGGCGTTTAAACGGTGTAAACGGCCGTTTAGGCGAACAGTGGGTATCCCTATTATACGAATCATAAGAGGAAATCATGGAGTTGGAATTTTCTTTTAAGCATTAAATTGCACAACCCTGTTGAAGGGCATGTAAATCCTGCCATTTTTATCACATTACACATTTTCATTATATGTTTGGTTACCAATTGTTCTGTTTATTTTTGTTCATTCTTCCTTAACCTTAGTACTAGAATAATGACTTTCTTCTAGCATCCATACTTTCAACTAAGTTGTGGATTTGAAGTATGTACATGACATCATTCTTGGCAAGTGGTTGTCAATGCATCATTTAAGCATACTTGAAATCTACAAAAACAATGTTCATTGGTCCACTTATACGCTCTACATTAAAAAATTTATAACAACATTTATTTGAGAAGTGAACATGTAATTAGTGTTTCTTTATATAGATTACACGACTCTACAAGAACAAGGAGCACGCAGAAGTTGAATACACGGTTAGTAGCTACTTTCACTAGAAAAAAACTGATGTGTGCACTACTTTTGGACAATATACTATTCCAGGTGATGGTAGTATATTTTGGGGGCATCTCTTCAAAATCAACTAACTATTTGGTAATTTATCACAAAGATTGGGCCAATCCCTGTCGATGATGATGTAGGGAAGGAGGTCATCACACGGCTGACAGCAAATATGGTCACAAATAGTACATTTTATACAGACTCCAATGGAAGGGATTTCCTCAAAAGGGTAATAATCTTTATAATTTATACTTTGAGTATTTGCTATTGTTACCTGTTTATATAAATCACACCATTGTATAGTATAACTACTCCCTCCAAATTATAAGTTATTTTGACTTTTCTAGATTCATCGATTTTGCTATTTATCTGAACATAGCATCTTGGTGCACATTAAAAGCCATGGATCTAGAAAAGCCCAAAGGACTTATAGTTTGGAATGGAGGGAGTATTAAACAAATCATTCCCAACTTTCTCATTTGTATCTGAACAGGCCTTTTAGGCCAATGTGGGCTGAAATATTTGTCTAGTCTCCTTTTACCTACAGATTCAGAGACTTTCATTTGCAGGTGAGAAACTACAGGGAGGACTGGAATCTTCAAGTGACTCAACCAGTTGCAGGAAATTACTATCCGGTAAGGAAAGGTTCACATAAACAGAGTGAAGTCATCTGCAGATTGCCACTACCCTCATAAGTCATAGCATTATGGCAACTCGTTCTCCTTGTTCAATATTTTTGCCATAGGCAGAAGTATTGGCGAACAGTGTGCTGCTTATGTGTGTATCTAGTGCTGTAGTTGATAATACCTGAACCAATTGTAGCATTTACATTCCTTTCCATGGTCATGGATGGCCTGAGCTTTTTTGGGACCACTGCGGCCATGCTTAATAAGGAAAGGCCAATTTATTTTGGGCCTATAATGACTTCTCATGCCCAGTCCAGTAATCCCACTATGCTGTATATTTGGACAACAGTTGAGCTTTGGACGGCCCACACATGACTTTAACATTGACAAATAGTTCAAATTTATGTTTAGGACTGGGCTAAATTTTTTGGGGCTTACTTTTCTTTGATTATTCCCCAACAAAAATGTTTTACAGGCGAGCAGGCCAAATTTGCTCAAGTAGACATAGAATTAGGTTTCTATTTTTTATCCCAATTAAATCTGTCTTTTTATGTAAAGAAATACAATAGTTCCAAACCATCATGATTCTATCTTTTTGATTATTATATCGGCTATCTTCTAGCCTCGCAGATTTATGACATGTTGACTCTCCAGGTCAATCTAGGAGTGTATGTAGCAGATGGAAAATATGAGCTATCTGTACTTGTGGACCGTGCTGTCGGAGCAGCAAGCATTCAGGATGGTCAGCTAGAGATTATGCTACACAGGTATTAGCTAAAGCAGCATGTGCTCAGTTAGCCACACACACTATTGTGATTCTTTTTTTGCTGTATCTAAATCTGATAAGGCAGGCTCAGTTCCAAACTAGAATAAAAACATTGTGTAAATGTGTCACCATTCGCCACACATACTATTAAAATCAGTGGCTTATCAGATACCAACTTTGCAAGCGATTCGCAAGCGATTCCAATTTAGTATGTAGCTTTTTCATTTCATGAAGTTAATTTCTATCCTCTTGATATTGACTGCAGACCTGCATATAGTGTTTGCGAATCCCTTGCACACTGAAACTTTCTCTAACCACAGATGTTGTCAATTTCAGGCGTTTACTTAAAGATGATGGCAGAGGTGTTGGAGAGCCACTTGATGAAGTTGTTTGCGTGGATCAAGATTGCAAAGGGCTTACGGTACACATTCAGTATCGTCTCTATATTCTCTAGCATTATCCTGCTATCCTGTTACTAATGCCGTTGTAATTCTTCTAAAAAAACACCACAGGCCAGGGGCACTTACTATGTCAATGTTGAAAAGCTAGGGAATGGAGCGCATTGGCGACGTACATGTGGCCAACATGTCTATTCACCCTTTCTCCTTGCTTTTACTCATGAGGTACATTCGCTTACCCTATAAACTTTTCTGTTGTTTGTTTTCATGCTGTCGAAGAGTTAACAATTTATTCTTGTCACAGGATGAGACAAGCTCGAAGTCCTACAATGTGGCCAAAGCTGGTATGATGGATGCAAATTACAGTCTTCCTGATAATGTTGCAATTATTACTTTGCAGGTATCACTGTACCTGTTCTCCCCATTCCATTACCATTACCCATGCATCCGATTACTTATATATTTTCTGTAATGGAGCATGTCTTAACATTTCAGAACCTAGATGATGGTACCACACTACTCCGCTTGGCCCATCTTTTTCAAGTATGTTTGTAGTTTATTTAAAATTTTTATTGTTTCTCCTTGATAATGAATCATCGATACTAATCAATATTTGCTGGGTCTGCAGGCTGCTGAGGACCCAAAATATTCGGAGATAGCAAAGATTGATCTGAAAAAGGTGTTCGGAAAGAGAACTGTAAGTAGAAAATTTTCTGAGGCTCAGGTCTTCGAAACAAAAAAAAATTTGTAACAAAATAATTCTGTAGCAGGATTCTGACAATTTTATATCAGAACTTCGATGTTATAATTCATTTAAATGTTAATGTTGTTCAAATGTATGAGCAGATCACAGAATTGACGGAGACTAACCTTTCCGCAAATCAAAAGAAGTCAGAGATGAAGAAGCTCAACTGGAGGGTCATTGGAGACACTGAAAGTGGTCCTGCCCCAGTAAAAGGTGGCCCACTTGATAGTAGGGCTCTAGTCGTTGAACTAGGACCCATGGAGATACGCACCTTCTTGCTAAAGTTTTAATGGCAGTTCTTGTGTTTGTAAACAAAACAATAGTACATAGAGAAATTTCTACCATTTGTTGAAGAAAAAAGAATAATATAAAGTACCCAAATTTTAGTTCAAATAGGATCAAGGACTTGGGTGATGGAGGTACATACCCACACCAAGTTTGTTCATGTAATGGTTACATGTCTAAAAACGAATTGGTTATGGCGCTTTTGATTATCTAAAGCAGGTATCTTCTTCCTAGGATATGATGGTTTTCACCAACAAGTGATAAAATGAGGGTACTAGCTTTGATATCATAATTTCATTTGAAGCTGCATACTTTGAAGTATCTATGGTGTGATTGGTTAGGTGCATGGGCTTGACCCCTATAAGCTACATTGCGCTGATGTAGAATCTAGAGCATTGTCTATTTGGTTGGTAGCATGTATAAACCAACTTGGCTAAGCACGCACTCATGGCAAGGCTACATAGCAAAGCCTATCTTGTTCATGAGCTTCTCGAACTTTTCCTACTCGGGCCAACTTCATAGCTTCTCAAACTTCTACTACTTGGGCCAACTTCGTCACGACTACTAGGATCATTTAGTTGTTCCCACAAGCTCACTACCCTTGTGCTTTGCTTTGACTTTGCCCTTCTTGAAGTTGGCGTTGACCGCCTCATTGCCTCAAGCATAGTTAGTTTTCAGGTCCATGATCTCTAGTGTGATCTTCAAATTTTGGCATGCGCACGATCTCATGAACTAGAATCCTTGATGTAGTTCTGGTGGTGAAGGGAACAATGACATCAACATTTGGGATACTGGAAGCTAGTTGTGCTTCTTGAAGAACTATTGAATAGTCTCTGAATCTTTCACTTAGCTTCTACATGCATTTCCTTAAATCCTAGCGGTTCCTTAGCTTCTTATAAGTTCCCTGGACAATGGCGACAAAGACATAATCAAGTTCTACCTAGTCTCAGATGCATCCTTCTAGGGGATGTTAAAGCCATGGCATGTCTGAGTCGACCAGGTAAACCTATAGGTATTGGATGGTGAAGACATCATATGGTACCATGGACCTCGTGGCTAGATGATAATTTTCAAGCCAATTGCATGGACTCATATTCCCATCATGCCTCTATAAGTTGTGAGAAGCTTAGAATTTGGCTAGAAATAGCTAGGGCAATATGGATGTTGGATCCAAAGTCTTACGCCCAATTGGGTTACGAATAGGGTTTAGGCTCTCATGTTTGTTCCCTTCATGGTGGACATTGTGGGGTGCCTTGTAGCAATCATGCTCATTGTTGGGATTGGCAAGGGTGATGACGATCATTTCCCACCTCCATGGCGGTTATCATAGCTGTTTGCACAATGGTTGCAATGATCATGGCTATTATGATTATCTCAACCAGGTTCATTTTGAGCGTTGCATCCCACATTGGTCGCATGATAGATGTGCCTATTTCCCCAATGCTCAGTTGACCAAACAAAGGTGTTGAGAGCATAATCATTGAATGCTATTCACATCCCCATTGATGCCATCATGAGATGTCGAGCTATGGTGGATCAAGAAATTATGATGGGCCAAGAGTGGTGGCTCCTCAAAACTCTTGGTGCTCAACACCATGAAGTATGACTTCTCATTGCATGCAAGGATTCTTGTTCGGTGAGGATCTTAACCTTTGGTGTGATCAGCACAACTTAGGATCATCTAGCTTTGGGAGGTGGTAAAGGACCTCAGCAATGGATGTGATGTTTTGGCTATCATGGTTGAAGACCAGCACAATTCTAATGTCTTGTGTGATCCTTTTGTACACATTGTGGCTATAGTGGCACATGTTTTCAAGGTCATGCCACCATTGGAGTTCAAATTGCTCATTCATGAGTTGGTGCCCCTCAGTCTCAAGTAGCTTGCTAGGCCCTGAGTAGATCTTCTTGTTCTTCCAAGTACTCTTGGTAGTCTTAGGGACCTTGAGAACACTCTAGAGTGTCCTCTTTGTAGCACTCCCATGATGGATGATAGCTTGTGGTGCTCTTGCCATCAAAGTTGTAGTTGCTAGAGACCCTAGCTAAGATCTCAAAGAATGTGAGGTTGGCAATGTCAAACTCAAAGAAGTCATCCATCATCAAGTTGACCATATCGATAAACATTGAATAGGGATTGGAGGCAAATCATAGATGGATCTATTTATGAACCTTGTCTTGAAAGGTGGGAACCACATTTCCCAACCAAAGGGAAAATTAGGGAGGAAGTGTGTTGAGTCCTCTGCTGATAATCCCAATCTATATCAGAGAACCTAATTAAGAGCTAGATTGTGACGTCAAATACCTAGTCAGAGGTTGAAAAGTTGGGTCAAAGATGTAGATTCATGTGCTGAGCAAATGCATTGGTGCAAGAGATATGGCTTCCTCTATCCTCATGATGAACTTGAGGTGATAGTGCGGGATATCCTCTAGTCCAAGCTATCAAAGTTGATGGTGTTGTTGGGAGCTAGGTTGCAAACATAATTGTTGAGGATGCCCATCTAAGGTTCAAATGATATGTGTGTAATGATCTCCCTGACATGCCAATTGTTGGCATTTTTGGCCTCCAACAAGTAATCGGCCAAATTTGCTTAGTAGATCAGATGGATTGCACATGGTACATAGGTTTATATTGGCTCAGGTATGGGATATCCTACATCTAGTTTATGAGGGGAGTCTTATTGCTTGTGCATCATGTGTAGGGGTTCATAGGGGCATTAGTGTTAAGTATTCATGATGTCAATCAGGGCCTCCCTAGATTTCCTTATATAGTTTGGGGCAAAGGTTACAAATTGATTCTTGCAATTTGGATATATTGATTTTCTAGTCGGTTACAAGTAAATCTTATAAATAAGATTACATAGATACATTAGTTTCTATCTATATCTTCTATTGGGATCGCCTCTTGACTGAGCCGGTGGCCGGTTTAACTAAGTTGTTCTCCCTTGACATCACTTAGTCAACCCTCCTAACTTGTTTGGTCATCCTAGTGCATTACCCATATAGTACATATATGTCCAATGTTCATCTAGGGTAATTACAGGATCATTCACATTAGAACTCACATCAAGTTCATGACATAACTAAAAGTTGAGTTTATGGGACAATACTTAAACATTTAGTCATTACACTTCATATCAAATATAGTGCAAGGTTTCACATAATAAAATAGTTCGATACACATGCATGGGTGTTCCATCCCATGAACCTATGCCTCATAGGGCTACCTACCACTCCTAGTCTACTAGGACTTAGGGGCATAGAAGAAGCCACATGCTAGGGTGGTCTCACCTGCGAAACTCAACAAGCAAACAAGCGAATATACAATTTACTCAATATAATTTACCCTTATATTAACAAGAATGCAGTTGGTTTTGCATGAGGGCACCCTTCTCTATAGTGTAAAGAGTTGTCTAATCAACTATGCAAGCATATCATGGTGATATGATTAAGGAATTAGCAAAGTGGATCTCTTGAACTTCCAGTCCTTCTCACATACACTAGTTTGAATCTAGAGGAATAGAACAAGTATGTATGTCAAACTCTATTGAGGGGTACACATTAACCCCATCAAAGACAATAGTCACAACAACCCATACGATCATCAATGCATAAGGAGTGACTTATGCCTTGTTGGTATTTATTAATGCACACTAATATTTATGATTATCCGCAAGTGCACAAATAAGATATCGATGTTGCACTTCACTAGGATGACCCAGTTTTAATATCAAACCCAAAGAACAGATGGCGGGATCTTAATTTTGGCTTAATCCCTAAGCACAATCAAGGATGAGACTCTAGAAGGTTGGGGAGAGATCTAGGGTGGTCTAATTGTAGTTTTAGAGAGTTTTTGTACTTATTGATCCGTTAGGAAATTACTATGGAAGGTTGCCAACATAGTATGAATCTACTTCGTAACAAAAATGTCTCCTACGAATATCACCTACAGACAGGAGGTGGACTATATAAGACTCAACAAAGTTGTCACCTTCGCGATCTATCATCAATCCGGCCTATAGGTGCATCTATGAGTAACTTGAGCCTAAGCACCACACTTACACTAGGAATTATATTCTAACCTAGTGCACTAGATAAAAATACTCGAATGAAACTCATAAACCAGAAGAACAATAAGAACAATAAACTTACTGACTAATAGAAGTTGATGACTGAAGAAATCTCTGATTCAAGCTCCTAAGGAACTTGAATCCATAGGTACAAGCTGAAGAAGGAGCACCAACAGGCCTAAAGCTTCCTCTAGATCTTCTACCTCTCTCTCTCTCTCTCTCTCTCTCTCTCTCTTCTAGTTCTAATTCTAAGACTAGATCTAAACCTAACTAGAGGTGTACTAGTCTTCTTCTTGATTGCTAGGCTCTAGAGAGGTTCTAGGGACCCCTCTCTTGATCTTGTCTAGAGATAATGAATTGAAGTCTTCAAGATGCCTCATGGCGGTCTGCCCTTGCTTATATAGCCCGGTGGGATGAACCGTAGCCCTTGGATCAAACCAACTTAAAACAATGGTCAAGATATGTCATAGAGATCGGTTGGAACCCGTCTTATGAAGTTGGATGATAGGGGGTCCCACCTAGGTTGGCTGGCCCCACCTGGCAGGCTGGCCAGCCTAGCTTGGGGCCAGGTCGCCTTCTCCTTTGCTCTAGAGCCTTCTAGTGTCCTCTAGAACCTTCCCATCAATTCTTGTAGAATTCCAACGTGATTTGGTTTGATTCCTTGGCTCCTACTCTTCCTCAGATTATTCTGTTTTTATCCCTAAAAACTCACAAATCACTAGAGCTGTGGAACTAGTTAGGTTAGTCCCTAAACTATCACTTGGTGATGGTTCCGGTGTCTTCTAGAGCATTCCAACGCGTATCCAACGTGGACTCTCTCGTCGGGACCTTAATTACAATAAATAATATATCCATTTTGATTGTCTTGACAAGCTCTTTGCAATGGTGTGCTCTAATTCATCATTTGAGATGTTTTTATGTAGAGAATATCCACTTATCTGCAAAACAAGTGAGAACACCAAAACTCATGGAACTAATTAAGTTTAAATCAAACCAAAAGGCACTTTGGTTCATTTTAGTTGGTTCTTGGGCGTTAGTTGACAGTTTATAATTGGAGTTAATTACTGTCAACACACTCCCCCACACTTGGGCTTTACTCATCCTCGAGAAAAGGTTAGATTACTTGCATAACTATAAGTCAAGATATCAGCACTGAACCTCCCTTAGTCATACCGGTACTATGGGATTCAATGTGTCTACCATACAACTTTGGGTGGTTGAAGAATGGAACAACGTGAAATAGATCCCCTTTCATCTATCAATGCTGTCACTTGGAATTTTATAATTGTTTGAAAAGAACCATAGCTTACCTCTTCCTTCTTGTGGTACACTCAGGTCAATCATATATGTAGTATTTGTGGATCTGACTGAGGCATTTAAAGATTGATGCCTTGAAAACATCCTATCTCTAAAAAGGCTATATCTGTAGTTTAGGTAATTCAAGGATGTAGCTTACTTACCTTGCATTTGTTTCCAAGTCAAAGCTAGGATCCTCAGAGGGGAGTGTCATACTCTTAGATCAAGATTGTGCATGTGTGTGGAAATATTTGGTGGCTAACCTAATTTTACAATGCTCCTTGATGGTCTTCTTAAATAATTTACAATGAAGATCTTTAGACTCTTTCTTGTGATGATAAACTTCTTCAGGTACAGAGATAAGAGCTATCATTTTATTTTTCTCTTCTTTTTTTACTGACTATTTTGCATAACTCTATGTCACTGCTTTGGAATACAATAAACTTGAAAAGGAAATAACCATAATCTTGGAGCATTTGTTCTAAGACCTATAATCTTTTTGGATCCTCTCCCAGGGTAGAAGATAGGTTTTTGGGGTAGAAAATGCATGTTTTTGCGTACTCCTAGGGTAGGAGCAACAAATATATCTAGGTGTAAGTGATCTTGATCTTGAGAGCATGACTCACCTCTCAACAAGGGTCTTTCACAGTTTGACTCGACTCAATACAAAGCAAGTAGCTTATGAGCTAGTTTTATAAACATGTAAGGCTTAGGTAGGCATTGCTCTCACCACAAAGGAAGATTGGCTATTAATTTTATTATTTTTGAAAAGAAACTCTCCAAATGACAAAACATTAAGAATCAGGTTCTTGTTATTCTTCTATCTACAATCCACAAGGGCCTAAGTGTATGACGTCCCTAATAAAGTTCCCAACAATAATAAGTATTTCCAAGAAAAGTATTGTGTGAATCTATCCTTAAGCCATGGTAAAGCAGTCTTAATCTTTAATCTAGACAAGTATAGAGCTTGCTTTTTAATAGGTCATCAATTAATGTAGCACATATATAAGAATATAGTATGAAGAACGTACGATACCCTGACGATGGGGATGGATAGGATGAAGAGCTAGGCATATAGCCTCTCTAGCCAGTCCAAGCCTAGTTCGTCGAGTGCAGTCTTGTTGTCGAATACTTCTATTTCTCATAAACTTGCAATCAATTTCTTATTAGCAAGCTCTCTCCCCCCACACTTGTTTCCTGTTATCTCACCAAAACATGTGGAGACAAGACACATATCCCAATAATAGAGAGATAAAATATATGACTGTAAGACAACTTTATTGAAATAATTTAAGGCACCTTTATTACACAATTGGAGCGAACTAATTTAAACAAACTAATTTAAGACTCTTAAAAACTCTAAGACTCAATACACTAGTGCCTTATCAATTGACTCTATTTTCTCTCACTTCTTCTCTTTCTTCTTCTCCTTCTCTTCCATCTCATCCATGAGGTTGACTAAGGTGCAAAAGGTGATGTTATGTTTAGCTTTTAAGCCTGTATACTTGACATCTAACTTGTCCACACATCCAGTCAATCTACCTATCATGGCACTCAATGTGGCTATGCTATGCTTATTCCTATCATCGACATGGGTAAGATCTGCCACTTGTTTCTTGTGCTCAGCACTAGCTTGGGTGAGATTCTCGTTGGACTCAAGGAGGGCCTCTATCTGCTTCTCTAGATCTGTGTTGGATATTCTTTTGCGTTTTGGCCCGCTAGAGCTAGATGAAGGAGACGGAGATCTAGGAGGCTTGACTTGAATTTGTTCTAGCATAGCCCAAACTCCATCTAGGACTATGCATGGCATAGTAGATCTGTACTTCATGCAAGTGACATCTCCAAACTTGTTTGTCTTCAACCTCGTGAGCACCTCATTAGGATTGGGAGGAAGAAGATCGAGCTCCTTGGGGACACAGAACTTCATCATCTCCTGATGGTGGCGTGATCCTTCAATGGAGAGACATGACGGCGGTGGCCAGAGATGAAGAATTGGCATAGCACAAGCGTAAAAGGACTAAGGATGGCTTGGCACAATCTCCTTTGGCAGCATGACGATGAGATCCTTTGATGGGACGATGGTGAGAGGCTTCGGGTTGGTGACGATGATGGCCATCGAGTTGTCAGAAGGGAAAAGCTCATCGGCGTCAATCTTGGTGTGGTCGGCCATTGAAGGTTGGACAATGAGAGAGTTGGTTGCTGCTAGAAAAGGTTTGAAGGTATGGTCTTGGGGCAGGGAGGGGGTCTGGTTTTATACTCCGGATCAACTTGCAGGAGGGGTTGGATCTAGGCTCTATGGGATCATTACGGGAGAAATTCAATTCACATGGAAAAACATACGGAATCAGGACTATAACTCTTCGGAAAGGGCGTGAGAGGCGGTGCGTGGTGACCTACCATAGGGGTAGGCCGGCCAGCCTAATAGGTGGGGCCGACCGGCCCCACTTGTTGGCGCGTCACGGACTGCTTTCTCGTACCTTCGTAAAACTCGATTCTATTTCCTATTTGCACCAGTTTTGTTACGAAAGACTCAAAGATGCTGGAGGATCAAATTAGTGGAAATGAATAAATTGGACTACATCTCATTCAACAGGACTTTTATAAGGTTCTAGAAATATCTTAAGACATTGTCCATTTACCTTGAATAACGTATCTTTGTTGTTTTGAAGAGTTACTGCTCCATGTGATGAAGAGTTAATCACCGTAAATGGTCCTTCCCATGTCCAAATAGCTTGACCCTAGAATTAAAAAATAATACCTTATCTCTAGGAGTGAAGTCCTTTGTCTTGATCCTCTTGTCATGCCATCTTTTACTCCTCTCCTTGTACATCTTGGCATTGTGATAAGCTTTCTCACGCCATTCGTCAAGTTCTGAGAGTTGCATTTGTCTTTTGACTCCAGCTACTTCAATATCCATATTCCATCTCTTAATTTCCCAGTGAGCTTTGAATTCTAGCTCAACAGGCAAGTGACATGTCTTCCCATAGATGAGTTGATATGGAGACATTCCCAATGGTCTTTTGTAAGCCGTCCAATAGGCCCACAATGCAGCGGGTAGTTTGTCCTTCCACCTAGTTCCCATCTTGTTGACTGTCTTTTATAGAATATTCTTGTTTTGCTTGTTTGATGTCTCTACTTGGCCACTTGTCTGAGGGTGATAAGGAGTAGCGACATTGTGATGGAACCCGTGTTGTGATAGGTACTTATGAAAGCTCTTGTCAATGAAGTGAGTGCCTCCATCACTAATCACCATCCTTGGAATTCCAAATCTTGGGAATATTATCTCATGAAACATCTTTTTGGAATTCTTGGAATTAACGTTTCTGCATGGCATTTCTTTGACCCATTTGGAAACGTAGTCGACTGCCACCAGCATGTACTCATAATTCTCAAATTTTTGAAATGGTACCATGTAATCAATTCCCCAACAGTCAAAGAATTTAATTCGGAGATTGTTAATAAGTGGCATGGCATCTCTCAAATTGATATTGCCATGTTTCTGACATGCTCCGCATCTCTAAATAAATTCTTTGGTGTCCCCATACATGGTTGGCTAGAAAAATCCACTTTGCCAGATCTTTGAATGTGTACGGAATACTCCATAATGTCCTCCATAGGGTGATGAATGGCATCTTTCAATGATCTTGATTCCTTCTTCGTTTGGCACATATCTTCTACAAAGTCCATCTTAGCAAATTCTGAAGAGGTACGGGTCATCCCATAGGTGAACACGACTCCCATAGATGAGTTTCCTCCCTCCTAGTGGTACATACCCTATAACTATAAAATTGACAATATCTGCTGTTGACACCGTTTTTAGACACGTATCTTTTGACACGTACCTGGGGATTAGTAAAGTATAGATCGGCAGATGAAGCAACGATAACTAGTGTGCAGGGAAGTTGTCGATGAAGGTGGTTGCCGATGAAGGGACAATTGAATGTGACTAAGTCCAGAGGTGGTGACGTGTTCGTGCCGATGATCAGTATTAGTGTTTGCTGATGGCCACAGGAGGTCTGCCGATGACTCTGAAGGAAAGCGTGGAGATTGCCGATTGATCTGTGGCGGTGCCCCGGTCGGTTACAAGGGGGTAGTTTTATGTTTTCCTTAGCTATTAGAATTCGTTTTGTGTACGGGTTCCATTTAGTTTGGAATTCGAGTCCTAGTCGTGTTTGGTTGTAGCTCTTCAGACAGGGTATAAATATAGACCCTAGGGCAATGTAATGAGACAGTCTATCAATTAATCAAACACAAGTTTTTACTCATATTCCAGCATCTACTTTTTCGACGACTTCGTCATATTTTCTTTTTACTATGAGTTCTTCGGAATTCGTCGAGTCAAACTCGGCGTGTTCTCAAGTTCCGCGTGATCACCTCTTGGCCGTGACATTCGAGCGCATCGCTGTTGTCGGGACCAAAGTGGTCGAGTTACCACCTTTGTCGATTGTAAGGTCAAATCGGCTGGCACGCCTTAACGTTTGAACCGGGTATTAGCCCTTTGTGTTTGCAGATCAGTTTTGCACCAACACATCTTTTGGCACGCCCGGTGGGACCGATTCAAGATCAAGATCAACATGGCGAATACCGAGTTCGACTTGGAGAACGTCATCCCCGTTACAGAAGCCAATCTCAGAGATGAGCAGAAGTAAGCTATTGCAAAAGCCATGGAGGACTACAAGCAGCAATGTTTGAAATCCTTCAGCATCAACAGGAGTGGCGAGGTGATCCAGAAGGAAGCATTGCCGGCACCTCGGCAGATTACTTTTGAAG
>Ga0182004_10002864_pt1 | contig 13556 bp, 8 predicted proteins | sample Sormic07211540_1_FD_120479 | JGI IMG/M metagenome (GOLD analysis project Ga0182004, IMG submission 120479) | Endophyte microbial communities from Sorghum bicolor roots, Mead, Nebraska, USA - 072115-40_1 MetaG | ecosystem: Host-associated > Plants > Roots > Unclassified | place: USA: Nebraska...
TAGAATTAGTCCCATCTCATTATGGACCGAAGGGGGCTGGTATTTTTCCAAGAAATCTCTAGCCAACCTTCCCCCAAGAGGTTTTTCTTAACACCAATGAATTATATTAATGCTAGAGGAAAATGATAGCCTCCAAGAATTTCTTTGTTCTCAATGCCTCCTATTTAGAGGAATTAGCCACTTCAACGACCTTTGATGGTTACCAACTAATCCAAATAGCCAAATAAAAGCTAACTTAGTCAGACTTAGCTAGGATATGACAAACAAACACTAGTATATATAGTGGCTTGATTTGGACATGATAACTCAAGCTTGGCTTAGTTTTTTAGCGAGGCTAACTAGAGCTATACAACCAAACACACCCGTATTTGGGCCTTGTTTAGTTCTATTTTTTTTTCAAAATGGACACTACAGCATTTTCGTTTGTATTTGACAAATATTGTCCAATCATGGACTAACTAGGCTTAAAAGATTCATCACAGGTAAACTTTACAATTAGTTATTATTTTTATCTATATTTAATGCTCCATGTATGCACCGCAAGATTCGATGTGACGAGGAATCTGATATTTTTTGTAAAATTTTTTGGGAACTAAACAAGGCATCTATTCACTTTTGCATTGGGAACCCTAGCCACTAGCCTTGTTTTTTACCAAAAAATTTTACCAAAAATTTTAGATTTCTCGTCACAACGAATCTTATAGCACATGTATGAAGTATTAAATATAGACAAAAACAAAAATTAATTGTACAGTTTATCTGTAATTTATGAGACAAATCTTTTGAACCTAGTTAGTCTATGATTGGACAATATTTGTTAAAAAAATAAAAATATTACCGTACCCGAAATTCCAAAATTTTACCAACTCAACCAGGGCTAGCCCTTGTTTAGTTCCGAAAAATTTTGGAAAATCGATACTGTAGCACTTTCGTTTGTATTTGACAAATATTGTCCAATTATAGACTAACTAGGCTCAAAAGATTCGTCTCGTTAATTCTGACCAAACTGTGCAATTAGTTTATATTTTCATCTATATTTAATACTTTATGTATATGTCTAAAGATTCGATGTGATGGGAAATGTGAAAAATTTTGCAAAATTTTCTAGGAAACAAGGCCCTAGCTGTTACTTTTTTTCGTTTGCATTGGGAAGCCGGGTACAGGGAGTGGGTAGAGGGCAAACCTGCCAGAGTGCCAGAGAGAACGGGCAGAGACAGCGGCAGCAGAGAGGAGAGGCTGCTGCCCCCGTGGTGAGTGCGTACAGTACGACACAGACAGAGAGAGACGATCGTGATTCGTGAAGCGGTTTTTGGAGGAGGGCTAGCAGCCTAGCATAAAGCGTCGAGGGGCTTGGGGATTGGGGTGCACAAGGAAGAGGAGGACGAAAGAGCGCCCGTGCGGTGCGAGGACGGAAGAGCCGCGCCGCGCCGCGCCGGGAGCACGCATGGGAGAGGTGAGCTCGTTGTTGTTGCGTGGGTGCTCGCGAGAGCTAGCTAGCTAGATACCAATGGCGCGTCCGCGCTCGGCTGTTCTCTCCATGTTCGCCGCCGCACGCACCCGCCGTTGGGGTTTCTGTCTTATTGCTCTCATCTCGTATTCTCGTGTGATTTCGTCGTGGGTTGCTGTGTGCATGCGTGGCGTGTGTTTTTTTTGGTGGATTTCCTCGCGAATGTGGCGCGCGCTTCCGTGCTTGCCTGACGCCGCTGATGATGGTTCGCTGAGGCGAGCGGCCGTGGATCAGCTGGGTTTTCACCTTCTTTTTCTTCGTTTTTTGTTTGTTTGGAGTTGCGATCGTGGACGACGATCGAGTGCGTGCGCGTTTGTGTTCCGCTCTTCCATGCTGCGATTCCGCGGGGAGTCAGCGGGATTTGGGGTTTTTCTGGGTGGGGCTCTCCTGCGATTCTGCTCGGCTTCTTCGCTCGCGAGTTCCGCCGGTGCCGTGTGTTTCCCAGCTACAAGCATGCAGCGCGAGTGCCGGCGGTTTCGGCTACGAAATCCGGACATTTCGCTGAGTTTCTCTGCTGCTCCTCTCGAATTTGTGCTGCTTCACCCCTCCGTTGCACCTCATCCTGGTTGTGGTTTCTGCCGGTTGTGGTTCGTTGCTCTTAGGGTTTTGCTTCGCCTTGCGTTTTTCCTGCCTTTTGGCATCGGAAGGCTGTTGGAGTTTGGAGCTCGTTTCTATTGCGGCCCTTTTCCTGTGACGCGGTTTGGTTTCGATTGAAAACTCGTCGCCATTGCTCTGGTTGTTTGCCTTTTCCTGTGCCGCGGTCTACTCCGATCGATTTCGGTGGTGCTGGGTAGCTTTCGCAGCCGTGTTGACGGCGGGGATGAAATTTCTGCGCAACAATGTGGGAGCCTCGGGAGCACCGAGCAGATGAAATTCCTGCTCGGATATGCCGCCCATTCCATCACATTTTCTAGCTTTCCTTTTGGGTTTGGGTTTTTTTGCGGGTTTTCGGGTTCGTTTGGGACGTTTCGTATGCTTCCCCGTTCCGAGGCCTACTACTACTACTACTATACTACTACTTCCTAGGTGGTTGATTCAAATCTTTGGCACAAATCTCTTGCGTGGCTGCCCGGCTGGGTAGCTTCGTATCTGGTACAAGTCCGTGTCGTGTCATTCGCAGAATCGCAGTAGCGAAGTGAACAGGCCTGTTAAACCGACCGGACATCTATTGCTGATGTGACCGAGCTCTATGTGGTGTCACTGAACAAGGCCGGGTGTGAAGTCTTGTCTTTGACTGGCTGCATTTTTGTTTTCTTATGGTGATTTCGGATTCTTTTTCAGTTCCGTGCTGTGCTTTTGGAAGTTCGTTTTAAGCCTTTTTCGTGAGTTGCTTGGGTAGTGCAGTGAATTCTCTAGCAGTAGCAATTTTTTTTCTCAAGGTGGCTGATGCATTTCTCGGATTCCATTCTGGCTTGTGGCAACCCAAGGATAGCATGCGGATTTTGTTCCCAGATTCCACTCTGGCCCATCTTTTTTTTAGCCAGCTGTTTGCAGACAGCTTGGGGGGTACTGCAATAAGAGTTCGCCTATTATATGCTTGTACAAGTTCCAATTAAAACAACTCGAGCAATTTGGTCATTCTTTTGTTCTAAATACAGCTTGTGTTCAGATGAGTTGTCTTTTGAATTCGCAGAACTCAAGTGGAGAAACCAGCGGGGCAGGAACCAGGGCCAGCATGGAGCGCGTGAAGCACGAGAACTTTTGCCGCGCCGTCGCGGAGGACAACACAGCGCTCCTCCTCTTGGCGGTGGGGAACTCCAGGAAGGAGGCCCTGTGTCGCATCCGCAAGGGCTCCGACGCCTCAAGGGTGCTGGACCCGGAGATGTCCGCGAGGCTGCTCCACCTCGCTTGCAAGCACGACGCGGTGGAGTGCGCGAGGCTGCTCCTAGAGGGCGGCAGCGGGATCGCGGCGGCCCCCATTGACGCAAGGGACCAGCTCACGTGGACGCCGCTCCACGTCGCAGCTGAGACCCACTCGACCAGGTGCATAGAGCTGCTACTCTCCAAGAACGCCCGCACTGATCTCAGGGTGGTTGACGGGAGACCACTTCTCCCGCTTGAGATCGCGCTAATGAGCAGGAGGTTTGTGAATGTATTCCATTGCTAGTAATGCATGACTTTGACTGACTTCAGTCCCCAAATTTGCTGCAATAACTGTACTGTATGGTGTGTTTCCTCATTTCTGCAGAGTTCAAACTAAATGGTCGGTGGACAACTCAATTGAGGACCTTCTGTCTTTTCTTAAACAAATGGTACGGATCCTCATTATTACACGTGTGCATTGTCTGAATTGTTCATTCATAGCTATTCTGTATGATTAAATGCATCTTTTTTAGCCAAGCTTGACACCTCTCTCTCTATGTGTAGGATCTTAATGCAGTAAGGCTCCTAGCAGAGGAAACCAGAGTGGTTGGGGAGCTTGCGTACAGATACGCCATGGAAGGAAGTGTCCCTGCATTGGCAATGCTGCTTCTGGTGGTTGAAGAGAAGATATCGCCACAAGTGAGTGTGGTGATACAGGGCGTCAGCACAAAGCGGTCAATCTACAACTCCATTGTTGATGAGGCTTTATCAATGGGAGATGCTTCAGCTCGTGATGGAAATGAAAGGAGAAAGGCCCTGCTATGTGAGATTCAGCTGCTTAACCAATTTGGATCGGCATCATGGAGGGACCACAATGACAGGAGAACATTACCCCCTCTACTGAGAGCTGCTAAGGTACCACTAGCCACTGTTCATTTAGTAACACGTGCCTTTGTCAGTAGGATGGCTACTTCCAAATTCTATATGCAGGGTTCTTCTTTATGTCGCTTTTTCATGATATCTGACTCCATTAAGTATGCCACCTTCTATAAAATGTAAACACACTCTTAGGTACCACTATGACTAGAATGTGAGTTGTGTAGTCAATGTATGTTTGTGGGTCTAAACTGATTTTCATGAAAAATGAAACCTGAGTTTTTTCTAGAGTTATGTTGATTCTATGATATGCTAATTGTGCTATGCATCAAACGTTGAAGTTTTTAAGGCTACAGCTATATTTCTACAGAGACTTCTGTTGATCAGCCTTTCTTCTATAGGTTGGAGATATGAATGTCATAAAGATGCTCCTGATGGGGAATGTTGATGTCAATGAAGCCGACTCTGAAGGAAACACAGCACTTCACTGGTGCCTTAGTGGTGCCTCATATACCAAGGAGCCAAGGTGCACATCTTAGAAATTACATTTTCCAATCCATTGAACCATAAGCTAGTTGTTTTCTTACATCTTAGTTTTTTCTGTCATTGTGCAGGATTGTGTGGCTTCTGCTCAAGAATGGCGCAAGAGTTTTCCAGTGGAACAAATTAGGGCTCACACCAGTACACAGCGCTGCAGCTAAGGGCAATTACAAAGCTCTTCAGGTATCCACTTGCTACTTACTTTCCTAATTACTCTGTTGTGAGTTATGAGAGTGACTAATTGGTTTTATTTTTCTTTGCTTCAAAGTCACTTCTGCTTCATGCCCAAGATTGTGTTGATATACCTACCAAGACCAAAGAAACCCCATTGTTCTTTGCAGTGAACAATGGTTTTGTGGATTGTGCAAAACTTCTTTTGTGCTTTGGGGCTGATACCAAAGCCCGGAACCTGAGGTGCGTAGATCTTCAGAGGACAGTCAAGTAATTGAATAAAAGAATGAGTTGCGAAATGAAAATAGAAAAGAGTGATTTAGTCTATAGTCTGATGTACTTAACAAGGATATGCGATTATTTTACATGAACAGAAAGCAAAGACCAATTGATGTGGCAACATCCCAGGACATGCGTTTCATTCTTAGCTCTGCAAATGTGTTACCATGTAAGTTACATACCGACGTCTGCTTCCATTTCTTTCTTGTAGTTTATTTTATCTCTGCAGCTGTAATGGACAAGTCAGGACTTCACTTTGATGGAAGCAATTTAATTAATTAAATTGCATATAGATTGGTTACATTTCTGTTGGTATTACTAAATAACTTTGGACATCTAGAAATTTCCATTTTAACAGAAATGTGTTCTATCTTCAGGGAACCATAGCTCACCTCAACAGAATCGTGTGATGAGAAAGAAAATTTACAAAGAGCTTCTTGGTGATAAATTTGATGATCATGATAAGGATTACTGTGATGATAAGTATGTCTGTTATACACTACAAGATATTACTTTATAACAGCTACTCTACATGATTAATTGAATTAACGTCTTTACTTCTCACCTGTAATTGCTTTGAATTTTGCTGCAGCTATACTGGGTTTAAGACATCAGTAGGCCAATATGATTTTCGGTCCAGTAATCATTCTGCACAAGGGCTTAAGAGTAAAAGCCAATATGTTCCAAAACAAGCACAAGGTTCAAAGTTTGTGCCTCGGGTAAGTTAAGCATACATCCCTTTATCTGCCTGAATTTAATTCCTTCACATCAAAGGAAATACAACGGTCAGAGTTTTGTGGATTTTGTTTGAAGATGACTTTTAACAGCTTCCATGACCCATTGTTATATAATTTCCATTTCAAAACTTAAGTTATAATTGACATTAACTGGTCAGTTAATCTGACATGCATAACATGAAATTTTCTAGGCTAAGGCATCATCGAGTGGAGCTTCTACCGCCACTGCTGCAAAAGTTCCTGCAACTCCTGTTAGTTTTGTCATATTTGATGTAGTTATTTTTGTATTTCTGTGGTGGTGTTCTTCAGGGTTGCAGTTTTTTGAAATAATCTTCAGGGTTGCAATGAAGAAGCACTTGAGCTGTAAAACAGAATTGCATTCCAAATCTGATCTGTCTTGTGCGGGATATGAATTGGCATATCATTAGTGTTCTCATGTGTAATATGACTCATACATGTTTATTGGTATACTTCGGGATATGAATTAGCAGATTTAGTTCTGTCTATGATTTCAGTCACCAAATGTACATAAAGGCAAAAAGAAAAAGTGGGATCAATGATAAAATTTAATCTCTTTTGGGTAGTTGTGTCTGAGCATTACCATATATGTGCATAATCAATTTAAGTTGTTTTACATACAAAATGGCCAAGTATGTGCAGTATAATAGTTGTGATGAAATGATATCTTGTATTTTATTTTGGATTTATTGTTACCAACTGTTTTCTGATATTTTGATCTGTTATTAACTTTGCAATAGGGCCACCCTGCTGCCCCTGTGGTCCCTGCTACATCAGTTGCAAGAACACCTACACAAGCTCCTGTTGCCACAGCTGAAACGTGGGCCATCTTTCCCCCTTCATCTTTTGTGGTGACCCTATGGCTTCTCTTATGCCATTGTTACTGTCTTCCACAGGGCACCTCCAAGTGCACAGCCTCAGGCTGCTCCTGCTGCTACGCTTGCTGCATCGTAAGCTCCAGAACCTTTATAATCACTGCTTTGAAATATCCATTAATATCTTTTGGTTCTAGAAATAAAGAACAAGCTTTCATTCCACTTCTGTGTTCTTTTCTGTTTGTGCAAGACTGATCAGGGAATTATATCATACGCTTCATTAAGGATCTTTTATAAACTGGGAACAAATATATTACCATTCTATAAGCCTGTGCACCTTGGACATTTTTTGTTAAGTTGTGGTGTAGTACACGTTTTGGTTGGTATAATTTAAAATAGAACATTATAACCTTGTGATGACAAGTATTTATATATAGGGAGCATATATGGTGAAAAACTCTATCTAATTTTTTTTCAAAAATCTTGGAAAATCCACCATTTATAGATAAAGTTATTGTATGGTGTCACACAAAATTTCAAGTCCACACATCACACCACCATTTGAGAGATACAAATATAGTAAATTCAGGTCGAGGCATAATAAACTAACCTATATTATTTTCCCTGTTCATATTTATCAAACAGTTGGTTCTTGTATCCTGCAAATGGGATATGATTTTTGAGACCTAGGAATTATTTTTGACAATCTGATCCCTTATTTATATGTATATATAAAGGTTATTTCTTCTTATTTATATATTATTATATTGTAGACACCACATAGGATGGCTCATGCTTATCGGTTCTTGCAAGCCTACATCAAAAGTTCTCTTTATTTCTTGTTGTTCTATCGTAGTATAGTACATTAATCCTGCTCTTTCATGTGCCTGTTCTACAGTGGTGATGCTGATGTGTACAGTCAGGCAGCTTCAAACCTTGTATCTGGCAACAATCTGGAACAGATTATCCAACAAATTCTTGACATGGGTGGTGGTACCTGGGAACGTGATACAGTTGTCCGTGCTCTACGTGCTGCATATAATAACCCTGAGAGAGCTATAGACTACCTATATTCTGTAAGTTTCATGCTAATCAATTGTTTTACCAATGCATTGCAGCTTCATCCTTCTTCTGATGTGTTCAATTGTTTCTTTCATTTTCTCTAAAACCTGCTCAATACTTTTTCTGGTATATTGTTATATGTGAATGAAAAGGTAAATGTCTTATTGTAAAAAAAAACATCAAACTTTGCAGGGGACAGCAATTATATTTTACTTAAAGGAAAATATGCTTAACACCTTTAGGATACTTAAGTTTTTTACTCGTGCAAAGGATTGCATACAAATTGTCACTGAATTGATCTGGCTTTCCTGGTAGGGAATTCCTGTGAATGTGGAGACTCCTCCTGTTGCTGGAGCACCTGCTGGTGGCCAACAAACAAATCAGCAGGCCCCATCACCTGCTCAGCCAGCAGTTGCATCACCAGTGCAGCCATCCGCTGCCTCTGCACGGCCCGATGCAAATCCTCTGATCCTTTTTCCTCAGGTATGTGCTGTCAGAATAGGCATGGACTTTAAATGTTTGGACCTTTTTTTTTTCACTGTGTGAACTGTTATACTCTTTTAGAAACTATTCACCTATCCATACATATTATGTTTGTGACATGACTGCCATGAAAGGAAATGCCATCTTAACACTTTTCCTGCAATATGGATTACATCTATTATTTAGCTGTTTGTGTTGCTGAGTTGCAGCCTTGCAGGCTATTGCATGTATGATCAGACAATGATAGATGTAATCCATATTGTAAAAGTACTATGATCATACATGCAGTGATAACCAGGCTGCAGGGTGTAATTGTCAGACAATAGATAACCATTGTACTTTTACATTGCGCCTCTGCTTTATTAGTATAGTTTTACATTACTTATGAAGTTATTCTTGAGGCCTCAGGACTTGTTTCTAATTTCTAGTGCCAGACACTAATCCTAAATACAAATTTTATTTTAACCTGGTAATCCTAAATTCTAGATGCAGCTACTATTCTGCTTGTAAACTCAATTTTCAAATTTTTATGGAATAGTGTAGCTTTGCCTTTAGTTTTATGTGCTTCTATGACGTAATTTGAGAGGATCTATGAGTGGATACTTACTTTTTTTTGTTCAGTTTGCTTCTTATGCATACATTCCTATATCTGTGAATACTTACTTTTAATTAGTCTTATTATAGCAACTGATTGAGTCACTATTACAAACTCAGTTAGCTTTATTAACTCGTAGGTCAATCTCCATTTCTGCGGACGTAAAATCCGAACATCTCTTCTACCTGGTCTCTCCATTGTGAAGCTTGTTCAGCTTGCTCTATTGGAGAACAATATCAGAACAACAGATTTTTATTTACTGTTAAATGGAAGACTCTTGGATGAGCATGTGACTGTTAATGACATTCCGGCAGAATCAAATATCCAAGTCCGTCCAAGAGTTCGAGGCGGAGTGTGAGTTTTTTTACATTTAGCAACTAAAATTCCTCACTATTTGGCTGACAAGTTTTTGGTAGGCTGTTTTTGGTATTCCATAACTTGAAAAACTTGGATGTCTATTTTATTTGCAGGGATGAAGTCCATGAGACCACTTACAGAAGTATCGATACTGTGATCAACAAAAGGGGGCATGAGAAGATGTTTAGAAGAGTCATTATTCCGAAGCAATTGGGAAAGCGTTATGCTTGTTTGTTATCACCCTTCTCACAGTACATTTTATTTGGTATCTTACGTTGTGTTTGTCGGGAAGCACACCAGTTTGGCAAGTGTTACAACGGAGCATTTACTTTAGCTGATTTTATGATTTCAAAAAAAGGTCACATTAAGATGAGCTCTTCAGTTTTCTTGGACAATTACACCCCTCAGGGAGGTGAAGCTGACTATAGGCAGTTATATAGGATATTACTGGTATTTGTTGACGCAGAGCGGGGACTTGTGCCTCTCTACTTTGCTCACCTCCTCGACACGCTGCGCAGTACTAATGAGCTTAATCGGCGTGATCCAGATTCCATCACTTTTTTGCTAAATCACCCGAGCCTTCTAACTTATGCAGAAAGACATCGGCTCTTTTGTTTGATTGACCAGATGATTCTTAAGTTACCTAGGGAAGAGAAAGAGAAAGTATTTAAAAAGGTGAATTCAATTCCTGGGTATTCTAAGTGGGATAGCAATTTTGAAGTCATGAAAGAATTTAATAGGGTAAGTATTTTTGTGTTCAGTCTATGTTCCTTAGGTTAAATTTGTATTTAACACCATTTTTCAGGTGTACAATTTCCCTTCTGGCAAAGGCATACATAGATATGCAGGTTCTGGATTGAATACTACGATCCACTTTTGTCGCAATTACTTGAGCCACCCAGAAGATTGGGTCAGTATATGCATATGTACCTTTATTAGTAGTTGTATGCTAGACATTGTGTCATTTGTTGTGTGTCTCAGCCATGTGTACATGTAGTTGTGTACTAGTGTACTGACTTTGTTTCTGTCAGGTGTCAATACTATTTGCTGAGGTGGCTATATCTCTGCTTGTAGAAGATATGCTGGCCAAAGTCATAAAAGAGTTGTTAGATTATCAGCCTCCAGTCTATGTTGGTACATGGGATCTAATCGGATTGTAAGGACAATTTCCATCACTGATGTTGTTTGTGTGTAAGAAGTTGTATTAATAATCTTGTTATATTTGTAGGATTGCCAATGTAAGGGCGGATACAGGCACAATGTTAAATCAGGATGGTGCTGCTTACTCAGACTGACAGAGTAAGTCGGTTATCTTGTGATCTTGTAACACTATTTTGCATGTCAATAAAAAGTGGAGGGCAGAAAATAAAAATTTATCTAGAATTAGAAATTTTTGTATATTTACATTAAGGAATGTGGCTTTATTGACAACGGGTACAATGGTCCAATCTATATTCTATAACAAGACTCTGTACCATGTTCTCATGATCACACCTGTTTGTCAATTGCTGAGTCTAAACTTCCCAATGAACTGGAATACTTTTGTTGCTCATGTCATTTTGGTATTGTGGTGATTTGCGCTTCTTTGGTGGGACTTATAGAGGCGAATTGCAACTAGTAGAGTGTGCTCCTGCCATCGTCTTATAGCATGTCCTTCTGAGAATCAAATTCTATACCTTTGTTAAATGCCATTGTTTTTGTGGTATCTACACTGTCACTACATAACTGAATATTGTCCCATTGATCTGCAGATTAATGGCTCCCTGGCTCGGAGGGCCATCAAGGACTTGATGGCAGTGTGATGTCATCCCGATGGTCTCAGTGCACTCAAGGCAGCAGGTCTACACCAGGGCAACCAATACCTAAGGATGGGGAAGAGGTGTAATGCCTTTGTTTTCCCTCTCTGTAGGAGGAGGTCTTCAACTTTAGAACAGTTGTCATCTTTGTCAAGTGTTTGCTAATGTTATGTTACCTGTGATGAGTATCTAATGTGGCTGAAACATTTCAGAGATTGAGTATTAGTTGGGTACTGTGGTTTGCCTATTATAAATATTACCCGGCCTTAATAGCTTTTTGTCTGATCCGTGATGACTCGATGCTTCAGTCCAAACTCCAAACTACTGTACCTTGAGTCCAAGCAACCATCTGCATGGAGTTATAAACTGTTACAATTGAATACACACAATGACACAAACCATTTTTTGTCCATTTGATGTTCATTTTTATTGGGGTGGTGAAATATTCATTTCTCATGCAGCTTATTGCCTACTTGCACTTGCATCTGATAGCTCCTTAAATGTTTCGACTTTAGGTTCCATTCTGTACATGGAGCATCTTTTTTGTAGGATGGCACAAATTAGCATGCCACTAAAATAGCTTGCTCCAAGAGAATTATGGACGCAAGTGTTACAGTGCACTATTGCAACTGTTTGTTGTCACATGTCCACCTGATTTTTTAGATGACTATGCATACTGATTTCCCTTCTATTTTGCTATGGTTCGGTCCATAAGGCTATGCTCACAGGTTCCAATTCCATACTGATTTCCCCTCTGTTTTGCTATGATTTGGTCCATAAGGCTATGCTCCCAGCAACTCTGCATTGTTTATAGTTGATTTTTATTTTGTTGTATTTGGGGGAAAAGCTCTGTCTCTCTGTTTCCAGAGCAGAGGCTCTCTATTTCTTCTTCTCTCCTTTTACATATAAGTCCCTTTACATTTCATTATTCACACCAACACTCCCCCTCAAGATGGGCTAAAGATATCTAACATGTCCATCTTGCTACAACTCAACTCGACTTCACTAGGTTCTAAACCTTTTGTAAAACAGTCTGCTAGTTGACTACGCGATTTTACATACTTTAACTTTAGGACTCCACTATCTAGCTTCTCCTTGATGAAGAATCTATCAATCTCCACATGCTTGGTGCGGTCAAACTGGACCGGATTGTTTGCAATATTGATTGCAGCAATATTATCACAATGAAGCATCATTGTCTCATTTCTTAACACTCGTAGTTCCTTAAGCAAGCCTTTTAACCACAACATCTCACACAAGCTCAATGCCGTTGCTCTATATTCAGCCTCCGCAGTAGACCGAGCCACAACTGCTTGCTTCTGGCTCCTCCATGAGACAAGATTGCCTCCCACAAACACACAATACCCAAAGGTAGACCTCCTATCATCTTTGCTACTTGCCCAATCAGCATCACAATAGCCCTCCAAATCAAGGTGACCATTCTTCTTGAACCATAACCCTCTTCCAGGGGTTCCCTTCAGGTACCTCAAGATCCTGTAAACAACCTCCATATGTCCTGTTCTTGGATCATGCATATATCTGCTCACCACACTCACTGCATAGGAAATATCAGGCCTTGTATGACACAGGTATATCAGTCTTCCCACCAATCTCTGATATGTCTCTTTGTTCACAGAATCTCCACACTCGGCACTGATCTGATGGTTTTTATCAATAGGAGTACTACACGGCCGACATCCAAGCATGCCCGTTTCAGTCAACAGATCAAGGACATATTTTCTTTGAGAGAGAACTATCCCCTTAGGTGACCTCGCAATCTCAATCCCAAGAAAATACCTTAGTGGTCCAAGATCCTTTACTTCAAAGGCTTTTCCCAAATTCTCCTTCAAACACCTGATTTCCTCCACATCATCTCCTGTAATCACAATATCATCCACATATACTGCCATAATGGTGACAAATGTTCCTCTATGCTTGTAGAAGACCGTATGATCACCATTACATTGAGTGTAGCCCATACCACATACTGCTCTCCTAAACCTATCAAACCATGCCCATGGTGATTGCTTTAGTCCATAAAGTGACTTTTTAAGTCTGCACACTTTCCCAACAGTTTGACTATTGGCAAACCCCGGTAGGATTTCCGTATAAACTTCTTCTTGTAAGTCACCATGAAGAAATGCATTCTTCACATCCATCTGATGTAGAGGCCAACCAAAGTTAACTGCACAGGAGATTAAGGTCCTAACAGTACCCATCTTTGTCACAGGAGCAAAGGTCTCATCATAATCAATGCCATAGGTTTGACTATAACCTTTTGCAACCAGCCTTGCCTTATACCTATCCACCTCCCCTTTTGGGTTTTGCTTCACGGTGAAGACCCACTTGCAGCCTACAGCTCTTTTTCCTTTTGGAAGTGGGACCAATTCCCACGTCTTGTTCTTCTGAAGAGCATGCATCTCTTCTCTCATTGCTGCACTCCAGTTAGGATCCTGTTTTGCACACCTCCAGTCCCTTGGAATAGGCACTGTTTGTAAAGATGCAACAAATGCTCTA
>Ga0182004_10002865_pt1 | contig 13555 bp, 11 predicted proteins | sample Sormic07211540_1_FD_120479 | JGI IMG/M metagenome (GOLD analysis project Ga0182004, IMG submission 120479) | Endophyte microbial communities from Sorghum bicolor roots, Mead, Nebraska, USA - 072115-40_1 MetaG | ecosystem: Host-associated > Plants > Roots > Unclassified | place: USA: Nebraska...
ACAAGTGTCAAATTGATGATACTTTTACTGGTAATAATGTCAAAAATAGAATGCTGTTGCTAGGTAGGTAGTCTATTCTAAACCAGTCCTAGTAGATTTTATTGATGGATAAATTTTACTTTGTTGATAAATTGAGGTCTTTGTGTCACTTTAATATCATTTGTGATATGTGATAATAGAATGTCTGTGAAGCCTTGCATGTGCTGCTCTCAGTTATGTGCAGTGCAGGTTGAATAGGGTTTGCCTGAAATTTTAAGATGATCGATGAAGGAAACCATGAAGCTTATTATTGTATATTCTAGTTATTAATGATCTTTGAAACAATTATCACTACATTGATATTATATCTTCCATGATAAGTCTGGTCTTTCTGTTTTTGTTCTTATTCATGAAGTCTGTCGTCATAACTGCTCCTTTAAAATGTCCTCTTCCCGTGTAGTTCTTACTCATTGTTTGTTGATCCTATTCCTTTGAAATACCATCTTACTCTTTTTAATGCAAACCCCATGCCATCTTCTTTTGCAGTAAATTTTGTGTCAGGAAAGACTTTCTAACAGGCCCATCTGTTTTGACAAAGCGACTTGTATTTATGGGCATTGCAATGCTTTTGCTGTCGCCCTGCCTTGTCATCTTCCCATTGGTATACATGTTTCTGAGACATGCTGAAGAATTCTACAATAATCCCAGTACAGCATCATCTCGAAGATGGTCAAATTTGTCAAGGTGGATTTTGCGGGAGTACAACGAGGTAGAAATAGATTTCTTTTGCTGCACTGCTAGAAAATGCCAAATGATTGTGTGGTCAGCCTTTCCATTTTCCTAGTGTTTGGGGAATTGGGACAGATCCCCAACAAAAGAACATGTAGATCATATGTAGTTAATCTTGTTTCTTTTCCATTTTGCCCTAAATGCCGCTGCTTTTGGCTATTTCAGGTTGAGCATTTCTTCAGACATAGGATGGATAATTGCACTCTTCACTCTTTAAATTATTTAAAGCAGTTTCCAACTCCATTAATATCTATTGTTGCAAAATTTGTATCATTTGTATCTGGCGGCTTGGCTGGAATTCTTCTCATCCTTGGATTCCTGGGGGAATCTATTCTTGAGGGACATGTAAGCCCCCCCCCCCCACCCACACACACACACACACACCATCCTTAGTGTCACACAATGGGTACCTTCCGCCTTTTGAATCTCATGTCTTTTATGTCTTATGAAGGTTTTTGGCCGAAATCTTTTCTGGTATACTGTTGTTTTTGGAACCATAGCAGCTGTAAGTCGTAAAGTTGTGGCAGATGAGCTTCAAGTGATTGATCCAGAAGGAGCCATGACCCTTGTTGTCCAACATACGCATTACATGCCAAAAAGATGGCGTGGTAAAGAGAGCAGTGAAGTTGTGCGGAAAGAATTTGAAACTCTATTTCAGGTAATTTCCTTCCCTCATTTTTTTTTCTCAGATCACACTTTTGGCAAAAAAATTATCTTAATAGTTCTAGATCACACCTTTGACAAAAAAAAATCTTAATTGTTTTGAAGTTGGGTATTACTAATAATTCAGTAATTCTTAGTCAAGCAAATGCACTTATGATAATGGAAAATGAGCTTACAGTAGACGCAAAGATGCATTAAACCGAAAAATTCCATCCAATGTGAGGTTATCAAGTGGGTGCCTGCAGCCACATGTCATTGGCACATTAATGTTCTTCCAACATAACGAGTTAATGGATCTTTGCTGTGGTACTGAGAATACTTCATTTCAGTAGTACCAGTGTTTAGGCATTTAGATATCTGGTGTGATTTATGCTTAAAAAGGAGAACTGAGCAGTAGTTTGGTTGGTAGAGAACTGGATGTGTCTTAAGAGAGGGGAGTACCGAACCTACTTAAGGGTTCAGCAGTCTCTTAAGATGGCCGAGGGATTGCGTCTCCCCTTAGTTTTTTCTTCTTGGTTTATAAAAGAACTCAGTAAATCACTGTCCTTAGTTTTTTCTTCTTGGTTTATAAAAGAACTCAGTAAATCACTGTCTACGTAGAACCATAGAGAACTAGATGTGTCTTAAGAGAGGGGAGTGCCGAACCTACTTAAGGGTTCAGTAGTCTCTTAAGATGACCGAGGGATTGCCTCTCCCCTTAGTTTTTTCTTCTTGGTTTATAAAAGAACTCAGTAAATCACTGTCTACGTGGAACCCATGCTGTGCATTTATAAGTAATGGGCTATACTTATGTGGTCTATCAATCCAATGTATAAGTTACAATTAAGCTTTTAGAAGGATTGCTGATTGTTGTAATTGCAGTATACCATAACGATGCTTTTGGAAGAGATGGCCTCGATTTTCATCACTCCTTACTTGCTAATATTTGTGCTTCCAAAGGTAATGTTTTGACTTTTGAGCAACATCAACAGAAGTTTGTTTCCAGATTATGCTGTATAATGGTTGAATTTTCCCCATGTACAGCGTGTCAATGATATTTTGTGCTTCATTTCGGAATTTACAATTTATGTAGATGGAGTGGGAGATGTTTGCAGGTTTGGCTTTCTGTTGTGCTATTAATTATTACAATCTGCTAATTTTGCTACTTTGCAAGGTCTTTAACATCATTCTGTTTGTCTCAATAGCTTAAGCTTGTTTGACCTCCGAAGACATGGAAATAGGAACTATGGTTCACCACTTGATTCAGTAAAAGATACGAGGAGCTCCCAGGGGAAAATGGAGAAATCATTATTAAGGTACACATCTTTTTTTTAGTACCATCCATTCCAAATTATAAGACGTTTTTGCTTTTCTAGATTCATGGTTTTTGCTATGCACTTAGGTATACACTTGTGTAATGTGCCACTCGAGATTGAAATCACTCTGCTCAGCTCAAATTGCTTATGTGGCACTGGCATGTAAATATGACACCTGATGCTAAACATGAGCAGGAGTAGTAACTGAGGATCTCTTGGGCTTCATGCTACATGTTAATTAGGGTAATTTGGACCGCAAGTGACACCTAGTAAGTTTAGGAACCTAGATGTGCATTTTAACAGTTAAGAGACCTAGCTGACAGCACCACAAAGTTTAAGGCCCGCCCGTGCATTTTACTCTTTAATTAATAATAAAAACTGGCTCAGTTTATCGTGTGCATCCATATAGGTATTCTGGAATTGAGGATACTTAACATCCACAAACCATTCTGGTTGATTTTATGAACAAAATCATACTGTGTCATCTTTAATAAAAACTCCACACTTCAGTAATCAGCTTAATTTCATCCAGAGTTGTATGATTCCTTTATCACTGAGATGTGATATGTTCTTAAGTATAGTGATTAATTGTTTCCTATGTGATTGAATTTAGTAGAGTATACAAATAAATTCCAATCCTCATAAATCATAATAATCTCATTAACAGTGCTATGGAAAACTGGCATATGAAATCATTTCAAAGGGAAGGAATGTTGCATAAATTACTTTTGATAGACGTTGACCTAAAGTGGCTATGCCCTTTTATGTTGACAGTTTCCAAAGCACATATACATCATGGCAACCAAATCCAGATGGCAAGCAGTTTTTGTGCAATCTCCAGAGATTCAAGGAAAAGCAAATCCGCAAATATACTTTTCAACAAACAGTGGAAGATTCACAACTTTGGTCGAGTAGTAGAGGTCAGAGTGGCAACATTTTGCATCGGCTGCGCCCCAGTGATGTTTTTCCAGGCATTGGGATTGTTTACAACTTAAATCCATTAGGACTGCTTGACACAGATCAAAGAGCTTATCCGTATATCCTGGACTGGTATTACACATGCCACTCTGAACGTTCAGGCAGAGATTTGGACTCATATTCCCACCGCGGTGAAGCATCCCCTGAATCGGGGGAGGATATATGGCTGCCACCTATGAGCAAGCCACTAACTGAGATTGAAGAGGAGCAAATCTGGGATTCTAATTTGTATGAAAGAGCTCGAAGCCACTTGGAAGCATCAGCAACGAGTGCATTCTTTCAACGTACCACTTTCAAGCGCCAGGACAGGGAACATAATTCTACAAGCTGCCCTTGGTGGGCCCAGGCCTCTGCACGCCAAACTGATCCACGAGACAGATTTTCTGAGCCTCCTTGCGACAGTTTCATTGAGCCTCCAGACTTTGCAAATCACTACACATCTGCCCATTCTTCCAACCAGCACAGCGATTGGGCACTGAATTATGCACACCTTACTGGTTCACAGGATAATTTCCATGAACCACCGAACTTTGGAAATCACTATCATTCCAGCTATCACAGCAACAATGGGTTAGAGGAGGGAAACAGAGAGCGAGATCAAAGAGATAACAGCCCACAGACCATGTCCAAGACAAGTTTCATGGATGATGATCCCGACCTAGAGGAGGGCCAGTGTTTCCATTTCACCGATGTCCCTCCGAACAATGATGGAAATGAAGATGAAGATGATGGCAACAAAGTAGGCAGTATCTGTAGCTCTATGCTAGCCAACCTTCATGTACGGATTGTACCTAGGAGCAGTGACCCAGTTTAGTTGAAACAAACACACACACACCAAAAAAAAGTCATAGTTGTCCAGGGACGCCATCCCTAAATCACATAAGAAACAAAGGATGCATATTTTTAGTTTTGTACGAGCTGGCAAAGGCGGCAAAGGCAGACATTCTTTTGTACACATGAACTGCACCTAATATAATCAAGCCCTCCCCTTTGTGGAGGAGAGAGAGGCAACGATTCTTTTTTCCGTAGCAAATTGAAGTGTTTAAATAATTCTACAGAAGCTCCATTGGTCCGGAGTTATATTTCACACAAATGGTAGTCCGCTTGCATGATCCAAAAGTCAGTTCTGCAAGGGTTCTCACATCTTCAAGTGTTGACAGAGCCACAGAGGAGCTCGGGATCAACTTGTTTATCATGGCGATAAATTAAAAACAATCATCATGTAACCTGAGTTTTCTTTATCACTATTTGATGGTTTCTTTATCATACTATTGCGTGGGGCTGGGAGAAGTAGTATTTCACTTTATGGATACTTATATTTTTTTTGATTAATAAGATAAAAAGTACTCGTCGGTCTCTTTGAATCGGCAAAATTAGCACATACGTATGTCGCCTAAAAACAGTGGACGACCTTTAAAGCATCTGACATGCAAAATGCTGCAGTAGGCGTTTGCGCTTAGGTTTCTTATGGTACCTGGCAATTGTAGTTTTACCTATCAATCCGAGTTTAAATTTTAAACTCGACATGTATATGCAAGTTTTCTGGATTTATTTTATAGGAAGAAACAATGTGATTTTCTTGGTGGTACGATTGAAAGGACGGAATGGTCCACGACGGAGGTTGAGTTAGGTTCTAGAGCATCTCCAACAGTTTGGTAAAACTCACTTGTTAATGAGGCAAGTGAGATTTTCTTCTATCTCCAACAGTTTGTCAATTGAGCTTGATAAATTTAAAAAGAAGATCCACAACCAACAACCAAATCAACTAATCTGCTGGATGGCAAGTTGACAAATATGGGCGCGCGGTGCTGCTAGATGGCAAGTTGCCAAAAGATGGCAACCCATTTACCAAAACTGTTGAAGTGGCTATTTTCTAGTTTTACCAAATAAACAAGAAATAACAAGTTTATTTAGGAAACTATTGGAGATGATTGGAACTCCTGATCTCCTTCAGCTATTGCTGTAGTTTGAACTTATCTAATTTCCTTCAACTATTGTTGTAGTTTAATTTATCTCTTCGAACAGGATGTTTTGAAACATTGTTTTCCTCCTAGGATGCTTTTCAAGGCGGTTTAGTTCTACGTAGCGGCATGGCACCACATTGGATGTTCTATATGGCACCATGAGGGTGGTAAATTGTGAAAGGACCACCCAATTTAGTCTAATCTAAACTTGATTGTCTATCGAATGCACCACAAGGAAGAACTAAAAAACAATCCGCTTTTCATCCAAAATCCTCTGATAGCAAATAAAGCTTACAACATCATTAGACCATTTCATACAACATAGGATTTTTCAACGAATTCATTACAATATTTATTCATAAGTTCATGGGAAGAAACAAGTTTGACAATTTGTGCATATGACGAATGGCAAAATAAGAGAGTTCTGCCTCTGCATGCAACCACAATCTCACAAGGTGAATAAAAATAAATTACAAAAAGGCATCATAAAAGATGTCATCATTGTACCCACTAAGAGAAAACTATGAAATCCAAAGGACCCATCCTGTACCACGGCGATAGGCTTGGAAGGCAATGAAGATTTTCTCACCCATTGTTGTCATCTGCAACAATGGAAATAAACTCTAGTTGTTTGTCTAGCTAGTTTTGTTGGTTATGTAGAAAAGCTTACTAGCAGTGGATCTTTATATTTCAAGTTTAGCAGTCATGATAAGTTCATTAGCTAGTCAGTCTAGGTAAATATTTTCAAGTATGTGATAAGCAATCAAAATACATGATCCATTATTATCCCCATCATCCATCATGTTCCAATTGTTACTACGGTAGTGACAAAAGGCCAAGTGGTATCCATATTAAAGAAGAGCAGTGGTTTTCGAATCCATTTACATCTAGACAGGTAAACTCAAATGTACCCTGTTGGGTTTGTACATGGCTACCATTCCTAATCTTGCATGCATAAGGCTTAAATCGACCCAGTCGACCTAGAGAACCCAACCCCATAGGCCATGTCCCATACAAGCTCCACCTTGAGCTATTGTTGTGATTCCCCACCACCCAACTATCATTGTATCCATTGAGTATACCGCATTAACCCGAATGTACCCTGTTGGGTTTGTACATGGCTACCATTCCCAATATTGCGTGCATAAGGCTTAAATTGACCTAGTCGACTTGGAGAACCCAACCCCGTAGGCCATGTCCCATAAAAGCTCCAACATGAGTTATTTTTGTGATTCCCCATCATACAACTACCACTTTATCTATTGATTATATCGCATTGAACACCTTAGGACAAGAAAGATACATACATTTCTCGATCACCATAAGTTGATATGTGTTTGATATGTTCAGCCTTGTCAAACACACCACCATCGATAATGGTTTAACAACTCCGCTATTTCATCTTTGCATTCCTCCACTTGCTCAACCGTTTAAGACTTCAGTGAGGACAACATTTCGCGCCCACCGTGGTTGTTGCTCAAACCTTCCAATGCCACCAAAAAGGAGCAACAATGGAAATCCTGGAGGGGTTGAAGAGAACTCAACCCTTTCCAACCAATGTCGAAGACCCACACATACCAAAGAAACTGGCCCAATAGGGATCCTTACTGAAGGGCACCCCACTGACAATGAGTCTAAGAGTGAAAACACATCAACCAACCGACAAGAGCCATGCCTTGATGAAACTATGCATACAAGCAAGAGATCGAGAAACTACATAGACAAAAGCTCCAGCTATAGCACAAAATGGCAGCAAAGCAAAGTCGATAACTTGAAGAACACTATTCAAGAAGTTGAAGAGTTACATAACAAATTGCCCAAAGAAGTTTATGACCTAAAAAAAGCAAAGTATAGTGCTCTAAGAAATGAAGACTTTGGTGGGTTTTGTCCCACCAAACTTGGGTTGTTTTGCCATAAAAAATCATTAAAGCATGTATTCTCCATGGGTACCCCTTGGATTTACACTTGTCAATGAATTTGGCCTTATCAGCAACAAACGAAAACCCTTTCTTCACAACATAATGCCTCACAACTTTCTTGAATGCTATGATATGCACCTTGCTAAACATTGGAATTTTCAAGATCATGAAACACATAATCTCCGGAGGACCTACACCATTCACTTCTACCTCAAGAGGTACACCTCCTTTAGCAATAATATATAGAATTAGAATTTTCATCATCATGATGTGCAATGTCATTTGTGGTTGGCTATGCAGGTGGTACTGTCAATTTGGTATATAGATGTGCTCATAGTCAACTCTAACATACTCCTCTTCGTTGTCAAAAATATGTCTCCCTGTTAGGCTCAACGTTTAGTTGCTTTGCTTCATCTTCGTTATGTGTGGGTCGTGTACCGTACTGATGTGTTCTATAGTCGGTTGGTTTGTTGTGGAATTCTCGGTACGCATTGGTGTTGGCCTATGGCATATCATCATGTGTGGGTGGGTCTTCACTAAGTATAGGACTATCATCAAGTGGAATAGCATAGAAAGACTCTGAGTCATCATAGTTGTGCATATTACAAACCGATTTGTCAAAGACACCTAAGAGGTGGCAACACATCTCAGCCTTATATATTCACACAAATTTAGTTTTTGTCTCATTGACTACTCTAATATATTCTCCCAACATATTGTCAAAGAGCTAGACAATCTAATATACTGGTTAATAACCATTTTACTTTATTGCCTAAAACTTTGGTCTAGTCTAAGAAAGAGCATCTATCTCTAAGTCTCACTTAATCATAAATATCTTTGTGTAAATTTTTCTACCTAAAGAGTGGTATAAAAACCTTGTACTTTAATATTAATAATAAAAAGAAATTTATATTAAATTTGGTCAAAAGGGATACGTAATATTCTTTTTGGATGGAGCAGTACAATGGTCCGATCAAAACCTACTCCGTACTTTTAAAGCAGTAAGTATAGGACAGAACGGGGAGACTCGTGAGGCCGGCGCTTCCTCGTTCCTTCTCCTTCGTTTCTCCTCCCAGCCGCAGGCGCCGGAATTCCGGAGGGACAGGGCCATCCTTTCCCCTTGGGGAGTCCCCCAGTTCTGCATTTCCCTCTTCGCAGACATTCGAGTACTTGCGCCCGCCGCCAGTTCTTCAGATGGCCAGAGCGGGCGATGCGGCCAAGGAGTACGTCGCCGGATCCGCCGCCGGCGTCGCCCAGGTTGTAGTCGGCCACCCGTTCGACACGGTCAAGGTATATTTCTTTCTCTCTTGTCTTCGTTCTTGCCTTCTTGTGCTCCGTTCTCCGCAATTTTTCTCTGGACTCTGAATTCTTGGTTGGTCCTGTTTCAGCCATGTTATGTCCCGACGATACTAGATGTTCGATGAAATGCTTGCGAGGTTTCATCAGCACATAGATATCCTACAGTGCTTTACATAGCCTGGGTGGTCAACAATGCCCTTCCATATACATTCCCGTGCTTGTTACGATTAGTAGCACATTATAGCAAATGCATGTAATCCATGAAGATCCATGCAGATTGTGCACCTAAGAGAGCAATAGCAGAACCTGAAATACTAGGTCAGTTGAGTAGGCTTGGGGATAGTTTAGGTTTCTTGCTTAGTAAGTCAATATCTTAAATTTATAATCTTAGGAGATGGTAGGAAGTATTATGTTTAGATTGGAACTTAGATTAGACACTGTGCTTCTATGAACAGTGGTGCCTAATAACCACTTAGGTTTGAGAAGTGGTATATGTACAAACCATTTACTAACAATTATGGGGAGCTCAGCATCTTAACACCATTACAAGCTAATCAACCTGCAGTTAATGCTAGTCCAGTAATCCTGGTTAACGTTCATGGGTAACTGTTAGTACTTGATTGGTAAAAAGAATTAAGTATGTATACCATTTCCCCTTAAATTTCTAGTTTATGGTTTGTCCTCTATCCTAAACAGTCCTCTTTGCCCTTGCTGTCTGGCCTCATTTAGATGGTGTTTTACCCTCGATGAAGGATTTGCCACCAAACTAGGCATCACTCCCATTGGACCCTGATGATCCACATTTCTATGTGATTGTGGCACTGTATGAATCGATTAAACATAAGTCCATACTCCATAGTACATTGGGAAAGTCAGCTGTAAGTAATATTATGCGAAGTGATACTAACAAATTCTTCATCTGACTGTAGATTCTGTTTGTTAGTTCAGGGCCTATTGAACGGTTACTTGGTATACCAGTGTACAAAATACACAAAACAGATGGTTCTCTGGATGAAGTGATCTTCAATCTGGACGAAATTTATGGTTGTCATTGATATACACTTGGTTCATGTGAATTTAAGATTTATTTTTTTATAACTTTGGTCCATGCAAATTCAAGAGTTTTTTTTTGCTTGCTGTTAGGTTAAACTGCAAGCTCATAATACCACGGCTCATGGAAAGGTGTACAAGAATGCGTTCCACTGCACTAGTAGGATACTGCTTGAGGAAGGAGTAAGCCCCTTCTTTCATATTGCTCGGTGTCATTACCCTTCTATACTTAAAGAAGGGATCAAATTGTTGTGGCTGTTTTGCCTGCAGTTAATGCTAGGCTCAGTATTGGAACCTGCAGTAGTTAAATTTAAGATTGATATACACTATCATATCAACATTCTGAAAGCTCATTGCATTGCTATTTTCTCTTGCAGATTAGAGGGCTGTACAAAGGTGCGTCGTCTTCATTTATTGGTATAGCTGTTGAAAGCTCCCTTTTCTTTGGCACATATTCCCAAGCCAAACAGTTATTACAGGTATTCAAATGATCTTTCCAACTAAAATAACTAAGCATATAATTGTTGAACAGTAGCTAAGTAAGGAGGAAGATTGCAAATCTTGAGTCAAGGCCTGGCTTTAGTTTAGTATAGTTTTCTAAAAAAAAATGTGTTTTCAGGGAAGCTATGAGGTTGGTAGGCCGCATCTACAGGTAATTATCCCTTCTGCTGCATGCAGTGGAGCTCTGATTAGCTGCATCCTCACTCCAACTGAGCTCACCAAGGTACTGGCATTGGTGCTAAATTCCCACTTTTTTCTAATTGATGTAAGGACTTATGATACATGATTCTAGTGATATTTAATGATGTGATGTCAAGGCCTTTTCCAGTGCAGAATGCAAGTTCAAGGGAAGGATGTAATCCATGGCGCTAGGTACTCCAGCCCTCTAGATTGTGCTGTGAAAACACTGGAAAGTGAAGGGGTGAGCTCAAGTGGCCTTCTACTTCTATTTATTAGTAGCTTAATAACTGTTACCAGACTAATCAGCTGTTTTGTGCTACAGCTTAAGGGTATATTCCGTGGTGGTTTGGCAACATTATTCAGAGAGGCGATTGGCAATGCTGTCTTCTTCTGCACTTATGAGTACAGTCGATACTGGATGCACAACTATTTGGATTCTGTGAGATTTTCTGATAGCAGTCATTTTGTGCTGGCAAAAGATATTGGGATAGGGGTTATGAGTGGTGGCATTAGTGGAATGGCGGTAAGTATTTACAATTGTTTGAAGTCCTTTGCAGTGCACATTTTACACCCTCATAATGATAAGTGTGTTTTCTCTCTGCAGTTCTGGACAGCTACCCTACCGCTGGATGTGGCAAAAACCATAATACAGACCGATCCGGACCCTCATGTGAGCCGAAACCCCTTGCAGATTTTGAGAATGGTAGTACTCTCACAGGACCTCATAATATCACGTTTTAATTATCTAGTATCTTGTCCTCAATGCACATGGCTTGAAATGTGACAGGTTTATAAGAGAGCTGGGATGGGTGGCTGTTATGCTGGACTTGGACCAACTCTAGCAAGAGCATTCCCTGCCAATGCAGCAGCAATTGTTGCTTGGGAATACAGCGCCAAGATTCTTGGTATAAAGCGAGGCTAGTATTAAGGTACTACTATATGAACACGGAGTTACTTAATTCAAGATTTAACCTTCTTTTCATCTGATGGCATCTTTTTGTGCCAGTAGACTAACAATATATTTTCCAGTGTTTTCTTGCTATTCCAGGCACTTTGCACTTATCCCGGAATTGGACTGGGAAATACACTGAATTTAAGTTTTCTTTTGGTTCATTGACGCGGATGCTTAGAAGAGGGCAACTGGAGCATTGTATTTGTAAAATTGATGGCATCGTTATCAAGTCTCCATGGTCCACTTGTATCTTTGAGTTGCATTAAAAAAACTTGAAAATGGTGGTGCATGTATATTAAGCAAGTTAAGGTTACCTCTGACCTGTACCATAATCACAAGCTCACTTGACTTGTTGTATGGACTCAACTGTCACCAGATGCATAACTGTATTTTAAGCTGTCCCTCTCCCTGATGAATTTTAAGCTGCGGCTGCCATTGTCCTGCACTGCATAAATGTATTATTGCTATCCACTGCAGAGCTACGACGCCGTGTTCGTTTGAGAGAAGCTGATTCTGCCTTATTTTTATAAAGCTGTGCTGTTTAGCAGCCTAACCTTTCTTAATTATTTTATTGTATTTGATGTGGATCAAGCGTGTTTTTTTTTTGTAATTCCATTATAGCTATTCTGATTGGCCATATATCACAAAAGTACGCTGAAGAGCCATGACGAAGCCAAAGCAAAAAAATGTGCTCAGGAGCCGCCTCGTGAAATTGTAATGAAAAATGAATGGTAATGGCGTTGTCCGAACTCAAAAGGACTTACTTTTGTCGCGAAGCCACGAGCCCACAACAGCTAAGGGCCCTTTGTTGGGCTGCTTTTCAAAAAGCCGAAAGCCAACCAAAGGACTAAATTCATGTTTTAAAATTACTAATATTAAAATTTATATTTTTTGAACTACTCAAATGACCTTAGATGTAAAAACGATGGACTCTTTCAGGTTGCATTTTTTTTACCCAAAAGCTTACCTCTAGGAACCCATTTCTAGTACGTTTCTATAAATCGTGACGCACATATAGAGACGTCTGAAATAACTTTCTATACAAATTGTTTTCAGTTGCCTCTAAAAACGTTACTATAGTAATGAATGCTTGATACTATGTTAAGGGAGACTTTTTTTTCTTAAACTTTAGGCTTTGTTTATATGCGAAAAGATTGTGAATTTCGCTACTGTAGCACTTTCGTTTGTTTGTGGCAAATATTGTCCAATCATAAACTAACTATAAGATCAAAAGATTCGTCTCGCGATTTATAGGTAAACTGTGAAATTAGTTTTTATTTTCGTCTATATTTAATATTTCATGCATCTGACGAAAGATTCGATGTGACGGAAAATATTGAAAACTTTTTGATTTTTGGGGTGAACTAAACAAAGCCTTAGTTTATCCACATCTACTACCACGGCTACAGATCAACAGACGACGCGTGTCCTGGATTACAGGAAACCTCTGCTGTGGAGTGGAGACATGATTCATTGATTCTCAAGGCATCAACGTGAAGCCAAAGGTAGAGTAAACGAAGTCTGAGTTCCGATTGTTTGCACAAATGTTTATGCGATGCAATGAAATATGATACACTACCAGATTATCCACTATTTTCTGTTCCAAGTTTATTCTACCTATAACGTTTACCCACGCTTGAATTATTATTTTTTTGCTCACTCTACGTTACGGCACAGCAGCATCTAGTAGTACCCAAAAAAAAAAAGGATATGACACGAACGAGGGATGGTCGGATGGAGGAGCAGTGTACCGACAAACTCAGCGAACCAATTTAGACGCCACGGAGCAAAAACAGCCGTGCGGTTTCAGTTCAACTATCATCAGTTTTTTTTAAAAATACCACTCCCGCACCACTAAACCAGCCAACCTCCTCTGTTAAAACTCTCCCTGTGTGTCCCCTGGCTTCCAAGCGACCAACAAACGCATCGCAAATTTTGCAATTCCATCCATCCACCCAACACTCCCGCGCCCATTCCGTTGAGCCC
>Ga0182004_10002866_pt1 | contig 13554 bp, 17 predicted proteins | sample Sormic07211540_1_FD_120479 | JGI IMG/M metagenome (GOLD analysis project Ga0182004, IMG submission 120479) | Endophyte microbial communities from Sorghum bicolor roots, Mead, Nebraska, USA - 072115-40_1 MetaG | ecosystem: Host-associated > Plants > Roots > Unclassified | place: USA: Nebraska...
AATTGCGCGACACGTTAATATCTCTATGTAAACCCGACGTGTGGGCCTTTCTTTCATATTTCCTGATAACCCCCTGCAGAAATAGACAAACACCAAAACTCGTGGAATTCTGTCGGATAAAACACTAAGTTTAGATGTAGGTTGTATTTGGATCCTTTTCTTTGTTTATTTGCTTATTATATTTGTTACTTAAGGACCATCAACAATGTACAGGAGTTGAATTCAGGAAATGTAGACACCATCATCACCGAAGCACCCCGGTATGGAAGCCTCGAGTAGGCTAGCGCCATACCCCTATCGAGGCTTATTCTAATGCCTACACCCTGTAACCTAGGTCTCCCCTTGGAACTATAAAAGAGGATACTGAGGATGACACGAGAGGAGAGATATACAACGCAACTCACAGAGCACAATTCTCACACACCACCATCGGCTAGGACTTAGAACTCTTAGCCACATCCACTTGTATTCACCGCTATACAAGCACTTAGGTGCAAGATAATACAAAGTCTCCCCCCACTGGACGTAGGGCCTTCTCTTGACCGAACTAGGAAAAATCTTTGTGTCTTTCTTGTATCACCATCCAGAAAAGGGAGCATGCACACAAATTCACTCGTTGGTGTCACCCCCTGGGGGCAAAACACCGACAGTTGGTGCGCCAAGTAGGGGTCCTGCGTGTTACCACCGACTTCCCATCTCTTTCTGGATGGCCACTCACGTCTCGCCGATCCCACGCTCCATGGTGATTTGGTTTGGGAGCCTTGAGTTCATGTCCACTGGCTTCGGCTATGACATAATTTTGCTCTCAATCAAAGGACCTGGAGAGGCTCGTGTCGCACCCACACGATCAAAGGCTTCGAGACGGCCTCAACGCCACGCTTCCCCGCCCAAGAGGAGGCGTGGCCAGCATCGCCACCGCCCCACCGCCGCTACATGATCATCGCCTCATACGGGACAGGAAACGGTGGAGGAGCCGATAGCTCCACGTGCCGAGACCACAGTCACAACGGTTAGACACCAGAACAGCCGTGCGACGGCACCAGGGGGCAGCGTACCACACGCACCCTCACCAACATCTGCGCTGCTACCTCATGGTCTGTTCGCCACAAGGCAGATGCTCCCGTTTGGCTTGGGCAATGCCGCGACGTCGCTCGCCAGGGCAATATGTCCAGACGCCGAGACGTGCGTCAAGCGACCATTGGTCCTCCCACGCAACACAGAGACATGACAGCAGGCTTAGCTGAGCATTTAGGTTTTCCCTAGATACGCGGGCTTCGGCGCCTAGGACCTGGGCGATACACCATCGCCACGCTCAGGCAACAGCTGGCGGAGGAGGGGTGCGGATGTTTCTACACCGCCGAGCCAGACCCCAATTCTAAATCCGATAGCTACGACCCTACCAGGGAATGCTTCAACATCGACGGAGCCGTGGCCACTGCGGACGACACGGAGGATGCCGCTGCCAGTGCCCGTGCTCCCGCTGCAGCGGGAGATCCCATGACACCTGGGAATGACGGGTAGGCACACCCACTGCCTTAGGACGACAAAGCCATGCAACTTGTGCAGCTATGAGAGTTGAAAGCCAAGCTAGACGAGGATCACGAGCACCTCAGCCAGCTCGAGCAGGCCCTCGAGCGAGACCAACCGCACCTGCACGGCGGGGGCGCGCGTGGTCGTGCTCGAGAAGTGTACCGACAGATTGTCGAGGATGAAGAACCTGAGCTGCTCGTCAGTCGCTTCCCTCATGCCAGTCAGAACATCATGGCAGCGACCATGCTGCTACGTAACATGCCTGAGCCCTTGAACTCCCGGGCACGACCCATTCAAGACGAGGTGCAGGGTCTGCTCCACGTGGTGGCAGCCCAACAAGCTGAGAGCTCAGCTTCTCGACGTCGAGGGGCAGCCATGGAAAAGCGCGTTGAGCCAGCCCAAAACGAGAGGGAGGTATCCGTTCATCAGGAGCCGTCACCTCGAGGTAAGAAAACAGTACCCATGCAGGAGTGCCTCATCGATAATCAACGCCTGCACGATGCTCGACATGACATCAACGAGCATCGACGCTGCAGACATGGAGATGTCGAGGAGAGGGGGTATAGCACCCACCATGGCGGACGCTACGATAGTGACAAAATCGGATGGCTCCAGAGCCACCGGGCCCTCGAGTCTTCAATAGGGCGATCCGCAACACGCCACAGCCAAGTCCGTTCTGACCCCCGACTAGCATCACCAAGCATAACGGTGAAACCAAGCCAGAGCTGTGGCTGGCAGACTTCCAGCTTGCATGCCAGTTGGGAGGCACTCGAGGAGACGATCGAGCCATCATCCGGCAGCTACCGCTCTTCCTCTCTGACACCGCTCGCAGGTGGCTTGAGGAGCTCCCCACCAACCAAATCCACAACTGGACTGACTTGGTTCGGGTGTTTTAAGGGAACTTCAAGGGGACCTACATACAACCTGGTAATTCATGGCACCTCAGCAAGTGCAAGAAGAAATCTAGAGGATCTCTCCAAGAGTATGCTCGGCACTTCTCGAAGCAACGCACAGAGCTCCCACACATCCCCAACCACGACGTCATTCTGGCTTTTGTCTCAGGCACCACTTGTAACGATTTGGTGCGAGAATTGGGTCGAAATCGTCCGCAGACCGTCGACGAGCTGATGGACGTAGTGGTGAACTACGCCGCTGGCGAGGAGGCGATCAACACATTCTTCAACCATGAGAACAACAAGGGGAAGGTGCCAGGAGACAACGACGAGGGCCCTAGCAGGGGGCCCAAAAAGAACAAGAATAAGAAGAAGACGTGGCAGATCATGCGGGAGGCCCTTGACAATGATTTCATCGCCGATGTCGAACGCAAGAAACCTTGAGGCCCCCCAGAGGGGGCCGTCTTCGACAAGATGCTCAAGGAGCCCTACCCTTATCACAAGGGAGGGGGCCAATCACAAGCTCGAGGATTGTCGCATGCTGAAGAAGCACTTCGATAGCCTGGGGCTAAAGAAGGACGACCAGAGGAGGGATAAAAGCGACGACAAGGGCGAAAATAAAAACGATGAGGGGTTCCCCGCCGTCCATGATTGTTACATGATCTACGACGTGCCTTCGACACAACTCACCTCGAGACAGCGTAATAGGGAGCGCCGCGTCTTCGCGGCAAGGATGGCAGTGCCACAATATCTCAATTGGTCGAGCACCCCCATCACCTTCGACCGCGATGACCACCTCGACAAGGTTGTCACTCCCGGCGTCTACCCGCTCGTCGTCGACCCCATCATCGTCAACACTCAGCTCTCGAAGGTGTTGATGGACGGTGGCAGCAGCCTTAATATCATCTACCTTGAGACCCTCAATCTCCTAGGTGTTGAGAGAGCCTAGCTCTAGCCTAGCGCAGGCGGCTTCCATGGTGTTGTACCAGGGAAGAAGGCATTGCCGGTGGGTCGAATCGACCTGCCGGTCTGTTTTGGCACGGCGGCCAACTTCAGGAAGGAAATTCTCACTTTCGAAGTGGTGGGTTTTCGAGGCACTTACCATGCCATCATTAGACGCCTAGGATATGTCAAGTTCATGGCAATCCCCAACTACACTTACCTGAAGCTGAAGATGCCCGGGCCCAAGAGAGTTATCACCATCAGCTCCTCTTACGAGCACGCATACGAATGCGACGTTGAGTGCATCGAATACGGGGAAGCTATCGAGAGCTCTGCCGAGCTTGCCTCAGGGCTCGAGGCCCTCGCCGCTGAGGCTCTAGAGCCTAAGCGCTGTGCGGGCAGCTTTGAGGCAGCAAAGGGCACGAAGAAAATCCTGCTCAACCTCAACAGTTTCGACGACAGGGTGCTGACGATCAGCACCGACCTCGACCCCAAATAGGAAGCCATGCTCGTCAACTTTCTCCGTGCAAACGCCAACATGTTTGCATGGAGTCCCTCGGACATGCCTGGCATACCGAGGGAAGTCACCGAGCACTCCTTGGAGATTCGAGCTGGTTCCAAGCCTGTGAAGCAACGATTGCGCCGCTTCGATGAGGAGAAGCGCAAGATCATTGGCGAGGAGGTCCACAACCTTTTGACAGCCGAATTCATCAAGGAGGTTCATCATCCCAACTGGTTAGCAAACCCTGTATTAGTTAAGAAAAAAAATGGGGAAATGAGGATGTGTGTCGATTATACCAGTTTAAATAAAGCATATCCTAAAGTTCCCTTTCCTTTGCCATGCATCGATCAAATTGTTGATTCAATAGCGGGATGTGAAACCCTTTTGTTCCTTGATGATTATTCCGGTTGCCATCAAATAATAATGAAAGAATCTGACCAGCTTGCGACCTCCTTCATCACGCCCCTTGGGATGTACTGTTACATAACTATGCCCTTTGGGCTTCGAAACACCGGGGCGACGTACCAACGGTGCATGCTCCATGTTTTTGGAGATCACATAGGGTCGATGGTCGAGGCATACATCAACGGCATCGTCGTCAAGTCAAAGAGACAGGGCGACCTGATTCAAGACCTCGAGATCGCCTTTGGCTGTTTGCGCACGAATAAAATTAAGCTCAACCCCAAGAAATGTGTCTTTGGCGTGCCTCGAGGCATGCTTTTAGGGTATATAGTCTCCTAGTGCGGCATCGAGGCTAACCCCGAAAAGGTCTTCGCTTTTGCCAAGATGGGACCAATTCAAGACGTCAAGGGCATACAGAAAGTTACAGGCTGCCTGGCGGCACTGAGCAGTTTTATTTCAAGGCTGGGGGAAAATGCATTGCCATTGTACCGGCTCCTGAAGAAAGTCAAGCACTTCACCTAGACGATCGAGGCTGAGGATGCCCTCGACATCCGATCCTGGTGCCTCCTTGACCGGCAAAACCTCTGCTCCTGTACATCGCGGCAACGACCTAGGTCGTTAGCGCGGCCGTGGTGGTCGAAAGGCCAGAGGAAGGGCATGCGCTACCAATTCAGCGGCCGGTCTGCTTCATCAGCGAGGTGCTCTTAGAGACAAAGGTACGATACCCCCAGGTTAAAAAATTTATTTATGCTGTGATTCTCGCCCGACGCAAGCTGCAACACTACTTTCTCGGCCATCCGATCGCGGTGGTCTTGTCCTTCCCGCTGGATGAGATCATCCAGAATCGAGAGGCCACTGGGAGGATTGCCAAGTGGTCGGTCGAGCTCATGGGGTAGACCCTCACCTATGCGCCTCGCAAAGCCATCAAATCTCAGTCCAGTTTGTGTGTTTTTTCCCACTGTTTCCATCAATTTTTTTCTGATCGATTTTGATATATGGAACATCAAAATCGGAGTTCGTATGCGAAAGTTATGGCTGTTTTACGAACGAACTCCGAATTAGAGGACAAAACGGTCCGGAAGTAGGAAAAAATTGTGGTGGTGGCTAGAAATTGATGGAAACAGTGTGAAAAACACACAAACTGGATTCTAACAAGACCTAACCAGTAACAAGACCTCGACTAGGACACAAACTCAACACTACGAACTCTGAAACTGAAATATGCAAAGGCTATGGCGCAGATGGGTTGTAGGACATGAAAACAATATGGCACTAGACTTATGGGATGAATATAAGAACACTCAAAACTAAGGGTAGATGTGAACCTAACGGTATGTCTGAAGCTTTGATTACCACTTAAGGAGAACAAGTGTGGCCCGATCTTCTGAAAGGTTCTCGTAACTATCGATTTGGTGGAAACGAGACACAAATCAATACAGCTTGCGAACAACATGACCCGAAACCCTGCAATTATTTTTATTTTTTTGATATTTTTCTTTTACTTAGGAGCACTCAAGAAGTAACCAAAGAAAATTTGAGCTTAAACAAGTGAAAGACGTTGCCTTGTGGAATTTTTTGAAGATTGCGAAAAATATGAAAAAAAATTAGGAGGTGAAAACTCAAACTTTAGAGGTGGTTTTTGGGATTCTAAATTTATCGAACCCGCCTATGGTGGGGATAGACAGATCCAAAATTTTTTTGTGATCGATTTTGATATATGGAACATCAAAATCGAAGTTCATATGCGAAAGTTATGGCTGTTTTACGAAAGGACTCCGAATTAGAGGACAAAACGGTCCAGAAGTGGGAAAAAATTTTGCGGTGATGGCTAGAAAATGATGGAAACGGTTGGAAAAAACACACAAACTGGACTCTAACAAGACCATAATAGTAACATGAGCTCGACCAGGACACAAACTCAAAACTACGGACTCTAAAACTGAAAAATGCAAAGGCTATGGCGCGGATGGGTTGTAGGACATGAAAACAATATGGCACTAGACTTATGGGACGAACACAAGAACACCGGGGCGACGTACCAACGGTGCATGCTCCATGTTTTCGAAGATCACATAGGGTCGACGGTCGAGGCATACGTCGACGACATCGTCGTCAAGTCAAAGAGACAAGGTGACCTTATTCAAGACCTCAAGTTCACCTTTGGCTATTTGCGCACGAATAAAATTAAGCTCAACCCCAAGAAATGTGTCTTTAGCGTGCCTCGAGGCATGCTTTTAGGGTATATAGTCTCCCAGTGCAGCATCGAGGCCAACCCTGAAAAGGTCTTCGCTGTCGCCAAGATGGGACCAATTCGAGACGTCAAGGGCATACAGAAAGTTACACGCTGCCTGGCGGCGCTGAGCCGTTTTATTTCAAGGCTTGGGGGAAAAGGCATTGCCATTGTACCGGCTCCTGAAGATAGTCAAGCGCTTCACCTAGACGATCGAGGCTGAGGAAGCCCTCGACAAACTAAAAAGGACTACCGCTCCGATCCTGGTGCCTCCTCGACCCGCAGAACCTCTGCTTCTGTACGTCGCGGCAACGACCCAGGTCGTTAGCACGGCTGTGGTGGTCGAAAGGCCAGAGGAAGGGCATGCACTACCAATTTAGCTGCCGGTCTGCTTCATCAGTGAGGTGCTCTCAGAGACCAAGGTACGATACCCCCAGGTTCAAAAATTGATTTATGCTGTGATTCTCGCCCGACGCAAGCTGCAACACTACTTTCTTGGCCATCCGATCACGGTGGTCTCGTTCGACGCCTCGATGTTCGAGGTGACTCTCAGCTGGTCATCGATCAAGTCATGAAAGCCTTGAGTTGCCATGACCCAAAAATGGAGGCTTACTGCAAGGAAGTACGCAAGCTTGAGGACAAGTTCCATGGGCTCGAGCTCATTCACATCGCACGGCGATACAACGAAACGACTAACGAGCTTGCCCAGATCGCGTCCACTCGAGGCACTGTCCCACCAGACACATTCTCAAAGGACCTGCTTAAACCATTTGTCGACCTAGGCTCGGGGGCTAGCATCGAAACCTCCACCGCCGAGCCCACTGACACAATCGAGGCTCTACTGACGGCAGCAAAGGTAATGGAGGTCGAGCAAACTCCTCAACACCCCGGTCGACCATTTAACTGGTGCACGCCTTTCCTCGACTGCCTGATTCGGGGCGATTTACCAGAAGATCAAGCTGAGGCCCGTCGTATCGCTCGATGGGCCAAATCATGCATGATCTATGGCGAAAGCAAAGAGCTCTACCGATGAAGCCCAACCGGGATCTTGTAGCGCTGCATCACTATAGAGGAAGGTCGAAAGCTCCTCGAAGATCTACACTCGGGGGCTTGCAGCCACCATGCAGCTCCTGGAACCCTCGTAGGCAACGCCTTCCGACAAGGCCTCTACTGGCCAACGGCCGTCGCTGATTCCATCGAGCTTGTTCGCTCATGCCATGGGTGCCAATTCTACACCAGCAAACTCATCTCCCCGCTCACGCTCTACACATGATTCCCATCACTTGGACGTTCGCGGTATGGGGCCTCGACCTCATGGGTCCACTCCAAAGGGCGGTGGGAGGATACACCCACCTGTTGGTGGCCATCCACAAGTTCTCCAAATGGATTGATGCTCAACCCATCACAAACATTTGTTCCGAGCAGGCTATCCTCTTCTTCACCGACATAATCCACCGGATTGGGATACCCAACGTCATCATCACCGACAATGGCACACAGTTCACCGACAAAAAGTTCCTGTACTTCTGTGACCGACATCACATCCGTGTGAACTGGTTTATAGTAGCTCACCCTCGGACCAACGGCCAGGTCGAACGTGCCAACGACATGATTTTGCAAGGGCTCAAACGCAGAATCTACAACCGGTTGAAGAAGTTCGGCAAGAAATGGGTCGAGGAGCTCTCTTTGGTCCTATGGAGTCTAAGAACAACACTGAGCAGAGCCACGAAATACACCCCATTCTTCATGGTCTATGGCTCCGAGGCTGTGCTTCCAACAGACCTCGAGTATGGGTCACCTCGACTCAAAGCCTACAACGAGCAGACAAATAGGGAGACTCGAGAGAATGCGGTCGACCAGCTCGAGGACGCTCGAGACATGGCCCTCCTCAACTCGGCAAGGTACCAGCAGAAGCTTCGACGCTACCACGACAAGCACGTGCGCATGAGAGGCCTGAACATGGGCGACCTTGTCCTACGTCAACGGCAGAGCAATTAAGGATGCCACAAGCTGACTCCACCCTAGGAGGGCCCATACATGGTGGCTGAGGTCTTGAAGCGAGGAACGTACAAGCTCGCGGACGAAAAGGGGGCGATCTACACCAACGCATGGAATATCGAACAACTACGTCTCTTCTACCCCTAGAGCTTCGAGGCTTTACATTTTCTTGCACATCTTGTATGACCGATGCCCTGTGAATAAATATGTGAATAAACGAAAGTACTTTTATGAGTAATTCATATTATTACCGGTTAATCCCGATGTTAGAGGAAGTCTTGACTATGACCCATCATAGTCAACACTCCCTCGGGGCTAGCAGGGGGAAACCCCCCAGGCTTAATGTTCTCTTTTCCCTTTCAAACCCTAAGAAAACTTAATGTTCTCTTTCAAACTTAATTTTTCAAAAGCTTAATGTTCTCTTTTCCCTTTCAAACCCTAAGAAAACCCCACACGATCGAGTAGTAAAGGCGCCTCGAGCCCCTTAAGGGCCGAGGGACGTCGAGCCTGATAACTCCTACTCCTCCGGGCTATGGTAACTCTAATCACACCCTTACCCTCGAGGCAATCGAAGTCGTCCGAATGAAAGATCGATCGAGGAAGATGAACTTAGGCAGCAAAGGAAATAAAGGAAACTCGAGCATAAAAGTAACAAGAATATATAGAAACTACAAATCTTAAGGCCGCTCAGGCCATAATGTTTAAAGCTAAGTATATTACAATGGGTCTAAGTACCCAGATCAGGCTCGCAGGCCTTAGTGTTCATCTCTACCTTCACCGTTGTCTTCCGCGCCCACACCGGTCTCGGGAGAGAGTACCTCTGGCTCGAATAGCTTCGCCAGCCTTTCACCAGGAACCTCTGCATCGTCGATCAAGGCATGAAGCCTCTCCTCGTTCTCAGCATCGGTCTTGCAGATGTCGGTGATGAAACTGTGGGACACCACCTCCATATCATAGGAGAAGCCCGAGCAGACAACCGCCATAGCCCGCTTCACCCCAGTATGGAGTGCGTCCTGCACTCAGTCCTTCAAGGTGGCACCGAGGTAGCACAGCTGGTCGACCAAGGTGTCGCATCGAGCCGCCTCCCCCGCCTTATCTATAGGCTCAAGCTCCCAAGAGGTCGAGAGGTCGTTGATCGCCGTCCTTAGTCGACCAGTCAAGGCGACCTCCCTCTCAAGCTGAGCCTTAGAAGATTGGGCGTCGACCTGGGCAGCCAGCAGATCATCCTTAAGCCCTATAGAGATCAAAATAGGGGATCAGATAACGGAAAAGAAAACGAGATCCAACAAATAAAACACAACGATATGGAAGACTTACCGTGGATCTTCTCCTCAAGAGCCATATTTTCACCAACCAGGTCGGTGTTGGTCCTCTCGATCTTCTTAAAGGAATGGGCCAGCTCCGTCTTCTCGACCCGTAGGTCCTCGATTAGCTTGCCCGACCCTAGGATAGCTTCTTCTTTCTCTAGCAGCGCTTTCTTTAGACGATCAATGTCGTTAGAAAGGCCGCGAGAGCGGGTTCGCTCTGCCTCGAGGTCCTCATGAGCCTTCCTCTTGGCCTCCTCTATGGTGCCTCGAGCGATTTCACTCTTCAGGAGTGCCTCCTTTACCCTGCCATAAGCGCTTCGTGCGGCGGCAAGGTCTGACTCGACGAGCCTCTTTCCTTTGTCCAGCTCGATGGCCTTGTCCTTATACCGCGCAGCCTCCTCCCAGGCCTTGGCAGCCGCCTCCCCGGCCGAGACAGCCAGCTCCTTCGACTGGGCTGCTTCATCCTTCACCTTCTCCACAGCCTCTCGAGCAACGCGGGCGACCTCCTCTGCCTGGGAAACCTTACTGTCCATATTAGACAAGGTCTTCCGAGCATCGGTCAGAGCGGCCTCCTTCTCCTTCTTCTCCTCCAGAGCCGTTGTAAGATCCTTATATGCCTTAAGGAGCTTTTCTTGCAACTCGAGGAGTTGATCCTTGAGAAGAGGGAGCTGCTCTCAACCACCCCTCGTCGCATGAATGAAGCCCGATTTCAGCCGGGAGGTCTCTTTCAAGTCCTGCAATAAAACACGAGGTGATAAGAGCCCTAGTTCAATGAAAATTCCAAGTAACAAGAGTCTAGAGATCCTCACAAAGAAATCCTGGCCTAGGCTGTTGTTGATGATGTCAGACATGAGGCCCACGACATGCTTCATCCAGAGACAAAGCTCTTCGAGGTGCTCCCACTTCTCTACCTCCTTCCGATCGTCCATCATGTTATTGGGCTCGTTCGGAGACGTGGAGGCTCAAAGGCAGATCCTTCCTGGACCACAGTGCTCGAGCTCTTCCTCCGTGCGTGCCTTGATGCCCCGGATAAGCTCTTGCACCATTTCAAGTGAGCCCCCATGGCGTAGAAACAAATCGATAAGAGAGGGGAATCGCCCATTATCATCGATGGACTTCCAGGTCCCGGTCTCATCTGCCTCGCTGCCGCCAGAAGTCCTAGCTTCATCTTCCCCACTGGCGCCAGAGGTTCCAGCCACATCTTCCCATGGTCACCGACCCTCTAGGAAGGCCGGGGCGATCCCCTTGATGCCGTAGAGGGAGCCCTTAATCTCCGAGCTTGGATCTGTCGGCGTGCGCATGGCGAGCGCCAGCGCCATGAGACCGTCCTCCTGTCGTGGCTCAGCTAGGATGGTGACAGGGCCCCCAGGACGAAGCCACGAGGGAGTCGCGGGACCGTAAACTGGTGGCTCCTCCTCCCCTGTCTCGGGCCTCTGCCCCTCCTCGAGCTGCTGCTGCTGCGGGTGCTGTGGTTGCTGTTGCTCGGGGAACTCCTCCAACTGTCGCTGCTACAGTTGAAGCTCCTACAGCTCTTGCTGTCAGTGCTGCTCTAGCTGTTCCTCGAGCTGCAAATGCTCCCCCTGCTGCTCCTGCGCCTCTTGCTGTTGTTGCTGTTGCTGCTCCAATAGGCGTCGCTGCTCCCCCTCTTCCTCCTGTTTTTTCTTTTCCTCTTCCCTCCTCTTCTATTGCTCCTCCCTGTTCTTCCTCTTCTTTGTAACACCCTAGGTGTTAACCATGCACTTAGTCTCATAAACCCTCTCATAAGCATTCTCATCAAGCATAGCATAAGCATAGCATCACATGAGCATGGCATTAATTCAAGTGTGATTTTATGTGCTTAAATTATATGATAAAAATGGTATGCTTGTTTCCAAAATTCTTGTGATGACCAAAATATGTTGAAATATATTTTAGAATAATTAAGAATAATTTTGTGAACTTTTTTGGAGCTATAGAAATTGAGAAATGGATTTTATACAAAAAGTCCCAAAATGAATTTATTTAAAACCTAGAACTAGTTTTGAGTTGTATTTCAAATTCTATTGGGAATTTGGAATTTCAGGCTGAAACAAAGTTGTAGAACTTTTTATTTGTGACAAATTTTGTTTTGGGGGCCAAAGCTGAAAAAGGTTTTAAATTTGTGAAGATGAGTTTGGAAAATTATTGGAGAAAAGAAATTCAAAAAAAAGGGGAGGGGGTAGGCGCGTGGCCCAGCTCAGCCGCGTGGCCCAGCTCCCCCGCCCCTCTCCCGCGCGCGGACGCGTCCGCTTCGCTCCACCCGGCGCTGGCCACGTGGCGACCGTACGCTCAGCCACGTGGCGTCGTGGACACGGTCGGGACGCCACCCCGCGCCTCCAGACGCCCACTCTGTCCCCTCCCCGCTCCCTCTCCTTCTCCACTCGCGAGCGCAGCAGCAGCAGCGACCGCTGCGGCGCCATTGCTGGCCCAACTCCGCCACTCGCCGCCGGCCATGTCAGTGAGCCATTGTCCACGCCAAGGCCAACGACGTGTTCGTCTTCGCCGCGGTAAGCCCCTGCGCACGCTCTACCGAGGTGAAAGCCATCAGCGAGCCCGCAATCACCCGTCGGAGTTCACCCGACCTCGTCGGAGTGCTCCGCCGCGCCGAAACCCTCCCGTTTCTGCCTCGTTTCGCTTGTTCTTGAGTGTGTTAGGTTCGGGACGTGGTGAGGAAGCTCAGACGATCCCCCGCACGCGCTCTACCCCGCCGGAGTGGTCTAGCCATGGCGAGCAGCGCCGCCGTGCCGCCATGCAAGCCAGCAGGGGTGCTCCGGCCGTCCTCCAACCAAACCAAGGGTACCCTTGGGTGCGCCTCGCTGTGCTCACCCCGTGGCCGGAGACCTCACCGCCGACGAGATCCGCTCGTCGGAGGTGCTCTCCCTCTCGGTCACATTGACCAGTGGGGTCGGGGGCCCACTGTCAGCTGCAAGGGGACCGAGGCGGGTAGAGACCTGGGTGCTCCTAGCGTTTTTCAGTGCGGAATTGATATGGATTTACAGAAAATGTTTTCCAGAAAATGATTTAAATGGTATTAAATCTATATCTTGAGATGCATAGCTCCAAAATTGGTGAAATAAATTTTGATGTGCTCTATAATTCTAGATCTACAGTTTGGTACGGTTGCATGTCATATTTGTACAACTTTTCTGTACAAATGTATTTAATCCATGTTTTTGCTGATAATTAGAAAATGCATAGTAATTAAAATATAACTCAGAAAAATATGAAACTTGTTTTCTTAGCTCTGCATGGATGTTTAGTTTCTAGGAAAAATATGTCACATATTATTTGCTGTATAAATTAATTTATAATTATTTAAATTCTTGCATGGCAATGGTTTATGATTTTTTATAAATAATTGGATCATGCAATTAATCTGGAAATTTTTGTGGGTGTTTCTTATTATAGTAAGTAATTTATAAAAATATGAAATATGTTGTTTGACACTTCATCATCAGTGGGGTAATTATACCTACTATATAAAATAAACTTGTGTTTTTGTGTGGGCTAAACTATCTGTCCAAATATTATGAAAAATTTGTGGTAGACTTTATATTTGACTAGTGCTCCACTATAATTTTTGTGGAATTTATTGATGACCAGAAGTACATGCTACTGTTGTAGGTCCAATAATAATTAAATAAATTATACCTTGTTGTGTATGAGATAAATAGATTAAAGGGTGTTTGGTTTATCTTTGAAGCATCATGGTAGCTTGCTGGTTAACCATGA
>Ga0182004_10002867_pt1 | contig 13554 bp, 12 predicted proteins | sample Sormic07211540_1_FD_120479 | JGI IMG/M metagenome (GOLD analysis project Ga0182004, IMG submission 120479) | Endophyte microbial communities from Sorghum bicolor roots, Mead, Nebraska, USA - 072115-40_1 MetaG | ecosystem: Host-associated > Plants > Roots > Unclassified | place: USA: Nebraska...
AATTAACTAGGTTCACAAGTATAACGTAAGATTTGATGTACCAGAAATCTTAAAAGGTTTAAATTTTGAATATAAAAAAGAAGACCTCATAATTATGGTCTTGTTTAGATCCAAAAGGTTTTTAGATTTTGTCACTATAACATTTTTGTTTTTATTTAATAAACATTGTCTAATCATAGAGTAACTAGGCTTAAAAAATTCATCTCGTGTATAATTAGTTTTTATTTTTTTTATATTTAATGCTATATACATGTAGCGAAAGATTCGAATTTCTTTTGGTTTTTGAAGCTAGTAACCGATGACAGAGGAGCAGTAATTGGATACCCTGTCGGCGTGTCCTGTCCTGTCCTATCCTATGCGTCTGCAGCTGCAAACACATGCTCGGAAAGTAGCACATGACGAAATACACTGGTCACCCATCCTCTCCGGGTCCCACCAAATCCAACGGCTGCTACAGGCCTACAGCGACGCGGCAACCTCCACGTCCTCCAGCTCTCCCCGACACCACACAACTCTTCACGTCACGGCACCGTGCCCTTCGAATCCGGGATCCGCGAGCGCAGGCCACGACCAATCAGAGCGCACCGTTCCACGCTGGCGATCCTCGCCACGAGCCCGGGAGCGCTCCTGGCCGTCCGATCAGACGGGAAGAAACACACTCACAACCGATCCGGACCGTCCACCCAGCGCGAGCCGGAATATACCAGACGGATGCCGCTCTATAAATAAGACCCCGCGGCCTGGCTATCTCATTTTCTTCCGGCCTCCTCTTCCTCGCGCGGCGACACTCCCCCACCGATTTGAAGCGTGCGGAGCGAGCGAAGCAGCGGCGGGACAGGTATGCCTCGAGCCCTTCCCCCTCTTTCCCATCTTCGGCGGTTTCCCTGATTCGAGAAGGCGCCGTTACCGCGTTTCTCGCGGTCGTGCGGATTTTGCTTGTTTTGTTTTTGATTAGATAGGGACGTTCGGTTTGGGGATCGACGGGTTAGGGCTTCGGCGGGTTGCCCTGCAGCGACAGCGGCCGGGTGACGGCGGCTATGGGGTGTTAGGGTTGACTCGAGCGGTCTACTTTGATGTTAGCGGATACTGCTTGTCGCGTGCTGGTAGGCGTAGTTTCGACTCGGCTTGGGTCTAGATGTCTAATGGTTGGGCACTATAGTGATTGTGGCGGGTGGTTTAGGTGGAGCTGTTCCGATCTCGTGCGGAATCGTGGTCCTGCTCGGAACTATAGGTGAATTTAGGAGCGCTTGTTCTCATTGTTCCATCGCCCTCTCGAATTTAGTGTTATTGAGGGTTAACATATGGGATAGTACTCAGTAGTTTGTACGTGAGTTTGTTGTGGAATAGAACTTCTGATTTGTATTCGCTGGCGAATTTAGTGGACTCTATTGTTCTTCCATTTAGTTGTCATACACAGGTTGCCATCTATGATAGCTTGAGTTGTTATGTGTCTTGCAGAATTGCATCTAATAAACTGATTCTAGGTGAGTTTAGGGATTTAGTGCTTGTTCACATATTTCCCTCCCTGGCTCTTGCAGAATTGCATTTATTAAACTGATTCTAGGTGAGTTTAGGGATTTAGTGCTTGTTCACATAGTTCCCTCCCTCTCTGAGATGTATATTGTCATATACTGGAAATTCAACACATGGACGTTATGAAAGTTAACTGTGATTGTACTCGATTGTCCACATCAGAGTTTATTTTGTAATATTACATTTGATTTTCTGTTCTCTGGTGAATTTAGTGGATTTTGTTATTGTTCCTGTCATGTACTTGTCGCTGTTAGGCTGCTGATGCTTCCTATTTGATTTCATCAAGTCACTCATGATATTATCTGCGAAGTTGTGTCTGCTAATATGGCATCTGATTTCAGTACTAATTAAGGCTTTTGCTATGCAAACTTATGTATGTTATGAATTCTGCATTCTTGTTAAGAGCCATTACTGTAGGACATGTAGTTGCTAATTTGTAGCCCTGTTATAGGGTGGTCCAATTATAGTGCTAGGTATTGAGTCTGACAAATATAAAATAAGATGTTATTGTAATCTGCAGCAAATGTCATATGGTTGTGTTTTCATGGCCATATTTAACTTCCTGCTTCAGTGCTTTAACGATTGTATCTATATTGTTTAACTTGCTTCTGAACAACTTGTCTGAATCTGAATGTAACAGATTGATAAAGAATTTTGGTTCACATGGTGATACACTGATACATGTTAATTGACTGCATCACAAGAATCCTAGATTCTTGTTGCAATTATCACTTATGTTGTTGGGTCTCTTTAGTATGTTATTGGTTTCTATGATTCATCTTTATTAATAGCCTTATCTTCATACCATGCTGAAATTAAGAAATATGTGCATGTGCTGATATGAAAACTGAAGTTTACTGGCCACATTTGTGTTAGGTTTTTGTGGCCCTGAACATGTTGTGATGCTTTCCTTTCTTAATTAATGCAGATGGCTCGTACCAAGCAGACTGCTCGCAAGTCCACGGGAGGGAAGGCTCCCAGGAAGCAGCTTGCAACCAAGGTAACATTATTTAGATAGTGGTGCCTTATTTTCCTTTCTTTGATGTTTGATTTGGCCCTGATATTGGATTCAAGCCATGACTGAATTTGTCCCTTTGACATATTGCTTCATAGGCTGCTCGTAAGTCGGCCCCCACCACTGGAGGAGTGAAGAAGCCTCACCGCTACCGCCCTGGAACTGTTGCCCTCCGGTCAGTAGAACATCCTTGGTTTTTTCTGTTGAATCTGTTATTGTGCTGCACTATTGATATGTTTGTTTTTGCAAATGTAATTTATCAGTGAGATCCGGAAGTACCAGAAGAGCACTGAGCTGCTGATCAGGAAGCTGCCCTTCCAGAGGCTTGTCAGGGAAATTGCACAGGACTTCAAGGTATTTATCTCTGAATTCAACTTCCAGAGGTTCTGTTATGTACTCGTTTCATGTTGTTAATGGAACCTGTTGTTTTGCAGACTGATCTGCGTTTCCAGAGCCATGCCGTGCTTGCCCTCCAGGAGGCTGCTGAGGCATACCTTGTTGGGCTGTTTGAGGACACCAACCTGTGCGCCATCCATGCTAAGCGTGTGACCATCATGCCCAAGGACATTCAGCTGGCAAGGAGGATCCGTGGCGAGAGGGCCTAATCCCCCCCTCAAATCATTGTGACAAAAATGAAGTCTTGTGTCGTAGCAATGAATTTAATCTGGTGCCGTTGTAAGGACATATGAGTAGGGTTTGTTTTGTGGATCATAAGTTTCTCTACTGCCGCACTATGTGTTGCTGCTACCTTTGCTGGTGTTATTACTAGTGTCGAATGCTTAAATTGTCTAGTCATGTAATGCGCTGACAGTCTGTGACGTGTATGCGATGTAGGCACTGACTAGTAGTGTTGTCTGCGCTGCTGGATCTTGCGCCTCATTGCTGTGGCTGATTTGTTCGTTAATGTCAAGAATTGTGTTACAGTGAGTGTATATTTGTGCATCGTTGCAATTTTTTTTGAGCCCTAGACCTAGTGGTTTTTTTAGCCAAGTTGAAAATTCTGGCATTCTCAAACAGGTTGACATATTTTCATTGGTAAGGAATCATGTGAATCATGCCATAATAATATCATTTCCTTATAACTTCTAGTTAGCTTTTGACCCAATAAGCTACAAGATTAGGAATAATGGGAATCATGTCATAGCATGATACTATGCCAGAGTCTCAAACAGGTCGTAGTTAGCTTATCATTTCTCTTTAGCCTTTGGATGACAAACCGGTATAGTTATCATAGAAGCTACAATTTTGATTGATAACTGGTCTGGTTTGTATGATCGTATCATTTCTCTGTAGCCTTTGGATGGCAGTTTGTTTCTTCCGACCCAAAATTTCCAGTGCGTGAGATCAAATCGCATTAGCTTCCCTTAAACAACAAATTTCCAGTGCGCAGTGACATCGTTTGCAAGTTTCCAGTTCGTGGGATGACATAGGATTAGATTCCCTAAAATAAAGGAAATGCAGAGCAGGAACAAACAGCCAAGCTACTTCACTAGATGACTGGATCGATCACGACGCCTAACCAGAAGAACCCCCACCGCACTCCGCCTCCGGCCTCCCCCTCCCCCTCCCCCTCCCCCTGCGCAGTCGAATTGGCCGCCGGCGAGATGGCCGCGCCGATGCCTCTTTCCGCGGAGGACGTGCTGCGCGTCAACGGCAGCCGCCGCTTCGCCGCCGCGATGGCGGCCGCCTCCCCCTTCGCGTCCCTTGCCGACGCCCTCCTCGCCGCTCGACGCATCTGGCTCGACGAGGTGTGTCGCCCTACTCGCTGTCGCCTCTCCTACCTCCCTGTATCTGTATATATCTCTACTTAAAATTTCTGTCCATCCGCGGGCCTTCGTTTCCTGCTGTACTGACGGCGTGCTTTGCTGACCGTGCGCGCGCTACGAATCGGATCAAGGTGGATGTCAGCGGATGGCTCGAGGCCTTCGCGGCGCACCCGGCGATCGGAACCACCTCCTCATCTGTCTCCAAGTCGGTGGAGTTTTTGCCCTCTCACCAGTCACCACCCTCCTTTCCACTCAATTCCTCTGCTTAATCAGTTATCCTCATCTTGCTGTTTGTTCACCTGACACTGCGTTATGGCCAGTTTAATTTAATTTAATTGTTGATAAAATCAGTGAATTGAACTGGCGAGTCGTTTCACTCAGCATGACACAGGACAAACAAAATGGCGCCAGTCGTGTGTTGGTAATCTCTGTTTGCTTTCTGGTTTAGGTGGAGCAAGGAGGAGCAATCGGCAGCGCTCTCAACAGCCACGGATTCGACAGCCCAGGTGCTACATCAGCTCGCAGCTTTCCTTGCGTCTATCATAGATAAACTCTGGACTTAATTTAGTTTTTTTCCCCTCCATCTGCTGCAGGAGCTGGCAGAGTGGAATGCCAGGTACAGGGAGAAGTTTGGCTTCGTGTTCATGATTTGCGCATCCAGGAGGACTGCGCCTGAGGTCTTGGCTGAGCTTAAGGTATGAATACGTCATGTTCATCTTCAGATTCAGTGTCTGTTTTCTGCACTTGATATTTTTGCAACGTAGTTCTACTTCCAGAAGGACTCAAAACATACAGAATTATGTTTGGATCCTTGCTATTGTCCTTGCCTTTGACTTGGGTAATGAGGTGTTGTACTATTTGGACTCTCGGCAAAGTTAAAACACCCATGTATTGTTGTTTAGGGATTGATGATAATACATGATAAGGCCATCCCTCCACATGTCTGTAGCTTCATTGTTAAAATAAAAGTTCCTATCAATCTCAAACCTAATCAAAATTAAATTCGGATGATGTTTATGATCCACTGTTGGGACATAATTCTTATTTTTATATTTACTTCCTTGTTATACTACATTTTGTAAGCTTTAGCATACTTCATGTCTCATGCATCAACTTAAAGATTGAAACACTATATTTCCTTGTATCCTTATAGTGCCTTAGTATTATCCTCCTATTTCAGAGGCGTTACACGAATAGGCCAATTGTTGAACTTGAGGCTGCAGCACAGGAAGAACTTAAGATAACTGAACTACGTCTTGCAAAGCTTTTCTCATCAGAGCCTACTGTTCCCTCCACTACAACTGAAGGCCCTGCCACCCAATCAGATAAAGCGGCAGGTATCAAATCACTCTATCTGTTTGTATGTTATACAAAAAATGTCTCCCTTTTTTACTTTATTACATGTTTGTGAGTTTTGTTATATCTATCCTATATCTGTATGCAATGTTCACAGAGTCAAATGCCCACACCATATAGCATACTATGAACGCCATCGATTCCGTTCAATTTTTACTTATATCTGGAATTTCTGTTCTTTCATTCACCTTAGCTACTGTTGAGTGAGCAGCTGGATATGGAGTTTGTTCGCCTTCTTATAGTAGGACATGTACCTTTGTGATCTAGTTTGACTAGTAGTCACAATATTGTGTAATGCTAAAAATGAATATTTGCATTGAGTTAGTGTTAAGATTTTGATATTGTCATCTTCTTTGCTAGTTGAAATAATCTAATTGAATTTTGTATTAATAAATACAAACAGAAGAAAAATATTGATGCATCTACTAAGACTTGCATCATTTTGCAAGAAATATTTTGAAACAAGAACCACATAGTTTACAGCTATGACCATGAAAAAACTAACGAATTGTGTTGTTGAATGGGCATTTGTTGTAGAGGACATTGAGTTTCATCTATTTAACAATTGATCTGTCTCCATCATCATTATATACTTTTCATTCTCATTCTCATTGATTCATGTGCTTTACTAGCATACTATAATTATTTGCTATACGTATACAATTTGGGTTATTCTTCTTTCTCACCAACTAAATTTTCAAAAAGATCGCATACGGATTATTGGAGCACATCTTGGAGCTCTCCCTCAGCCTTGTGCCAATAAAGCTCCTGAAATTACAGGTAGCTCCAACCGAAGTCGGCCTCCCATTACAACCCATGTGCTGGACACTGCCCGTGGATCACCTGCATCTGGAATTGAAGTTCACTTGGAGATGTGGAAGGATTCTTCAGCTCCTCCATCATTCAGCAACAAAGATTTCAGCGGATGGGCAACTCTAGGCTATTCAGTTACAAACAATGATGGACGCAGTGGCCAGCTGATGGACATCGTGGACAACATTGCTCCAGGCTTCTACCGCATAAGCTTCAACACTAGCAAGTATTCGCCTGCAGGGTTCTTCCCTTATGTCAGCATCATATTTGAGATCAAGGAGAACCAGACGGCAGAGCATTTTCATGTTCCTCTCTTGCATTCCCCTTTCTCATTCACCACTTACCGTGGAAGCTAAGTTGTTAATTTACGTGTAATTACCTCTGTTGGGATGTTCAAAACAACTATGTAAACTTGACACTTCCATTGTGATAAATAAGCTGGTTCCATGTAAGCTTTTAATAAGAAGTATTGTTGTTACCTATGATTAAACGGCAATTATTGTCGTGTCAATCTTTCTACCAGTTATATATACTTCCCCGTCCGGAAAAGAATGCAATTCTAGTTCTATCTGATCTAGTCAAACTATCGAAAGTTTGCCCAAGTTTATAGAACAGAGTATCAATATTATTGACACCAGTTAAGTGTATTACGGAAATACATTCTGGAGACTGGACATGGAAAACTTTTAGATAACAAATAGAGATACTGACGGCCCTTTTAGTAACTACTACTATAGGTCATATACTTTTGGGAAATGTAACATCATACCAATGCTCTGAGTCTTTCAGAAACTCTTGAAACATCTATGCCTATTCTTGAGCTAAAGGCCTGCAGTTACCAAGGGAAAGAAATGGAATTGCGTGCAAGTTAGAAGTTGTATAGCAGACACTAAATTTAGTATTTGTTGGGTGATTTTTGTTCACCAAAGACAGAGAGTGAAAACATGCAGATGTATGGACACACCAGTTTAGTTTAATTTGTAAATGGCGTTTAGAGAAAACAATGACCACGACCGATGAGTTTATCAGAGTTTTTTTTTTTGAACAAAAGAATATAAGACTTTGAAAGCTAGGGAAGACGTGTGTGGCCTAAATAGAGAGACAACAGTAGTGTCTTTACAGCTGAATAGTGAATACTACGTGGATCCCAAACTTTTGTCACTATCCTACATAGAGAATCAGTGTTGTGAGGCACGTACGTACCCGGGAGTGGATGGTGTGGAACATTCTGCGGCCGTCGACGGAGACGTTGGCGCTGATGATCTCGGCGCCTTCCTCTTCCAGCACGGTGGCCACCTGGTGCAGCTTGAACGGCCGCCGCACGCTGCTGATGAGCACCACCTCCAGGCTGGACCCGTCGTGGCTGTGCCGCACCTCCACCACCGCCGCCGGCTCCGCAGCAACACCGGCGGCGGCTTCTGACGACGACAACCCCGTTGCCGTGCCGGAAGAAGAAGTTGTTGTTCTGACGGCTCCGTCGTAGTCTTCTCCTCTCTTGTTGCTAAGCGAGAGCTGCGCGCGCTGCAGCTCGTCCACTCTCGCCTTGAGCTTCCTGATGTACGCCGCCGCGTCGTCCAGGCAACCCAGCTGGGTCATGGCGTCCTTGGAAGAGCAGTGTTCTTCCTTGGGGATGAGGGAGGCGAGCTTTAAGCAGAGGCTCTTCATGTGCAGCCTCCTGTTCCTCTCGATCTCCTTCCTCTCCATAGCCGCCGCCGCCGCCGCCGTCGTCGTCGTGGCGGTGCCGGTGCTGGCATTGTTGCTGTTGCTCCTGCTCCTTGATCTCCTCCCTGTTGTACCGCCGCCGCTTCTGCTGTTTGTCTTATTATTAGTGTTCATCTCTCTCACCAACAGCCCTGCAGCCTCTCCCTGCTGATCAAGTGCTGACTGTCACAGTCCGACAGATCGATCTGGGCCACGAGAACTGCAAATGTCAGGCTAAAAATGGCCAATGCATCCAGCTAATGGTGAAAGCGGCGAAGTTAGCAAGTGGCTAAGCTAGCATGTAGTTCAGCTAATGGTGATGCCTGTGCGTACAGATAATTATAAGGAGAGAGATCTAGCTAGATGTGGTCGGCTAGCTCGTATCGAGCTCCTGCTGTAGCAGAAAAGCACATATATATGTTGCCTGTTTATGTACTTGTACAGATAAGGAGGGATCTAGCTATATATAGATTGGGAAAGTTCACCCCGTCACCGGGCTAGGGCTATGCGAAGATGCTGGCGACAAACATGTCCACAGAATGTAGGACACTGATGACATGTCGTTCATGATGTACATACAGTACTTACCTACTTTATGCGATATACAATTAAACTGATGATACATAGTACAATGGTTTTGTATCCACACTTTTTTTTTGACTCCATACATACATGCACGCCTGAGAATATGAGATATTTTGGCTTTTGCTGGCCTGGGCCACGGCGCCTCGTTAGGTTTAGGATCGGATAACTCCTGACGACACATGTATATTTTTAGATGCAGCCGGTGCTTATTCACATTTCACGCACGGTTTTTTCGCGTGCAGAGCTTGCGGCAGAGACGTGTCTTCTGACGATGTATGCAGTCGTATATCACATACGTACGTATATATACTGTATGTATACGGAGCACGGCTTGCGTGGCTCCGCTGACGCAAGCCACTGTGACGTAGGAGTGTGTACGTACTTGGTTCGTGAGCGCGCTTTGATGGACTAGGGGTTTTGTTAGCCATAATTTACCATACTTTAATTTAGACAAGTTTGATCAAGTTGACAAATGTTTGGTTGACAACTAAGCTTAGGCATGATTTTTTTGGGCTCCACATGTCGTAGAGTTAAAAAATATGACAAAATTTCTTTAGACATGGCAAAGTGTGGCAACCAATTTGCTAACCATACTTTTTTTTAGCTTGCCACACTTAACTAAAATTACTTTGGTAGATTATGGCTAGCAACCAAACATCGCGTACGTGTACTATTTGTTTGCATGTGTGCGCACGTCTGGTCAGCCGGGCGCTCGCTGTCAGCGACGACGCGCGCGCGTGTGCCGGCGACGATGGGGAAGGCAGGCTGGCCATGGCAAATGGCATGCATGCGGCGTACGTCTCGCGCCACCACTCGCCGCAGATAACGCCTGCACAGGGGGGCATGGCAGCGGCTGCCCCGCGCGTCAGACTCAACGCTTGCTCCCGGCGCACTACCGGAATCCAGTCTTCGTCGAGTACTCGAGTGTTAAATACTTTAGCGAGTATTTTTTTCGATCATTTGACGAAAAAACTATTTATCAAGTGCTAAAAGAAAAATACTTGGCAAAAAAAAACACTCAACAAAGAGTCTTTTTTGTCGAGTGTAAAAAAAAACACTCGACAAAGAGCTTCTTTGTTGAATGTTCTTTTGATTTTTAGTAAAGAAGTTTCTTTGCCGAATGTTTTTTTTACACATAGCAAAGACCTTTATCAAGTGTAAAAAAAACTCGGCAAAGAATATTTCAAATTGAATTTTAAAGTTCTAAACGAATTCAAATAAAAAAGTTTTCATTATAACTTCTCAAAATCTACAATATTTATTTTGGTTATTTCTTCATTTAACAAAGTCAAAATAAATTTATTCATAAATATTACATATCTTTCTTATAGTTTATAAAACTACAAGAGAGATATATAAGATTTATGAAAAATATTAGAATCACTATGTCGGATGAACAAATGACAAAAACCAAAATAAACTCTTTTAGATCTCGAAAAGTTATGAAATTTTATATTTGCCAACTTTTTATTTGAATTCATCTTATCATGCAAAACTACGTCTTTAATTGAAAATTTTGAAAATTCGAATTTTTTAAACGACCTCGGATAGAAAAACTCACTAAATACTCTTTGTATATCTTAAAAAGTTGTAATGCTTTATAGTTGATAACCTTTTGTTTTTAAATCATCTTGTCATGCAAAAACTACGTTTGAATTTCTTAAATTTGAAATTCAAATTTTATAAATGACCTTGGATGGATAAACTCTTTAAATGAAAATTGTAGGTCCTAAAAAGTTATGAAACTTTATAATTGACAACTTTTTGATTTGAAATCGTTTAGAACTTCAAATAATCAATTTACACATGATTTGATATAATATATGAGGAACCGAAATGCAATATAAACATGAGTGATAGTGTGGTGTAGTGGTTAAAGAGAAAGACATGTGATAGAGAGGTCGGGTGGGCACAAGCCTACTGTGAAGAATAATTTTCCCCCTTTTTTTCTTATTTTTTTTGGATTTTTTTTGTTTCTATCTTTCCCGAGTGCCGGGCACGCGGTAAAAGCTTTACCGAGTACCCGAAAAATAACACTCAGTAAATATCCATTTGCCGATTAAAATTTTGCCGTGTGATCTTTGCTAAGTATGGCACTCTGCAAAAGTTTTGCCGAGTGTATTTGGGCATTTGTCAAGTGCCACAAACACTCGGCAAAGTACCATTCACACTCACAGGCCAAGCCCAACGCTCCAGGAGAGATAATAGTCTCACGTCAGAGCAAAGCTATCGTGGACTAGAGATGGCGCAATAGCTAGAAAGAAAGAGAGACATGTGAAATAATTTATGTGTGAACTTATTTATATAATATTACTTCAAATGTACTCTCTCTATTATAAGCCACTTCAAAAAACTTGGAGAGTTAAAAGATTTTAAGTTTGACCAAACCTCTCTAGTGAGGTCGATCGTTTCTCTTGATAGCAGAAATAGCTTCCCCTCTCGCCTCTAGGCCGTGCCTCGCTGTTCTGTCAGTTGAAGATTTTGATCCGTAGGGCAGCCCATATCTTCCAAATCAATTTGTGACTAAGGATCGGTGTAGAGCCTACATGTAGCATTTTGTATGTCAACTTCGCGGAGTAAACCCCGTCCTGAGTCTAGCGCTAGCAATTGCTAGTGTCGATAGCCCCTGGATATGCTACTACAAATCCGACCTATTTGTCAATCCTTCCCTCACCAATTGTCTCTTGCATGTTCGTCTGGGCACTAGCTGGTATAGGCATGTCGCAATCGCAATGTCCTTGACCGATCCTGTATTGATCCATCTGTTTTCCCAAAGAAGGGTTTGGCGCGCCCGTCTCCAATCAGGTTATAGGTTGAAGCCCTGAAGAAGGCTAGCACTTGAGGAGCCGTTTGGATGAGCAGCTCCATGTCAAATCTTGATCGGTCTTTTGTAGCCAGAACTATCTTGTTTGGAGTGCGAACCCTACGAGTTTGATGAGGTTGCTAACTCCTAGCCCTACCAGCTGCGTCAATGCTGGCCAAGCCACCATATATGCATTTCCCTTGAACAGACGCGTCTGATCCTATCCAAAAAAGTTTCTTACATATGACATCGATTTCTTTCCTTGTCACGACGGTAGGTTCTCTACCATCATTGCATAGATTGGGACTGTACGGAGAACGGACTTGACAAGCCTTCTGCTTCTCGCCATTAGAGACCCATGGCATGGTGGCACTCCAGCATTGTTTGCAGGGAAGGGAGTCTGGCTGTGCTTCACCTGGCAGTGGTCCTCGCAAGGTTGCTTGTTCTCTTGCTGGTGGTCCATGCTGCGAACCCTCATGGGGCAGCAGTGCTTCTGCGCGATGCCGGGTCGGGGAGAGAGAGGGGGTTGTTAGCACCTAGCAGCAGAAGTAATTTGTTCCATTGTACAGGTTAGGACGTTTGTCTAAAACCAAATTAGCTTCTATTTTGAAGCGCCTGCTCAAGCATCTCTGCGTTGTACTTGTACATGGCCTAGCTAGCCGTCTAGCCTCCACCAGCTGCGAATCCGTTGCCGGCTTTGCTACCGCAATGTTTTTGAACCATCTGTGATCAATTCCAAGGTTCTGTCCTTTTTGTCCTTAGGCTTGTTTCATCATGAAGTCAATGTCAATCTCTATGCAGGCACTGGTGCAACGATAACTGGAGGATTAAGGTCAGAGTCTATTGGGACCGAGGATCAAATCACACACAATATCACGCGCGCGGTGGCTATCCTAGAAAAAGCAAGAACACGCAAGAACAGAGGTGAACACGAACGGCAACTATCGGCGAACAGTGTTATTTTCCACCGATTTTAATGTGCAGTACAGGACACGATTACATCAGTTAAATGCGCTAACACACACATATAAGATCCAGCTATTTATACCAATAGCTTACATACATTGGTTACACAGAATAAAAACTGCTAAAACAAGATACAAAGGGATGCCAATGCAATGCTCCAGAGCGCGCCGTGGGCGCGGTCACCAGCCTCCCCGCTCCCCGGCGCGCGCTGAGCGCTCCCGCTGCGTCTTGTTTGACTCGAATTGTAATGTGCTTCTCCGGTTCTCCCGCCTCCACAGCTGAACACCAAACCAACTCCACGTCACACCGCAGCAAGCTTACATCAACAGAGTCATTGGTGACCCAGCTACTTACCTCATCAGGGAGGGATTAAGGATTTGGGTTCGCAGGTTTCAATATAATAATATGATTGGATGATCTAGAAGCATCACAATGATTGCCCTTTCAATATAAATAACAATGCACGGAGGCACCTTTAATTTATAGGCCGGCCGGCCGGCCTTCTTGCCTGGTGCCTGCCAAGTTTTTCTTGTGGACGTTGGATTTAGCGGATTCATGTAACCTTGGTCGTCCTCGTCCAGGCTGTATATATGATACACCTAACACCTACAAGAGAGGTATATGTTTTTGGACACACATACACACAGCTCTAACAACGTGTGACTGTACTGTGTCCTATAGCAAAAATGGGATCGCCGCGTTCTGACGATGGCCGACGAGAGGCGAAGGCGACCAGGTGGTGCGCGGTGACCGGCGGCCGGGGATTCATGGCCAGGCACCTGGTGGCCGCGTTGCTCCGTTCCGGTTGGCATGTTCGGGTTACCGACCTCGCACCCTCCTTGGTGCTCGGCCCCGGCGAGACGGAGGACCTCCTCCGGGATGCCCTCGGCGACGGCCGAGCCGTCTATGCCTCCGTGGATGTCTGCAACTTCGAGCAGCTTACTACAGGTGATATACTCTTGGATTCATTATAAACTAATTAAAATCCATCTCTCTCTCTCTCTCTCTCTCTCTCT
>Ga0182004_10002868_pt1 | contig 13552 bp, 9 predicted proteins | sample Sormic07211540_1_FD_120479 | JGI IMG/M metagenome (GOLD analysis project Ga0182004, IMG submission 120479) | Endophyte microbial communities from Sorghum bicolor roots, Mead, Nebraska, USA - 072115-40_1 MetaG | ecosystem: Host-associated > Plants > Roots > Unclassified | place: USA: Nebraska...
TATCGAGGCAAGTATGAGAAATTGCAGAGTTGTCCGCACTGTGGCGCGAGTCGGTACAAAAGGAATGCCGGTTGTCGCACGGAGGCGGACGACGAGAGAGCGCTGAAGAAGAAAAAGTCTACCGCGAAGAAGCAGATTCCATCACCGGAGCATGAGGAAGAAGAGGGTTACATATAGAGGAAGATTCCAGCTTTCATGATGTGGTACCTACCCGTGATTGATCGCTTGCGTGCTATATTTGGGAATCCTAAGGATGCTAAGCTGTTGTCGTGGCATGCATCTGATGAGCGCACAAAGGGTGATGGCAAGCTGCGACACACCACTGATGGCAAACAATGGAAGCATTTTGATGCTAAGTTTCAAAAGGAGTTTGGTAATGAGGCAAGGAATGTTAGGTTTGCACTGAGTACCGATGGGATGAACCCATTTGGTGACCTTAGCAGCTCACACAGCACTTGGCCAGTCATCCTCACCATATACAACCTACCTCCCTGGATATGTCAAAAGCGCAAGTATCTTTTACTAACCTGTATTATTTCTAGACCAAAGCAGCCAGGCAATGATATAGATGTGTTCCTCGAGCCGCTCATGGAGGACATGAAGATACTATGGGAAACTGGGGTCACCATGTTGGATGTGTCAGAAAAGAAGTTCACCCTAAAAGCCATTATTTTTGTGACCATCAGTGATTACCCCGCTCTTCTTTCCCTGTTAGGGCAGATCAAGGGTAAGTCAGATTGTGTAGTTTGCATTGACGGTACATACTACACTTATCTTAAATCATCCAAGAAGTTAGTGTACATGAGGCATAGGCGATTCCTATCCAAGAACCATAGGTACCGGGCAAGTATGATGAATAAGTACTTTGACAACAACGACGAGCCTGAACTTGACAAGGCAGAAAGAACAAAGTATAGGCAAAAGGTGTTTGTAATGGTGAATGGTATAGAAATTGAGTTCAGGAAGAAGAAGAAAGAGGAAGCTGGTACCACATCAAGGAAGAAGAGGAAACGAGATAAGTTAGAGGGTGAACCACCTATCGCCCCAATCCCTTTCAAGAAGCAGTCATGTTTCTTCAAGTACCTCTCGTATTGGAAGGAGCTAGACACGCCTCATGCCATCGACTGCATGCACCTAGAGAAGAATGTCTTTGAAAGCACCATTGGCACTCTGTTGGACATCAAGACTAAGACAAAGGATGGTCTAAAATCACGGATGGATCTTGTGAACCAGAACATCAGGACAAATTCACCCAACATAGTCACCATAGAGTTGAATCCACTAATGGAAATCGATGAGAGGTTACGTCACTTCCTAAAAGCACAACAGCCAAAAAACCTACAGAAGGGTAGGACCAAGTACAATGACCCAAAAATCGAGGAGGTGGAGAAGAGGATCTTCGAGGTCACTACAGCCGAGGGTAGCTCTTACCGCTCAAGGCAGAGGTATAAGGAAGAGCTCATCCAGAAAGGCAAGGATGATGCAGTGAAGGAAATGATCATGGGGAAGATACAAGATGCTTTCACGAGCACCGACCCTAAGATGGTGCAGCTGAGGATGCAGATGTTTGAACAGGCTGTTGTGCTGCCGCTACCAGGTCAACCCATGATACAAGGGCAGATTGTCCTAGGGCTTGGACAACATCGAAGGTACCCAGTCAATGACATCATTGAACAAACAATCTGCACGCTCCAGATGCCCTTTGGTAGGAGTGGGAGGAAGGAGGTGGCCCAGGGTGTGGTACTACCACCCGACAACGACACCACGTATGCCGGCAAGCCCATCCCTCCTGACTATGCTAAGGTGGTTATGGCATGGACGAACATAGAGTTTGAGGAGGATGAACTTGACATTCCCACGGAAGATGGAATCAGGTTCATTGGCGGAACTATCGGCTCGTGCGTGCTATGGAACAAGAGTGATATCTTGTTGGAAATTCTGACTCCAGCGTCCCAGCCCTCACAACCATCATCGTCCCCTGCGGCTAGCCCAAGTGATCACAACGAAGGTGGTGGTGACCCAAGCAATTGCAATACATAGGAAGGAATAGGGGCAATACTGAGCGAAGTGACACCACCACCTACAAGTGCATAGAACCAAGGCTCAAATCAATGTCCTCCTCCTCCTCCTCCGAGGAAGCCTGAAGATGAGGCCATACCACCAAACCATACCAAGTCGAGTTGGGTGGCCTATCACATAGTTAACAAGCACCCATACTCAACTACATTTGAAAGGTATGGTACTAGCATGCATCGTCAATATATAATTCATTTTGAGATGTTCTCTACCTTTTCCACTCCCTAACATGTCAAGCCCTGGTGTTGTAGGCCGAAAACACCTCCGTCCTTTGGGCCCTGGTCGGATGATTGCCCCGAGAACTATGTGCATGGGAAGTTCATGTTGACCTTGGGTGACCTCCTTGAAGAGAGGTGGGAGGTAAGGAGGTTCCATTTGTGGTACATGGAAGCCGCAAAATTGGGCCTACACAACTTTGTCATCGACATTCCAGCTGAGTACTTCCACATGCCCATGGATGGTGTAGTCGTTGTAGATTTCCATGACATGCATAGACTACTACGATGAAATGACCTCGACGTGTCCCAAGTCACTATATTTGCCTTGTAACTTACTTACATCTTTGATAGAACCTGATCATTGCTATGGGAACTTCAATACTCAAACTAATAATGTTATGATTACTTCTTGCAGGATGCAAGCCTATGTAAGCAAAGAGTTAAAGAAGGGTATTATTTATCTATCTCTAATCCTTCTTACAGAGAGAACAATTGCGGGTTATGATATACCCAATACTCATGAAAACTTGGTGAACTTAAATGCAAAAGAGAGAGCGAAATATAGGAAAGATCTGCTAATCAAATATAGGTATCAGGCGGGAATGTATATCTATGAGGCCATGAAGAAGGTCCGAGGAGATGGATGCATCATGGCCGCCCACCAGTTCGGGTAAGAACAAAAGATACTTTGATCATATATAGTGTAACTAAGACCATGGCTTCTCATATTTAACCATTCGAAATCTGTATTGTCTGAATGGTGCAGTCATGGCATCATGGGTCACTGGACAGCATTTATAATCTATCCTCAATATGGAAGGGCCTGCATATTAGACTCCTTATAGGGAACAAACAAAGCAGGGTACAAGCACTTTGAAAGCATTTTGAGATAGTAAGTGATAGAAATTGTTCTTATTCATTTACAGTTAACATATAAACGTCTTCAAATTGTCGTTGACACTAGTATTTTTTGGTATAGTGCTTATAAGAAGTACGTGGATGATCATGAGTGCTATGATCGGAGATCTGAAAAGTCGAAGATCAAGAATGGCAAAAAACTAAAAATCAAACGTGATTTCCCGGTAAGTAGCAATACTAATAATGTACTACTACTACACTACTACTACAACCACTACTACTACACTACTACTACTTTTACAATACTATACTCTACTCACTACTAGTTGCATCGTGCAGTGCGCCAAACAACCCTATGGCTCAGTTTCATGTGGATTCTATGTTTGTGAGTATCTGAGGACCTGCAGCAGATATAGCAGTAGTTGTCGACAGCTTAAGAAAGCACAAAGTTGGTGCGAAAAGGAGAAGGTCGACCCTCGGTTCAGACAAACTGTAGCACATATATGTAAGTTTATCATCGAGGCCGCACATGAAGGTCGAACATTCTTCAACAAGGACGGTGACTTAGCTCTAGATCCAAAGTTTGAGAGAATTAGAAACTGGAGTGACAAGGAAAAAGGGTTACAAATGAAATATTATTTGTTGCCCTCCTTAGATGATATGTAGAACTATGTATACACGAATGATGTGAATGATATGTGTTTATAACGATGTGATCACTAATATTAATGTTGGTTGTTTTAAATTAACATGCATGAATGTATATATATATATAGATATATATATATGTTGGTCATCTATTTGCTGCTATTAACATTATCAAAATTTTGCTTAAAAAATAACATTAGCAATATTGAAATCTGAATTTGAAATAGGTTTTGAATCCGAATTCAAAATAGTTTCTTTTAATTGTGAAACAAACATTAACAAAGTCGGGTAGATAAAAACAACTGCCTCCATTAAAACTTTAATAGAGGCAGGCTATATAAGACAACCACCACGGTTAAAGCCTTAACCGTGGCGGGCTGCGTAAGGCAACCGCCACGGTTAATGCGTATTTACCGTGGCGGTTGTCTTACGAAGCCCACCACGATTACTGGTTTAACCATGGCGATTTTAAAAACTGCCTCGGTTAAGCCACGATTAACCGTGACCTTATGGCCGTGGCGGTTGCAAAAACCGCCACGGTAAATACAAAATGCCCGCCACGGTAAAGTTTTTCTGTAGTAGTGGATGTGGCCCTCCTATTTGACATTGGAGTGGCTTAAATGAAGCTCCGGGGGTTGTAGGGGAGGGGAGTTGGATGGGAAGAGGAATGGAAGGTGGAGTGGGGGGAGGGGGCTAGGGGCGCCGGTGCCACGGAGGTTGCTGACGCCGCTAGGGGTGGCGGGGATGGGTGCCTTAGGTTTGGGTGCGGGTCGGGCTAAGGCACCCAAATATTCTCCCTGATACAATATTATATGCATGTATCCATCTTATGAATATATTGATATTGTCATCTGCTTTACCGATGACAATCATATGGTTTTCTTGCTATAGGTGAATATATTTTCCAAAACAAGTACTATCACTGAGGTACCTCCGTTCAAATTTACAATATATTTTTTGTTTTTCTAGTTATATTGATTTTACTATATATTTAAATATAATGTATATCTAAGTGCATAGTAAATATTTAAATCTAGAAAGTCAAAACGTCTTAAATTTGGAATGAAGTGATCGAGTAGCTGATTTCACAAAATGTTGAACCATAGGTTCTATATATACTGTCGCATGGTTTTCAAAATTGTTTGACTAGGTTTATGCAGGTTCGCTTCAGAAATTATTGAAGGTTTTCTAAATCGTTGCAATAGTTTCACAATTGGTTGTCTGGCTGAACCATCATCAAATACAGAGGCCGGAAGTTTGCATTTGGATGCGAATGTCAGAGTATCTTCAAAGTTTTCTAAAACTCACTCTCTAAATCATCATCTAGAGAACTATTCGAATAAATAACCGCTTTCTATATCTTTTTACTCTTCAACAACTTTTCTATATCTCGTGCGCAGTCTAGAGAGTTAGCCTCGCTCTCACAATCTTTGGCTAGCGAGAGATCTACTTTCTCTGTCTGAAAAAATTAATTCCTAGAGTTGTCTGAACCCAAACTTTTGAAACTTTGGCCGAATTACTAGAAAAAAGATTAAGATTTATGATACCAAATTAGTATAATTAGATTTAACATAAAATATATTTTTATAAGATGCTCATTTTATTTCATATAAGTTATTATTTTTCTATAAAGTTAGTCAAACCAAAAAAAAGTTTGACTAACACGGATTTTAGAAATTGATTTATTCAGAAATGGAGGGAGGAGAATAGAGGATGACTATATTTGGATAACTAATTAAATAAGTTGTTTAAGATATTTTTTTATCAAAATATATATTTCTAACAATTAGGACTACAACGGTGACCTACCTTTGTTTAGCTTAAACTTTGGTACAATAGCACTCGTTCCAAAGGTTCTCGAGGCCACTCGTATATAACAATTTCGACCTATTTGTGTCCTTAATGTTAGTTTCAAAATCTTCACTAAGTGACCAAAATCGCATCAATACGGTGGCTGATCATATTATCAGTCTGACCCAATCAGCATTCATGGCAGGACGCAACATCCTTGAAGGAGTTGTTATCCTCCATGACAAGATTCATGAACTCCATCGAAATAATTTAAATGGGGTTATTTTCAAGATAGACTTTAGAAAGGCTTATGACAAGATAAGATGGACTTTTCTATTCCAAAAATTATGTATGAAAGACTTTTCTCCCAAATGGATCCAATGGGTGCAAACCTTCATATCAGGGGACAGTGTAGCAATCAATGTAAATGATGAGGTTGGACATTTCTTCCAAACAAAAAAAGGACTCCGATAACCAAAGAAGGAAGTATTGCCTTGCCAAGTGGAGTATATACTTTGTCAACCTAAGGATAAGGTGAACTTCATGATTTGGAGCTGAAGAACACTGCACTCCTAGGCAAATGGTTGTTTAAGTTATTAACAAGGGATAGGATTTGGCAAGAAATAGTCAGAAACAAGTACTTGGGCTCCAAACTGCTATCCTAAGTCTATTGGAAAAATGGGGATTCACATTTTTGGGCCAGTCTCATGAAGGTCAAGCAAGATTTTCTTTGATTTAGCTCCTTTCTAATTAAAGATGGCTTCCAGATACAGTTCTGGGTGGATCAAGAATCCTAATTCTCGCTATTTGGATGATCCAATTCTATTGAGTGGCTTGGAAATTCACCTTTGAGTGAACAGTATCATTGTCTATATAACATCGTTAGACACAAACAACAAAAGGTAGCAAAGGTTTTTAGTTGTAAGCTGATAAATTTCTCATGGAGACGTGATTTGATTGGCCTTGAATTAACAGCTTGGAATCATCTATTTCCTCGCACCGCTAATCTCAGGCTCACTCAAGAACAGGTTGTGTTTCACTGGAATTTGGACCCGAAAGGCCAACTCTCGGTGAAGTCACATTATTTGGCTTTGATCCATCAAGACGTTCCAAACCTAAATAAATTGATTTGGAAAACAAAGGCCTCATTGAACATAAAGATTTTTATGTGTACCTTCGAAGGGGTGTTATCTTAACAAAAGACAACTTAGCAAAACTTAAATGGCAACGCTGTGAGAAGTTTTGTTTTTGTCATAAGATTGAGACAATTAAACACCATTTCTTTGAATGCCGATTTACACAGATCATTTGGGGTTGCATACAAGTTGCGTTGAATTTCTCCCAACCTCGTAGTATTCCTCATCTCTTTGGGAGTTGGCTCAGAAAGAAATCAAACCTTTATGTTAGTTGCAGCAGCTGCATGCTGGTCACTTTGGTTATGCCAAAATAATTTAGTTTTTGAAAAAAAAAAGAACTTGTTTGCTCTATCTTTTGCAGGTAATTTTTTCGGTAATCCATTGGCTATGTACATGAGTTATCCTCCAAAAGCCCTTCTTTATAAAAACAAAAAGAAGCCAGAAATGGATGAAATGAATTGGTTTGGATGTGTGCTTAGACAGAAGCCAGAAACGAATTCACTCTTATTGTATCTTCTCGATATAATGATGGTAAATTAATAAAATCATTTCTTTATAAAAAATGAAAGAATGTAGTGTCTTCTGGAGTTGCTCTTAAGTCAACTACGATGTACACATCATAATTCATACCACTCCTTGGTACAGGCGGGGCAGCAAGTTGACATTGTATTTCAGACAGAGACCCTTGCACATCAAATCTGACCAATCCATCAGCTCGTCGGTGGTATATACCCACCGTGTGCTACGTCAGACACTTGTGAGGCTGTCAGCCTCTTTGAATGAGAACCTGATCCTATGATCCGATACCTGGGGCAGAAGTTATTAGGCTGATGCATCGTGTCATCAGTATATATCGTCTACACAAAATGCTAATAATAAATCTGCCTAACTTACTTGTCAATCTAAGGGCACTCCCAATGCAGAAACCATCATAGTTTCTATAGACATTAATTATAGTGTCATTTGAGCATTTTGCTGATGTGACAAGGTAATTATTGAAGAGAGAGAGCAAAAATCATAGAAACTGGGTCAGTCTCAGTGGGAGTTTTATTTGAGTTTCATTCACATTAAATAAGCTGTCACATAGGCATTTTAGATGACATGACAGCGTATTTAAGAAGAGAGAGAAGAAATGAGACTCTCTTGGCACGATTACCAACTCTCTATGAGTCTTGAAATTAAATGCCTATGAAACTATGGAATGAAACTCTCCATTGAGAGTGGGTGTTTCATCCAAATTTCATTTCATTTTATATGACATGGCAACCTTGGAAACAACGCTATGAAACTCTCCACTGAGACTGGCCTTAGAAACCATGTCTACGCGAGATCCAAGACATAAAGTGATATGATTGGTTGAGAATGGAGAGAGAATGAATGTGATTGGATAACAAATTATTGTATAGACATTATCCATTGGGACTATAGTTTCTATACATATTGTCTATAGAAATTAATAGATATAGAAACTATATGTGGTTTCTAGCATTGGGAGTGGCCTAAGTTAAACAACGACTGTGTCCCGGTTGCCAAAAATAAATTCGCTGGAGAAGACTCAGCTAATGGTAATAATTATGTTAGTAATAATTAACTTTGGACTTGGGGAAGGCATGCATGCACGCATCAGTCAGTGCACCTAGGCACCTAGCTGGGCTTTGTTTAGTTTCGAAAACTTTTTCGTTTTTGGTACTATAGTATTTTCGTTTTTATTTGACAAATATTGTCCAATTATAGACTAACTAGATTCAAAAGATTCATCTCGCGATTTATAAGTAAACTGTGCAATTAGTTTTTATTTTTATTTATATTTAGTGCTTCATGCATGTGCCGCAAGATTCAATGTGATGGAAAATCTTGAAAAGTTTTGTTTTTGGTTTTTAGGGTGGCCCTAATCGCCGCCGCCGAATCCATGCTGCAGTCGTTTCTGCCATCGGCCATCGTCAACTGGATGGGTGGTGTGGTAGCGTAATCCAAGTGTGAGTGAGTGTGCAACCAAGAAAAAGTGGTCGTGTTCCCGTGTAAACAGGTCCTGGTAATGCTTTAGCTTGGCTTATTTCCTTCTATAAATACCAGCTGCAGCTAGCAAGGCTCTTCAGCTTCCCTGCACTGCATAAAGCCAAGAACAGAGATTTACAAGTTCCAAGCATTGCAAAATACTCTCCCATCTCTGTCTCTCGATCTGACACACAACACTGAGGTCTGAGGAGGTAGCATGGGGAGCAAGCAGAAGCAAAGGGCAGGAGAAGAGATGAGCTGGATAAGCAGGAAGCTGTTCCTGTACAACGTCACCATCGGCCTCTACGTCATGGATTGGTGGGAGAGATACCTCTTCAGTATCCTTCGTTTCATTTCCACAAAATGCCCTAATTTCTTCTCTAGATATCTGGCTCTGTTTGTTTATAGTCTTCTCGGGTGATCGCGCCTCTATATATCTTTTCCGATCCTCTTCATGTTTTTGCGTTTTGGATACCAATTTCTGGGGGTTTTCGTTCTCTCTTATAGCCATGAGTCTGCATTGAGAGTTTTGGGTGCTCCTGGGTACAAGTTTTCATTTAACTTTTAGCAAATTTCCGGGGAATAATAAGGGGACTCAAGGTGACCAATTGTGTATGTCATGACAAAGCATGCCTCTCAATTGTGACATTTTCATGGATCAGACTATATATTTTTCTTCATTAAATCTTTGCAAATTAATTATTCTTTTTCTTGATTAATTTGGCTCCATAGCATTGAAGCTGGTAGGAGCTGGGGTACTTCTGATTCTTAAAATTATTTGTTTAATTGTGTACTTTGTGTCACCTTAACTTGCTATAGACTCTATTGTCCTAATTCTCCTGTGGCTCATCTGTTATAGTACAACAAAATCTATGTGGCAGGCATTTGACAAGTAAGTTCCTTTCTCCTTCTTAATCTTCATTCATCTTTATTAATACAGAAATGAATCAACTATATTAAATGCAAGTTCGCAATTTCATTTATTTCCCCACATTATCCTTATAATTTTTTTTGCATTGTTTTGACTAAAGCAAGAAAGTATTATCATCGTGACAAAACAATCTCTCTTCTATGTTTCAGCCATCTCAAGAGCAACATGCAGCTTGGCACAAGAAACTATTCTATAGTGGCGATGTCCTAATAAATTATATTGGTCGGTACACAAAAAGCATAAATATGAAAAATAGTGGTGTTAGAACTGTGTGTGCTAACTATTTGTAAAAATTTAAGAATCTTCAATACCCAAGTAATGTTACTATGCTATGATTAGGCATGCTTTCTCTTCAGTGTTAATGTATATGTATGCTTGTGTGAGAGCTGAGAAAATTTGTTACTGCATATTGTACACTGTTTTACAAACACTGAAAGAGAATTGCAAACTCGTAATGAAAAGAACAAATACAACTTCTTACAAATACTAATTACTACCTACATATTGTTTCTTATCCCTGATGACAAGTGATGAGGGCCATAAAGATTCATTGTGTTTGGTTTGGATTGGATACAACATGGCCAGATGGTCGTGTCCCTGCTGGTTTGTGGGCTGGGACGGTCTAGTTTTTGTTTAGTTAAAGGGATGCGATATTTCCTATTTTCTGTTTAATTTGAGGGATGGCAAGATGTTCTGTTCGGATGAAACAATAGAGATGAGATAGCTGGATGTTACCTCTTTATAAAATTGGTAATGTAATCCTATTTAAATCTGTCGTGTAACAACATAATAGCAATTTGTAATTAAAAATTAAAATCTTAATTAATAACATCTCGGCCATGATTAAAATAAACCATATTTGAGGTAACTTTTTATTAAAAAGATAGTAAGAGCATCTTCAACAGTTTGGCATTTTTTGTTTGCCATTTGTTGTAGTTTGCCAACTTTCAAAACGATATGGCAAGTGGAAAAAAGGCTATATCCAAGTGTTTGGCATAATTGACTTGGCAAAAACCAAAATTGTGGACCCAACCGTATTTGCCGTGACATTTCTTCCACGCCGTATCTGGTCCCACGCTTTTAGTCGCGCGCGTTTCTTTTTTGCGGCATTTTCTCATCGTCGCGCCGCCAGTTCGCGAGCATCCAGGATCATATATGGAGTACCTTGTGATGTCTTGCAGCACAAAAGGACGGCGTGATCGACTTCGCCAAAGAACGACGGCGCGAACCCTTGCGGCACAGAACGGCGGCGCGGAGGAGGAAGTTTCTATCATAACAAAGTACCAGACGGACTATATACGGCACGAAGAGTCCCCCACGCGCGGGAGAAGCGCGGGAGGAGCGCCCGATTGGCGTTTGCCAAGCGGCCCACGGCCTTGCATTTATGCCAAGTTCCCTCCCTCAATTGCTAAGTTGTGAAATTGCAAAAACACAAATGCAAAACTGTTGGATACCTCATTTCGATAATTTTAGCAAATTACAAGAATGCACCCCCAAATGCAAAACTGTTGGAGAACCCAGGCGCCACAAAAGGTCTAAGATGTCACTAACATCCCTTACCTCAAGCCAGAGTATAAAATTTGGCAACAAAAACCCAACATCAAAGTGAAGCGTGGAAGCAACAACAAGGACAAAACTTATATTAAGTAAAGTTTCAACATAAATATTTTTATTAAATCATGAAGGGTCGTCTTGATGGTATACTAAGTTTATTACAACAAGTCAAGAGCGATATTATTTTATCTAATTGTGGGTGAAACTGTGAAGATGTGTCGTTAATCCCATCCCTTCAAGCAAAGCATCGAAACAAAGCACCTGGAAAGATAGAGGGGTGAGAATAAATCTCAGCAAGCAAATTGCCTCAACGTGCCATTCAATCTACAAGTTAATTAAGCATCGATCTAAAAGTGGAAGATATGACAACATAAGAAATTAATAATTATTTATCAAGTGATAGCAGCATAATGGAGTAAACATCATCATGGTATTTAATAAATAAACCACCTCTTCAAATAGAAAAAATGCATCATTACCACATCCTCAATGCAAGTAAACCTGTAACACCCAAAATTCAATTTTCAATTAATAGTATTTCATTTGGTTTAATTAAATATTTTTGTGAGCATTTAAATGTAGTAATAAATAAATTTTGTTGGAATTAAAATTCATCATAAGTTTAGTGAACTTGATTGTGCATTCATGCTGGAGCATAATAATTTTTGTGCTGATTTTATTTTATTTATATTTACTGCAAAAGCTCAATTAGAAAAAGCTTTGGAAAAAAAAAAAGAAAAAAAAGGGGGAAAGGCCACCTCCCTGGATCTGGCCGAAGGCCTGCCCAACCCCCTCTTTCCTCCCGGCCTAGTTTGGCCCAGCGCGGCTCCCGGCCCAGTTTCTCAGTGCGCCGGCCCAGCAACGAGCCGAGCCCGCGACGTGCGCGCGCCTCCCTCCTCTCCACTCTCTGGCGATTGGGCCCCTCCACTTTCTGTCACCGACAGCCCGGCCCCACGCGGCAGCGTCACCTCTCCCCCCTTCCTTTCTTCTCCACCGTAACCGAGCTGGGTTCGTTACCCCGGGATTCCCGATCTCCACGGGATTCGTTACCCCGGACGTCCGTAGGATGTCCCTATATGAAGCCTGGCGCACCACCTTGATCTGTTTCCGTCTAAGGTCGTGTAGAGTCCCCTTTGCTCAAGTTTGGATCTCGCTGAACCTCTCTCTCTCCATCTCGCGTAGCCGACCCCTTTCCGAGCCTTCTCGGGTTGCGAAAAGGGCACTGGTGAGTTCGCAGTAAGCTTCTCCACCTCCCTGTAAATTTCTTTTGATTTTAGACGCTCGGGATCACGCGTTTGGCAAGCGTCGCCCGCCTCCGCAGCGCCGGCAATGGCGCCGCCGTGCCTGACCTCGCCGCGGGCCGTTCCTTTCCCACCCCGATTGCTCCCAGACGTCCATCGGGAGATCAATGGCTGAAACTCGTGGATACCGTTTCGGATGGAGGTTTTGCTAAAGAGTCCCTAGGAAATTTAAGAATTCAACCCGCGGTCCTTTGCATCTCAGCAGTTTTACGTTTCTCCGTCTTGAAAGCGTATTTTCTCTCGGTTCAGTCCAGAATATGTTTTCACTATTTACAGGAATGCCATTGAAATTGTTTTGGTCATAGAATGCTCATTTTAACTCCGTTTTTGTCCATTCAAATTGCGTTAGGTTCGTTTTTGTGAGCTCTTCATGTTAGTACCACTGTATCACCAGTTTGAAACCATTTATTTTCATGACACTATTTAATTAATTATTATTCTATAGGAAATCTTAGAAAATTCATAACTTCTACGTCTTAACTCTGATTTTCGTGAACTTTACGTTTGTGTGATCGTAGCGCTGCGTAGAATATTTTCATAAACTTTTATATTTGTTTTACCACTGTTGGTGTAGTGTTCTAATTATAGCTTGTTTGCTTCGTGTATGATTGTCTCCATTGGATTGTGTGTTGTTGATTGATGTTTGGGAATAGACGGTGAGCCGTACGTTGGTGATCAAGGCCAATCTTTTGACGACCAGCAGCAGGCTCAGAAGAGCTTTGATCAAGGCAAGTATAACTTGAGACCATCCTTGTTACTTATACACAATTAATACAATATATATCATATGCATGTGTCCACTTTGATGACCTTAGCAAAATCATAGATGATTGTTATCCTGAATTCATTGTTACCTATTTGGTTATGCATTTGGGTAGTTCTTGCTAGTGCTTGATTAATAATTCATGATCTTGTAACATAAATATTTGGATATACAATAAACAATAAAATAAGCTTTCTAGCAACTTGAACATAAAGGGTGGAAAGAACTCTAGCTTTTGCTAGATTGATCTTGACCCTCCATAAGGACTTATCCCTTAGCAA
>Ga0182004_10002869_pt1 | contig 13550 bp, 7 predicted proteins | sample Sormic07211540_1_FD_120479 | JGI IMG/M metagenome (GOLD analysis project Ga0182004, IMG submission 120479) | Endophyte microbial communities from Sorghum bicolor roots, Mead, Nebraska, USA - 072115-40_1 MetaG | ecosystem: Host-associated > Plants > Roots > Unclassified | place: USA: Nebraska...
CCCCCCCTTCCCTCCGCCACTGGTAGGCAATCAAATCCCCGGCACGACACTTCAGTCTTAATGTCTTGGTTACTTCCAAAAAAATTTTACAAAATAGGAATAGTAGTACTTTCATTTGTATTTGACAAATATTATAGACTAACTAGGCTTAAAAGATTTATCTCGTAAATTATAAGTAAACTGTATAATTAATTATTATTTTTATCTATATTTAATGTTTCATGTATGTACGGTAAGATTCGATGTAACGAGAAATCTGAAATTTTTTATAATTTTTTTTAAAACTAAACAAGGCCTAAATCAACGTGTGGAACGCGCAGTACAGTACAACATGTACTACTACTGGTACGTTGTCGCCCTGATCGATCTGTGAGAGCATGCGAAAGTGCGTTCAGAAAGCCACGCGAAAGTTAATTGAAATGGGACTAGTAGACTAGGGTCTTGTTTAGTTCCCTTGCCAAATTTTTTTTGACGCGGTAGCATTTGTGTTTATTTTATGATAAACATTATCTAACCATAGATTAATTAGGTTCAAAAAACCCTAAACCCCAAATCACAGATAAATAATATAATTAGTTATTTTATTTATTTATATTTAATATTTCATGCATGTAATTAGTTATTTTATTTATTTATATTTAATATTTCATGCATGTATCATAAGATTCAATACGACGAGGAATCTTTAAAAGTTATTAGTTTAAATTTTTTTAAGATTCCTCGTCGCATCGAATCTTGTGGTACATGCATGGAGAATTAAATATAGATGAAAACAAAAACTAATTGCACAGTTTGTCTGTAAATCGCGAAACGAATCTTTTAAGCCTAATTACTCTATGATTGGATAATATTTATCAAATAAAAACGAAAGTGGTACAGTATGAAAATTCAAAACTTTTTTTGATCTAAGAGCAACTCCAAGAGAAGAGCTAGGTTGTAACTTTCCCACGACGTTTTTCTTTTCTTTTATTTTCTTTTCTGTCTGGCCCGCAAGGCCGCAGCAGCTCTGTGCCTCTGTCTACGTACGATTAGCTGTGGGCTTTTAGTTTTTTTTAGAGGGGCTTTTACTGCTGCTGGACGGAGAAACATCTGTGGGCTTAAACATCCGGAACCAACATCCGGAACGCAGGTTCCGGGCCAATAAAGTGCATACTATTTTAATTATAGAGTTTTTCTTTAAATTATAACTTTCTTTTTAATAAATATTGTCAAATCAAAATATAGTAATTATATAAAATGTATTGTATTCCAATACAAATTTTAGAAGACATAGTACACTCTATTTAAGGATGGAGAGAGCACCGAGTACCACGTATGGCTATGGGCATATTTTACTTCTCACCCATAAATCATCCTATTCTCTATAAAATTTTCCATAACTAATTAAGGTTCGTTGTTCTAAATATTTGCCATGTAGGTTTAGGATAATTCTGCCATACCTTTTTAAGCTGTTGACTTGTGGGGCCTCATTTAATTAAAACTATAAGAATACATGCGCGTTGTGTAGAGTTTACCTCGTTTGGCTAATAAATCATGGCAAAAAATACTATTGGCTGATTTATTGTGAGAAAAAACACTGCTAAATAGCTGACAGATTTGACTGATAAACTCAAGCGAATAGGCTGATTGTTGAATCTTCGCAGCTATGAGATACTCATATGCTATTAAATGGAAAAAACTAAAATAAGAATTACATAAAATGGTTATAAAATATTATATCAAATTATAGAAGGATGTGATGGCTAAATAAATAGTATGATGTGAATGCTCTTATACGTTTATAAATTGAAAAAAGTAATTGGACTTAGTGAGAATGATGTAGTACTTATTGGAGGATGATGTGACACTTCAAAGTTAGTGGTATTTATTTTTATAAGGCTTGTCTTAGTGAGGTTTTATGAGAGTCTCATGATAGCCGATATGACATACTATTGATGAAGAGAGATATGGTAAAAGTATTATGAGATGAAATGAGTTTTATAAAGATGAAACTTGTACACTGTTTTAAATACATGAGATTCTTGAAAAAAGTGAGATGAAACTTTCACTAAGACTAGCCTAAGGCCCCCTCTGGATTGAAGGAATAGGAAAGGAATTTTTTAGGATTCTATTTCCTAAGGAAAATTTCCTATCCTATTCTTTGGTTCACAGGAATAGGCAAGGAAACATTCCATAGGATTAGAGACATATAGCTGAATTCCATAGGAAAAAAAGCATGAGGTCAGACCTCTTGGAATCTTTCCTGTCGAGAAAGAAATCGCTGGCGTGCGTTGCTTCGCGCATTTTTTTCTTTTGTGCTCGGCGATAGAACAGAGAATTATGTTAGCTCTCCAAATCCTTTGTGGCGTGGCTTTCGTCTCCGTCACGGGCCCATTGCTAGCTGCTCACTCCATCCTCCTTCGCCGGCAACGCACATCGTGATCCATGACCAGTAGGATTGCAAGTGTTTTGTTTTACTGCTTGCAAGAACAACAAGAATTTAATTCACCTGAGTTCATATTATTCCCGTGTTTCACCTGAGTGGTACCAAAGGGTCTCCTATATATTTTTCAAAGGATTGAATTCCTATAGGGTTGGAGGAACTTACCACCTCAAATCCTACATTTTTCCTATTCCTAGCCTTTTCCTATCCTATGTTCGAAAGGAGCCCTAAAAAGTATAGATGAATCACACAACACTTTATGATGGCAATCAAATACTTACAATATTAATTAGTTTGGTTCCAAATGTGGTAGTTGCAATCCTTTTATTGACTAAATGTAGCGAATTTTAAAGGCAATTTAGCTCATTTAATCATGTTTAACTTGATTTTGTTTAACCAACCCAATGACATGATTGTTATTTGTTTAATATTTAAATGATGTTTAAACAAACAAAACGATAACTTAGGCAAAAAATGGACGAGAGTCGGGCGGATTGGTGTTGATGATTTCATTGCCATTTTTAGGAATTAATTAATTAATAGTAGTAGATAGATAAATTCATAAATAGAGAAGAGATGAACCATAAAAAATAGAGAAGAGATTTTGCCCGGTAGCAGGGTGCTATCTTCACGTAATTAGGGATTTTATTCTCTAATCTTTTTTAGGGTAATTTTATTCTCTAATCTAGTAGCATGCTCTTAGACTATAAGAGCTTTCAGAAAAAACTAACAAGAGAGGGAAAAAAATCCACCGAGATATTCTGAAGGGCCAGTAAGGCCGGTTGGGCGGGCCGCCGTGCCGTGCCGGGCCACCGGGCACACTGTTAGCTGACGCTGAATACAGCCGGGCCCGCCTGTGGCCAACGACGCCGCAAGCTTTCCATTACCGCGGGCACGCGGACGCACGCACCCGCCACCCGCCGCGGCACCTACCGTCGTGCTCCCACGGTCCCACCACAGCTTCCGCCTCGACGGCTCGAAGCGAAGAGAGATACCCCAAACGGAGGGGGAAAAATGACAAGAAAAAAGAACAAAAATCAAACGAACAAATAAAGAAGGGAAGCCACCGCCCCCAATCGTTTCCTTCCCTTCCCTTCCCTTCCCTTCCCAATCCTCCTCGCAGATCTCCGGCTCCGGCCACCATGAACTCCTACTCCGGCGACCGCTCCTCCTCCTCCTCCTCCCGCCCCACCACCACCTCCTTCGACTCCTACCAGTTCGACTTCGGCATCAACGCCTCCCGCTCCTCCGGCTCCCGCCCCCTCCGCGACCAGCGGCCGGGCGCGGCCACCAACCCTCCAGCGAGGCCGGCCACCGGAGCCTCGTGGACGCACCAGCCCGCCAGCGCCAAGCCGTCGTGGACCCACCAGCCTTCCCCCGCCACGGCGTCGGCGGCCACCATGGCGGGGCCCGGATCCCGGCCAACCTCCATGGTCGGTGACATCTTTGGCCGGAGCTGGTCCTCCGCCGCGCCCTCCTCTGGGCTCGGCATCCCGCAGGCCAACAACCCCGGCCTCTTCAGCGACCTCCTCGGCTCCGCGCTCGGCTCCTCCCGCGCCCAGTCCAACGCGCCGCTCAGATCCGCCGCCGCGCCGCAGGTATCCAGGCCAGCCGGTGCGAACCCCAATGCCAACGCCAGCAGCTCTTCCTTCTCGATGGGCGGCATGGCGGGCGCGCTCCCGAAAACTACGGGAGCACCGATGGGCTCCGGTGGATACGGCATTGGTGGACGGCCGATGAAACCCGTGGGCATGGCAGCGACAGCTGCGGCGCAGCCGACGGGGCAGCAGAAGGATCCATTTGGCTCAATAGATCCCTTTGCCGCGAAGCCTGGGTCCATGAACGTGGCGAAGCAGGCCAATTCAGTCAAGCCAGATCAGGGATTTGGAGCCTTCCAGGGTGTGAATTCCAGTACTGCTGCTGGATTTGGGAACTTCCAGAGTGCTGATGCTGGATTTGGTGCTTTCCAAAGCACTGGCGCGGCTAAACCTTCCAGCTTTACGCCACCGCCAGCACCAGCTTCAATGACTACTCCTGCGGCTGCAGCGGTTAACTCTGGCATGGATCCGTTGGACAATCTTTTCGCTTCAACCACAGGTGCACCGACTGCAGCTGCTGCCAGTAATGGTGCCAGTGGTGGTGACATGTTTGGTGAGATGGATGGTTGGGTCGATGTGGAGGCAGATTTTGGTGCTGGTGACAGTGGTGGCACAACCACAGAGCTGGATGGCCTGCCACCGCCACCATCTGGATTAACAGTATCAGCTGCCAAGGCCAAAGGGATGGATACCTACAAGGGAGGGCAGTACGCCGATGCTATCAAGTGGCTGTCATGGGCTGTTGTTCTAATTGAGAAATCAGGGAAAGATGCTGACATTGTCGAGGTGTTGTCTTCAAGAGCTTCCTCATATAAGGAGGTTGGTGAGTACAAGAAGGCCATCGCTGACTGCTCGAAGGTATTGCGTTGTCCTGTAGACATATTGATTGGTTTGAAAGTGCACTTTGATTAATATGATGGCCTATTTAGCATGATATGATTGTTGCTAGCAGACTTGAATGATGGTAAACAAATGTATTCAGAGTTGTAGTGAGTCTATGGTTTTATCTCCTGTGCAGGTGCTGGATCAAGATAAGGAGAATGTCTCAGTGCTAGTGCAGCGTGCTCTCCTTTATGAAAGCACAGAGAAATATAGGCTTGGTGCTGAGGACCTGCGTTTGGTTCTGAAGATTGACCCTACACATAGGCTCGCCAGGAGTACAATTCACCGCCTGAACAAGTTGGCCGACTAGGGATGTCTTTCTAGTGCCCTGATGTAATATTGTACAACCACTGTACTGCATCCTTCGCATGAGATCTGTGAGTTATTTGAATTCTTTAGTCTTTACTATACTTGTGGCTTTGGGGGAATAGTTTGCAATTATGTTGTTATAAAGTATGGAATTGCAAATTTACATACAAAATATTCTTTGATCTGTATAATCTATATATTGTATCAAATTATCTTGAAAGCTATTACTCTGTGGCATGTGTTCTGTACTGTTTTGCTAGATGGGAAGCATGAGGCGTGCAATGTTTTGACAACATAAGATATTGAACAACCTTAAGATTGAAACTATTATGATCATGGTTTTGCATAGCAATACGATGCATGTTTGGACTTGTATAGTAGAACGATCATGTAGTTACTAGTAACTAGTGTCATTTTAGCATTCCCTGCCTGGCTGTCTCACCTCTGTATGCTGAGTGGGGTTTATATTCTGGTGGTGTGCCGTTTGAACCCTCTGCTATGTAATTTCTAAGATTCAATTGACACATCAGCACATGAATCATCTTAGTAATTTTGTCTTCAGTGTCCTTTTTTCTGTTTGGCTGTTGGTTGTATACATTTGAAGTTCCTGGTATTCATGATAATGAGCTGATGTTTTTTTGGTTATCTGTTCGTAATTTGTGTGTTCATTTTGCCCCTTGGATATAATAAGTAGGAAAGTGGCTCAAACAGATCAAGTCTTTTCTTCTTTATTGTTATAGGTGTGTAGTGTTCCAGGTTCCTAGTATTCATAATATTCTTTCTGGTTACATCTGTTATGAGTTCATTTTGGCCACAGGTCCCAAATATCCAGACATTGTTTACAAGAAGTGAATCGTGATTAGTCAACCTAATCAGTCTCTTGAACTCAATTAGGGGAACCTAGGCGATTAGATTGGACTAGGTTCCTGGTTGTCTGCTTAGTCATCAATAAATCGTGATTACTGATTAGTCGTCTGATTAGGGAGGGGATGACTAAGTTGTTTGTTGTCGTTGGGCCCAATCTGGTCCAGTAGGGTTAGGATACCACAAGTCACAGGAGAGGGGAGCCTCCAGAGATCAGGCCTGTGCTGTCACATGTCCACTCTGATGTCCCCTTCAAGCCGTCGCCAGATCCCTTCAAGCGCGACCGAATCCCTTCCTCAAGCTGTTGTCATTGTCTCCACTGGGCGCCCTTGCTCAAACTTTGTGGGATCCTGTTCCTTCAAGCACCTCTGGCTCACAGCTCCCTTCTTCGAGCTGCTGCTTGCCGCTGCCTCCCCCCATCCCGCCTCCCATGGGCTATGGTCCCTGCTGCATTTGCCAGCTCCTGCAGTCCCGCACTCCCACTAGAATGCAAGATGAGCTCTCCTTGGACTGAGTGTGCCCCTCGCCTCCTTCAGATCATCTCGCCTAAGCCTATATAGCCTCTCAGCTCTGCTTGATGGCTGTGCTCTTGCTGCTTGCTTTATAGTTTACTCCCTCCGTTCCCAAATAAATCAATTCGTAGAATCCGTGCAATTTAAGAGTAACAACATCTATAACATAAAATGAGCATATTATTAAAAATATATTCTATGGCATATATAATGATACTAATTTGATGTTGTAAATTATGTTGGATTTTTCTAGAAATTCAGTTGAAGTTTTAAAATTTTGACTTAAATCTATTTATTGAGGGACAGGGGGAGTATACTATATAGTATATCAGTTCTAGAATATACAGGACATGGTCGACAATTAATCGAGACTAGTCGATTGACTGGATGATTTACAAACCTTAAGTCTAGATGCATTCAAAGTTGAGCAATATATGCTCAGTGTAACATTAATTTCAAGAAGGATCGGGTGGCCTTGTCATGCTAATTTGTTGGTTTGTTTTACCTTCATTGAAGAGAAATCTCTAAACCGGAGAGTATCCATATAATTGATGGCACCTTTGATGTTAATAAGGCCAGTCTCAATGCATAGTTTCATAGCATGATTATCAAGACTATAAACTAGGTAACCGAGCCACATGAGTTTCATGGGGATGAAACTCCTCTCTCATCTAATGAAACTCCATTTAATGACTCTGTCAAGTCAGCAATTTTGCTTATGTGACATCCTATTTAATGTGCATGACACTCTTATGAAACATGCATTGAGATTGGCCTAACTTATTGATTCGCTGTTTTAAGGAAACAAAGATCATTTATATGGGAGAGTAGCCTGTAGTTGTATAAGTTTAGCTGAATGTGGAGCTAGTCATTAGTGCATTCTCCACGTAGGGAGTGCTTGGTACATTAAGCATGGGAAAATTTTTCTTTATCTTGGGTGAGTAGATTAAACAATCAACTGCCAGTCAGAACAGTATGGAGCCGTTTGAGGTTCTACCAACTACATGTCAAGGAGGTTTGTGCATCTTTTGGAATTTGATCATGTGATCCTTGAGTCGTTGAATCTTCGTCCATATAATACTAGAAGAGAGATTTCCTTGATAAGTCTGTTTGGCGCAGCTCTAGCTCTGGTTTTGTAGTTTGTAGACTAAAACAAAGTGGTTTAAATATTTTTATTTAATTTTAAATATAAATGAAATAAGTCTGTAAATGCACCTAACATGTCTGTAGCTCTAGATCCAAGATTTTATAGAGCTACATGTGACCAGCTCTAGAAAGCTCTGTCAAACAAGGTCTTAATGGTGCTCTTTCGGGGGTAAAGGGACAACCATAGTTGGCTATACCTTAATAACATGCACACCAGACACTGCCCCTTTGATGGCTTGTGGTTTCAGAAATCAGAATATAGTAGGTAGTGTGTTTGGACGTTGCTACAGGATAACTATCATTTTTTACTAAAACGCATGGTGAGAACACATATTTCTAGACAATACTATATTACAATTTGCAAGGGACCGCAGTCGCTGATTCCACATGCGACCTCTCTAATGTATTTTCCGCTCGTCCTACTCTGATTTCTACTCATCAGCGATTCCTACTCGAACTATAAGCGATTCCTACTCCTTGGTACTCTCACTAACATGGATCAAACATTAATCCAAATACCTAAATAGGCAGCGAGGAAAACTACTTTCTCATCTCAGCCACCAACGGCAAATCTATCTCCAAAAAAAAAAAGGAAAGTAGATGAATATAACAATCTAGGGAAGAGTAATAGAAAAGGAAAGTAGAGAATATAACAATCTAGGAAAGAGTAACAGAATATTGTATTGTGCACGACTACCACGAGTAGGGACGCGTATAGTTTTTTTTTTTTAACTTGACGCGTATAGTTTTAACTCTGTAGATCTTGTAGTACATGAACGTACTCATGGGAAGTGCTCATAAAACCATTGTCTCCCTAATTTGGGAGATAAATTCATTTAGACCACGGCCTTGTTTAGTTCTAAAAAATTTTGCAAAACAGGCACTGTAGCACTTTCGTTTGTTTGTGACAAATATTATCCAATCATGGACTAACTAGACTCAAAAGATTCATCTCATCAATTCCGATCAAACTATGCAATTAGTTTTTATTTTCGTTTATATTTAATACTCCATGCATGCGTCTAAAGATTCGATGTGACGGGGAATCTGAAAAATTTTGCAAAATTTTTTGGAACTAAACAAGGCCCACATCGAAGTTTGATGTCTACTTTTTTTTCCTAATAATGAATAATGATTAAAAAAATGCCTTCCTTTCTAGGCTGATCTGTTTTTTTTAATAAAAAATTGTTGACGTGATTGGGAATCACATAAATGAGAACTAACGAGAGAGTGTGCGTGTGTGTTAATGTAGCGAATCTAGCACACCACTACACAGCGCCTGCCTGCCCGTAGTCAACGTGCGGCAGCGCCCGGCGCCTAGCAGAAATTTCCTCATGCCGCGCTGATGATGGTGTACATGTGGGGGGTGCCAGGTGTCGCCACTCACCGAGCGCTTTGAGCCTTTGACATGATTTTACAGTGCCAGATTATATACAACACTAACCATCAGTATCAGATGGTTCCTGGACGGAAAGATACTGGCGGGAACGTAGGATCGCTCGCCTTTCTCCCGCGCCGGGCCGGGCGGCCGGCGGCTAATACTACTTGGGTCTTGTTTAGTTAAAAAAAAACTTTGCAAAACGTGTACGGTAGGGTATTTGATAAATATTATCCAATTTATAGATTAATTAGGCTTAAAATATTTGTCTTGTAAATTACAGATAAATTGTACAATTAGTTATTTTTTATCTATATTTAATGTTTCGTACATTACCGCAAGATTCGATACGATAGTGACTGGGAATCTAAAAAATTATGCAATTTTTTTTGGAACTAAGGGCCTGTTTGGTATAGCTCACAACAGCTTCATGAGCTGTTGTGAGCTGTTTTTTTGCCAAACACTTATTTCCAAAATAGCTTCATGGATGAAGCTATTTTTCCCCTCCTCTCACAAAGACATAAGTTAGATGAAGCTGGAAAAAAGTACCTTATTGCAGCTTCTCCCTCATTTCTCTCTCTCAACTATGCATGAAGTAGTTGGTGAACCTATTTTGCCAAACACTTTTTCCAAAACAGCTCAGCTTCATCTAGAAAGTCACTTATGAAGCTATTTTCAAAAAAACAGCTTTACTAGTAAAGTTGAGCTGTGCCAAACAAGCCCTAAATAAGGCCTCGTGGTAGTAGGAGCATCTCATCGCTGGCCTCATGCTCATCATCTCACTACCTGCGTATCTTTCGGTGAGATGGCAAGTCCAGTTGGCCACGAGGCTCCTAGTCCTAGCTACTGCAACGTCGAGAGATCACGAGGCGGCGGCCGGGACCGCGGGAGCGCAGGTCATCAGCAACAGCAAGTGAGCGAAGCGATTAGCTCTTGTTGGGGCTGACACTGGCATTGGTGGCGTCACGTAAAGGGCTCGGCCGGTTGCTTTCCTGGCCTACGGGATTGAATACGATCTCGTGCTTTGGCTGCTCAGCAGTTAATCCTGCAATTGGAGTTGCCATCGCCCATCGCTTTGCTTTCACAGCTTGGCTGAAGCTTTTTGGCCATCCCGAAGCCTAGCTTTTACGCCCCACTTGGATTATTGATGAGGTGCACTTGGCTACGATGGCCAGTCCCAGTCCCAGCCCAAAATTAAGGGGTGTTTGGTTGCTAGCCACAATTTGCCACACTTTACCTTAGGCAAGTTTGACCAAGTTGGTAAGTGTTTGGTTCACAACTAACCTTAGGCATGATTCTTTTGGGCTCCACATGTCATAGAGTTAAAAAGTGTGGCAAGATTCCTTTAGGCATGGTAAAGTGTGGCAACCAATTTGCTAGCCACACTTTTTGTGGCTTGCCACACTTGCCTAAAGTTAGTTGTGGTAGATTGTGGCTAGCAACCAAACATTCTCTTACTGGTTAAGGTCGGTCGTTCTATAGTCTCGATTAGCCTTCCACGTAATAAGTAGTACAACAAAATTAGGGAGACGACGGTTTTATGAGCACTACACGCGCTCCTCGCTGCCCTCGTTTTAGTCTCGACGGGAGATAGAAAAGAGGGCGGAGAGAATACGGCGGGAGGAAGGCTTTACATGAGTCAGCCTTTTCAAAATTTAATTAGGGTCTTGTTTAGTTCCACCCAAATTTCAAAAACTTTTCAAGATTCTCCGTCACATCGAATCTTGCGGCACATGCACGAAGCACTAAATATAAATAAAAATAACTAATTACATAGTTTGTTTGTAATTTGCGAGACAAATCTTTTAAGCTTAGTTAGTCCATGATTAGATAATATTTGTCAAATAAAAACAAAAATGCTACAGTAGCAAAATTCCAAAAAAAAATAGATCTAAACAAGGCCTAGGTATATACTCCATCTATTCTAAATTATAAGATGTTTTAGCTTTTTCTTACATTGCTTTTGCTATGCACTTATGTCTAGCATAGTAAAAAAATATGTATCTAGAAAAATCAAAATATCTTATAATTTAGAGCATAGTGAGTAGCAAATAATATAAACATATGTGTCACCACATATTTTTTTATGAAAGTATATTCTATTATCAATCTAATGATATTACACATAATAAATATTAGTATTTTTATATATTTAGTTAAGTTAAAGAAAACAATTAACTTCTCTAGAAACAGACTACACTAATTTTGGAATAGATGAAGTACGAGCTTAGTTAAACAAATATTGTATTGTTTGATGAAGTTTCCGACAGTACCTTTATAATATGGTAAGCGGAACTGATTGATGGTTTAGGGTTGAGATTGTCCTTACGTATAGTTAGAGATAATGAACAAATTTTAGAAACTACACGGATAGAATTTTAGAAATACAATAGAATTAGACCTAGTATAACTTGGCTTAGGCCTTGTTTAGTTCTCAAAAATTTTCAAGATTCTCCGTCACATTGAATCTTTGGTCGCATGCATGGAGCATTAAATATAGATGAAAATAAAAACTAATTGCACAGTTTATCTGTAATTTGTGAGATGAATCTTTTGAGCCTAGTTACTTCGTGATTGGACAATGTTTGTTAAATAAAAACGAAAGTGCCACAATAGCAAAAAACCAAAAATTTTACGAACTAAACAAGGCCTTACTCTAAGTTTCCTTTCCATACAAACCTATAAATACCTTGAGGGTCGATATAATAAAAAATAGATCAATGACATATTATTAGGGGTCCAAGTCCAACCATAGCCAATATTTTCCACGTGGTGAGCTATAGACTAGTGTGGTTTGATCCATGTCTTCCATCCATGAGATCTTCAGCAAGTCTATGATCGATCACCTGCTACATCATGTCACGTGACTTCGTCAGTTCTATGACTACAACAACAATATGTTCGAGTACATTATTGATGCTACATCGTTAATGGTCTTCCTCAACACTCCACAACCACTTCGTCCACAAGATATACATCTTGCATCCTTTGATAGATATATCTACAAAACACTATTTCACGAAAAGACGACATTGATTATGACCATCCGACCATGTCATCAATGATGGCAACAACTGCTTCATCGATGACGACATCAACCACGTCACCTGCGATGACAACAACTATGTTAATCAACATTTAGGCATCTGCAATATGTCTCTTCTATGATCGTAATTATGTCACATTGCAATATTTTTTTGCTTTCAGCAACAAGTAGCTATAAACCAACAAAAGATGGCAAGAGATGTTTCATGATGCGGGACACCTTATAGATTAAGACCAAGGCCAACTCTCATCGCATTAGAGCTGCCCAAACATCCACACCAATACGTAATATGTGTAGGCCTCACTAATTAGAGAGCACACACACACACACACCATAACATAACACATGAACAGTTTTTGACGTCCCAAAACAAAAAGCTGAACATATGTCATGTGTTAGAAGAGTCAAGGACTTATTGGGCCTTAGCCCATTAGGGTTAATTAGTCGCTTGCTTAGGGGTCAAGTAAGTCAAGTAAACCTCTCTATATAAAGAGAGGAGATCTATCAATCTAATCAAGCAAGAGATTAGAAGGAAATCCCTTCTCTCTTGCCGGCCGTGGGCAGAGCCTCGCGGCCGGCGTTCCTAGCGCCTAAAACCCTAGCCTCGCCGCCTCCATGTGAACAGTAGCCGCGGATACTGTTCACGCCTTCAGCCGCCGCTTCCTCAATCCCAATCAATCTCCCTCAATCCCAGCAGCCACATAACATCATGTTTGACAACAAGTACTCGAACTGGAGCACTGCATGGACTGCTGAATGAAAAAAATGTTCACAGAAAGCAAAGTTAACAAACTCGCGAACAGAAGTCCATAGGTGTGGACCAAAATCTTGTGGACATGGGCAATGGGCTCATGCGCTGATTGATCATTTTGTTGGGTTGCCAATGGTGGATTGTGTGATGCGGTTCGTGGATCCGTATGCCCTAATTTTTAACTAACATATGACCTTAGGGAAGGAACCCGCTAAATAGAGCAGAAAATAAATCCTAATTGTAATTTGTAGACCAATGTTATTTGAAAAAAAACACATAAAACAAGAACCTACAAGAACACCGGGATATTTTCCACCAAAGGATCGAGTCCACGTTCTGTTCATAGTATTACCGCAAATGAGGATAAGCGCAAAGGCAAACACCTTTACAAACTTAGGCACTAGCTATCCATTCCTTGCTCTTCCGTAGAAACACTAACAAGATACGGTATATATATAGTACTCCTTAAAAGGGCATGTCCTATCATATATGCTTAGCCTTTTCTTTATGTGTTTCTTTAGGCCTTGTTCAGTTCGCAAAAACTTGTGAAAAACGGCACTGTAGCACTTTCGTTTTTATTTGACAAACATTGTCCAATTATAGAGTAATTAGGCTCAAAAGATTCATCTCGCGGTTTACAGA
>Ga0182004_10002870_pt1 | contig 13549 bp, 6 predicted proteins | sample Sormic07211540_1_FD_120479 | JGI IMG/M metagenome (GOLD analysis project Ga0182004, IMG submission 120479) | Endophyte microbial communities from Sorghum bicolor roots, Mead, Nebraska, USA - 072115-40_1 MetaG | ecosystem: Host-associated > Plants > Roots > Unclassified | place: USA: Nebraska...
TGAAGAATAAGGTGAGAAATAGTATGAGTGATAGGCTATTGAACGATTGTTTGGTTACCTTTATTGAGCGTGATATATTCTCTTCTGTAAGCGAGGATGACATAATTCATGCTTTCATGGCAATGAGAAAGCGCAAATTAAAGTAGTCATGTATATTTATGTAAGACCTTATCTTATATGTAATCTATTTGTGCAAGTTCCAGACCAATTTATGTAAGCTTTGAACATTAAATTGTATTGTCGCAATTTGCTTATTTTATAGTCATTTTATCAAATTTTTTCTTTGAATTTTACCGTCTTGCGCATGAAAAGAATTTTTAGGACTACCTTGGTTTCAATTCCTGGGTCCGCCACTGCTGTCATATAGTCATGACAATGAATTTTGATGGCTGAAAGGGGTGTGCTCAGGTTTTGGGGTAAGGAATATTGATTTTTTACCGATCGGTCTAGCGTTCTTGCGGAGGATCCACGGGAACATTGACTGTAGAGGCTAAGTGTTGGTTGTGTGTGCTCTATGGGCGTTCTCACAAACGGTCACATGTTCTGACAGTCGGTTAGCGGGAACAGCGATAGAACCTATATGTTCTTCACAAATTTTTGGTGTTCATAGTTGATGTGACTTTGGCTTGTGGATGATGTTTACCATACATGTGTAGGGGTATCTAGGTATGTTTATGTGATGTGTTGGGCTTGTGAAAGCTGTTTTGAGCTTCTAAGTACAAGGTGGTGCTAGTGATTAGAGATTAACTCATCCATAATAAAGAGGATGAAATCCATGAACTTAGGCATAGCAACTTATCTTTGTGATTGGAAGACCTTTTGGACACCAAGATCATACTTGAACCTTGCTATATCTTGCTTCCAAACAAGAGATACGGATGGGATCCTGATCATGATTTTCTTACAAAAAGCATAGATATTCCATTAGAGAGAATTTGGAGGGATGCATGAGATGATTGAGCAAGAGATGGCCTTGAGCTTGCACTTGAAATGATGGAGCAACGAGAAATCTTCATCTTGCATCCATGCATGGATTAAACCAAGAGTTAGGGTTTGTGAGATGATTTCAAGTAAATGAAAAGGGGATTTCTTGAACTCACCCAAGAATAGAGATGGAGAGGAAGATCCCCTCCTCCTTGAGGTGATGATGCTTGAGTACTCCTTGATCTTCATTTCTCTCTTACTTTTCTTCTCCTTTGTTCATTTCTCACTTGTTCTTCCTTGTTATTCATTGGGATGAGTGGAGTGTTTGATAGAGTGAGTGCAAGTGACCTGGTTCAGCTGGCTTCAATCTCTATTTTGTGCTGACATGTGAGTTCGAAAGGAGAGGAAGGAGGACAACTCATCTAAAGTGATTTTGCTGAATCATTGGTATGGTAGATGGTTTGAGAGATCATAGATTTTGGGAATTTTTATTTAGAGAGAAGGGTTTGACCTTGTGACCTTCACCTTCGATCAAGGAGTTGATTGAAGTTGTCGAAGAGTTAGAGAACACCTTTTGAACAATATCTTAGAGAGTCATCGTCAAGTCAATTGAAGGGTGATTGAGGTTGAACCTCGTAGGGGTCTAACCCACAAAGATCAATCTTTCATTTACAGGAATTTAGAAATTGGCCAAGTTTTCGTAGAGCCAAATGCTAAACTTAACAATCATCTATCGATCAAGAGAAAATGCACGATATCTCAAATCGAAGAATCTAATACCAAGCGTAAGCCATACTCCCTAGACAAGGAAGAATCGAAAGTTGTGGGGGTGTTCAAAGGATTTGTTTTTTTTCTTGCAAAAAAATTTTAGATAATGGATTTTCATTAATATGGATTCTATATCCACGAAGGATATGCACAGCCAAAAGGATACAAAAGCATTTAGACTCACATCTATACAAACCTCAACAATAAGAACACATCACTAAAAAAGAGAAAAAAAACTATGATCTCGACACATTTTTGCTTCCCGACATTCTCTCCTGAAAGAGATTTAGTGCGTGGAAGTTGTCAAATCATTACCGTCTCAATTGCGCCATCGCTGTGAACCCCCATTAGTACTATCTTCATCCGCTACAATAAGCTGGCACCATGTATCACCAGCTAGGCCTTGTTTAATTTCCAAAATTTTTCAAGATTCTTCGTCATATTAAATTTTAAGGCACATGCATGGAGCATTAAATATAGATAAAAAAATAATTAATTGCATAATTTATCTGTAATTTACAAGACGAATCTTTTGAGGCTAGTTAGTCCATGATTAGACAATAATTGTCAAATAAAAACAAAAGTGCTATAGTAACCAAATTCAAAAAATTTGGCGAACTAAACAAGACCTTAGCTTAGCTTTATCCGTCATCATTGTCCAGTCAAAACTAGTTGATTAGACACGATGCGACAGGATCCGCTTCTGTTTTGGCAGGGCCTTGTTTAGTTCCTGAAGTTTTTTGAAAAAAATCCAAAAACCCAAAACTTTGAGCAGCTCATCCAAATTCGAACACCAAATTTTTTTTTTGGTTTTAGTGTTTACTTTCCAAAAAATTTGCAAATTCTTTTAGATTCTCTATCACAACGAATCTTGCCGGCATTAAAATATAGATAAAAAGAACTAATTACACAATTTATATGTAATTTGCGAGACGAATCTTTTGAGCCTAATTATTCTATTATTGAACAATATTTATCAAACACAAACGAAAATGCTACAATGTCTATTTTGCAAAAAAAATTGGAACTAAATAAGGCCTTAATGTCTCTATTTAATTTTGCAAAAAAAAATTAGGACCAAAATATTTTAAACATGCTTACTTTCAAAATGCAAAATAGAAGAAAAAAATATATTTAGCCTAAAATATTTTGGAACTAAACGAGGCCCAGATTTCCGTGTTGCCACTGCCCCGACACCGCTGTATACGGAACCACCTCTGCTCGCACAGAGGCCGCCCCGTCCACCCGGGCGCCGCCTGGCCTGCCAGCGATGACCACGAGCGTGCGCGGGCCTGCGGCCACGGCCCCGGTCACCGAGTAATTGAGATTGTATTGCTCTCCTTGCCTCGTCTCTTGCTTATGTACACAGTTCAGCGGCCCAACCCAAGCCAGCTAGAGACATCTGACGCGCTCACATTCCTGGGCCTTGCGAGTTCTTTCACACCAACCAGGCCCAAGGACGGGCCATGCTTTATTATGTTCTTCATTCATCGTCATGTTAGACAGAATATTTTCTGTGAGCTCCTACAAGATGTTCCCTAAACTCTAATGTAGTTTCTTATAAAAAAAATTGTTTTTTTTTCATTTAGCAACGGAAGCGAGTAATTTACAAGCCGATGATATACTTGGGTTAGAAGCAAATCAGGTTCCATGGACATACAAAATCGATGATTGGAAGTTTTGCTCTTTTGTGTGCACACTATTTGCTTGTTTAGCCATCTCTCAGAGAATTAGCATGAAGGCCAAAAAAAAAAAAGAGCAGTACAGTATCTGTCTATCTGATTAATACTACTACTAATATTGGCGTTAGAACGTTTACTATTGTGTCTGAAAAAGATCAACGTGCTGCCGCCATTTGTTCACAGAAATACAGAGGACAGCATCGGGTATACACTATCATATCAGCGCGTGGTGCGGAGGATGCCATGGAAGGTGAGCGTGCCCTCGAGGTCCCCGATGATCCGCGCGATCCGCACCTCCAGCCCTCGCTGAACGTCCCTCAGCAGCGCCCCGGCCACCTCCATCAGCCTCGCCATGTCCACGCCGTCTCCATCGCCGCCGCTGCCGCCGCCGGAGCGGTCGCGCTCGAGGCCCGCCGCGATCCTGGACTGCGTCTCCAGCAGCTTCTGCCCCGTGGCCACCATGAACCGCTGCAGCTGGAACGTCTCCTCCAGGAACTGCCCCAGCGCCGCGCTCTCGCTCTCGCTCTGGCTCTGCTCCCCCACGCCGTGCCGTTCCCGCCCCGCGCTCCTCTTGCTCTCCTCCTGCACGGCATGAACACAGAGACATCAACCAACGCATGATGATCCAGGAATGCCAAAACATCTTCTTGATGATGGAATGGAATGGGGATTCGCGTCTTCTCCGCGTACCATTCTTGCGCAGAGGTCGTCGATCTTGTCGTCGAGGGACTGGTACCTCTTGACGTGCTTGCTCAGGAACGAGATCATCGTCTGGTACCTCGATCTCGGCGGCTGCCTGCTGCTGGAGCTGGCTTCACTCCCTGACGGCTTCGTCGCCGCGGCCTCCTCCTTGCATTCGCTGGCCAGCTTCTCCAGCACCAGCAGCTGCTGCTTCAGCCTCTTGATCTTGTACGACACCGCCATCGCGTGGATGTCTGTCTTCCAAGCAGAGCTCTTCTGGCAAGGCGGCAAGACAACGAGCGCGAGCTCAGACGTCGCCTCTTGCTCTTGGGAGCTACTACCTGTCGTCTGTGCATTGCCCGGATCGGTGTAGACCTCCTTCTCCTCCTCGATCTCAGACCTGAAAGACCGCCGGCGATCGTGTTCCATGGACGTTGCCGCGGCGGCGGCGGCGGTGGCGCACGCGAGATCGCCGACTGAGACGACAAGCGCCTCTGTCGCTTGCACATCCAGCTCCTTCCAATCCTCCTTGTGATCTTCTGTGGAGACGACCTTCACAGGCGAACATGGGATGCAGTCGTCGTCGGGGCCGTCGTCTTGGCCACCGGCCGGCGGCGTGCAGATCTCCACACCAGGCGCCTGCGCTTGAAGCGTCTCCAGCTGCTCCTCGAGTGCTCTGTTCTCGTTGTCCCTGTCCAGGAGCAGGGCCTCCAGACCGGCGCTGTGCTTCTCGTGCCGCGCCAGACGGCCCTCCAGCTCCTGGATCCGGCTCCGGAGACGCGTCGCCTCGACGTCCATGCTCACCGCCCGCCACCGGAACGCCTCCAGCTTCTCGTCCTTGAGCCGGAGCTGCTCCGTGAACGCCTCGATCTCCGCCGTGTGCCGGTGCTTGATCATGGCCGTGTACTTCTCCGTCTCCATCTGGAACCACTCCTGCAGGCCTTGGTATTCCTCCACAGCTGCATATATGACGTATATATACAAACAAAGAAGCACAGCCTAGTAAGTAGTCATTACTCTGAAACACTGCTGTTTTGATGTTCACCATTTCTAATCACTGTCTAGTTTATATTTTTGAAAGACAGTTGCGCTGTATTTTGTACTCAAACAGGACTGGACTTTATATTTTTGAAAGACAGTTGCGCTGTATTTTGTACTCAAACAGGACTGGACTTGTTAGAACACAATAAAAACAAACTTTTTCTACCAATTGAACTTTTGCAGCATATGCTGACCAAAGATTATAGACTGGTGGTAGTACAATTTTTGTGAGCATAGCCGGAGCAGGAGCAGGCAGAGTACAAGAAGAAGACAGAACAGGTGGACATACCGGGCTTGTCGTCGACATGGCTGGCATAGCGGTCGACGCATTCAATGGCGGTCAGCTCCTTCGCCGGCGCCTGCCGGTGGTCCTTCTTGCCGTCGCTCTCGACGTGGTCCACGAACAGTATCTTGGTTGTGTCATTGGTGGCGCGCGCCACGGCGTCGGGGGCCAGTAGCTTGTCGGAGCTCCCAGCCGGTAGGTCGGCGGCTGCGCCTCGCGCCGATGACCTGGAGGAGCCCCGGCGGTGGGCACGGGACTCCCACATCTTGCGCCACCGGTCGGCCTCCATCTCCGCCTGCTTCCGCCTGGCCTTGCACATCTTGACCTCCCTTACCAGCATCTCCCTGTCGTCCATGTCGATCTTGGACTTGCGCAGCATCGCGGAGAGGATCTTGTCCTTGTGGTCCGCGTCCCGGCGCAGGCGCGCGGCCTCGGCGGAGAGGTCGGCGGCCGTGGCGGCCGCCTCGTCGCGGCGCTCCAGCGCGGCGCGGAGCTCGGCCTCCGCCGTGTCCGCGAGGCGCGCGGCGCGGGCAAGGTCCGCCTCCAGCTGACGCTGCGCGGACGCGAGCTCCACGAACGCCGCCTTGTGCTTGCGCACCTCGGCCGCGTGCTCCAGCGCGTCCCTGCCGGCGCGCTCCCGCAGCTCCTCCGCGGTCCGCTCCGCGGCCCGTAGCCGCTCCTCCGCGCCCTGCCGCCTCTGGACCTCCTGCTCCAGTGCCCTGTCCCTGAGCGCCACCGTGTCCCGCTGCTCCTCCAGCTGCCGCCTCAGCTCCGCGGCCTCCTCCTCGCGCTTGGCCTCGCGGGCCCGCGCCGCGGCGACGACGGCGTGCACCTGCCGCCGCAGGGACTTGCGCTCGGCGAACCACCGCTGCTCGTGGGACGCGAAGATTCCCGCCACCTTCTCGTTAGCCCTGGCGTCCTCGGCCCGCCGGTGCCGGAGCTCCTCCACCTGGCGCTCCAGCGCCGCGACCTTCTCCCGCAGAGTCAGCTCCATGGCGCGCGACCACCGGCACCCCCGCCGCCTCGCGCCACCAAGATCGAACACGCCGGCAGCTCTCCACTGCGCCAGAGCGAAAGAAAAGCCGAGGTAGTAGACGGCGGCGGCCGCGGGGTGCGTCGGGACCGGCCAGGACAGCGCCGATGACGCCAATGGCAGCGCGTGATCAGCCGCCGCCATCGCGCCCGCGGACCTCCCCGGTAGTTCTTGGCTCATACTAGCCAACATCGAGTGGGACGGTAGCAGCGGATCACTTCACTAAGCTAAGCTAAGCTAAGAAACTAGCGTCCTGTCAGTTGTAATTGTAACTAGGCGATGGTTCTGGCAAGCGGCCGATGGCTATGGCGGAGAGCTTAGTGCGGCGAGAGCAACGGCTGGCTCGGTGATGGGCATGGCGGCGGTGAGCCGCCGGAGGGGAGAAAGGAGAAGCTACAACCAGGAGCTGCAATGCAAAGTGGCAGGGATGGATGGATCGAGGGATGGGGGCCTCCACAAGAAAATTGAGTTGGCAGTGGATGATTGAAGGAAGAAAGGCTGTCGCTGGTACGGAGGCGGTCAATGTGGGGAGCTCTGCTCGGCTGGGATTCCAAATGGAGCGTCGACGGCCAGCGAGCGCACAAAGGAATGTGAGCTCACCGCGCTCGCTTCATCGTCACTTGTTTTTTAGTGGATGGAGAAGGGTGGTGGACTGGTGGTACAGTACAGTATTTAGAGTGAAAAGCCTCTGTCGTCTACTTGGTCTCTTCTTGTTTCCTTTGAAAAACAAACAAGTTCAGGTGTGTTTGATTCGACAAATTAATTAAGGGAGACGCTAAATTTTAAGAATTAGCTGCCAAATGGTTTGTCCGTAGCATACGATATGCACAAAACCAAGAAAACACTAACGCTGTACTAGTTTTAAAACAATCACAACATTGTTTCATCAACAGCAACAGTCCTTACCTCTTATTTGTCTCTTCTATGTACTAGTAACTAAGGCCTTGTTTAGTTCCAAAAAATTTTGCAAAATCGATACTGTAGCACTTTTGTTTGTATTTGACAAAAATTGTCCAATCATGGACTAACTAGGCTCAAAAGATTCGTCTCGCCAATTTCGACCAAACTGTGCAATTAGTTTTTATTTTCATCTATATTTAATACTCCATGCATGCGTCTAAAGATTCGATGTGACGGGGAATCTGAAAAATTTTGTAAAATTTTTTGGAAACTAAACAAGGCCTAATAAAGCTGTACTTGATATTGCTCTAAATAATACTGTAATCCTTATGGGAGGGGAGACTAAACCGCTTCGTGCAGCTGAACTGAATCCAAGCGGGCCTTTGTTTGTCTCCGTACATTCATCGGCAGACAAGAACAAGATGCGGCGAGGCCCTTGGATTCAGCCCTCTCTGCACCAACACAACTAACCCTTTTGTTTGCTCCCTAATCGGCTAATCCCTTGTCTATAATTTGCTCTTTCTTGTGCCGTTTTGGTTTTGGCGGTTACTAGGATCTTTTTGGGAGAAAGAACACAGCAGAGGAGAGGAGAGGAGAGCAGAGCAGAGCAGGCATCTTTCTTCTCTGTCAAAGGTCAAATCCGACACAGCCAGAGCCTCCTGCCTGCCCTCTTTCTTGCTGGGCTGTCAGGACACTTTTTCTCTGCTGGCTGGCTGGCCTTGCCCAGGCTGGGGCCGCCGCCGGCCGGCTGCATTCCCGTATGGGTATGGCGGCCGTATCAACGACCTCTGCATTGCTGCTGCATGTGGCCTCCGAAAGGCGCTTTTTTTGTCCCACGCCCTCCGATCGGGTCAGCGTGGTGGTAAAAGGACGCTCAGTCAGTCAAGTCCCCAGTATACTAGCAAGCATCACGATTCAAAGATGCTGCTGGTTGGTAGTCTGGTACAACCAGCTACCTTGTCCCTGCTCTGGTACTTCCGCTACTCTAGGGTGGTGCCGGTTAACGATTCATCAATCTTCAAAGTTGCTACGACTACTTCACCAACCGATCGAATTTACCCAAAGTATGGTCCAAGACAGCAACCATCCATTTTGATTTGTGAGCACGCCTAGATCTAGGGAGTGTTTGGATGGAGTCCAAAACTTGTCGTACCGTACCACATTTTTCTTGCCGAAGTTGAGCGCGTATTTGGTTCGCTCCCTAACTTGCGGCATTGCCGCAACCTTGCCATAATAGGGTAGTTCATTTTTCATGACAAAAGCTATTGCAACCGTGGCTGATGATTTGCTTGCCGCAACTTTGGCACAACCACAACAGCGGCGTGGTATGCAGTGGTAACCATCCAAACGCTCACCTAGTTTTCGGCAAACAATCTATGGCTAGATATAGCCTCTGGGTTATGGCATGTAGAGAATCAAATGTGTTATTTGTTATCTAGGTCTTTAAGCTCATAATTAAAATTTGGATTCCAGTTCCTAATTCCCTATATATTGTCATAATATCAGCCTTTCGAAAAAACTAATTCTCCTTAGTGAGCAATTCAACACATACATGCTTAGTGTACGTGGTGTACAGGCAATTTGATTTTGGATTGCGGCATACATGTTGCTGATTGTGGTGAATTAGATTCCGAGTAACATATTATAGGATCAAACATCAAATTAGGTCACACAAATAAACCCTAAGATGTCAACCTAGTGTAGACTCAGTTTACTCTTATGGTTGGCTTAAGTGAACGACTATTGTCTAAATTTTCATTGGTGGTTTCCTTAAGCCTACCACCACTACACTAATAGTTCATAACCATGGACCCACACATCTATTTCTACTAGCGCCTACTCTTTTATGAACAACTAGTGAAAAAAAACTAGGTGTCAACAAAATTTGTTTATGCCGTAGTGCTTGTACGGACTTTTTTTGTAAAAATAATAAATACTACACCTGAATCCTACAAATTACACTAACACTAATGGTGCTCTGTGTGCATTATGTTGACAAACTTCAAAACTACATCATGCATTTATATAATTGAAGTCTTTTCAAACGAGAAGAACATTATTACCCATCATCACAAGATGGATGAATAATATTTTGAAATAGATACTCCGATGCCATGACAAGCTATCGTAACCCAGCTGAGAACTCGGCTTGCAAAGCTAGGATCTATCGCCGTCTGCGATGATCATTGGATGCATTATTGCCTGAGCTAGCTTAGCTACCGCTTGCGATATTTCCTTCACACTAGCGATGATATAATTCTAACACAAGTATATAGATAGGAAACGGACGAAATATTAATGATTTGTTCATTTCCTTCCAACCTTCGTTCACACAAGTTGTATGTAACCAGTGATGGATCGACATGATGCATTGTTCGTTCCAGCTTAACTCACGTGAGAGAGGATATTGGGTGTTCCAATGATTGGAGTTGCCATGCATATATGCCTTCTTTAGTTCTTTTGGATAGGACCGGACATGCTTGTATGTATGTCTATAAGAATGTGCTATTGCTCTACCTAGTGTCGTTTTGTAGATACACTTGGGCCATCCCTCGTACTTCCATGATGCGGAATTGCAACTCACAGTGCCCATTTTGCAAGGCCTTCAAGGGATGATTATTGGAGTGAGAGCAAAACATATAGTCATGGGGTTAGTCATGGTTAACTTTATCCACGCATTGACTCTTGCACCTTAGGGCTTCGTTCTCTAACTGTACGGCAGCCAACGATCATAGCTTCTACGCACCTGAAAAACGAGGAGCGGAGCAATGCAAGAACCTGATCCGGTGCCTAAATAATAGAATATAGTTTCATTGGTACTTTTATGGTCACAGTAAACTAACACAAAGTACTATTTGGCTTTTACTAGTGGCTTTTGAATATTTTTTTTATCTACCATGTGGATCCCACCAGTGAAGCCAACAGTTCTACACATTGCACCAATTGAAGAGCCCTCGTGGTTTTGATCTTGGTCGTGGGGCCTGGTTTTCTTGGCAGTTCTATTCCCACATTGTTGAAGGCCTAATGGGCTTTCCTAGAGCCCACCTATAGGAATATTTTTTTTTCTAGCAAATGCCAACAGTTTTACTTTTCAAAGGGAAAAAAAACTTTGCTGGTAGAAAAATTAAGGCCTAGATGGAACACAAAAAAACGACACAAGCAAACCCTCAATTAGACTTGATCATTTTTGGGGCTAGGCAAAAGAAAACCCAAACAGTTTCATTGTGATGAAGAGTTAGGTATAGTGTTTTCAGGTTGGGTGTGACATCCAGCTCGATTAGGTTTGACCTAAAGTAACCCGTGTTGTATGTTGATGTGAGATTGCGGGAGTTTAATACCACATTAGTTGTTGAGGACGGGTTAGACCAACATTTAAGGTTTGTAGAGTCCTTTTATAGTTTTATGCCAAGCATAGATGAAAATGCAAGTGCGTTGCAATTTATGGTTTAGTCAGAATCTAATCGAACTCTGGGTGTGTGTTATACGTGATTAGGCCATCCACTATTTTTCAACAAAAACAAAAAGAAAAATTGCATAAATTGTTTTAGACTAGCTTAAATTTTTGTGGTTCTCGTCTGTCCAGACCGGGCCTGGTTTAACCCAATCGCCAATCAGGCATTCGGGTTTAGACCAAGCAGTTTTACTCGAGTCTACCCTGAACACAACAAATCCTGAAGATGGGTGTAACTTTCATAATGCTATACAGGAAAAAGGCTTCCGAGGTGGTGCGGTACAGATAATGATTCAAAACTACCTACCAAGTAGCATATTTGCAGGCTTAACACAATGCAAGTAATTAAGGGTATATTTAGATCCCAAATCTTTATATCCTAAAACTTTTCACTGTAAACTTTACATTCAAATAAGTGTTTAGATGCTTTCCAAATTTTTTGGTTTGCAACACACAAGACACAGGTCCCTAAGCAAGTTTACACAGTTTTGGGGCTCCAAGTAAGCCTGGACATTCGGGTTACCCGATTTTTTCGGGTCGGGTAATTCGGGTTTAATTGTTACCCGATATTAGTCCCGAAAAAACACTACTCGCAATTTCGGGTAACCGATAATTCGGGTTCGGGTATTCCCGATTTATCCGAATTTTCAAAAAACAACACACTACACAAAACTTCAATAACAATTTATATATAATTTTAGCAGCAATTTGTATAGAATTTTAATAGCATTTTGTAGAGAATAATATATTACTAGCACTTGTTCAAACAAAGAGAATTATGTTCTACCAGCATGGAGGGAATATTAAATTGATAAGTTCTAATATTTAACTAACAACATATAATAAATATAAAGATATAGACAAATATTTGGATAATTCGGGTAGTTCGGGTACCGGAGGATATTACCCGAATTACCCAAACTAATTTCGGGTAATCAAAATCACTATCCAAATTTAGGATCGGGTACCTCGGGTTCGAGTCCGATTATTTCGGATACGGGTAATGGGTATGTGATAATTTGCCCAGGCTTCGCTCCAAGGTACCAAATTCCAAATCTTTACGGCCAATTTTTACAAGCCTCTGTTTAGATCTATTCTTCTAAAAAGTGTTCATTTCTTCAAAAATTTTGGCTGTTTGGCTGCATCTAAGCAGTATAGGCTAAACAAAAAGCGTGTGGCCGAAGCAACAATATAATACTGTAGTTGGAGCTAGAGCTGAGCTAGCGATCGTGTAGTAATTTGCATGTGCCTCCACAACAACCGCAACGCGCCCGCCACATGTACAACCTAGTAGTTTCTTGAAACCAATTACCGGACAAATTGAATGCACGTATCCCGTGTAAAGTGCATGCAGTGCTAGCTGTGTCGATCGAGAGTCTCGAGTACGATGGACGCAATTGAGCTACAACAACCTCCGTACGTGTATCAAGATTATTATTACAGCTACTAGCTCATGCATGCATGTAAGATTAGTTTATTAGTCAAGCAGGGGACGACGACACGCGTTGGTCGATCACACGTTCGTCTAAAAAAAACCATCTCGTACGTGGAGGCCTGATCTGGCTATCTCGAGTGCGAGACGTACCAGCGGCCATGCATTTTCTCTCTGGTTTATTTACAGGTCTCGAGCTCTGCTCAGTCTTGAAGCAGCTGCACTCTTGCTGTGCTACGTTGGTGAAAGGGTGGGGAGCACATGCATGATAGATGATATCCCTGGCGCGCGCCAACTTCACTTTACAGAATGGCGAGCGTGACCAGCCGGCCTTGCTTGTGTACTTGGCGGCTGCATCTGGCCAATCCATCATTGGTTCCCGCGGCGCTGCATCGTCTGGAATTCTGCCGCATGGTGGACGGGCGAGGCGAAGCTTCTGTTCCTCTTGTTCCCACACAGATTTTGGTCTTGTTTAGTTCCAAAATATTTTGCAAAATCGACACTGTAGCTTTTTCGTTTGTATTTGACAAATATTGTTCAATCATGGACTAACTAGACTCAAAAGATTCGTCTCGTCAATTTTGACCAAACTGTGCAATTAGTTTTTATTTTTATCTATATTTAATACTTCATATATGTGTCTAAAGATTCGATTTGACGGAGAATCTTTAAACAAGGCCTTTATTTGCGACGACGCCGACGGATTCATATCATGGGAAAGCTACTCCGATCCTCTTACTTGGCTGCCAGCTAGATGTACCTAACGTACGTGGCATGCAAACTAGTGCAATAACTCGGCGTGATATGATCTCCCCCACGTGTGGGCAGATTCGAATGTTTAGACACATACATTAGTATTAAATATAAATAAAATAAAAAAATTAACTGTACAGATTAATTAAATTTTGGAAGACGAATTTTTTAAACCTAATTAATCTATGATTAGATATTAATGGTTATAGTAACACATATACCGATAACAGATTAATTAGACTTAATAAATTCGTCTCGTGGTTTTCTAAATGATATAATTTGTTTTTATATATCACAGAATCCAAGACAAGTAATTACATATTATTTATGGTATTTTACTGATGTGGCAGCATATTTATTAAAGAAAGAGGTAGAAAAAAAATAAGACTCCAAGTATTATTTAGACTCTAAGTCCACATTGTTCGAGGTAATAAATAACTTTAGACTCTATGATAGAGTCTGCATTGTAAGTGCTCTTAGGGCACTCACAATGCAAGACTCTATCACAGAGTCCAAGACAATTAATTACATATTATTTATGGTATTTTGCTGATGTGGCAGCATATTTATTGAAGAAAAAGGTAGAAAAAATAAGACTCCA
>Ga0182004_10002871_pt1 | contig 13548 bp, 7 predicted proteins | sample Sormic07211540_1_FD_120479 | JGI IMG/M metagenome (GOLD analysis project Ga0182004, IMG submission 120479) | Endophyte microbial communities from Sorghum bicolor roots, Mead, Nebraska, USA - 072115-40_1 MetaG | ecosystem: Host-associated > Plants > Roots > Unclassified | place: USA: Nebraska...
ACGATCTTGGTTGTATGTTGGTTGAATCGAGGTCTTTTGAGATTTCGTCGGACTACCGGGTTTATATGGGTTCAAGTCCATTGGCTCGACTGCCTCCGTGGTCGCTAATTCACTTGAATTCTTGTAAATTGGACGGTTCTGTTACACATGTCACTCAAATGGTGTATGATTCCTCACCAAGGCATATGATAAGAGATGCCTTCCTTAGTTCTTCCTACTTCTACAAGCTTGTGTGGAGTTCAAGGTAGGGATAAGGAAAGATTGCATACTTACTTTGCATTTATTGCGAAGTCAAAGCTTGGATCCATGAAGAGAAATGTCATACCCTAGATCAAGATGTGCAAGTGTGTGGTATATAATGGCTAGGTTGCTCCTTTATTTTATAAGATATATCTCTCTTCATTTTTCTATTGAGATAGGGCTAGATCTTTTTTTTCATGGACCATCATGTGCCCATATATATATTTTGCATAGCCCTTCTTCTTGTGTCTCATCTACTACACCATATTTGGAGAGATATTCTAACACTTAAAGCATGGAGCAACTTATTTGGTGGAAATAGGGAGCATATTTTTGTGTACTTCCAGTGTAAAAGCAGCATAAATATGTGTGGTGTGTGCGGGATCTTGATCTTGGGAGCATGATAAGTCTCTAAACAAGGGTCAACAAGACAAGACAACACTCAACACAAAACAAATAGCTTATGTGGAAGGTTCATAAACATGTAAAGCATATATGGCTGTGGTAGGAATTTATCACCATTGAGGAATAATTAAGGTTTTAATCATTTAAGAATAATTCTCTAGTATTCCAACTTGCTTAGAACAATACTATAACAGCTCTAATCTCACTATCTCTTATCCTTCAACAACTTAGACTTAGTTCTAGCACTTGCAACCCGCAAAGTTTTTGGGTTCATGATGGTTTAAGTGAGCTAAGTGATCCATACTTAGAGAAATGCTTAGTTGTAAACTAGGTACTAAAGAAATATTGACAAAGTAACTAATCATCATTTCCATGAGGAAGGTAAACATACATGAAGCATATGTGTTAAGCAAATATTTTTCATATTTTCATTTTTTAATACATTAAGATGATTAACTAGAATGCAAAATGCTAAGATAGAATACTTACCTTAGTGGGAGAGAGGATCTCCCCCAAGCTCGGCTTTTGCTCACTGTGGTGGCGGATAATGTTGGAACCATCCGTCCCAACGTTGTACTTCCTCAGCTTGTATTGCTAGCGCAGAAGTTGGGCATTTTGTTGTGCCAGCTGTAGCATTGCTTCTTGTTCTAAGTGCATCATGCCCATGTTGTCAATGCGGTTGTCCATCTCTGTCCTTTCGTGGCACCTTTCCCTGCCCCGTGGGTGAGGAGTGTGCTGTGGACGTGGAGGCCTCTCCATGGACCATGATATGTCCATAGAGTTTGCCTCATCGCCTTCTTGAACTTCTTGTAGGATTTGAGGGACCTCGTTGCTCCATTTGAGCGGCTCATGACATTCCTCGTGTCACTCTGCGTGATCCTACAACATTTTGGCCTCATGCCTCTTTATCTAATTTAATGGTTAGTGTGTGGAGCGCATACAACCGACGTTTCTCACAAGGGAGAGGAACTTTGACCATATGGCTATTGGCAGTTGTTAACCATCAAAATTATATGTCAACTAAGGAGAAGAAAGGGGATAAAAACTGAATATCACCATAGACTTAGGGTTTTACTGATAATTTCCACAAGTTTTGGTAAATATCTATTTCTGCAGGGGGTTACCAAAATAATAACAAAAGGGGGTCCACATGTTAGATTTACATAGAGAGAAGACCCGAATGTCAACTCCTAAATACTCTAGAAGACTCAGGAAAACACCACCTAAAAGGTGGGGCCCACCTACAATAGGGCAAGGGCGAGCGCCCCACCTTGTCAAGGGCGGCCGCTCGGGGAGCCTGGCCAATCACCTTAAACCTTGTGGATCCTGGCTCCATTGCCTTTGAGGAGTAATCTTAAGCGTACATTTAACTCAGTTTGATCCAAGGGCTGTGGTGCTTCTTAGGGGGCTATAAATACAACCCCGACCCCCTAGAGGAGAGCTCAGAATTGAGAGAGAAAAACAAAATTATATTTTTATTCTCATCTAGGAATTAGAGGGAGCCATTAGAGCTAGGGATTAGAGATAGATTAGCTACTCCTAATCTTCATCTTTTATATAAGATTAGATTACATAGAAGAAGACTCAGGCGCCTGTGCTCGGAATTTCCAGATCTTCATCATCAAAGATTGGTATTATCTTTTATCTCTCTTTGACTTTATTCTAAATATCATTATGTTTCTATTTATTATGTTCCTAGTTTATTCTTGTGGGGGTATAAAGCCCTATACCCTCATGGCTCGATATGAGCCGCACCATCAGAGGTGGCCCGGCCTACAAGATGAAGACAACGGCGCACGACGCTGGTCGGCGTGCACCGCAAGGTTACAAGAAGATATTGTACCAAATAGAATACTTTACTTATAACTCTGTCCCTTCATGATATATAAGGAGGAGTAGGGGTTCCATAGAAGACAAGTCAGAGATCTCATTATGCCTCGTATCCGTACAATCAGAAGCATGACATAGATATTACGCCCACATGGTGACTGAACCTGGATAAAATCTTTGTCTGTGTCTTGCGTCACCATCTAGTTCGTAGCTTGCGCACCTGTTTGCCGATAAACTACTACCGTGGGTATACCCCAACGTAGACTGCCGACCAACTTTTGTTGACAGTGGCGCGCCAGGTAGGGGGTGTGTGTACAGCTTCTGAGGCGAACAAGATGGTCATCACCCCAACTTTATGGTCGTGGTGAATGGCCTCATGTTCACCGTCGACCAGATCACGTGGACCACCAGCTTCAACAGCTTCACCACCACGACCATGGAGGAGGTGCAGATCCGATGTGCACCAATCACTTCTTCACCAACATCGGTTGTGGCTCCAACCATCGTGGCTATGACTGCGACCACTCTAGCAACATTTCGGACCATGCTAACAACGCTTCACCACTTCCCTCCTACAAAGGGAGGTAGATCGGTGACACCGATCTGCTCAAGCTGTTGATCAAGTTGCTTGGTCCACTTGCTCTAACCACCTGTCATGTCACAATAAAGATCGCACTGAAGAACGGCGCTACGACAACCGTGACCACCGCCATGCTATCACGTCGGAAACCTCGAGGGCCAGACAATTTTGTCATCACCGACCAGACTTCCGTCCAAAGATAAGTATACTTTTAATATTTTATTTATTTTGGCATAATATTTTTGACATTATTATTCTTCAAAATATTTTTTTGGTTACCCGACTAGTTTTTCTCCTACACGAGTTTTTCATAGCCGGCACTGTCTCTGACTTCTCCAAACACGTGCACGAGATCCACCCTCTGCGTTCTGGGTCAGTAGCTCTCTGGCAAGGCTGACAATCCTACATGTGCCTAGGTTCTGCACCTCATGCTCTAGATTGTTGGCCGGACCAGAGTTGGTACAAGCTCTACGATGAATTAACTACTCTTTCTAATTTTAATAAAACTAAAAATTTAAAAACTTATCCCGGTGCTGATTTTTTATATAGAATTTATTTATACATCATGTACTACCTATTCTCTATATTTATTTTTTAGGAGTTTGGCCAAGTCAACAAGCTACGTTCGGGGACTCGTCGACCATTCCCTACGCTGTCCTCAGGGACTGCTCCGACCACCGAGCACGTTTACGTTCCTAACCACGCTCGGGAATTCATCGACTAGTCTCTAAATTGTGCTTGAAGACCGTGCCGACCACCAAGCACGATTACGTTCCAACCACGCTCAGGGACTTGTTGACCAATCTCTACGCTGTCCTCGAGGACTATGCCAACCACCGAGCATGTTTACGTTTCCAACCACGCTCGAGGACTTGTCGAGCAGTCTCTACGCTGTGTCCGAGGCTTGCTTCGATCACTCTCCGACCATAACTTAGGGACTGCTCTTCTCAGTTACATATGAATTGAACTCATATACAACTAAGGGGCGATTTTATTTTTTTAGACCTTGCTACAAGGCTCATACATTGCCTTCTAGTAAGCTCGAGGGCTACATCGGTACGATGCACCTAATGATGCATCTCAATATTAGAATTTCTATGCAGACTTTTCTTTTTAAACCCTGGTACCACGTGTCTACGTCACCTACTACCAGGCTCGGGGACTAAGTGGGCACACTTCACCTTACGGTGAATATGCTTGCTTTGTGAAAGCCTATACTTTTCAAAAAAGTAAAGTGGGCACACTTCATCAAGAAGGAAATATTTTTCTCATGAGCACCATGCATTATTTGGACAACTTGCTTCCTCGCCGTCAACAGTGGTCGACTGTCGTCTATGCTGGTCGAAGAAGCTTGAGATGGCATGTCGCATCATAATACACTGAGCTCGGGGACTAGCTATGGGTGTATAAACCCCTATAACCTCATGGCTCGATATGAGCCACACCATCAGAGGTGGCCCGGCCCACAAGATGAAGACAGTGGCGCACGACACTGGTCGGCGTGCACCGCAAGGCTAAAAGAAGATATTGTACCAAGTAGAATACTTTACTTGTAACTCTGTCCCTTCATGATATATAAGGAGAGCTAGGGGTCCCATAGAGGACAAGTCAGAGATCTCATTACGCCTCATATCAATAAAATCAGACACAAGACATAGGTATTACGCCCTCACGGCGGCCGAACCAGGATAAAATCCTTGCCTGTGTCTTGTGTCACCATCTAGTTAGTAGCTTGCGCACCTGTCTGTCGATAAACAATTACCATGGGTATACCTAAAGGTAGATTGCCGACCAGCTTTTGTCAACAATTCTAGTTCTATATTTTATATGATTATGATTGATAGTAAGTTTAGGTATATGTTTGCAAAGCGCTTAGCTCTCATCGCGGGAGGGTTAGGTGATAGATGTCATGTAAGCATGGTGCTTCGATGTTGTTTATCTGCAATTATACCCTATTAGCCAAGTTGCATGGTAGATCATGGAAGTGACAGTTTTGTTGAGTCCTTTTTATTCCATCCCCCGTTGGTATGACAGGTAGAACCGCAGTTGCGTAGGAAGTCTAGCTCTGTCTTGGCTTTTTATTGTTCCATGTACATAAATGAAGAGTCTTTTGTTTTATATAAGATAATGTAGCATTAGGATAGATGAATGACTTGATAAATTAGAACTACTAAGGATTTTCTATCTCTTGAGCTAATCAGACGTCTACCTAATATTAAGCTGAGTAGTCTATATCTAGTCTCTATATTCCCTAGGCTTTTATACTTTATATCATTTATCTATCATGGTTTAACCTCCTGCCAAGTATATGACTATGCAACCCAATCACTCCTAAGTAGTCATGTTTTGCAAGTTGATCTCATTGTTTAAGTCATTAGTTCTTTCCCTTGAGCTAAATATAAATAACAATACCTGGAATACTTCCCGGTGAAAAGCTACAATGGTATTTAATCTATACGCTTGTAGATCTTATATTTATTTTATTAGTGGACAATTTTCATACCACACTTCTGGCACCATGCTAGGGATGACAACTTAGCTTAAGTAGTGTTAGAAGTGTCAACAAGCATTTCTAGCGCCGTTGCCGGGTAAGGAATAAACTTTTTGAGAAAAATTGCCTAAACAGATACTTAATAAATGAGTAGGTAGCTTGCTAGTCATCTCTACTTGCCAGGTTAACCCTTGTTTGTTTTTCTATGTTTATATTTTTATACTGGATAATAACATGATTGAAACTAATTCACTCAATTGTTTATCCAAATCAGATCAATCAAGAAGTAAGCTTGTCACCAGTATTTGAAGCTATGGCTAAAAAGACCTTGTTGGAGTTCTGTGCTCCAACTATGGAGAACATCCGCACTGGTCTAGTACTAAGAATAGAAAATCTTGAGTTTGAGCTTGAGCCAAGCCTCATCAACATGGTGCAAGCTATCCAGTACAGTGGAATGGTAAATGAAGATGCAAGTGCACATCTGCAAGACTTCATGGAGATCAGAAACACCATCGCCATAGAAAGAGTTAATCAAGATATCATACTACTTCATCTCATTCCATTCTCGCTAGTGCGAAGAGTGAAGCAGTGGTTCTATGCCAACAAAGAAGACATCAACACATGGGCAAAGTGTTCCAAGGCCTTTCTAGCAAAATTCTTCCCAATAGGCAAGACAAATGCCTTAATAGGAAAGATTACCAATTTCCAATAGTAGAATATAGAAACCATTTTAGAAGCATGGGAGCATTTGCAAGGATACATTCAAGATTATTGTTGAGACTTCTTAACACAATTACTAAAAATAGGCTTTTAAACCTATCTCCAGCAACGGCGTCAAAATTACTTAACGTCACTTAAGCTAGGTTGTCATCCCCAACATGATGTAGAAGTGCTGGTATTAAATCTATATGCTTTTCTAGGAATAAATAAATAAAGGATCCACTAGCGCACAGATAATATCGATGTAGAATTTTAACCAGGAGTACTCCAGGTATCATTATTTATATTTTTACCACTGGGAAGGGACTTGCAATGGATAATGAGCAATACGCACTACATGTAATCATGGAGATCTTAACCATGTATTTATCTATCTCTCATGCAGGGTAAGTGTCATATAAGAGAAATATATGAATATGAATAATAAGTGAGAGATAAACAAGAATTCATAGCCATATCATAAATATGAAAATCATCTCAATTAGATTACTCTAAGTGTATGACACTAGCATAGTACTAGGACAATCTACAAGAATAAATCCTAAGTACTCTAACTATACTGTCAAAGCATACATTGATTAGTGCAAGTACACCTAGCATCATAGCAAGAATAGGTTATATCTATGCATAGTGATATTAGCAAGAAAGATCATGAACATAGCAATCACTTCCCTATAATTATGTTGCTCTACAATCCTTATAATTGGGAGAAGGAATACAAAGGACTCAACAGGACTATCACTCCCGCGATCTACCTCAAGCTCCAGACTATAAGGGGTAATCGCAGATAAATACGGTCTAGGCACCTCGCCTACACAATATTTACCACTTACCCATCGATCTAATGAGTAAGCGCTATACGATCCTATGCATAAACATAATTCTAATCTAACTACACTAAGCATATATCAAAGTAGACTAATAACAATATAATTGAGAACATAGGCAAATAGAATAAAGTCAATTCCGATATAATCAAATAGATCAAAGTCATATTCATAATAGCAAGAACTAATATAAATATAACAAAGAAGAATGAGAGTTTACCAAGAACTAAAGATAGATCTGGACTCCAAGATTAAATTGACTCATTCTAGATTTATTCCTTTGTAGCTATACTATAGAACTATAGAGATCTAATTAAGATGGTGGCTAAGAACCCTATAGAGATAGATCCATTCGTGGGACCCTTCTCTCTCTAAATCTTATTCTCTTGATCTTCTTAGAGAATAATGAACTCTTCCTCTAGGGGGTCAAGGTTATATTTATAGCCCCCTAGGAAGCACCATAGCCCTTGGATCAAACCAACTTAAACATACGCTTAAGATTAATCCTCAGAGTCGGTGGAGGCAGGATCCGCAAGGTTCACCTTGATTGGTGGATCCCTCCGGGTGGCCGCCCCTGATAGGTGGGGCACCTGCCCGTGCCCTACGGCTAGTGAGCCCCACCTTTCAGGTGGTGTCTTCGTGAGTCTTCTAGAGTATTCCTGAGTTGACTTTTCACATATTCTCTCTATGTAAATCTAACATGTGGACCTGCTTTCGTTCTTATTCTGATAACCCCCTACAGAAATAGACAATCACTAAAACTTGTGGAATTCTGTTAGTGATAACCCCTATAGCTAGATAGTATTCTAAGTTTAGTCCTTTCTTATGCTATGTTGACGGTTAAAAAGAGTACTTATCTACCATCAACATACTCCCCCAAGCTTACCTTTTGCTCGTTCCTAAGCAAAGATAGACTCAGTGATGGATCTAGAGTTACAATACTTTCACGCCTCACAAGTACACATGCATTCAAACAAGGACTCCCCTCTAGATTAGAGTGAACTATTCTTACTCAAGACTCAAACATATTACCTTTCACCATGGAGCTTATAACTTTTACTTAGGTCTTGGGCAGTTGAAAGACAGAATAGTTAACTCAGACACTATGCTTCTCGGTCTTTGATCAAATATCATTCCGAAGTTTTGTAAGATTTTCAAATAAAACTCAGAGTTTTCTTGTATGACACTTTCTAGTCTCTCATATATGGTATTTTTGGATCCTCTCCAAGGCAAGTGAATATGCCTCGTCTCTGCTCTTAGAATATATGGTATTTATAAGACTAAGGCATAGTTGCCTTCTCTCTCTCACCCTACATCTAATTGGCTTATGTGGAGCTCATAGGTGGGAAAGACAATTCAAACCTACTTGCATGCATTGCATAGTTAAACCATGGATCTAGACAAACTAATTATATAATCAAGTCATATGTGCATGTGAGTGCGGTGAAGTGAGTGATAAGAATGAAAGTGGTTATGAGGGGTGATAATTGATGGTGAATACCTAATTCTACAATTGCTCCTTGGGGTTAACACACCTCCCTAATCTAAGGACTTGGCTGTCTTTCTGGATTGCATTGGGACTTTTGTCCCGTTTCTTTCTTTTCTCATTTTTTAAGACATCAGCCATCCCTTTTAATGCACTGATAACAACAGGGAGTATCAACTGAAATAACTAGAGCTTTATTGGATAAATAGAATAAGACATAATTATTATTTTTTGCTGTCTTCTCCTAGTGTAGGAGTAGAACATTTTCTAAGTGGACGTGGAATGTGTATCGGTGAATGAAGGAATGCATACTCCCAGGGTAGGAGCAGCATAAATGCGTGTCTCCAGGATAGAAACAGCATAGAGTGTAGTGCATATATGTGGGTGGTCCTTCCAGGAACATAAGTAGCACATAATGAATGTGGTGGATGTAAGTGGTTGCATACTTCTGAGGACAGAAGTAGCTAAGATCAATGGCTAGAGAGCACATAATATTGATTTCAACTGCATGACTAGTTCCTTAGGGTCTATAGAGCTTAACTATACTCAATGCTTATAGGTTGAAATATAAGTGGAGGTTTTCCTAATCTAGTAAGCATGAGTATTTGGAAGTGGTAGGAATTTTAAACTATCATCATAAAGGAACTCATCATGTAGCAATTTAAGATTTTCAAAATAAAATTCTCCAGAACTCTAGTGTCTCTAGAAGCAAGATTAGCAGCTGCTCAAAACCTTCCCATATCATATCCGTCAACTACCTAGACTTAGATCAAGATACTAGAGGTTCATCATCTCCATAGAAGAGTTTATTCTAGAGGTTCATTTTAACAGATTCATCAAGAGCTCCTCTAGCAAGATTGATTATGAAAGATAAAATATTTTTTGGGTTTCTAAAGTTATTCATCTTTTTATCTTGTCATAACGCACTAGGAATAAATAGATGACTAAGTAAGAGATACTTAGCTCAGTATACGGGGGTTGCTCTCCCCCAAGCTGGATGTTGACATAGTCTGCTGAGATTGCTGACACGCATTGAAGTCGTACTGATCCTACTGGAGTATCGTGGATACTTGCTGTATGAAACAACACTTGCTTGATGTGGACAGTACTCTGACAGGGGACATGACATCCTTCTGTCTGTAAGTTCTTCTTGATCCTTTAAAGCCTATGAAGCTCAAATAGACAACAAAGCTTCTAAAATTGATTAAGCGTTAGTAATAAACCTCTCAGCTTTGGGAGTCTAGAATTTTCTTATTATGACAATTTATCTTTTAGTAGGATCAATATATTTTTTATGCTTTTCATATTTATGGTATACAAACAAGAAAATAAATATGCTAAAAATTATTTTTGTGCCTCCATAATAGATAAGTTTGTGAGTTTTTGCATTACATATTAAATACATGGGGCTTAGTAATTTTTTAGATGCAATGAAAACATATTTATTTTCTTTTCTAATGCAACAATAATAAAGATAAAGATGCAACTACTAATGCAACTAAGAGAAGTAAATATGCTAAAGGAAAATGCAGATAAATACCAAGTTACCTCTTGGCGCGACGTTTGGTGATTTTAAGTCCTCCAAACAGGACTTTCTTGTTCGCTCACTGATTGAGGGGCACATCGGATGACGCCACAGGTGCTGTGTCCTGTGCAGGTGTAACACCCTAAAAATTGCATATTTTAAAATAGGGTAAATTGATTTATTGTGTCCTTTTTATGACCACTGTAATGTAGTGAATAAAAATTTTTATTAAATTAAAATCCACTATAAGGTCTAGATACATGTTGAGCATCCATGTTGCTGCATTTGTTTTGCTTGAGTGGTTGTTTCAAAATTCTAAGTGGTTTTCAAATTTCTTTTGAATTTTACTTGAACAAAAGCTTGAAAGATAAAAAGGAAAAGGATTTATTTTCCCTCACTATTTCTCTTGGGTATTTGGCCCAGTCCCCCCCTGTGGCCACTCCCCTACCCCTATTCAGTCTACCAGCATGGGCCAAGCAGCAGACCGGCCCGATCTCCACTCCCCCCTCTCTCCCTTCTGCTCTAGCAGGCCGCGAAACCGACCAGCCCAGTCCAGCCGCACGCATGCCTTCCACCCGCTTAGACACTAACTACTTGGACCCACTCCCCTCTTTCGCTGATGACTTGGGCCCACTTGTTGGACCCGTCCCCTATCTTGTATCCAAGTGGGACTCAATGTCGAGTTCAAGCCGGCCGCACGGATTCTCCGTGTTGGCGTGACCCGCATGCCGAGGGGCCTAAAATAGCGACCTCGGCCTCGCCTAACCCCCTACCCCAACCCTAGAGCGAAGTGCCGCCCTAGCTAAGTCGCAAAATGCTGATGAGATCCACGCCGAGTTCGAAATCCCACAGTGTCGTATCTTCGCCTCCGTGAGCCCTCTACCGAGCTTTTTGCTGCCCTTGCGAAGTCGTCGAGCTTTCTCTTCCATGTTTTCATGCCCTCTGTGCATGGCTCACCCTCGCCGAACTTTTGTAGAGCTCGCCGCCTGCCTTCCTCCATAGCGTATGCTCAATGGTTGTTCTTGGCTTCAATCTTTGCCCTAGGTGAGATCGCATCGAGCTCCTCTACGCCCCTGTGCCTTTGGTTTGTCTTCTAGTGCTCTAAATCGCCCGTTAGGCCAGCACCGGCCAACTCCGGCCATGGCGCCGCCGCATTCTTCCCTAGCACTGGCCAGTTGCTCTCTCTCTCTCTCTCTCTCTCTCAGTTCTCTGATCTAATCTCGACCGTCCAGACGGGATCCAGTGGCTTAGATCAAAGGATACCCCTTCGGTTGCAGCTTTTGCAAAAGAGTCCCTTTAGATTTTAAATATCTAACCCGCTGTCCAGAGTACGTCTTTCCTTGTCAAAAATGTATTCTTGTTTAGTCAGATTCAAATATGTTTTCTCAAAATTACAGAATTGCCATTGATCTTGTTTTACTCATAAAATCTCCGTTTTAACTCTGATTTGACCCATTCAAATTGCATTAGATTTGTTTTCACGAGATCTACATGTTAGTCTTACTGTTTCACCAGTTTAAACCTTTTTAATTTCGTGACCCTATTTACTTAATTATTTTTTCTAAAGAAAATTTTAAAAAATTCATATCTTCTTCGTTTTAGCTCCGATTTTCATGATCTTTACGTCTATGTGATCGTAGTACAACGTAGATTCATTTTACAAACTTTTATCTTTATTTACTACTGCTAGTGTACTGTTCTAATTATAGATTAGTTTGCTTTATATGATTGTCACTGGATGATTGCTGTTGATGTGATGATTGAGTATAGACGGTGAGCAATTCGTGGGGGACCAAGAGTACTTCTATGAACAGGAACAGCAGGACCAGTTTGATCAAGGCAAGTATAGCATGAGATTATCATTGTTTTCCTAATAACTATAATCACACATAATTCATATTGCATGTCTCCTTGTTAAGAATTTCCTAGTACTGATCTTATACCTTGTCACCTATGGTTTTGTATTGGGTAGCTTATGCTAGTGCTCCACTAAACCATGATCTTGTCATTTGATTAATGGAATATGCAATAAATATTAAAAGATTACTTTTTAGCAACTTTGGTAAAGAGGGCTTGAGCATTAGGCTATCTTATGGTGCTCTAGTTTCTCTCCGTACGGACTTATTTGTATATGATCATCCAGGATATACAGTACAACTGTGAGGGCTACATAGCTCTAGCTTTAGCTTAGTATAAGGATCTTTTCTAGATTGTTAGTGGTTATCTTTATGGCGCAATAGGGGCTTGTCGAATTAGGTATAGTGTGACCTCTGTCCTTATGTGTATAGGTTGCGCATTATTGTCCTTATGTGTATAGGTTGCGCATTATTGTGCCAATTGGAAACCTAGCGGCCCTAACTTGTTAGACGAACCTCTAAAAGGCTTCATAGTGAACCCTTCCGACCTTCCTTGGTAGTGCGATAAGGGGCGGATCACGTCGGGCGAAAGGGTAACTCACAACTCACAGTGAAAGTGTACAACATGTACAGAGTGTAAAACTGATATATCAGCCGTGCTCACGGTCACGAGTGGCCTTAGAACCAATACAGAATAAATGATCACTAATGAAAAATCATTAATATTATTGTTGTTAGTTTCTGCTATTCTTTATTTACTTTACTTGATCATGAGTTTACTTTGGGACTTGACAACTTGATGCTACTCATATGCTAAAATTGTGACAACTAAAAGCTACATGTAGTTAACCAGTGTCTACCCTTTGAGCCTCATGAACCCCATGTTACACTTGTTAAGTACGAGATGTACTTCTCCTTGTTTACTTTCTTTATTTGGATAAAAATCTCGGATGGGTAACAGATGGCATGGGTAATGACTACTACTAGTAGTTTCCTAAGGATTCTAGACTTGTGGTCAACCAGTTGACGTGCCTGTGAGATGGAGCTTCTATGCGAGAGTTATCTTTTTATTTTCGTTTTATTTGTGTAAAGACTTTGAAATATTATCATTATGTAATAAACACTTGCGATGATACTTCCTATAATTTGTCGGCTTATGTGTGATTGATCTATTGACGGTCGTTAAGTATCAATTTCTATACGTCAACAAGAACTAAAAAGGGCTTAATTGAATAACCACCATAGACTTATGGGGTCTAACTGACAGATTTCCATGAGTTTTGGTGAGTTTATGTTTTTACACGGAGTTATCAGTGAAAGAGCCAAAGAAGGTCCACATGTTATGTTTACATAGAGAGAAAAGACCCACACAAGAAAAGAATACTCACGAAGGCTCTAGAAGCTACAGGACCAAACCACAGGCAGAGGGGAGCCACCACCAAGGCGCCCGCCCTAGGGTTTAGGGCGGCCGCCCTACCCCCTCAGCCAATCAACTCCAATCTCGCGGATCGTGCTCCATGTTGACGGTCCTTAAGTACCAAATTTAATTATCAAATAAACAAAGAAAAGGATCCAAATGCAACCAACA
>Ga0182004_10002872_pt1 | contig 13547 bp, 12 predicted proteins | sample Sormic07211540_1_FD_120479 | JGI IMG/M metagenome (GOLD analysis project Ga0182004, IMG submission 120479) | Endophyte microbial communities from Sorghum bicolor roots, Mead, Nebraska, USA - 072115-40_1 MetaG | ecosystem: Host-associated > Plants > Roots > Unclassified | place: USA: Nebraska...
ATTAATCAAACACAAAGATGTGATAGTGATGTTTCCGTTCCGGCGTTCCCTCAACTAAACACAAGTATGAGATGGTTTTGTTCCAAAAAGCTGAAATGGATCTCACAACTTTTTTATGAAAATGCTAATGAAAGAACACGCACACTCACGCGATTTGAGCCCACACACCCGCCCGCTGCCCCTCTCTCTCTCTCTCTCTCTCTCTGGCAACCATGGTGGCAGCACGAAGGTTCCACGCCCATGTCTCATCGCCTCCTCGCGTCAGCACCCGCGCCCTACCGCTCCCCCGCACGCGGCCATGGCGGATCTAGTGTCGTCGTCCTCCTCATTCTCCTAGATCTTCTATCTAGGGTTTCGACGAGCTCTCCCCTTCTCTTCCCCAATTCCGACGGGCTTAGAAAGGGAAAGGAGTTTGGGGAGGAAGGCAAGCTAGGCGGTGGAGATGGTTGATGGACGACTTAGAGGAGCTAGTGGTGGTAGGGGTAGGGGAGACTCGCTGGAACTGATGGCGACAGGCAAGCTTGCCAAGGTTGGAGAAGATGGTGATGGTGGAAGGTGGGGAAGAGAGTGGCCAACGCGTGCACTAGGGTTGAGCGCCCGCAGAGGGGCAACGGCCAGCAGCAAGGGCAAGGGCAGCAGAGTCAAGGCCGGGCGCAGATCTTTGGTCTGTTTTTTCCCTTTTTTGACCACCAAAATAATTTCTTTCCCAAATTGAAGTGTGCAGCCGGAGATTGGATTTCCTACACTCGCACGATCTAGTAAAGTTCCTTTTCTTTAACCAAGCGCAACCTTATTGTCCCCAAACTATATTGGTAGAACCCAACTAACACAAACATCAAGACTTACATTTTTGATTAGTCGATGTAATCCTGCATTCGATCGATATTATGTTCTCTTGGGCCTTGGATGTCCTTGGAGTAAGTCGTCCAAGTCTTGATTCCAGTGAAAAGAGACAGATAGTCCAACACGTCATGTTATTACTTGTTGAAACCCAAATTGAAATTCCCATTTGGTTCTTGTTCAGCTCCCAACCAAGGAAGCCATCTAATAATGCCAACTTGCCAAGGCCTCGTTAGTCAGTAGCCATGACACAACTCCAACATCTCAAATGAGCACCATGTGAAGGTACTAGGGGGAACAGTAAAACGGAGCACAAGTTGCCTCGGGTGGCACTTAACGCTATGTTCACAAGCCCACAACCCCATCGACCAAAAGGCAGCTGCAGCTCGTTGCCAATTTCCATGAAACAACAGCCCTTGTGTGATTCCACCCCGAGTAGTGCAGAGAGTGAAGAGATTCCAGATTCCAGAAGTAGCATCTTTCGAAGGCAGCACCACAGCAGCACTGCATCACACACAACATATAAGATGGACAGGTCAATCCATGGTCATTTAAGCCATCCATCAGACCTCGGCAAATTGTATAATAACTACGTAGACAAAGGATCATCAGGTCAATCCATGGTCATTTAGATGGACAGGTTGTGTCTACGACCTAATTGCTCGTGTGGGAAGGACAACACATTTTTTCCTTTGATGCAACTTAGAGAGAAAGTGCAGTTCAAACCATAAAAAAACTTTGGGAGGCCAAGAAAAGTATAACTTTGACAGTAGCAATTAGTATGGCATGGGTGCAAGAAATTGGTGGTTAGCTGGCATAGTATATGGGCAGCATTACAGCATAGATGACAAGGATCATTTGATCAGTTAGAAACACCTGTTCTGAGGGCCTGATTTACATGGTAGATGAAAAAAAAACAGAGGGGAAAAAACAAAACATGACAAGGTGATCCAAAAAAAAGGCACAACTGGGGTGCCATAAGCATCACTTTCTTAATTTTATAGAGTCTACACAAAATCACTAGCTTAGCATATTCTTTGTATATATAGTAGGACTAACAATGGCAAACATGCTATATCATTATTGTGCATACCCATTATTTGCTATATGAAAAAGTTGCAAATGGCAAACCACAAGGTACATGCTGAGCCTATTGTTCAGCCCAAGAAAGCAAAGGTACAATTGCAGCATGTGCAAATGATACAACAATATATGGAGTTTGGAGGGGGGGACCACTACAAACCAATCATATTAAGCCACAGCATTTGTTTACAGCTAATCCAGCATGTAAACTGAGAAGGAACTTACCATGACCATGAGCTGGCCTTCACCCTCTATATCTCTACTTGTGAAGAATACTCTTCTTCAGAATTTTAGGCTTCCTATGGACATGATTCTGAAGGATGGAAAAGCATGGACAAAATTAGAGGACACACGAAGAGGAAAACACATAAAGAAGGAAATAGACAAGTACCTTTTGTCTTTCTAGAGCCTCAACATCTGTCCTCTCCTTCCAGTTACTCTTACGCAATTTAATAGGGCGGTTCCCAACATACTTTCCTGAAAGAAGTTTGTTCAAAAGTTACAAGGGGAACAGTCAACCAAAACATGCACATAAGTGGTAGCAACTGAATCTGCAGAACATATTAGAGATACAAACCATTCATCTCTTTTATTGCTGCAGCCAGGTCAGTAGGGTTTGAAAAGCTCACAAATCCATAACCTTTAGTTTTGCCAGTCCTCTTATCTCTAACAACCTGAAATAAAGAGTACAAAGGCAAATTAAGAATGTATAAAATCAAGAAATGCATGCCAAATGCTGCACATAATGACTGACATAAGCCTCGCTACTTATAACTCAGCATATGGATTTCTTTGTTTGTTAATCTCTTAGCTTCTCTCTGGTTTAGCACAACCAATTAGACAGAACTGACGAAAATTTTTCATTTTGTAACCAGAGGAAGTAGTGCAAGGCATGGTTTCAGCAACAAGCAACTTCCTATTTAAATGCTATGATGTGCATATCATAGTTCATACCTAAAGATTAGATAGTTGGACCTGATGTGTGCTACTGAAATAACCTAACCAGATTAATCATTTTGGGGTTTAGATTCAATAGCATCTCATGCAGGATGTAAACGTTCTCTTCCTCATGCACGCAGTAAAAGTTATCTACGTACAACCCTACATTAGTCATTTCAGGCAAGACTGCACATATACATTCCCATAGAATCTATCCTAAGCCATGAATTTGCCAATAAATGTTATCTACCTATGATAGCCATCACGGTTATCAAGGCAGTAAGGCGATGCGTGGCAACTGACTACTGCCTTACGCTTAAGCAAGTAAGGCGCAAGGCGAGGCAACACCTTAACAACTTAAGGAAAATTTGAAACAACAGCTCAGAGCAGTAAATGGTGAAGAAGAAAAGAAAAGGAAAAAAGAAAGGAGTAAGAAGTGGTCTGGCCCACCCAGCCCACCAGGCAGCCCATGTGCCCCTAACGACTTCATCTCTCTCTAATCCCTCTCTCTTGTAGGCTGCCGTAACTCTCTCCCAAATCCCTCTCTCCGTCTCTTGCTTCCCTCTCAACTGTTGGCCAGCGCTGATTGGGAGGCGGCCACGGCTTGCAGGCAGCTGCTCCTCGCGAAACTTGCTGTTCTTGAGGGGGAAGAAGACACAGGCGCATGGCTCGGCTGCGGGCAGGTAGGGGGCAACTTCCCACAGCAGCAGGGGGAATGCAGCGGCGCAGGCGAGCGAGCTGCGGCTTCCTATTCCTCTCCCGCTCTCCGCTCACTGGTTGGTCTCCCGCGCACCTGCTGGGTTTCTCCCGTGCGCTCACTCCCGCTGCAGGTGCCTTTTTCTCCCTCGCGCTTGCCCTCTTTCGTTTTTTTTCCTGCCGATTCTCTTTCCCGCCACCCAGAACAGAGGCTCCTCATATGGCTCCCACCACGCATGATTTGGCGCAAATCAGAGGCCAAAGCGACGATTTCTGGACACCACGATCGTAAGGCGGACGCCATATGAATCTAAGGTGAATTGTATGCTGTGTCGTCCCGCATGGAGCGCCTTGGCGCTTAAGCAACGACAAAGTGATGCCTTAATTACACTGATAGTCATTTCAGGTGAGACTATCTGGCTATCTGCATAACTTTTGACTTGTGAGGCAGAATTACATTGAATGATATTTCTACTACATATTAGACACGTCCAGCCATGCATACTATCAGCTAATGCCAGAATTAAAAGCCTGAGCATTTTAGTTAGCTTTATTCCATAAACTCTAAAAGAATTTGTGAGTTAACAAATTTAGAGAACCCGAGATACAATAATTTGGATCGTTGAACAAGTTTTGCTACAAACAAAGCTTTTTTGGATAAAAGGGGGTGTTTACCCTTGCCATGTTGAAGGATGGAAACCGTGAGAATGCTTTGGAGAGAACATCATCATTAACTTCGTTGCCTAGATCTCCACAGAAGAGCCGGTAGTCGTCTGCAAATTGTTAAGAGTTGAGACAACAAGGAAACGAAATAAGGGTGAACATAAAACAAAGGAAACTGGATTAATAAGTTATACTTTCGGGCCAGTCAGTGAGGGTAGGATCCTCCCAGGATTGTCCGGCAGCGCGGCGTGGGATGGGCTTCTTGCTGGTAGAGGGATCGGAGGGCCTGGCGTTAGCGGCGGCGGCGGGGTCGAGGACGTCGCTGGTGGCGATGGCAGCCTTGACACTCTGCAGCGCCTCGGGGGTGATGGTCTGCGCGTCCCGCTGGAAGAGCTGATGCGCCTGATGCAGCTGTTGCTGGTACTGCTGGTAGCTGTTCGCCGCCATAGGCGGCGGCATCTGCGGCGGCGGCTGGTGCTGCTGCAGATGGAAAGGGAGAGGGAAGTAGCTGGGCCCCGCCGGAGCCGAAGACGACGACCCAGGAGGCGGCGGGGGAGGAGGATTGACAGGCATGGCGGCGGATCGACTCGGGGACTGGCTCAGACGCTTCCGCCCGCGATCGAAACGTTAGGGTTTACTCGTCGCCCGTCAAGCGCTGCCGCCCGTGCCCTCACCCCTGCATCTATGCGCCTACCGCCGGCCTGCCCGCCTTCCGCTCGATCTTTCTCGCAAGCACGCGGCTAGGCTACGGATCTGTGTTTTTGGGGAGCAGAAGAAATTGAGATTGAGGGTGATGGTGATGGGATTGGGGATGTATTTGGAAACGCTCTTTTCGCATGTACTCCCGTCCCACGAGAAAATGTAAATCTGAAGTCAAAAGATCTTTTAAATTTGATCAAGTTTATATAAAATATTATATACAGTTACATCTCCAATCAAGTTTATTATAAAAATATATTTTATAATGAATCTAATGATACTTATTATACATTATAAATAATAATACTTTTTCAATTATATTTAGTTAAAACTAAAAAATTTTGACTCCTGTAAATGCGAGGATCATATTCTTGTTAGGACATCGGGAGATGAAAGCTTGCTTCCGGGTTTACGCCTCTTTTCTTTATTAAGGCCTTGTTTAGTTGGGTGGTTGAATTTTTTTTAAGATACTGTATCAATTTCGTTTATATTTGATAATTAGTTGTTCAACCATAGATTAACTAGGCTTAAAAGATTTATCTTACGATTTATAGGCAAATTGTATAATTAGTTTATGTTTTCGTCTTTATTTAATGTTCAAGATTTGATGTAATGAGTAATCTCGAAAAAATTTTAAGTTTTGGAGGAAACTTCACAAAGATGAACTAGGACATAGAGCATACCTAACATTTAAAAAATCCCCTTTTTTAGATGGGTTTCAAGAAAAATGGTCCTTGTGTTTGTTTGTCATTTGCTACTTGTTATTGGTACCTAAAGTTGAAAACGGACGGAAACGAACGAAAAATTGTTCTATCGTTTTCATTTTCATATTTTTAGACGGAAACGGGATCGGAAGCCGGACAGCCGGGAGCGAAAACGGTAGCGGGATAAACGGTAATACGAAAACGGGTAAATACGATCAGAAAATAGACGGAAACGAGCGGTAAACGAAAACTTAAGCCGGAACATGTAAGCCGCATATGATGGCATGCTCACAAGTCACAAGTTTATAACAGCAATACAACAAGTGTTCACAAATAAAAATTGCAGTAGTCCACCAGCGCTCATACAAGTTGTGCTTATATTTTGGATTAAGGAAGCACGCTACAGCAACAGCAGTATTAGAAGAAGTCCAATACTTCTCAAAATTTTCACACCATTTATCTAGCAGCTCTTTTATCTCACAAAAACCTCTATAGAACATATTTGCAGTTGGATATGAAGAACCAGATGTAGACAGGGAGGGCCTGACACGGTGCTCGACGCAAATCGCGAATCTCGGCGTCGTGGTGCTTTGCGCCTGTGCCTAACTGCGGCTACGGTAGTGCGACCTGCAGGCGCAGGGGATGGGGGAGTGCGGCGGCCACCGGACTACGGTGTTGTGCCGTGCGGCGGCCAGGGCCGAGCCGGAGCCGTCCAGGAGAAGGGGAGTGCGGAACGGAGGTCGTGGCTCAGCGTCGGGGCTCAGCTCGGCACAAGTCGGCAGGCAAGTTGTGGTCCGCGGTCGTGCTGGTGCTGGCGGCCTGGCGCTGCTGTGCGGTGCGGCGGCCAGGGAGGGGAGCGAGCGTGTGGTAGCCAGGGGAGGGGAGGCGAGCGTGCGGTAGCCAGGGGAGAGGAGCGAGCGTGCGGCGGCCAGGGGAGGGGAGGGGAGAGTGGCTGGCTGAGTGGGGTGCGGTGGCTAGGAAGATAAGGTTTTGCATTTTGGGCCTATTGGGCTTAGGAGTTGTGATGGCCTGCTGGGCTACCTTTCCCGGATATATGGAAAACGGGATGCAAAACGGGATATCCCGGTTAAAAACGGGATTCCGCAAATATGGACGGACAAAAGCTTCACCGTTTTCGATCCCGCTCCCGTTTCAATCCATCCCGTTTTCGGTCCCGTTTCCGTTTATCCCGTAAAAAACGAAAACAAACGGAAAAATACGGTATACGGTTGCGGACGAAACGGGATTTCTGCCGTCCATTTTCAACTTTATTAGTACCAGCTAAAGGGACGTCTATATCACTCTATCTGTCTGGTGTCTGGTAGTCTAGTCTAGATTTCCTCGATTCGGGAAGAGATCCACGTAAATCAGGCCCAGAACTTTAGCCCAAGGAAGAAATCTTCCTATGAAGCAATATTGGGCTCTAATGCAGCCCACTTCAAATATATGTCAAGTTACAACATGGACTGAAATTTTCTTAACTGGCGTGCTGGCCACTGTACCACAACCCTTAATCAATAACTTACTGTAGTTGCTAAAAGTTGAAAAATCAGCAATGAACGGTGAAAGCATCTCCAACAGTGCTACCTAAATGAGACTACCTAAATGTCCATTTGGGTAGCCACCCATTTTAATACTACCTAGATTTTGCTCTCCACTCTAGCAGTACTACCTAAAACTAGCTACCCATTTTTGTCTTAGCAGAGGATGACTTCTAGGTCCCACAATCAGAGCATGAATGGGAGAGAGAGAGAGGCGTGTGGGTGGAAGAGAAGATTTAGGTAGTGTCCTTGACCCAACAGGAATGGGTAGTGGAGAAGGAGATTTGGGTAGCCAACAAATCTGTTGGGTGGAATAGGTAGTCTGCTGGAGTGGATTTTTAGCCCTCCACTACTCAGATTGGAGATAGGTAGTCTATTTAGATAGTCTGCTGGAGATGCTCTGAGTTGCTAAAAGTTTGGGATGGACAGTCAGTTGTTAAAATTATATGCGGTGATGGATGGTCTGTTGCTATAACAGTCAGTAGTGATTCTGTGTGTGAAATATATTCCATGTAGTTCCTTCTATAAGAAAAGTTTTGTGCATATATTAGTTTTAGTTAATGTTCATAGGAGAGATGCTCTCGTACACTATATGAATGTGCAAACTTGCGATTTCAAGTTCACGTTTTTAGTTATTCGCAAAAAAAAAAGTTCACGTTTTTAGTTTTTCTTAAATACGACCCAACTGTATAGCAAAACTAATGTATCTAAAAGAAACAAAACGTCTTATAGTTTAAAACACAGAGAGTAACACAGTAGACTTTTGACGCCGTCCTAATTGAGAAAAAACCGTGTAGGCCATTTCTTTGATGGAAACCTAGAACCCTAAATCATATGTACTTAGCAGTTTTTTTTAATAAAAAAACGAAACGATGCACATCCGTAGTAGATTTGTAGATGGACTTTGACACAAAAGTTAAGATGCAAACACAACCTAAAAATCATACAAAAATATGTTAAATTCCATCTGAACCTAAGAATTTGTTATTTTTGTATAATTTTTAAAAATACAAACTTTTGATTTCAACTTTTGTGTGGAAGCACATTTATAGGTTAACTATGAATACTTTCAAGGCGAACGGAAGGGCAGCAACTGCAACTAGGCCTCAGCATAAACCTGCACGCCGAAAACAAGAACGGCTACCATTATTATCACAACTGAAACGGTCTGAAATTACTAATTTTGTGTCCTAAAATAAGTGTATTATGGCATGAAACAGAAGTAGAAAAAAAAAGTATCTTAGAGCATCTCCAACCGTTTGTCAAAATCCGTTTCTCAAATTTTATTGTTTGCCAACTCTCAAAATAAGATGGAGAGAAAAAAATCTCATCTCCAATAGTTTGATAAATTTCGTTTCCAAAAACCCAAAACCCCGCTAACGAGCTAACGAAACGAAGAGAGCAACTCCAATAGTTTGGCAAAAATAACTTGGCAAATCTGGATATTTGGCAAGTGACTAAAACATATGGCAAGTCAAAAAATTAGTATCTCCAACAGTTTGTTATTTGAGCTTGGCAAAATTAGGCACAAGCACAAGCACACGCACATTTACGTGTTGCAGAGAACATTTTCATTGGTGAATTGTGATTGAAACAATTTTTGGTTCAAATATATTCGACCATGAGCTCTTGCATGAAATATGCACTTGCACCAGCTCCGAATGTGTGAATTTGAGTGTACTTGTGCTGATAGTCGTTTCATTATTGTTAATCATATGCTCGAATACATGGCCGATCACCTGGCAAAAAATGTCAGGTGTTGTTCCATCATGGCAAATCAATCATGAAGCTGCAACTTCTTGGCCTGACGTAGGCAGGGCAGAATCACCGATGCCAAGTGAACCGGAGCGCGCAAATATGCGTGTTCACTCGATGGATGTTAAGTGCGCAAATTTTGCCAAGTAAATTGCCAAACTATTAGACCATAGTTTTTTAAGTTTTGTTAAAAATCTAAGGATAGCAAGTGCTTTTGCCAAATTATTGGAGTTGCTCAACGAACGAAGAACCCCACTAAACGAACAAAAAACCCCATTAAGCATGAAGAAGGAAGACTGATGCCAAGAACAGACCATTAAGCATGAAGAAGGAAGACTGATGCCAAGAACAGAGCCCGACATATATTTACGCGTTAGACAGAGAGATATGTCAAGTTAGAAAAGATGAGAAATTAGGATGCCAAACTATTGAAGAGGATTTTTTTCCCCATTTTGTTAAAAAAATTTATGGATGAGAAGTCATTTGCAAAACAGTTAGAGATGCTCTTAGGTGACGGTAAATTGCCAGTTTCCAATAAATTAGTGGACACCGTAGTCATTCACATAATTAAATTTTCATAAAGAATAAGCTGCGACCCAATCATCCCAGGACTTCTTCGTTAGTTACAAGTGTAAACAAAGCCAAAAACAGCTAGAAGTCACGTAAGAAGTGGGGGCATGCAGATGCTACAATTTTTATAAAAAAAAACAACTGACATTTTCAGATTTTCAAACAAACAAATAGTATGCCAGCCTTATTAGCAAGTCCTAGCATCAACCCTGCGAGCAAAAATGATGATTGAGAAACTGAAAATTGCTTAAGAATCCTGGTACATCCAAGTAATTTACACGCTACGATGTCCGTGCTCTCCAAACGGCCAGCAAACTCAGCACGAACTGCCTATCAAAATGAAAAGAACACCAGCGTCATATAAAGTCAGGAGAAACAGCCAGTAAAGCATAACTAGTAAGATGCCACACTATATGTCAGGGTGAAAACAGAACCACTACAAGGGGCGAAATCCAGTAGATGGACCAGTACTTACTGCTTCAGTACACAGGATTGTATTCTATGCTATAAAGCATCTCTCTTCGATTCTCACCACCCAGTCGGTAGTTGAACTGCTTAGCCAGGGATTGGACTTTCTCGTCACTGTCAAAGTCTGATTCACGAGAGCACCGTCTTCGAACCTTCCTTAGGGTATCCTTGGAAGGAGTGAAGCCAGCATCAACCTGAACCAAACATAATTAGAGAAAAAGTTTCCATGTGAAAATGCATTTAAATTGTAGTTTGGACTAACCATCTCATCAATTATGGCAAGAGCAGCTTTTGGATCTTTGTTGGCAAGATGGGCATCGACAAGCAGGGAGTATGTTGTTGAATTTGGTTTAACACCAAGAGTTAATACATGCTGGAACACATTACATGCTTCTCCTGTCTGCAATACAAAAGGGCAAATGGATTTGAAGGAATTGTTGCATAACAAGTTAAAAAGAGGCCATAAATTTTATCATACAAATGGCGATACCTGTTTCAACTTTCCAAATGCACACAGAAGGGCATTGTATGAATGGATGTCAGGCGTGAGTTCAAATTTTTCCTTAATAGCCACAAAAGTTTCATAAGCTCGATTGATGTCCCAAATGTTTGCACACCCTAATATAACACAGTTGAGAGCAGAAACAGATTTGTATGGTGGATCTGCACGACTCAGATTCTCCAACTGAACATAAACCTGCAGAGAGGAATTTATGCGATTAGGTATTCCATCCTACTCCCTCCATTCCAATCGTAAGCCATTCTGGTTTTTCTATATACATAGCTTTTATTACATGTCTAGACATAATGTATATCTAGGTGTGTAGCAAAAGCTATGTATATAGAAAAACCAGAATGGCTTACATTTAGAACAGAGGGAGTACTTTGCAAAATAAAAGTACAAATGGCCATCTTGATGAATCATGTATAACAAGTGGCGTGAATATACCGAATCCAGTGTGGTAAAGCCATCTTTGCAGCAAGCAACAACAAGAGGATGCAAGGAAGTAAATGGTGAGAAGAGCTCTAAATCAATGTCCTCAGAGTTCCCATAGGCATTTTCAAATTCACGCAATGTACCAAAAGCCCTTTGAAGCTGGCCAATTGATGAATGGGCATATATCTTGGCAAGATATGTCTCTGGGGTGGGTGCCCTTTTCTGGCGCAGGGACTTCCGTAATAGCGACCAAGCAGCATTCAAGAGGTCAGTACTAAAAGTTCTGCCAGCAGCACTCAGAGCTGATATTACAAGACCTTCATTAACTGACAGCTGAACAGGAGGTTTAACATTCTCACCGCGAGCAATCCATTTTGCGAGAAATTCCAAAGCAAAAAGAGCTAATTTGCTATTGTTAGCTTCAAATGCAGCTTCTGCTATGTCAATGCACAAGGCCCATTGTGGACACAAAACTTTGTTCTTATCAGTTGTCTGGAACCAAAAAAAAAAGACAGAATCATAAACAAGGCAGACAGATATTTTTCAAGTTGACATAAACATGCAAAAGTTTATATTCCAAAAATGAGAATGCCAAAGGTTCAAAGGTGCATAACCAAAAAAAAATAACACTGAGAACTGAGACCAGCTGCAATTAACAATCCCAAATAACTCAGGTCCACTAGATTAAGCATTCCAATAATATGTACCTTGCATTTCTCTATAATTGATGTCAACGTGTCCAACCTCCCGGATCTCATACATGCTCGGATATAATCAGTGTAAACAGTTAGTGATAGCGTGTAGCCTGATTTAAGAATCAGATCCAAATACTTCAGAGATGAGTCAACAAGGTTCTGTCTAATAAGCAGGCCTACAACCAAATTGTAGGATTCATCATCTGGAAATGTTCCTGTTTGCAGCATCCTGATTTCAACAAATAGAGAATCATTTCATAGTAAAATGTAATGTTGACCTTGAAACAACAAGTTTTGGTACGAATTAGACTTAGGAATACAAGAAATTTAATGTGTATAAAAAACCTTTCCAATACTACCTTTGTTATATCAATGCTGCACATATTTCTTTAAGAAGTAAACTACAGAAGTGTAGATAAGACCAGTTTCTGTAATTAAAAACCAAACTAAAAGGCACTTTAATAAGTAAGGATACACTATGCAATGTAAAGGATACAGAGTTCCTATTGACCACACATCAAAAATCCACAATATAGAGGAAGCCAATTTTCATAGAACCTCATGATCAACAACCTCCACACATCCATAAAAACAAAATGCAAAACCAAACGACATCAAGCATGAGAGATCACAATATCTCCATTTCCCATCATTATGTGTGTCAATCCAAATTATATGCAGACCATTCCATGTAACTTAGGTCAAGCTATCAATCTATATTAGCCTAACATACCAATATCCAAAGTAAAACAGGTTAACTATGCAAGTAATCACATCAGACTAGGCAACAGTCATCGGAATCAACCACATCCCAGTATCACAAAAGATAACTCAACACTGTAATCCATAGGTTCCTAGCAGATACTTGTATGGTCATACCATTATAGGTCCACACCTAAACTAGGTGCCGGAACAGAAGTCAGAATGCCTTATCCAGTGCACTTGGCAACGACAATTCCGCCCATACAAGAATAGCGCACTCACCGTTCAATGAGCTTCTCGGCGCCCTCGGACTCCTGCCCGGCGACCATGCTCTTGAGCACGAGGTTGTACGATGCAGTGTTGGGCTCGAGCTCGAACTCGCGCATGTGGTCGGCGAGATCGAGCATCTCGTGCGGCAGGGCCCCCGACATGAGGTTAGCGCGGAGGTAGTGATTGAAGAGGTCGACGTCGGGGTGGTTGGGCTTCCCCGTGGTGGCGTCGAGGGAGCGCACCCAGTGGTCGAACAGATGCTTGATGTCCTCCCACCGCTGCTCCGCCATATACTTGGCGAACGTCTCCTTGAGCCCCGCGGCGTTGGGCGTATCGTAGAAGGCGGCCATGCGGTGCTCCGCCCCGAAGGCGCCGCCGGCGAGGACGGTGGGCAGAAGCGAGGAGGGCGGGTTGGCGGCGGCGGGGTTGCGCCAGTTCTGGCTGTAGAAGGGGCTCCCCGTGCTGGGGTTTGGGGGGAGTGGGGCGGGGTCGGGGGCGCCGGCGGTCGGGTCAGGAGACAGCTCCGGCTGCTGGGGCAGCGCGCGGGAGGAGGAGATCGCGGCGCGGAGGAGGAGGAGGTGGGGGTTGCGGTTGTGGCGTAGAAGGAGCGAGGTGGCCGCCGCCGCAGCAGCAGCCATGGCGGCGAGGGATTAGGGTTTTAGTGGGGTGGTGGGGGGAGTGGCGGAGCGAGGGAGAAGACGGCGGCTGAGATCTTGAGATGAGCGGGTGTGATGGGGTCACGAATGGAAGAGCCGAGTGCGGAGTTGAAGTGGAGGGTGCTTTCCGTAATTTGGGTACTGTCAGTGACCATGCTCAAGCTCAACGTGAAAATCTAGGCCTCTTTGAAACGCAAAAACACTTCAAAAAATACTTAGGTGTTGTTTGGATGCAGTCGGTTTCACATCAATTCACATGCGTTGGTGTGGGTTGGAGTGGAACTTAAACTAAATTCCACCTCAATCCACTCGAACACATATGGATCGAG
>Ga0182004_10002873_pt1 | contig 13546 bp, 11 predicted proteins | sample Sormic07211540_1_FD_120479 | JGI IMG/M metagenome (GOLD analysis project Ga0182004, IMG submission 120479) | Endophyte microbial communities from Sorghum bicolor roots, Mead, Nebraska, USA - 072115-40_1 MetaG | ecosystem: Host-associated > Plants > Roots > Unclassified | place: USA: Nebraska...
AAGTATCAAACTGACTTTCACAGCACTCCCAAATTTTCAATCATCACAAACTACTTTTACCATCACCTAAATCATTTTTGTGGCATAAATATGAAAACTATATCGGATGCATACAAAATGTAAAGGTAAATATCTTGCCATGTGAGATATCCGAAAGGGTTGGCCACCCCACCTATAGCACCTCTATACAAAGCCACTCTGCGGGCGTCTTCATGGTACCATGTAGGCATGCAATGCTGCGACTTTGACTTTCTGAGTGACAGCAAATCCTGGAATATTCACATCGTACCATTATAGGCCCCGATTGCCTTTCTATACAGGTGAGAGATGAGGGTAGTGCCGTCAACCTCTCTCGATGCACAATATGACCCCTCTTGTGGTCAAAGCGGGTAGTCGACTACAACGATCAAGAACATGATACGTTGCAATCCTTGTGCTCCTCAGCACTGGCCGTTGGTCAATAGCCATAGCCATCTTGTACAAGCCTGCCCCGATAAATATCCAATACTTAGTGTGCCATGATATGCTTGTTCCCATTGCTTGCATCTGATGTCTATGCACCATCGATTCTGAAATAGCGGAGAAGGGCACAACATGTGGGCCAAAAGATGCAACCCACCAAACTTCCAAAATGTGGCTTCACCCTATCACAAGCTTTCATTATCACTGGGGAGGAGGTTGAAGAGACTGTGGTTGGGTGTTGTAGTGAGCATAGGATTGAGAGTACAAGGGGTTCATCATACTCTGTAAAAGAGTATTACAAGTTATATATATGCAACAAGAGATGGAAACAAAGGATTAAGAATTTGGAAGGCAACCACCTGCGACTGTAGGGGGCCAGCAGCAGCCATTCCATAATGAATCTGAGACGAGTCATCTTGTGAGGGATCATTATATCCCGCTTGTGTAAACATTCCATGAGATCCATGGGCCATGTGATCCTGGATCAACTCAACAGGTTTAAGAGCATACAAATCCAAGGGACATGCAAAAATGGTTAGGTTACTTGATATAACAGCCATGCACTAATATCAATGTACAGACCTGAGATACAATGTCATTTGTTGTACCAATATGGGAGTATCCAGGATGTGCATTTTGGTTCATATAACTCCCAGAGTATCCAGATGGGGGCGCTTGAGTAAATTCAACGCCATAACCACCTTGAGAAGCCTGTCGATGGAAATTCTTTTCTATGAGCCAAACAAAGAACTAAACTTCACAACAACCACATAATTTGCTAGTTTATATGAATCCAGAAAGAGTAAAGAATGACATGTTGTGAAATGTATAGAAACCTGGGTAGAAAATTCTGCAATGTTGTATGGCACATGTGACCCTTGGCTCTTAAAATCATCTACAAAGAAGTCCTAGCAAACAAGCAAAAGAGTATTGTATCAATAAAGAGTACAAGAAGATAATAATGGCAGGCATCACTTATTGCCAATACCTGAGACATCCCACCAATGGAAAAACCATCACGGAATGTTTGACTTAGTCCTTGGACAGGCATCTAAGTTGAAAAGAAAAATGTCACTATGTGACTATTGTTATTGAATATGTATTACAAGGTAGAAAAGCAAACCTGTGTCATTAATCCAGTTTGGGACATTTGGGCTCCACCAGAAGGCTGACTACTCGGATTCTCCATGCCAGTGTAGTTAAAGTTTGACCCGATGCCCCCCATAGCTTGCTGGGAGTTCTGTTGATGAGCAAGGTGGCCACCAATAGGCCCACCAGTATTTGAACGAGGCGCCCCAAAGTTTCTACTTCCAGGTTGATGCACCGGTGGAACAGCTCCAATGGGCCCATGCAAACCCCGGGTCGGAATCGTATATGGTTGAGAATGTGGAGCCCCAGGAAATGGAGGAAAAGGCATACGAGGTACAGCATAGCCTGCTGGGTGCACGCCAGGCTTATGCACCCCATTTGGAGGGCCATAAGGAACAAATGATTGTCCTGCTTTTGAGCAGGGAATCAGAGGGTGAATCGTAACTATGTAAAACAAATACAACATGAACATGTAATCTGTGCATACCTTTCCCCCTGCCGCTTCTCTTATCTGCTGCTTGGCTTGACGCCCCAGCCCCATGCATGACACCTTGACCACCGCCCAGGAACAATCTCCGGTCATTATATATCTGCTTACCAAATAACATCGATTGAGATAGAAACACAAACATGACATGACACCTTGCAGCAGTCATCTGAGGGCAAAGCATTCACCTTTTTTGGCTTCTGAAATTGCACCATACTCTGCTTTAAGTTGTTCAAAGGCCCTTCTACCAAGCACTCATGCTCCTAAAAAAGTAATTGTTCTTCACTTGTCATACTGTTAATAACAAAAGAAATAACAGTAACAATAATCCCAAATCAGCGTTCAAATGTATGAAATATATTACCTTGTAATGTGTCAACAAGCTATTCCAAAGTGGCTGCTTGCTTAGTACTTTTGGATTACCAAGAATAACTATCCCATAACGTGCACGAGTTAACGCAACATTTAACCTGCGCGGATCATTGAGAAACCCAATTCCCTGAAAAAGCATAAAGGCACAAATTTACACAACAGTTTGCTACCGCACAAAGAGGCAAGGGCATGTTTGGCTGCCTGCATTAACCTGTATCCAGGATTGTGCAATGCAGTTTGCCCGTGTTTGGTTGCCCGCAAAGGGTCTTATACAGGATTGCACAGTGCTCAAAGCAGGCCCAAAGCAGCATTACCTAATACGCCAGATTTGGTCATATTAGGCAATGCAGATTTGCACAAACTGACAGCCACGCAAATGAAACTCTCACCTACCACAAGGCACGCCAGATTTGGAGTGCAACATGATGTAAGCAACCAAACATGATTTTACCAAACAGGGCTTGCCTGTGCAGGAGAACCAAAAACCAAGACATTGCATACATTTATGTCGGTTTGGGTTCTGCTCCATCAGTTCTAATGCAGGCTAAGGCTCATGCAAGCAACCAATCACACCCTAAGCTACAAGCGTGACAGTACAATTATTGTAAATGAAAATGATGAACACCAGAGATAAAAATAAATGAACAATGGATACCCCATCCCGGAATACTCCACATCAACAGAGCCTTGATGGTTTCATGCATCAACTTCTTATACTACACACACAAGGAACTCCATACTAAACAAAACTCAGACAGCTGCAGATTCACCACGGCCATTCAACATGATTAAACTGGCAAACCACCACATAGTGACATAGTACTTCTACATCATAAACATCAAATGAATAAAACCGCAAAGGAGCATACCTGGTGCTCATTGCTTCTAACACAAGATAGAATAATGTAGTCTTTCTCTCTACCCTGAAATGAGTCTACACTAGCAACCTGCAAGAGGTATAAAACTTAACCAAAGCAACCTTCCATAAGACGGACTAAAGCTATGTTTTTACAAGTTTTATGGTTGACCTCGATTTCCTTGTAAAGTTGTTGGCGAAGAGAGCCATTCCTTGACATGTAATTTACGATGTATGCCCTTTGTCCTTCATAAGGTGTGATAACTCCAATCTGTGTGTTAAAAATGCATGAGTACAGGTCGTTTCAAAAATTTTGACTTCATATAAACTAAAGAATATCTGGTCATGAGATGATCAGACACAATGAGTAAAAATACCTGGCTGGGTACAACACCACTTCTTAAAAATGTTGTTACAATTTTTTCAACATTTGCAGCTTCAGTTCTATTGAGATACGATGTCCCACTAGCACTGATCTCTTCTTGTCCCATCTGCAGAAATTTGTATAAATATGCACCACATCCAAATAAGGAAGAGTTTGAGCATGAAACATAATAATATTTCGATAATTATCAAAGAAGCTACCTGCACATAGAAGAACATAGGCCGATTTGGAACAGGCCAAGGAAAATCAATTCCAGACGATTGCCTCTCATTAACAGTCACTCCATTTTGCAGTGTGCCTTCATAGAAGCAGTTGGATGGAAACTCTGAGAGGCAAGGATGCATTCTATACTGGACCTATAAGTCAGAGATGATTTGAGTTATCACTGATGGTCTCACTTCTAAATGTAACTACTAATCATGGCAATGCCATTGTTTAAAGTTTTGACATAACTTAGCAGATTGATAACAGCATCAAAAATCAGATATTAACATCAGCATGAATTCATTCTTGTGAAGTACAAAAAGCTCAAGGCCATAGATTGTTGACACACCTCAACAACCAAGTAACTCGATGGTTCTCTCAGAAAATGTATATTTTTACTTTACCATCAAATATATATTCCATATAATGCTTGCGTGCCAAACACAACACTATGATAGCATGGATATGATCCAAATAAAAATCTCTTCGTCCCAAAATATAGCGTTTTTGTTTTGTCCCAAGTGAAACTATACTAAGTTTGACCAAATTTGTAGAGAAGAGTATTAACACCTACCATATCAAAGAAGTAAATTATGAAAATTTTGCATAATGGATCTAACGACGTGATATCATAATATCATTTTTCTTTTTATAAACTTGACCATTAACTTATGACAGAGGGAGTACCAAAACAGTAGTTTCCAAAATGTCTAATGAGAGTAATAATTATCTCTACAGCAACATGTAAGTAACTGCTAGAAGCCTAGAACTAAACAATAAGGCAAGAAAAATCATAGCCTTTATACATGTGGTGCCAAAGTTGCAGGATGAAGCAGGGAAAGAATAATAACACCAAGGTAGCACTGTTGGGGCAAAATACATCAGATGCAGGTATTACCTGTAACCTGAATGGCTTCACTCCAAGGATAACGAGGCGTTCAAAGAGAGATTGTGCTAACCCTGCACGGGCTGCTTTTTTGCACATGATGACTGGACCCAGTTGACAATGATCTCCGACAAGGACAACCTACAATTGCAAGAGTATAAATAAAGGATAATAAAATAAAACAAAAAAAATTATACTTTTACCTGCTTGACACCAAGCACCAAAGGAATAAGACATTCAGGTTCTGTTGCCTGTGTGGACTCATCAATAAGAACCTGACAATAAAGTTCACTGTTGCCTCAGGATATATTACACGACAGGAAACATTGTTAACCTGAGACAGCAGGAGGTGATAATAATTACTTGTCGGAAACGGAAGTTTGAAAGACGAGGATCTCCAGCACCAACACAGGTGCAACAAATGACATCAGCACTCTGCAGTATCTCTCTTTCAGTGGCACGCTTTAGGGCCTTGTACTTCTTCTCATCACTGCTGGACAATTCACCTGCAATAGTATAATATGCTTGTAAGAATACTCACTCAATAATCTCTGCACATCACATCCCTCAAAAAATGCTCGACTCTGGCACAATGGCATCACAATACTTAAACATGGATTACCTTGTTCATCTTTCAGTTGCTGTAGCTTGTGCAATTCACTCTTTTCAGAGGTATCAAGGTGCCTAACCTGCAAGATTTTACATAAGCATCAGTGACATTCATAGAAAGATTAATTTCCATAAAAGCAACAAAAGGAAGTACCTGATAATGAAGTGTCAGATGCTCAACAGGAGACGAAACAGCTTCTCTAGATTTTGCACACAGCCTAACAACCTGTAGCACGTAACCAAAATTAGTAACAGAAATCACTATATACTGAACCAATATCAGAACAACAGCAGCAACAGAAGTTGGATACTGAAAAGGTGGGCACAGCGGGTGGAATGGGGAATTCTGTTATTTATCATGCTATGATTATTCACAAATTCTTAGTTGAATATCATTATCATATACTACTGGACTCCTGGAGTACTCGTGAGTCGTGACAGGTTCACAGTTGAGTACTGCAGTCAACCATACAGACAATGCTCGGTTAATCCTACAAACAGCTTTGGCATGCAGCTATAAATATAAAACAAGTTGGAGATATGCAGAAATTTAAATAAGATTTCAATGATACCTTGAGACCAGTTGAGCTTATCTTCTCTGCCAGCTGATCAACAGCAACATTACTTGGGGCACATACAAGAACCTACAAATTTGACAAATTTAGAGGTCAGACAATTCTCCCTATATATATCACCAAATCAAACAGCATACTTTTAATAATCCTTTACCTGTCCTTGACCTTGTTTTGCCATGTGATACACAATTGCAGCAGATGTGACAGTTTTTCCAGTGCCAGGTGGACCTTGAATCAAGCTAACAGGCTTCTGCAGGACACTTTTAACTGCTAAAACCTGAACACACACCAAATAATACAGAAGACAACATCAGATCAAACAGTCAATAATAATATACACATATCATAACAGCAGCAAGCTTGCGAAGCTGCACCCAAAATTAAAAATACAAAATATTCCCAGGTTCTCCCAGAACAGAAGACAACCATGTTAATCGAAGGCATGAAGTACCATGTTAAAAGAAGAAACAAACAAAAAAAGATAGGAAACATAGTACAAATAAGGTATAGATATAGATATATGTATAATGTACCTGGGAAGCATTTAGTTCTGGAAGTCCAGGTGCACCAAAGCGTCTTGGCAGGGTATTACGTATTATTTGGTGCTCAACTTCATGTCCCAAAAGGTGATGGTATATGTATCTGTGTGAGAACAGACACAGTAAAACTTTGTTAATAGTGACACAACTTCAGAAGAGCGGAATTATACAAGAATGAATAAACTAAATTAAATCTTATTACAGCTACTAAAAATATTCTGCAGTATGCACATAGTTAACCAATGAAACAGTGTACGTATCAGAAAAAACCAAATAGTTCACCAACTAATAAATTTGAAGTGCTTTTGGATTTGATGAAGTTATTTTCTATCGAAGAGCCTTGTTCCTTTATCAACTTTATTATAATGTCAATAACATGTCGTAATCATATTCACAAGATCATTGAACTCACCCACTGACACTTGTCTCGTCCACAGCAAAAGTTTTCATCGCTCCTTGCATCCTATCAAAACTGGTACTCTTCCAAACAAAATCCACACTGAATCCAACGTTTAGCTCAGTAGGCACCCCCTGAAATCCAGGGAAAACGTCACAATAGGCTGAGCGAATGCTAAAAAGAAACATGAGAAAAAACATACCGCCTTGTACCTGACTAGCACGAAGCTCAAGTGCCACCTCCTCTTGTGCAGTGAGCTTAATCTGAAAGAATAATGTCCTTAGCACAGGCACAAAGATAAAACTGGCCCAATTAAGATTATCAACATGTTTCTAATTACCACATGTCCCACAGATTGCCATGTGGGATGTGAGCTATCACCAGGATATCTCAAGCGTAGCTCATCTCCAGGCACAAGCCTCAACTCATTGTCTTCCTAAAATACATAATTGTTTCCATGTGTTAGGCAAAAGAGTATCACAAAGCAATACCAAACATAGTCTACAACAGATCACTATATAATGACAGTACTAATTCACTAAGCCCATATATTTAAATTATTGAACAAACCTTTGGAAAGACAAAGTAAGCTACACGCTTCTTGTTCAACCCAATATCCCACCGGACAGTTACATTATCCTTGCTCTGTGACTCTTTCATCATCTACAACAACATATAAAACAGTAACACAATTCAGTTTTGTGATGGAAAAGATAAGAAACATGATCTCGTAATCAGAACACAGTACCTTGTCATAATCAGCCTCAAGCTTTATCAGTGGCGCAAAAACATTTTGGTACTGGCAAAAAAAGGGGCAGCATATGCTAGTTAAAATGCTAGGTAAAAATATGTTCTTCAACAGATTGAGAGAAGTAAAGCACCAACAAAAAGTAAGCTCGAGTAATAGAATACAGAACTTTAGAAAGTTTTAACCTGATAAGCATCTTCATACTTCAAAACAACTGACTGAGGTTCATCATCTACACCAGGCTTTTCAAGATCTTCAAGAGATGCATCAGGATTTGTCTTCCAGAGCTCTTCCACTTTGTTAATTTGCTGGGCACTAATTTGGCGAGCTCTTAGCTGCTCCTGCTCTGAAGGTACCTGGAAGAAAGTAAATTGTTCAACCATCAGAAAGTTACTAGTCATGCACAAATGCATGACAGACAGACCTCAGAAATCATCATGAGGAAACACTTGCCTTTACAAGCCACGACAAGAAACACCTGTCATCGATAAGTGGGCACCACTGGCTGAGATCCCAATTCATATCCTTCAGTGCATTAACACTTAAACATGGCTCTCTGCATAATAGAACGACAACATTCTCCGACTTTGCTGAGATAAACCCAAGAAGAAATACATTCCGACAACCACAGTTGTAACATTCGAGAATTGTTTCTCCCAAAGGGCTATCCTTGTGAAGGCACACTTCCTTATGCTTTGCCCTAACCTGCAAATGATACATGTATGGTTATGACCCTGCACACAGCATTAATTTCATTTATTTAATAAATAGTAAGTAAAGGTAGGTGGATTATTGTGCAGTAAGCATATGCTTAAGAATGAGTGATCTAGCCTACACTCAAAAAATTCATTTGTATACAAAGCTTATGGTTGACTATAGGTAGCAAGTATATGCTTATAATAGAGTAGGCCAACGGTTGACTGTTAGAGCATTGACATCATAGATCAAGCTAGAAATTCCGCCTCATTGCCAAACCACTGGAGCTTGTTTTACATATACTATACATGATCATTTCAGGGAGTAGAATCACGTAATCTTTGTAGAACTAGATAAACTGAATAGAATATCATCACTTTTCTCCCACCCCATTCTCTCCATCTTTCCTTTCACTTGTAAATGGACCCATGCCTCAGCTTTTGTATTAAGCATTTTCTGCACGTACTTGTACTAATACTTGGTTTGCTTGGACAAGCACCATAGCACAAAGTGGCAGGCATCAATGCCAGAACAATGGTGTACTTGCATGCTGTGGGTGGCCTTTAGGATGGCAAAGTAGCTTATGAAACACCACAGAGCTTCTCAATAAGGAATCAGGGTTGCAATATAATAAGTTGAACAAACAGGTGTCACAAAATAGACTTTCAATGGTTAAGGGACAATTTAAAAAAAAATACCCTGTTGCCATCAAACCATTATATCCTACACTCCTACTCTTATAGAGTTTGAGATGGTCTTCACTGAAAATATAATTAAACTGTTAGCAAACTATTTAGACGATTGTATCCGTGACACCTTGCAAATGAGAATTAACAATTAAGACCCTAGCTAGCTACCAAATAGGAACGAGATGGTCTTAACTGCAAGTATACTCCGCACTTGCTTATTCTAAACCTAATTCAAGAGATAATTAACATGACATTCGCCTCAAAGTTATTTTATCTATCATAATTATTTCCACCAGAAAACATTCCAAGTATAAAGCCACATCAATGCAGCATACGTCCACCAGGAATATAACAAATTACAGCAAGTAGATACACCACCGCAATCGCATACCATAAAAAATACAAAATCTAACTGACCACCTCCTTAGCCACTCCCACATATATAATACAAAAAAACATACTACCACAACATCAGAACATTAGTTTACTAATAGAGTCATAAAGTGCAGCCCAATAAACTAACAAAGCATGATGTCTTCTTTTAACAACCAAAAAGCCTAAAATTGATGCAAAGTGGTCGAAATTTGTGAGAAAGAGCTCTCAATCAGTTCGGTTTCTAATAAATTATCAACAAATTTGTAAGCCAGAGCTCTGACTCGTGCAGTTTCTAAGTAATTATCAACAAATTAAAAGCTCACTAGTCTTAATCTTAAATTCTAACAAAGCTATGTCTATGTCATGAGAAAAGGTAAGCAGACAAACCAGGTGATTGACAATGTGGGAGCCAGAGGTGTTCCCCCGCGAGTTACAGAACCACTTGCGGCAGGAGGGCACGTTGCACCTCGCCACGCACGCAGGATTGTGGATCCCGCAGTACCGGCAGGCGTGTTCCACGAAGTCTCCCTTGCCGTAGTCGTACCCGTCCTCCCCGGCGCCGGCTCCTACAGGCTCCTCGAAGCTGAGTGCGGCAACCCCGGAGGCGAGCCCATCCGCCGCAGCCGACGAGCGCGCCTTGGAGGCGGACCGCGGCGACGGCGAGGAGGAGGAGGCCAGCGGGGTGGGGACGTCCTGAGGCGTGAGATCGGGTTCCGGGGAGGCCGCGTCGGACGGCGGCGGCGGTGGGGCAGGCCACGACGAGGACGACGCGCCGGCGCCGGGGACGGAGGACGTTAGCGGCGTGGATCGAGGCGGCGGCTGGGAGAGCTCTGGGAAGTCGGGGTAATCGAAGTCGTCCCCTTGCGTGTTGAACTCGAGAAAAGTGTACGCGTCGCCGGCGGCGGGGGCGTCCGGCTGCGAGGCCGTCTCATAGAGGTCAACCGCGGCAGCGGCGGAGGAGGGCGGCTGCGTCGCCATCCTCGTCCCCGCCGGTTAGGGTTAGGGTTTTGTCGCTAGCGGAGGAACAGAGGAGGCAGGGCTTGGGAAGACGGGGCGAATCGAGAGTGGAAGGGGAGAGGACGACTAGGGGAGGATGGTGGTGGAGAGGGTGGGGGTTTGATTTATGTCAATTTTTTCTTTTTTCTTATAACCGTGCGGGGTGGTGTTTGATCTGGGGAGGCTGCTGGGTGCACGAAAGAAGTGGAGAGGGACCGGTACCTACGAGTCTACGTTCCGTCGCTCCGACGACCACGCGTTGGTACGCTGCGTGACTGCGCCCGGTGAGGGACTTGTTTCTCAGGCCATTATACTGTGGCTGGTCGCTCGGCCCACCGGCCTGGTGTGCGCGTGTGGCCCAGCTAGATGCGCTGTTCACCCCAAGGAAAAGAAAAGGTAGTGGTGGGTGGGCCCAACTGGTAAATGCCTTCTCATCGCTCTGGATTCTGACAAAAGTGGTGGCCGTACTAAAGCCTTGTTCACGTTTTATTTGACAAATATTGTTTAATTATAGATTAACTAGATTTAAAAAATTTATCTCGCGATTTACATATAAACTGTTGAAAGGTCCTAGTATGGCTAGAGGGGAGTGAATAGCCTATTTTAAAAAATCTACAAACTCACTAAAACAAGTGGTTAGTAAATAACAAAGCGAAGCTTTTTCTCTAACTCTAAGAGCATCTCCAAGAGACTATCCAAATCATTTTCTAAAGGTATATTTGGCTATTATTGAAGAAAAAACGTCTCCAACAGACTTTGTAAATGACTCTTCAAATTTAGTAGCTCTTCATCCCACCATATTTGCTCTCTACTTTTAGATAGCCTACCTCACTAGCCATCCTTTTGCAGAGTCTGTTGGAGTACTCTAATATTTTTTGTCAAATCTATTTTAGAGAGTAGCTAAATCAGTAAATTTGGCTAGTATTTTTTGCTAATCTCTTGGAGATGCTCTAAAGGGGTGTTAGCAAGCCACCTACCCAACAATTCTAGTTGTTATGATCACTATACACACAAGAACTAAGTCTCTACAAGCAACACTAGTGAACTAAGCTACACAAGGCAAAGTAAGCAACTAAACTAATTACACTAGTTTGCGGTAAGTAATAAATAGGATGAGATATTTATACCGCAGTGTAGGGGATGAACCAATCACCAATATAAACAATCAAGCACCGGGAGAATGCCAAACAAACACAACTGAGACACTAATTTTTCTCTCGAGGTTCACGTGCTTGCCGGCACGCTACGTCCCCGTTGTGTCGACCAACACTTGGTGGTTCGGTGGATAAGAGGTGTAGCACGAACCTCATCCTCACTAGGACACCACAAGAACCTACCCTAAAGTGAGGTAACTCAATGACACGAGCACTTTACTAGAGTTACCTTTCGCTCTCCGCCGGGAAAGGTACAAGACCCCTCACAATCACCGGGAGATGGCCACGAACAATCACCGACTCGTGCCAATCCTCCTCCGCTGCTCCAAGCCGTCTAGGTGGTGTCGACCACCCAGAGTAACAAGAAAACCGCAGCTAGAACGATCCTCAAGTGCCACTAGATGCAATCACTCAAGCAAATGCACTTGGAATCACTCTCAATCTCACAAAGATGAATAATCTATAAAGGAGATGAGTGGGAGGTGTTTGCTTAGGCTCACAAGGATGTCAAGTATGTTAGAATGTCAAGAGAGTAAGCCCTAAGCCGGCCAACACGTATTTATAAGCCCCTCAAACAAATAGAGTCGTTGGCTCTTTCACTGGGCGAAATACGGGGCCACCGAACGCTAAGCAGGAGGCACCCGACGCTCAACACCTACGTCCAGTGCTCTAAAGCAAGCCACGTGTCAGCCAAATGAACATCGCGCGTCGATCTCTAACGGTCACCTGCAGAGCACCGAACGCTGTCAAGTTGGCATCGGACGCGTCCGGTGCACAACGGTCCTAAACTCAAGGAGGTTTGCCAACGCGCATGGTCACCGGACGCTGAGCACCGGACCGTACGGTGCTCACCGGACTTAAACTCAGGGAGCATTGCAAAACGCGTAGACACCAGACTCAGAACACCGTACGCTCCAGCCTGCGTCCAGTTCCTGGCATCCGGTGCCTAACCCTAGCTGAGCCAGACAGCCTGCACACCGGACGCACAGGCACAGCGTCCGGTGCTTCTGGGCCAGCGTCCGGTGAGTGTCAGCGAGAAACACTCCCGCGACTTCTCCAAATTTCCCACCGGCGCAATAGAAAATATGCACTGAGGAACCCATCCTCTCTCTACCCTTCAAACTCCACCTCCTTCTCAAAGTGTCAACACCACAATGTGTAAACCAACATGTCCACGTGTGTTAGCATTTTCACAATCATTTTCTTCGAAGGAGTTAAGTTAGCTCACTAAAGATTTCCAAATGGGCCGACTGAAACGGGCTGGCACGGGCCCGGTGCGAAAAAGCCCGGCCCTAATCCGGCCCTAGCCCGCCCCAGCCGTGCCCGGACCTGGCCCGGCCCGATACCGTGCCCGTGCCCGGGCTGAGGAAGCGGCCCGTAGTGCCGGCCCGGCACGGCCCGCTTAAACAGCCGGCACGGCGCCGGCACGGCGCCGGCACGGCGCCGGCACGGCTTGTAGCCGTTGGATCGGGGGGCGTTGAATGAGAGCCCTTCGATCCAGGGCGTCGGCCGGTCGGCATATATAAGCCGGCGTGCGGCCTTCCTCCACCCCAAACCCTAACCCTAGGTCATTTCGCCTCTGCCCCTCTCGCCGCACGCCGACACGCCGCTCTTTGCTCTCGACTCGCTCGCTGCCTCGCTCGTCTTCCTCGCGCCGCTCTCGTCTCCAACTCCATCCTCGCTCTCGCCGCCGGGCACCGGCCCGCCGTGTCAGTCGTTGGCCTGCTCGTTTGGAAATCTTTCCCCTGCTCCGCCGTGACCATGGTGTTCTCCGGCGGGTAAGGGCCGGTGGGATCCGTCTTCCATCTCCTTGTCCCCCTCTCTGTCTTCAATCTTAATCTTCTCCATCAGCATCAGATCTGCCGGTTCAAGCCGTGATCCTCCATCTGCTCCCTTCCCCGTCGCATCTCCGTCTTCTATCAGTCGTTCACATCGCCGGCAGCGGCCACCTCCGGGGCTCCGGTCTCCGTTGAGGTACCGGAGGTGTGCCTCCGGTCCATCTCGTCGTCGTTTCCGGTGCTCCGGCG
>Ga0182004_10002874_pt1 | contig 13542 bp, 10 predicted proteins | sample Sormic07211540_1_FD_120479 | JGI IMG/M metagenome (GOLD analysis project Ga0182004, IMG submission 120479) | Endophyte microbial communities from Sorghum bicolor roots, Mead, Nebraska, USA - 072115-40_1 MetaG | ecosystem: Host-associated > Plants > Roots > Unclassified | place: USA: Nebraska...
GAACCGTTCCCCGACGCGCGACCCTGGCAACGGCAGGAGGAAGCTATCTCCGTCTCCGACGAGGTCGTCCGACCCGGAGCAGAGGAAGCCCTCTGCCTCGCCTCCGCCGCCGCGCGTCCCCAAGTGGCTGATCCTCGACCGCATCGTCCACCGGAGCAGCAGGAGGCATTGCGGGGTCGTCAAAGACGACGCCACGGCCTCGGCTCTGGCCCAAGACTGCGCCGCCCGCCCTGTCCGCGCCTCCCTCAGGATCGCCGACCCTCCCGCAGTCTCCCGTCTCTACCTCCACCTGACTGGCAGGCCGGCGATCAGCTTCCAGGAGCCCACCGCCATCGCCGCCCACCGCAACTCCATTCTCTTCCGGCTTACTGCCCCCTTCGAGGATCCTATGTGGTGGCACGACCGCTACTCCTTCCCCATCGACTACTTCGTCTACTCCTGCCGCTCCTCTTCACCGCCTTCACTCACTCTGCTTCCCCCCTGCTTCGACGATGGCCACATCAACCCCCAGCTTGATAAGCTCTGCACACCACATCGGCGACAACAACAGCGCACCATGTCGCCCGAAGATATGGGTATCCTCTGCCATGGCGACGAAGGCGAGTTCACGGTGGCAGAACTCACGTTTTCCAAGCGCTATGAGATTGAGCTATGCCTGCTGCACAATCCACCTCCTGCAGGATCTTCAATGGAATGGAATGTTAAGAAGGTGCAGATCCCTCCTGACACCAAGATAAGCACCTACTTGTGGATGACTGACGCCGTCTTCCCCATTGGTTCATGCTTGTGCTGGGTCGACAACTACCAGGGCATGCTGGCCATTGATGTCCTCACTGACAGCAACAGCAACCCAGATCATCAGCAATGCCTCCGTTACATCCCTCTGCCTAAAAAAGCTTTGAAGTCTCAGCGCCTGTACAAGGATGCAGGCGAACCTGATCCGTTGCGCTCTGTCTGTGTCACTGACACTGGCATCATTAAGCTCGTCTGTATTCTTATCGAATGTCCTCCTTTCACCATAAAAGCATGGACTTTGGATGACATCCATGAAGGCAGATGGACAATGGATCTCAGCAACACCATGGGAGCAGAGGAGTTCTTCTGTCTTCTTGGCACTGGCCATAGTTGCCTTCCACAGGTACAGCCAAGTTTTCCTTTGGTTAGCTTGGTTGATCCAGATGTTATCTGTTTCCTGCTTGAGGACGAGGACCGTGGCCTTTTCTGGATGATTGATGTCAACATGAAGAACAAGAAGCTGCTGTCAAGCGCCCTCTATATCAGTGAAGAGGAAGAAGAAGATGGATACCCCCCTAAAAGAGGCCGCAGGAACAATTTCTTTGGTCATTGCTTCATCCGCAGCAAGTTCTCCTCTTACTTGAGTGAGAATGCCATCACAAGGTAATATTTTTGTATTCCTTTCTGTGTTTATCTCTTTCTTGTACCACTTCTCACTTTCTCAGTCTTAAAGCTGTTGCTAGCTATATTGCATTTTTAGCTGTGCATTTTAAAACATAAAGATAACTCATTATGTGTATAGTGTGACTAGTCAGTTATCATATCAAAATATCGCCATGATTTCTTGTGCTCAGTTAAATGACTCTCCAACTGTTAACAGTGGGTTGATGTGTTGAACATAACCAGATTTATCTGTTAAATCATGATTTTATCATCAAACTTTAACCTGGTCTGCCAAATATTCTTATTTTGAAGCCAATGCAACACTATGCAGTAAGAGAACCAACAGAAATGCTGTCAGTTCTTCAGATTTTGTTTCACTACGGTTCTGTCAAACATGAGGAGGCTATGCCCATAACTTGAGTTCTACCATTGCTGCCAGCAGTCATGGATCAGGAATTTCTGGTGTCAGAAAACTCAAGTGACCATGACTCTAAGAAACAGTTAGTCGTGCTCCTAAGGAGTTTGTGATAGGCAAGGCCTTATTATTTGTCGGATTCTTGCATACTCCATTACCTTTTTAATAAAAAGATGAACATTGGTTTTCTACTCCCCAACTCAACCAGTTTAAGTTTCTACTCTTCTTATGTACTGAATTCAGGAATGCTGATTGTAGTGTTGACTTTGCTTTTTTCATGCAGCCGGGACCTAAGTGAAAAGGTGCAGAAGACAAAAGAGGATAGAGTGATGCAGCAGAAGAGTCGACTAGAAGCCCAATTGGAGTGATTTACTGGATGCATCGGCAGTGCAGTGTGTTGGAGCAAGATATGGGCATCCTCCGCCATGGAGACAATGGCGCGGCGTTGTCGAGGTGGGGCAACTCATGTTTTCTGAGATGATGAGTTTGAGCTCTGCCTACTGCACCATCTATCTCGTGTCTGGCATTTCAACCAAATGGAGTAAGGAAAGTGCAGATCCCTTTTGACATGAAGATAAACACCTACTCATGGATGACTAACGATGTCGAAGTGCCCATCTGCCAATGCTTAACGGTTGGCCCGTTCAAGACTATAAATCCTCGACGGTTTTAGAATTATACTATTATGTGATAAATTAGAATCCTAATTGATCTGATGTCCCACATGTGAGCCAAACTTGCACACGAGCTTATATGTTACATTTATTTGATGTTGTTCAAAATTTGATCTGGTCTTTGTTTTCATGGCGGTCATACTTGAATTTCCCTTGCGCTCTACCCTTGGTGTCGATCCATGAGGATTGGATGCAAGGATGTTTTCTTGGTGGTTTTCATAGTTTTCTTATGTGTTTTGAATCCTCAGGGATATTCGGTTTTGTGGTAGTGATAGGGGCATCACCAATGGCCAGATAGTAACCTTGCTTGGGTTCGAATTGTGGTAAAAATAGAGCAACATGGCAAAATAACATGCAAGAGGTTGAACTCTAGATTTGAAAGTAAAAGATAGGATAAGCTCTATGTTTTGTGTATGAGCATGTTTGCTTTTGCTGTCGTAAAATGAAATTGGGCAACTATTATCGAACAATTGTATCCACTAAAGCTTATAATATGGATATATTTGAACTTGTTTTTAACGTGGATACTAAATGGATATATTACAATTCGTTGTTCAATATTTTTTATACACCTATATTCGCATTTAAAAAATATGAAATATCTGATGTTTGTCTGTATTCACGAAGAAGAAGGTATAATGAATCGACTTAAAAGTTTTCTCTTCTAATTATTGAATTTTTAGTATTACTAATGATACACTAAAAGTATTTAATAGTGTATCTATAAATATCATTAAGTATCAATTTAATATTGTTAATGATACATAAAGGTTAAATTATTTTTAGTAATTTTCTAATTTAGTTTAAACCTAATATATTTGTTGTTGTAAATAATTTTAATACTTCAGTTTATTATTTATTGATGTAAATTATTTCATATGATTTATAACTCTATGATAAATATTACATAAGTAATTATTTATTGATTGAAATTAAAATATCTATTGATAACTATATTACTTTTTATGAGCTATCTTTTCTATATTATATACCTATATAATTTAATTTCTACTTGTGTAAAACTTTTATAATAAATACAAAAATATTGATAAAGCAAGACGACTACTCCCTCCGACACCATAAAGCAAGTTATTTTGAGGTTGTTTTAAGTCAAATATTTAAACTCTAACTAAAAATAAATTCTTTTAGATTATTAGAAGTGTACGTTGATTTTATGAAATTAGTAGTAACATAATATTCATGCATGTAGAATTTAAAGATATGTACTTTAAGTTAAATTGAGTAAATATCTATATATATAAATAGAAATCTAAATTTAAGACATCCGCTTTGCATTCGCGTTCGCATCGCTGCGGCGCCCGGCATGCGGGCATGGATGAAGCGGAGAACGGCGGCGGAGTTAGGAAGCTATCACCTTCTCCGACGAGGTCCCCCGGCCCGGAGCAGAGGAAGCCCTCTGCCTCGCCTCCGCCGCCTCGCGTCCCCAAGTGGCTGATCCTCGACCGCATCGTCCACCGCAGCAGCAGGAGGCGTTGCGGTGTCGTCGAAGACGACGCCACGGCGTCAGCGCTCGCCCACGACTGCGTCGGCCGCCCCATCCGCGCCTCCCTAAGGATCGCCGACCCGCCCGCGGTCTCCCGTCTCTACCTCCACTGGAAGGGCAGGCCCGCGATCGATTTCGCGGAGCCCGCCGCCCACCGCAACTCCATCCTCTTCCGGATGCGTGTCCCCTTCGAGGATCCTATGTGGTGGAGCAGCATCGGCTCCTTCCCCGTCGACTACTTCGTCTACTCCTCCAGCTCGTCGTCGTCGTCACCGGCAACCCTGACTCTGCTTCCCCCTTGCTTCGACGGCGGCCACACCGACCCCAACTCCGATAAGTTCTTCCAACCTTACCGGATCCAGCAGCAGCGCATCATGTTGGACAAACACATGGGCATCCTGTGCCACGGTGACCAAGGCGGCGAGTTCACGGTGGCAGATCTCACGCATCGTTTCCGCACCGAGGTCCACCTCTGCCTGCTGCACCATCCTCCAATTCAGTGTCAGTGGAGCATTAAGAGGCTGCAGATCCCTCCAGACATGAAGATCAACATCTCCTCCTGGAGGAATGACGTTGTCGTGCCCATTGGCAGACGCTTGTGCTGGGTCGACTACTACCAGGGCATGCTGCTCATTGATGTCCTCAGCGACCCAGATCAGCAGCAGTTGCTCCAGTTCATTCCACTGCCTTCTCAGGCTTTGAAGTATCGCCGCCCGTACAAGGACGCAGGTGAACCTGACCCATTGCGGTGTGTTTGTGTCACTGACTCTGGCATCATTAAGCTCGTCTGTATTCTTACCAAAGAGCCTCCTTCTCCAGATCCCTTCACCATAACAACATGGATTTTGCATAACGTCCACCGAGGTGAATGGAGGAAGGATGTTGACACCATAATGGGTGCCACGGAGTTCTTCAGTCTTACTGGCATTGCCCACAGTTGCCTTGCACATGTGCAGCCAAGTTTTCCTATGGTGAGCTTAGTTGATCCAGATGTCTTCTGCTTCCTGCTGGAAGATGAGGACCATAGCCTTTTCTGGATGATTGAGGTGAACATGAGGAACAAGAAGCTGCAGTCAAGTGCCCTCTATATCAATGAAGAAGAAGAAGAAGGATACCCCCCTAAAAGGGGCCGCAGGAACAATTTCTTTGGTCATAACTTCATCCGCAGCAGTTTCACCTGTTTCTTGAGTGAGAATGCCATCACAAGGTAATATTATGTCTCTTGCTATTGCATCTTTGTTTGTACCACGCTGCAGGGGAGTATCGTTGTGTTTAGCAGCGTCTAGTTTACATTTAAAAACTTGAGTACGACATGATGGTGTAGGTGGCCAGGTATTTAATTAGCATATGCAATTTCTGTGCTAAGTTAAATAAGTAGCCAATCTGGTACCAGTGAGTTGACATGTTGAGATATGAACAGATTATTCAGCTAAAATCGCATGGTCAAACTGTAACCTAAGCTTGTCATGGTTTAAAGTAATCGATGCAATACTATGCATTAAGCCATTAATAAGTTAACGAACAAGTGTTGTTCCGTGCAGACTTTGTTTAATCATGACTCCAATTTATGTTCACCTGTTTTTGTTCTATGGTCAGAAAGCCGATATTAGACTGGGATCCTAACCAAAACCAGAGCAACCAGTATAAAACAATGTGCGTCCCTCACCCAATTTGCTCTATACATTACAAACCAACTCTACGTACCAAAGCCAAGCAACATGTGCTGTATGATATTGACATGTTTACTTTCCTATGAACAAACCATCTTGATTTCCATACTGTTTCTGATAGCAAAATCTTTTAGCTAGTTCACCAACACATATAAAGAGGAAACATGATAGGTAAATAGTGGGGGCTAGGGAGGCTACGCCCATAGTTGAAATTCTACCACGGCTATTGGTAATCAGGATCAAGAATGTATAGAATGAAGAAACCTTGTCAGAAATCTGCAGTGGCCATGACTTTGAAAAACATTCAGTCATGCTCCTAAGGTGATTATTACGTACATTACTCTATAACATAATGGTGTGTGTAGGCGGCTTCCCCAACTGAGCTTCCTTGTTCGGTTAATGGCGGGAGGTGAAAGTATGGATACAGTTATGAGATCAAAGCATCTCAGTAATGTCAAAAGTTATATAATTGCATATCTATAACAAGTTGTTCTCTATAATTAAATGAAGATGCTACTACTTGATTTGTTAATTGTACTTGTACATAGTAAAATAATATATTATCAAGAAATGGAATGTACAAATTATCTAACTGGGCTTGTTTTCTACTCTTTATCTGATGTATACAAGTATGGAACACTGATTGCCTTGTGACTCTGCTTTGTTTTGTGCAGTTGGGAGCTAAGTGAAAAGATGCAGGAGGCAAAAAAGGAGAGAGTGATGCAGAAAATTGGTCGGAAGCAAAATTGAAGTGATTTTACTCAATGGATGACAACACATTTTGAAGACTTGTGTTGTCTGTCTCGTGAGGACTCAGCGATGGATGACAGCACATTTTGAAGACTCGTGTTGTCTGTCTCGTCAGGATGAGGTCGAGGTCTGGATGCAGCTGCAGGCTGTGAAAACCCTGAACGTGCGGCTGCTTGGGGCTGCTGCCATGAAGTAATAAAAACCTAAAACCCAAATGCTTGACCATCAAACTATCAATACTTAACAAATTTGACCATTTAGCTGGTTTCAACAGTTATTTGCATTTTCTGAAAGTAATAAAAACTAGTTCATTGTCAAAAAAAAATCATAACTAACTCATTTTAAACCAGGAAAAATTATAGACCAACACCATTTTTTTCTAAAAATATAACCCATCTATTGATGCTCTACTTGGAGTTATTATTATTTTATTTTTTATTCCTATTACTTGTGTTTTATTGCTTGTAATCATGTTTGTTAATTACTGATTTAAATAATCATTTTGCACTATATCATACCTAAAATTGACCAAGAGAATCCAAAGCCAAGACTATGAGTAAATAGAAGATCAGGAAGATAGCATCAACCTCACAGGTGCCATGCTCTACCGCAGGTGCCATGCTCTACCACATATAGCAAATATGCCATCTTTCATGGGCTTTTGACGATTTATTGGCCCAGACTCAAATGGATCGGAATTTTCCAAACAGTCAGAGAAGAATGCTTGATCATTATCACTCTACTATGTTTTATAATTTACATAAAAATGTTGGTTAAGTTAATTATTTGGGATAACTTGGTTTGAGATGTAACTCTTCGGTGGCAGCTAGAAGGCCTGTGCTATATGTACTTGTGGACAAGAAAATTTTAGCTGATACAAGTGGTGCCTAAGTTTGAATATGATCATAAAAGAACACCAATATTTATGACCAATTAAGTGCAATTAGAATCATCTTCGAATATATTTATACATGAAGTCAATTAAGATAGTTTGACTTAAGAAAAACTATAAATGGTCACTGCAAGAGCTTGGGCCTTCTATGACAAATTGATTGTGACAATTACAGTCTTTTTCTTGTCATTGTACCCCTTCTATGACATAATGGTGACGATACGACTCTGGTCATAGAAGGTGGGTCACAATACCCATTCTGTGACTAACAGACCCTATCTACATTTGTTTGTGAAAAGGAGCATGAAGATCCTTCACTACTCCATAATCGACATTCACTCTTAGTGCCATCACTGTCGGATTTTAGTGAACGACACTTCGGTGTCGATTCTAGGATTCAAAATTAGAAAAGGATTGAGGGTGGCCAAGAACTAGCAGTGAAGGTCCACATCACTGCCAATTTGTACATGGCTGGAACCGACAGTGAGTGGAAGGTGACATATCACTGCCGGTTCTAGCTAAGAGCCTAAGTACAAAAAGGTATCATTCTCTCCTCCCTCATCTCTCCCATCCTGAGCACACCCATCCAGAAGGCACGCGTTTTCCCCACTCCCTCCATTATTGCGACCGCTCTTCACCATGAAGCTCTTGGATTTTTAAGCATGGGCATGATCTTCTTGCTTTAAGGTTAGTAACAAGTATCTACTCTTTTGATTTTGTTGCTTTACCGTTGTTTTAAAGGATACATTGCTTGATTCTTATTCTAGTTATTTCTCCATTTTATAGAGCAATTTCCAATTGGATTTTGTGGAAGCCATCCAAGAAATTTGTGACGAATCTATCATCCATATGGTGGTGCCATTGAACCCATTTAAATTCCTAGCTAATTACATGGTGGTTTTGATGATTGTTAGTATGTGATGCTATAATTAGTTCTTGTAAGGAGTAGAGTAGATTCTTTTACAATTCTGATGAGCAAATTAATCCATGTGTCACCTTCCAACACATTGTTTAGAGCTAGTTGTTCATGATTAAGTCTCCAATTTTAGTTTTTTAAATTGGTTTCTCTATTTTTATATGGCATGGAGTAGAATAGTTGTTCTTGATTAGTGTACAATAAATGTTTTTTATGGGCTAGGATTTCCATCTAAGTGGGGCTACCAATTTCAATTTTTCAATAATTAGTGTAGAATAATTTTTTCTAAAACATGGTGAATAAATTAAATTAGTGTACAATAAATTGTACTTTTGAGCTATAGTTGTTCATGAAGCCCTACTTGTTAATAATTTCTCTGTATTTACTCTCCCCATTTTTATGTTGCATAAAGTCTATATAGTTCCTGAACGGACATACGGTACATGGATGGCGTCGGCAAGTTTCTCGCCGCTGCCAAAGCTGATGTTGGGTATGGAAACCCTGTATTCTGCCATGCAAAGATTGCAAGAATCAAAGAAAATGAGGTAGAATTGAGCCTATATGAATGCACTTGATTACCAAGGAGTTCATGCCAAACTATATGATATGGAGTATGCATGAGGAGGTTGGTGAGAAAACAATGATGATGTGACCATGCCTGATGTAGCCCAACACAAGGCTATTACTAATTAATGAGGAAACCGGTGTCAACACGCAACATGTGGCTACCATTAATGATGTGTATAGGAATACATTAGCTGACGACTCCGAGCATGATGATAACATTTCTCAGCTGCTACATAATGTAGAGAGCGGACTTCTTAGTGAAAGACAGTTGAGAAAGCTAGAGATAGTGAGAAAAGATGGCGAAACACATTGGTTAAGGATTGTCTGGTTAGCAAACTAGAAGCTGATATCATGCTAAGAGGTCAAAATTTGTTAGTGAAGGGGGGTTTTGAACCGACAGTGAATGTCAGATTTGGGATAGTGCTTATATGCGCAGTCATGCCCGTACTGACAAGTGAACTCCATCCTACCTATTTATGTCGCTCCAAGTTTCAATTTGGTACTCAAAATTGAACTTTTGTAAATTTAACATTTTGCATAATTTGCTACAAATGCCACCAATCCAATATCTTGCCACATGTGTTGAGCAGCGGTCGAGAACACTTGGGTGACCTCAAGGTTGGTGTTGAGCAGCGATAAATTGGAGACATTGACTTTTTACCTTTAGCCTTAGGACCTCCTCCACCCACCGGACGCCAATGCCTATCCGCATATGATGCCACCACCTTCCCTACCCCCATATATTGATGGGGCATGGATCCTCATCCAAGCCCATGTCGTCGCCAGGCTGATGGAGGCTTTAGGCATTGTTGTTAGGTTCTACCATGATGAGAAAGAAAAAGAGAGACAAGAAAAAAACAAACCTCGTGTGTCTTACTAGATGCGACTTAAGGATATTTTTGTCTATCCCTAATTACCTAACATAATTTCATACTAGCCTAAAAAGACATGGCTGAAATATTGTTCACTGATTTATTATGGAAAAACACCGTTTGTTGGCAGAAAAAGTACAGCTTATAAGACAAGTGAACAAGCGCCAATAGTGTTATATAAGGTGCCAAAAAATGAATCGAATGTCACCTAAGGAAACTTTTATCTTCCCATGCTGAATAAGGAAGCACCTTAATTAACTTCAGGTGCTAAATTAGAGATTTCTTTGACTAGAGACTGTTTGAGTACACCTTGATTTTTCCATAGCAATCCATGTTCATAATTTTCTACTATGTATATTCATTATAAAACTTATCAGAGAATTATGAACTCAACTCTAAATTAGTATGTCGTACCTAAATAATTATCATATTTTATGAATGAAAGCACATCTCTATATACGTATAGATTAAATTTTCTCACCATCGTAGGCCATGCATGTGGATCATGGATATATTTTTATATATATCATAAGAATCATATTCTAATTTTTTATCTCTGTTATTTCTCCCCTTGAAGGGAAACCTTGATGGAAAATGAAAATTATGATTATACAATTCTTTACAATTTCATTCAAGTGCATATATACTCTCTTGTTATGAGTTATGAATATCTACAAGCGACGAAGTTGCTATTGAACTATCCAGGTATATATATAATAAAATAATAATTATTGATGTTATATATACCTTGTATCAAGCATATATAAATAATCTATACTAGTACCTCATTATTATATGCTGTTTAGACCATCCATACATACAATGGTCACATCATTTAGACATGCTGCACCTTTTTTTTTAACTCTAAACATGTTGTATCTAACACTAGTATCCTTTCTTTTTTTGAACATATCTAACACTAGTACCTGACACACTACACGAACATTTTTTTATATATCTCTTGAACACTACACGAACAGGTTGAGAAGCTGCAGGGAGGAGGAAGCGGAGGTGGGCCTTCCATGCACGATGATCTGCGTAAGGTCCACATCACCAGAACCCACGCTGTCAGCCCGGCCCAGACGGTGCCTCCTCATGTGCCCACCAAGGGCCTGCCCCGTGGAGAAGCCCAGCCCACACGTGGCGCACGCGTGGACCAGCACCGCCTTTGATGACTGCGGCGGCTTCTTGGTCGCCGCCGGCCGCCTGAGGTGGCTGGTCCGGTGGCCGCCCAGCGCCTGGAACGTCGGGAACCGCCGCCCGCACGTCTGGCACTCGAACACGTCGTCCACCTGCAGGCCCCGGCGCCGGCGGCGACGACGACGGCGCTTGATCAGCTTGAGTGGTGGCGGCGGCGCTATGCCGGTGCCGGTACCGGTACCGGTAGCAGCAGCAGATTGATCGGCCTGGATACTGCAGCTGGTGCTGGGACTGGAAGTTGAAGACGATGAACGACACGACAGGGAGAGGGAGAGTAGGACGTGGCATGCTGCCCGTTGTCGTCGTCGCTGGTCCTCTTCTTCTTCTTCGTCGACGACATGGATGTCGTCGTCGTCTTCTCCGTGATGAGGGACATCGACTACGATGGCGCTGCCGCGGCTGATGGCGTCGTCGTCGTCGTCGTCGCCGTCTCTGGCACGCTTTATTCTGCTGCTCATCACAGAAGTTTAATTTGTGCGTGCGTGCTCGATCGGATGTCTCGTGTATATGTAGAGTGTGTGTGGCATGCATGGACTGAAGTTGCATGCTTGTTGCTTGGGCTCGATCTATATATATAGCCAGTTGCTTCGTTCAATTCAGATGTTGTGTGCGATCGAATGAAATGATGGAGTCATGCATGGATATGTTCGAGAATTCCGTCTAGACTAAGCTAGACGAGACTCGACGATGACGCGGTGCGTGCCGTGTCCACGACTCCATGTAGGTGTCCACTAGACCACTAGTAGTTTCACTTACTTCACTCCGTGTATTACCACCAGCGGCAAGACACAAGCTAGCTAACGATAACATCGCACTTTGTCGGTTTAATTATTTGTTTTTATTATTATATTTGCATTGCTTATTAATGAATTACTTACTCCGTTATTAAAGTACTCCGATGATATACTATACAGTGCCTTGCCAAGCAAGGAATAATCCTGCTTTAATTTATTATATTAGGATATATATAAGTGGGGCAACTTAGTGCTCAAGCTATCGTAGTCCTGTTGTCTTCTCGATCGATGAAGAACAACTTACAGTCTAACTAGTATATATGGTGTACTTATTTAGTCTAGCTAATGACATCAGCACTGGCTTTAATTTCCTATTCTATGCGTATCATCAATGCATGTTACCTGAGAACTGACAGGAACACGCGCTGGAGTAAGGTGTCTAGATAGCTTCGGCAAAGCGCACGTCTTTGACTTCTTTTGCCCTAGATATAATTTCCATATATATATATATATATATGGAAATTTCTTTGTATACGTACGTGTAGTTACTCTTATCTTCAATAAACTACATTGTGTATATATTCATACTTGTTTATCGGTTTGAGTATGTTTATATACTCATATTAAGATACTCTAGATCTTACCACGCGAAAATTTTTCAAAAAAAATTATATTTTAAATATATTACTAAAATGACACTACTATATTATATACAATAAGTATAACCATATACTCTATGCATGCATGCATACTTAACATATATATCACTCTAGATGGTCTAGTATAATCATATACTTTGTCTATATACATTTCGTTTGGTCATATACACCTTAAATCTAGAGATATATAGATGAAAGTAACTACGCGCGCGTAAAAAAAACGCGTCCTATATATATCACGAGCTGAGATCGAACAGCAGTGTGATGCATGCATGCATGCATGAGCAGCATGACTTCCTGGTAGTCGATCGGTGCGCCCTACGTACGTACATACGTACGCACTCGAGACGACGCTCCACGGTATGCATGTATTCTTGTCGCGGCACGTAAGTACGTGATGAGGTGGTGCTCCGTCACCGTATCACGCGACAAATTAAACTACGTATACTACTATCGCTGGAGCCAAGCGCCATTCCACGTCACTCACGCCCGTCTTTTATTGCTAACAAAAGCCACCACATCGATCCAAGACGCCCCGGCCGGCCGGCCAGCGTTACACATTACATATGCGTGTACTGTTTCTTATCATATCAACCACGTCATGCATGCATGCCCTGCTACTAGATCATCACCAGCGACACGTACAAACACGATGCCGTGGCGTCTCGACGGCAAGCAAGGGCCATGACGCGGGATTTCCTCTTGTCACGTTATTACATGCTTCGGTTGGCATGTGAACGCCAGGGCGCGGCGGAGAGCGTAAGAGCTAGCTTTCCGGGACGTTTGCATAAGTATACTTTTGTTTATATATATATATATATGGAGTACGTATATAAGACGAAGGTGACGCCGCTTAACTCGATCATCCAGTGAGACAAAAGTAAGCAGTTGTTTTAGGGCTTTCTAAGAAAACAACTTTGCGTATCCACTTCGTGTGGGTCAGTTTCTCTGTCTTGCGTACCGATTATTATTATCAGTGCACAAGCTAGTACACTGGTGACCACAGTTTGAAACATGTGTCCAACAGGAGTATACTCCCATCTTTGCTTCGGGCACCCCATCGTTGTCCACCTCCCACTCCCCAAGCAAATGCACCTTCCTGTTTTAACTCTCCAACAAACTTTTTTCTCTCTTATAAATATGTACTTACACACACATGTAACTGTAAAGTTTTAACTAAGATAAATTATTCATACCAAAAAATTAGACACAACTATTGACTCGGGTTTTTGAAATTTATGTAAAGATTTCCAAAATTTGCATGTGAATACATGCGGCGGTTGTTTGGTAA
>Ga0182004_10002875_pt1 | contig 13541 bp, 7 predicted proteins | sample Sormic07211540_1_FD_120479 | JGI IMG/M metagenome (GOLD analysis project Ga0182004, IMG submission 120479) | Endophyte microbial communities from Sorghum bicolor roots, Mead, Nebraska, USA - 072115-40_1 MetaG | ecosystem: Host-associated > Plants > Roots > Unclassified | place: USA: Nebraska...
ATCTCTAGATTTAAGGTGTATATGACCGAACGAAATGTATATAGACAAAGTATATGATCATACTAGACCATCTAGAGTGATATGTATGTTAAGTATGCATGCATACATAGAGTATATGGTTATCCTTATTATATATAATATAGTAGTGGCATTTTAGTAATATATTTAAAATATTTTTTTTGAAAAATTTCCGCGTGGTAAGATCTAGAGTATCTTAATATGAGTATATAAATATACTCAAACCGATAAACAAGTATGAATACATACACAATGTAGTTTATTAAAGATGAGAGTAACTACACGTACGTGTAGAAAGGAATTTCCATGTACATATAAATTCGTGTCCTTGGCATAACAATTCACTCATCATTTGGCTTCCATATTTCGTTCGAATTATTGTAGAACTCGCTATTTGGGTTGATGACCTAGTCATTTAGAAATCCGACTATGGTCTCTTGAATTGCTTTAAGTTGGTCACGTTGTATGACTTTTTCCTTCAATCATTTAGTCTTCAATAAAAATAAAAGAATAAATTATTAATATATATGTGTGTTGATAGTGATTACTTATGTAGAAGAGAGAGGAATAAAAAATTATGAATATACGATGCAAACAATCAATATAATTAAAGGAACTCTTATGAAGTTCTGTTCAAATACGCCATGATGAACTCAGCAAATGTAGTATCCGCAGTAGTTGTTCCCTTGCTCCTGTCTTAGAACCCACTTTTACGACAAAAAATCAATTAGTTAGGTGAATTGAAATCATCATATATTATAAATTGAATATAAACGTAGTTACAGTACTTACTTTGTGTGTGGTTATATCCAGTGGCGCTTTGCAATGATTCATTTTTTGTTCCTCAATGAACTTTTTCTAGACACTGCGCCCAATAAAAACATAATTGGTCCTTTATTAATTGTTGAGAGATCTATATATAGTTTTTATAGAGACACTAAATTAATTGCCCTTGAATAATATCTATCATGTCTTGATAGTCCATCTGCAGTTTTCTCAAGGAGTTTAAGATTTTCAATCTACTATTGGCCATATCGATGACCATCAATATCCAGTGATTGCTACATAGACATAACTTATTAGGTAGCTATAAATAAATAATCAATTGAACAAATAATATCCCATGTCATTGATATTTTAATTACTAAACACTTACTTGAAATTATAGGGGAAGAGTATGTCCTTCTTGTTGCGTTGGTTCACTAAAAACATCATAAGATTCTTCTCTTGTTCAGGCTTATAATCACGCGGGAGGTTAGGGTATTTGTATACGACATAGTGCTGGGCAATTCATTATCCTTAGGAAGCATCTTCTTTTGGATTTTTAGTAACTCCTCAAATCCTTTATCAGACACACCATTCTTTGTCTTCCATTGTAGCAATTCTAGAGTGGTACCCAACTTTTTCTGCCCCGCATCACAAGTTGGGTATAGCAATTTCTTGTGATCCTCTAGTATGCGGTCAAATTTTATCTTTTCCTTTTTACTTTTATATTCTCTTGTGCGTTATGAATGGCCTGACCAAGATCATCAGTGGGATCCTCTTCTGCCCCTACTTCTTTTTTAGCTTCCTCCATTGCAGTATCATTGAAGGCACCACATTCAACAATAATTTCATCATCGCCCATTGTTCTTCTTCACCTTCTTTCATTACAACCCCGGTTTCTCCATGCTTCGTCCAACAAATATAGTTTGGCATGAAACCTGACTTGAACAAGTGTGAATGAAGAGTCCTTAGCTAGCATATTCCACAGTATTCTTATATATGGCACATGGGCAGCACATGAAACATCACGTTTGTTTGCCTCAGCCACACGTAACAAAGAATGCACACCATCAATGAACTCTTGGGAGCGACGATCAGTACTGTACATCCAATCTTGACTCATTTGCACTACATTAAATAAATACCATATTAAAACTTAGAACATAATTAGTTAATTTTGCAACATACATGCCATCATAAAAGTTACAAATTTATGAAAGTCTTGCTACAAAAGTTATAAATTAATTAGTTAATTTATGAAAGTTACTTATTTTATAATACACTATAAATTTCTCATTTTACAAGCAAATATAACTAAAAAACTCTAAAAATCACTGTCTCTAAACAATGATGTGTGCTATTCATGCTATAAATTAACAACGAATACTAGTTTTTAATAGATACTTTAAGCTTCCTTTATTCAAATATACAAGCTTTAAATGATTTTGACCTTAAATTGCTTACAAATAAAAAAGCACAATAAAACACCATATATATATTGTACATTGCAAAATGAGATAAGCCAATGAGAAAACATGAGAGCATCAAGATGGTAACTTTTAGAACCAAAGAATCGATGGATGAATCAAAGAATGGATGGAGGAAGCAAGAACACTAGCTTGAAATTTTAATGAAAGCTCAAGGAGGAAGAAGCTAGCCGAGAAGCTAGTCGGGATATATATAGGGTAGAGCTTTAGTGCCGGTGAGCGAATAGAACCAGGACTAAAGATCCATTTCCAGCCACAGGCCCATCCACCAGCCGGGACAATAGCCATCCGAGACAATAGCTTTAGTCCTGGTTGGAGCCATGGACCGGGACTAAAGGTTAACCTTTAGTCCCGGTTAGTGGTTACACCCGGACTAAAGGTCCCCTGCCACACCACCATGGCGTAAGTAGCCATTGGGCTGGGGCCTTTAGTCCCGGTTAGCGAACCTAACTGGGACTAAAGGTTCTTTTAGTCCCGGACGCACAGAATTCTGGGACTAAAGCCAATTTTGGCAGAGGCATCAAAGGTTGTTTCTCTACTAGTGAACGGCATCTGGATTGCAATGACCTTCTCTGTTAATGTTTTCAATAGATGAGTACACCTTAATATTTTTCATATTCGCAAAAAGTTGTTGCCTCCTCTCTTAATAGTTCTACATTTTTCACATACAATGTAGTACAGCTATATATATATATATATATATACAAGCACCAATATAATGCCAGCTATATGCTGTAATATTTGACTACCAATCAATATATGGTTGCATGTCTCATCTAATATAGCACCAACATTACAAATCAAGCCAGTCATATTGAAGCTGGTAGCTAGGCTCAATATTTTATGTTCATGTACTCTGAAAGGTTTTGGAGCTTGTGCTCTGTGGCCAACACACAACAGTCCATTTATCGTGGTTCGGGCCCTCAAGTTCAGTTTTGAGTAAAAGTGTTTACATCTAGTTGGCATTAGCCTTTGCGTTGGATTGATCGTATGGTGTTGTTCATTACTTGATCTTACAAGGGGTGCCCTTAGTCTCTCTTTATATTAGTAGAGATGGTTGAGGAGCGTTTTGTTATACTAGATGGATTCATAGATAGTGTTCCGTTTCTAATACAGAAGGTACTTTCAATAAGAATTTGACTAGTCTGGTCTTATTCTACTTGGAGTCGGAGACGCGCTTCGATTCACTTCCTCCTAGAATCGTGGGCAAGGCTAAGGCCACCTTCTAGTAACATGCCGGTGAGGAACCCTAGGGTCCCATATCGACACCAGGTTAGTCGGCCCCATCCGTAGATTAGACGACCTTTGGGTCCCCCTGTCAGCCTCTGCCTTTGATGTTGGTTCTCTAACCGCCTTTGAGGTCCAATCTTCACCATTGGTGAAGTTGGTTTGATCCGAGTGCCCTGGTTCATCCAACCGACCTATATAAACAGCCCTGCACCCCCCTAATGGAGACATCCGCATCCTGGGTAGAACCCCTAATCCTCCTCTAGCATCAAGAGTCCCTAGATAGGATCAAGAACCAAGCATTCAAGAGAAAAGTAGTCTTGTAGTCCTCCAAAGATTAGGACTAGTTTTATTTAGAAATAGTGAGATAGAGTGTGAGGGAAGAGTTTGGAGGAAGTGCCAGCCTATCGGTGTCTCCTCTCTGGTTTATTTGTACCTATGGGATCAAGTTCCTCAGGAGCTTGCTTCTGAGATTTCTCTGGTAATCAACTTCATTCAAGTAATTAACATTGTTATTATTGTTCTTCAAGTTTGCAACTCTCTTTTGAGTACATTAATGCTTGTCGCGGTCCATCGTCACCACGTATGTGTACGATTCCCTTTTCTTTCCTTCTTCCTTGCTTCTACTTATTTTTTTATTTATTTTTTGTGGTCTTTATTCATTTTTTAATATTTTTTCCTTTCTTGTTATTATGTTCTTTCTTTGGGTTTTTAATCTTATTTTTATTCATTTATTTTTATGTTTCTTTTTTTCCTAACTTTTATTTATTTCCTTTATGCTTTTGTGTTTCTTCTTTTCGTTCATTCCTTTTGCTTTTTATGTTTCTATTTTCCTTTTTTTCTTCTTTTCATTTCCTTTATTATTTTTATTTTATTCGTTATTAAAATACTTTCTTTACTAAATTTTTATTTCTAAGTTTTTAAATTTTTATTTTTCATTTTCTATTTTCATTTTACTCTAGTTTTAAATTTTAATCATTTTTATGTCTTACTTTTAAATTTTTTTGGTTTTTAAATTTTATATTTCATGATATATGTGATTTTCATATGATATACATGTGATGTTCGATACTATACTTTGTGATTTTCCTATAGTATAAATGTGATGTTCTAGATGCATTTGTTATGTCCAGCAATATACATCTGATGTTGGATACTATATTTTGTGATGTTCGTGTAGTATAAATGTTATGTTCTATAATGCATTTGTGATGTTCTTGCAATATACATGGATTATTCTATGTTATATTTTGTGATGTCCAGGTAGTATAAATGTGATGTTCCATTATGCATTGTGATGTTCAATAGCATAGATGTCATGTCCTAGGATACATTTGTCATGTGCTAGGATATATTCGTGATGTGTTCATTAGTATGCATGTGACATTCTATTATATTTAATTTCTATGAGTATTCACATAATACAAGTGAGATGTTCTAGGTATATTCTAGGTTGTTCAAGTAGTATAAACGTAATGTTCTCTTTTATTTTTTTCTAGATTACGTTTATATTTTCCTTTTAATTATTTCTCCTTATGTTTTGTTCACCCTCTTATTAATTTATTTTCTATTTAAGTTATTTATTTTTTACTTCCATATACTCATTTGTTCGATAATATGTTTTTGTCCTTTTACTTCTGGTTGGATTATTACCTTTATTCCATCTTTTCTTTTATATTATTATCTGTTTTTCCTGTTAAGTAGATTTTTATTCTACAAGATTTTTTTTCATCGTATATTTTGGTCTAGAACATTATTCTTGTGAGGATGGGATGTTTTTTTTTCTTTTGAGTTAAATGATCCAATACAATTTAATAATATACTGTAATTTTTATAACTTAGCCAAAACATTTAAGATGTGATGGTGAAGAATGACTTTATTTAGCCACAAGCTCTTGTGTTCAATCAACCCTACCCGCTAATTATTTGCTCCTATTTTCTTTACCTTTAAAATACTCTATGACCCTGTTTGGTTCCACCAACTAAATTTTAGCTAGCTAAACTTTAGTCATTTTAGTAGCTAAAGTTCCAAATACATTGACTAAAAAGAGCTAAAATAGTTTAGTTCCAATAGTCATCCAAAAATAGCTAAAATAATTTTAGCTAGCTAAAATTTAGTTGGTGGAACCAAACAGGCCCTATTATTTCTCTTCTTATTTTTAATGCAGACACTCCCACAGCCCCACGCGTCCTGAGCTGGCGGGAACTAATGGAGCTTTTTTTTTTCTTTTTCTTTTTTTCTCTCCCGCATGCGCTGGGGCGGGCTGGCATGAGGCAAGAACGTGGGAGCTGGGCTGGGCCATTGGATGAAATCACGAGCTGGCCCAGAATAATTCCCTGGTTGGCGCGCGAGTATCTGCCACCGGGTCCCTAAAATCATCTTAAAATTCGGCATCTAAAATATAGCAAAAGTGCTAAATTATCTAAATATAAATGTCCGTGACTATTTACAAGTAAAACGAAATCATAAATCATTAGGTTCATACGTATCCGTACGAAATCATAAAATCATTAGGTTCGTACATATCCGTATAAGACAATTTTGCTTTTATTAAAAAAATTCTACAACCTCGATGGATGGAACAGGATTAACACTAATGGATTCTTTTTACATTTTTATAAACTGGATGCTTTACGAACTTCATGTTCACTTACCTATTATACCACCCTAAAATGATATGCCGTTTTATTGAGCACTCCTATATTTTAGGTGGCTAAGGCATTGTTTACTTTCCAAAAATTTTACAAAATTTTTCAAAATTTTTTGTCACATTGAATCTTCCGGCACATGCATCCAGCATTAAGTATATATAAAAAGATAACTAATTGTACAGTTGCCTGTAATTTTCAAGACGAATCTTTTGAGTCTAGTTAGTCCATGATTGGATAAGATTTGTCAAATACAAACAAAAATGCTACAGTATCCATTTTGCAAAAAAAAATCAACTAAACAAGGCCTAACTTTTTTAGTTGTTTAGGCAACATGTACTTTTGTTGTTGTATGACTATAGAAAAAAATTATGAATCGTTTGTCATTTCAGTTGTATATACTAGTTTGTTGTATAAGTTTGTTTGCAGACAACAAATATAAAGCAACTCCCTTTATCAAACTAAAGGAACACCCAAAAAATCTATGAGCAAGATGATAAATGTCACAAAAAAGTTAAGATAGAGAAATGATATAATTGTTTTAGTATTATCTAACGAAGATTGCCATCTTGAAGCAATTTGCTTGTGGTGTAGGTAGTTACTGTGCTGATTTGAGTCATTCATGTAGCAAGATGGAACAGGTTGTCTTTTCTGGTATTGGGAAGTGGACTACATGGCCTTGGTGGAGAGGACAAGCTTTTTTGTTCCTGAAGCATGTGAGAGCAATGCTCCCACAGGAGTGGATAGGGTTGGGTGAAGGGGGAAGTTGTATATCTACTGAAATAGGGAAAGAAGTAGTCACTTTGCTTGAAGGCAATGGCCATAGTTTGTGTTGATGTACTGCTTTTTCTCATCCTTGTTCTATTTGTATTTTTGTCCTACTCTTGAAGTAGTGGGTTTCACTGTTGTAATCAGTGTTCTAATGGAATCACTAGTCTTTTTGTGGAACATGCTTTTATAACCAGTAGTCCTTAATGGTGTACTTAGCTAAGATGTTTTGAGTAATGCAATGTAGTTCTAATGCAATTAGTAGTCCATTTATGTAATTAGTAATGCAATGGAACACAAGGGTACTCTTGATCAAGCATTGTTATCTTCATACCATGAAGCATCAAGCATACATTGACTTGTCTTTCATCATCAAACCGTAAAGACCAAAAGTTGTGGTGCTGCAACTATATATTGTGCACTACCATACTTCCTTATGTTTCTAGAGAAAATAAAATAACCAAGAGAGCCTATGCTTTAACTATCTTCCCCATGTTTCTAGAGAAACCAAAAGAACCTAAGAGTCAACTAATTTGTGTTGCTGCTTTAGAAAATTATCACAGAGCTATAGCAACCAAACTTAGTTTTTGTACAAAAAGCATAACAGGCACAAAGCATAGATCATCAAAGCCTCTTCTTTGAAGTGGTAGCTTTTCTTGGACTTCCCTTGTTGCTTAGCTTGTCCAGTAGTTGCATTGCGCTTCAAATTCCCTCAACCAAGGCAAAGCACATGTGCAACACTACATCCTACAACCACAAATAGCATGCTTATGTGCTTTAATTCAATTACCATAGTCAGAAAGCGATTCACCTACACCTGCTATGTTGGTTCCATCACGTAGATTCATTGATCACCGCGAGAATCCGCACTAGTGATTCTCTACGACAACAGTAGCTCCAGCGTTTCCCAAATGATTATCTCGAAGAGAGTGGATGAAATGAGTTGGGATTTGGGGAAAAGGAGGAGGCTTGTTGCATATTGCGCTAGGGTTCACCGTCCCTAAGTGTGGGTCACGTGCATTCAGTGTCCACGCTGCGCTACCACTTAGGGCACTCACAATGCAAGACTCTATCACAGAGTCTAAGACACTTAATTATATATTATTTATGGTATTTTGCTGATGTGGCAGCATATTTAGGGCACTCACAATGCAGACTCTATCGTAGAGTCTAAAGTTATTTATTACCTCGAACAATGTGGACTTAGAATCTAAATAAGACTTGGAGTCTTATTTTTTCTACCTCTTTCTTCAATAATATGCTGCCACATCAGCAAAATACCATAAATAATATGTAATTAATTGTTTTGGACTCTGTGATAGAGTCTTGCATTGTGAGTGCTCTTATTGAAGAAAGAGGTAGAAAAAATAAGACTCCAAGTCTTATTTAGACTCCAAGTCCACACTGTTCGAGGTAATAAATAACTTTAGACTCTATAATAGAGTTTGCATTGTGAGTGCCCTTAGTGAGAAAGGCGCCTTTGAGAGATTATGGATCTACGATGCATGACTTAATAAGTTTGGAAGATTTAATTTGTAGAATTCGTGGACCGTTGGTTTATTTAACTCATATTTATATATTCGTCTTTGCCTCTAAGGCAAATTTCTATTTTTAAGACCTTGGCTCCCGTTCGGCAAATTTCTATTTGAGGCCTTGTTTAGTTCTGAAAACTGAAAAGTTTTCGGAACTGTAGCACTTTTGTTTTTATTTGACAAACATTATCTAATCATAGAGTAACTAGGTTTAAAAGATTCATCTCGTGATTTACAGGTAAACTGTGCAATTAGTTTTTATTTTTGTCTATATTTAATACTCCATGCATGTGGCGTAAGATTCGATGTGACAGGGAATCTTGAAAAGATTTTGCTTTTTGGGGTGAACTAAACAAGGCCTGAATATATATGGCCAGTTGATCAAATGCGAGGTTCTAATCTCATCAACAAAATACCAGTAAACTTGGTTTAAGTTGCGTTTTCCGCGGAAAAACACGTACACACCACATGCCAGCCTGGAGCCTGCTAGTGTCCTTAACTTCTCGTGGTACATGCATAGCCTAGATTTCCTGTGAGTTACGAACTTTTTACTCACCATCCCACGTGATGATCAATCAAAACATGAAAGTACCTAGTACAACACTGTAACAGGCTCCCGTCACCTGACCTACCTACAAACCTAAATCATGAGGATTTAGGCCACCATATAGCTCGCGTCAGCTCAAAGCAACACAAGAAACAGAGGCACCAGTACGAGTACGGCCGCCACGGTGGTGACCTCGGCGGCCACCGGCGCCCCTGACCCGACGACCTGCACGCTGAAGTTGCACGCGCCCTGCGACGCGTCGTCGTGGACGACGACGGCGAGCCCCTGGAAGTCGCACGCCGACTCCACCTGCCCCTGCGCCTGGTAGTAGGCGTTGAACGCGTACGACGCGTTCCCGCGCGCGTCCAGCGCGCCGCAGCTGCAGCCGTAGCCCAGCGCCGTGCAGTCGGCGCGGGAGCACGCGTACCCGACGTTGTCCGCGACCCGGCCGCCGGCCGTGGCGTCATCATCGTCCCCGCCGCCGGCGCTGATGTGGTTCAGCACGCACCACCGCCGGGGCAGGTACTCCACGCCCCTCGCCGGGACGGGCATCGCCGGCCGCCCGTCGCCGCCGCCGCGCAGGTCCAGCGGGAACTTTGGCCTCCCGTCGAAGGTGAAGATGCCCCAGTGGCGCTCGAAGTTGCCCGGCGCCACGCTCTTGGCGTCCTCGTCGATGAGCCCGAACAGGTACACCTCGATGCGCGCGCCGGGCCGGAGCGGCGTGCCTCGCCGCGCCGCGAGGCGCTTGAGGAGCCCCGCGTAGAAGCGCTCCGCGAGCGCCGCCGTCGCGTGCCTGTCGCCGTCCGTCGGCCAGCCCACCTCGCCGATCATCACCGGCAGGTGGCCCAACCCGACCCTCCTCAGCGCCGACACCAGCGTGTCGAAGTTGGCGTCGAACACGTTCGTGTAGACGACTCGCCCGTCGACGACCGGCTTCGCGGAGCCTCCGCCGCCGTCGAAGAAGGCGAAGTCCAGCGGGAAGTCGGCGTCCCCGTACAGGCTGAGGAACGGGTAGATGTTGACGGTGAGCGGCGCGCCGCTGCGGTTGAGGAAGCGGACCATGTTCGTCATCACGCCCGCCACGTCGCCGCGGAACCTCCCCGCCGACGGCACCGGGTTGCTCGCCGGCGAGTCGTACACGTCCGCGTTCACGGGGACCGTCGCCTTGACCGCCGCCCCGTGCCCGGCCTCGTCTAGCGCGCGCTGGATGTTCTTGAGCGCCGGCACCGTCACGTGGTCGAACGAGCCGTTGTACGCCTTGAGGAACGGCTCGTTGCCGACGGCCACGAACCTGGCCATGGCCGGCGACAATGCGATAACCAGGTCAGGTGAGATCGCCGGCCCCAGCGCACGGCAAGAAGAAGAACGTCTTAGAAGAGGAAACGAACTTGATGTTGACGCCGCCGTCGAAGGTGTACTTGGTGACGTTGTCCTTGACCCACTGCCGGGCCCGGTCGTAGTCGGCGACGGCGGCGAGCATGTCGTTGGGGACGGCGATCATGGTCTCGATGCCCGTCCCGGCGAGGCCCTTCATGGTGCGCTCGTCGGCGTCGAAGATCTTCACCTTCCGGAAGCCGTTGTCCGTGAGCAGGCGCGCTATCACCTTGGGCGGGAGCCGGCGCGTGGACATGGTGCCCCAGTTCACCCCTAGCGCGTCCACGCCCGCCGCCGCGACGGCAGCCACCGCGAACCACCAGCCGGCGAGAAGGACACGCGGCGCCGCCATATCATGGAACCTCTCGTGCTCCTCCGTGTCCACGACCAAGAAACGCCCGGAGCCTCGCGGGCTTAAAAGGATCGATGCATCGGTCGCCAGTCTTCACGCCGACGGCAGCGCAGGACGGAGTACTGTTACGAGTTGAAATGGATCCGATCGGACCTCCCTTTTTTGCAGGTGAAACTTAACCACCGCAGCTTTAGCAAAGCAGATCGCCGCTGGAGCATTGATTAGCGGGAGAAATAATGGTAGAGGTTAGGGACCGGGGTTAAGGACGAAGGTTAGGGACGATCGAGGGACGGAGGTGAGGCGGTTAAAGCGAGTAGAGTACGTGGCAACCTTCGCCATGTTAGGCCCGGTCCCACCGGTCCGTGACTCAGACTGCATCGTCCAATCGAAAACCACCACGTGTCATCTCTGTGTTTTTCCCTCTTTTTCATTTTTTAGAAAATGAATAAAACTTAGAAAACTTATAGTAAATCCATCTAACTTTTAGAAAAATATGAAACCAGTGTCTGAATTTTTTAAAAATAAGCTCTACACCGTAGGTCTATATTTGATTGCCTTTGTATCTTTTGGTTTTCTATTGCTTCTTCGTAATCATCTATAGGTGTCGCTTATTGTGACTATATGTCTCCATTTAACAGCCCTGGAGGAGCAAGAGTTTGAGGAGGACGACTACGAGTACATTGAGGACCTCGGAGATGACCGAGCTACTGGTGCCACATCCCATCCAACCTTGTAGAATCCTATTAGACATGCAACATTATAGCTACTAGTGTTTTTCTTTCATGCAATGATGTGTGATAGGTTGTGTGGTAGAATTGCTTGAACCCATTACCTTGACGCAACATTTACCCTGCACACCCGCTGTTAGGCTAGATGCTCTCTTATCTACTTGCTACTTGCTTCTACTATGCATTATATCTATGATATGATGCTTGGTAGAGGATTGTTTATGAGTGGCAAAGGCACTTGGTGCCAATAATATGGTAATAACATAGGGAGATCTTGGCGTGTGTCTTGGGTGTGTGGTGAGGATCGTGTCCACCGAATAGGATTCTACGATGAGTCTTTAGGACAAGTCTTGTCGATATGGTGTGACTGGAGCATCCTCTATGTGAGGTACATATGGCTGGTATAGGTTAGTAGAATAGATTCCGGGTAGGGGACTCTTCGTGGGGCAAATCCGTGAAATAGAGGTGTTATTGAAGCACAGGGTGTCGGTTATCCATTTCAGAAAATGTCTTGTTTGATCTCTCTAAGGAATTATATGTTTTGGGAACCTGGTCATAGGAACCATTGGACATGACCCCTTCCAATGTCATGAAAGACGAATTTGAACTAATCTGGATGATGCTACTACTGCTAGGTTGTAGTTGATAGTGTAGGGAGGTAAGGGCATATGGCCCTAACCCTCCTAAGATGTGTGGTGACCTTGGAGGCCCAGCACTGTGTTTCACAATCTCAGTGTGTCAGTGGACTCCGAGGTGACTCAAGGGCGAGTGGTAGGGTGGTATCACTCCAACTTAGAGAGCAACTTGGAATCAGCCTAAGCGGGGCACTACCGATGATGGTGATCTTATGCGTCAAGGTGTAACCCTATGTAGAGTTTTGGTTGATCAATCGATGCATTGTCATTTCTGTTACGGTGAACCTTTCCTATGGTATCACTTCACTTGACTAGAGAGAGGTGTTCTTCTTCTTCTTCCCCCTAGGTTGGTTTGGTTGCAGCATTGACCGATGAGGAAAGTTACGAGTGGGAGTCATCCTTGTCGTCTAGAAAGTGAGAGTGTGTGAGATGTGTGGATGAGGTGGATGGATGTGTGGATGGAAATGGGTTAAAACTTGGAAAACAATTATAACATATTGATGAACTTCGCATAAGAAGAATACATGCATAAGAAGGTTCTTTTGCTCTACCCTTGTATTGCACTTACCACAAAGCAAACACAAATCACGGGATAGAAGCCAGTGGCCAGTACAAATAGTACCAATAAATATTTGGTAGGTGTTCATTTTGATGACAAGACCAATGAATAGGAGGGCTAGAGATGTTTGTCCTACATTGAAGTTGCTTGTGGAGGAGACACTTCACCCGCTAGATGTTCCGCCTACTCTGATGTTGTTACGGATGTTGTGTGACTGATGATTTCACCAAGTGGTGATGTAATAAATAAGTAAACCATGCTATTTATACATTCTAAGATAGGTATTTGATGTATGACTTGTGGTATCAACTATTATTTGATAATATGGTGGCATAACCACCTAGGACTATCACATTATAATTTGTATATGTGGATTTCCCTTTGAGGCAATTCTGGATCATTACAATTGGTATCAGGAGCCATGCTTGACTCTAGGACGAGACCTCTAGAATATATTGGCCATTAGAATAAGGAGGTGAGACCTTTGATTATATACTAAACTTGCATATTTTTATGCATGGCTTACCTTCTTGCTAACTACTTATCCTATTTTTTGGTCTATAATTGTATATGGCAGATGGCAGATGGCATCCTCTACCGAGCTTATGATCAATGGAGAAAGCTAGAGGTTTCACTCAGCTGTTTCGTGAGGTGTTCCAGGAGCTTGGTGTCCACACCGAGTTGATCGATCGAGTACCCGTCTGCCGCTGCGAGATGGGACCCGAGGGCCACATCATCATCACTATCAAGATTAGAGCAAGTGACACCACGTCGGAGTTGTATGCTATCACTACTCTCAAGGTGAAGACCTCCATCGACTCATACGACGAACACAGTGAGCGCCTCAAGGATGCACCATATAGCTTTCTTCCCCGAGCCTTGGATTTAAGATTGCTGCAG
>Ga0182004_10002876_pt1 | contig 13536 bp, 10 predicted proteins | sample Sormic07211540_1_FD_120479 | JGI IMG/M metagenome (GOLD analysis project Ga0182004, IMG submission 120479) | Endophyte microbial communities from Sorghum bicolor roots, Mead, Nebraska, USA - 072115-40_1 MetaG | ecosystem: Host-associated > Plants > Roots > Unclassified | place: USA: Nebraska...
AATGAAGCTTTATGGTCATATCGGATGGCGTGTCATGGGTCGACCAAAGTTTCACCTTATCAGTTGGTGTATGGGCACGATGCAGTACTACCATGGGAAATTAAGACTGGGTCTAGGCGACTACCTTTCCAAGATCAGTTGGTTGCCGATGACTATGCTACTTTGATGAAAGATGAGTTAGATGATTTAGTAGGGCATCGGCTTAAAGCTTTGATAAGTATAGAAGAAAATAAAAAGAGAGTTGCTAAGTGGTATGATAAAAAAAGTAAAAGCTAAGGAGTTTGCCGAGGGAGATTTGGTCTAGAAATTGATCTTGCCGATTGGGACTAAAAGTTCAAAATTTGGGAAGTGGTCTCCTAATTGGGAAGGTCCTTATCGGATAAATCGGTCTGCTCCCAGTAATGCTTATATTTTGGAAACTCTCGAAGAAGTTGAATTTCCCAGAGCATTGAATGGAAAATATTTAAAAAAAGTATTACCCAAGTGGGTCGATGCATAAAAGTTTAAGTGCCGATAACACTCCTATCGGCTGGATTAAATTGTATCTGGGACTGAGTATGATGTTTTAAAAGGATGCCGATAACAATCCTATCGGCTAGACCAAAATAGTCAGCAGTTTCTAAAGGCAGAACAAAATATGCCGCCGATGAAGAGTTCATGCATTTAGCAAGGCTTCGATGGCTGATATGGCGCGCAGACAGATTTGATCGGCTTCTTCTATCTCTTTGATGTTTTGATCGGCAGAGCCCTCCACTGGCTTCAACTTCTTGTTGATCTGCAGTGCTTTGCGGGCTTGGATGATTCGTTCTTGCTGGAGGGTCCTGATCAATTTGGGCAGCTGACTTTCCTCTTGCTGAGCTTGAGAGAGGGCCCCTTCTACTTGCTTGAGTTCTGCCAGTAGGGATTCCCTTTTTGCCGATAAATCAGAGATCTTCTGCTTTAGTGTTTCCCCTGAGGATTGTAAGATGCCGATGCTCTTGTGCTTCTCATCGGCGAGGCGTTTCACTTGCATTACCTCCTCTGAGAGTTGGGCATGAGTGGCTCTATCGGCAAGGCGTTGGGTGGCCTTTTGGTACAGAAGCTGGCGGCTTTCCAAGTGTGCAACTTGGAAGAGGATCTCTTCGGCATCGGCAAGGATTTGGCCCCTAAGGGCTTTGAACAGAGCTTTAGCTGGATCAGAGTCATCAACTAATTGAGCAGTGTCCTGATGAAGCAGGGCCAGCAGATCTTCCAGTTTTGCTTTTATTTCTGCCGATGAAATCCCTACTGCTTGAGAAGAGCTTGCTTCCTCGCCTTCATCATCAGAAATTTTAATGTCGAAGGAAAACAGGCTGTCGGGGGAATCTTATTCTTGAAAAGAAGAATAAGATGAGTTATTTGATGATCAAGTACTAGTGATATAAAAGAGTAGAGATCAGATGACTTACTTGTTTCAGAGCAATTTCTCGCCTCTGACTAGTCGAGGCCGATGGTACCACAGGTTGATCAGCTGAAGTTGCCAATGGAACAATGTCAGCTAAAAGAAAATGATCATTATAAGTTGAAGATACATCGGCAATAATTTTATGGACAGTACTTTACCTTGAGGAGGTGCGGTGCTTGTCTGAATTGAGGGGGCCACCGATGATATGATTGAACCCACTGGATCGGTGGTCTGCTCAAGTACATCGGTTGATGTCTCTTCTGGCTGAGGTACTTCTTGTGTTTGAGATGGGGACGGTGCTTGCTGTGTCTGAACTTCTGGCGAAGGAGACGATTCCACGTGAATCGGCGATACTGGAGGAGGAGAAGAAGGTGGTGCTGTCTTCTGGCGTTTTGCTTGTGACTTAGTTCTCTTGGGGCCTTTTCTCTTGACTTGGACAGACTGGGGGGCATCGGTACTAGTCTTGATACTTCTGGTCTTTGCCGATTTGCCAGTTTGCTGATACAACAACAAAAGTTTCATGAGTACAAGTGTAACAAAGTATTAATGAAATTTTGGTTGAAATAGTAAAAGTTACCGATGAGGTTCCCATAGCCGTCGATGTGTCCTGAAAAGATTGTGTGAGTATAGAATGGTATCGGCATGAATTGAAAAAATCAAGGATTTACCTTAAAAGCTTTGGCCAGGGTGGCAGCGGCGACCGATGGAGATGTCTTTGCTCGTTTGGTGGTTATCTTTTTAAAACGCACGTTCCGGTGCATTAGAGCTGCTAGAGTTGGTGCGTTGTTGCCGATGAGGGAAATCGGGCCCAATGGAAGGAGCTTAATCGGCCTGCCGCTCCTGCTAACCGTCGGTGGTGGGTTGTTGACCTATTTAAGAGGGAGGAAGTAAGTTACCGATAAGGGTAAAAATAATAAAAGGAGTGAAACATCGGTTGAAGACTTACAGTGTTCTCGGGGACTTTATACTTGGGGTCGATCATACCGCGGTATGTGAGGGTCGATCTGTAGAACAGGTGCTCCTTCCATTCCTCCCACCATTGTTTGTATGCCTAAGTGATGAAGAGAGCTGGGATCCAAGCCGATAAATCAATATCTGACGTATCGGCATTTGGTGGGAGTTGAGCTATTCTGATCCACTCAAGACCGCTAGTTATGATCTCCCTTGGCTTCACCACATTGGCATAGTGCAATTGGCGGTTTCCCAAAGGCCAGTTGACGAGCCAATGCCGATGGATTATAAAACTCATAGGTGAGATTGGAAGTTTTCCCACTACCGAAGAAGTTTACTGGTATAGCTCTCAGAGTAATAATTGCCATCATCAGATCATGGTCCTTGTTGAGAGCATTATCGAAGGGGTGGAAAGTGAGTGGGAATCTGGTCTCTGTATCCTCGTAGGGCATCCATGCCAGCTGGTCTTTGGTCAGGCCCTCATAGAGAGTCTGGAAGAATCGGCTGACCTGCTCTTCATTCCCACCAGTACCACGCAAAACTATGGCAGCTTCACCATAGTTCAGAGGGGGATGAGTTGCCGATTCTTCATCATCCAATTCGTAATATTCGGTTATATCTCTGGGAAAGTGCTGAGAGAAGAGATTGAATCCAAGGCGCTTATGCATATGGACATTGAGCCACATGTTGATAAACCACCATGGTCCTCCTAAGTTGCCGATGGGTTGGCCTAGCAAAAGCTTCTCGGTCACTTGATGAAGACGGTGATAAGCAGAGCCTAACAGGTATCGGCCAAGAGGAAAACGACCACCGCTAGCTAATCTTTCTGTTGCCGATAAGTAAACAGAAGTTGGTCCTACCGACCGACCGCCGAATACAAACTTATCAAGCCACATATTCAGAAAGATGGCATGTTCCCTTTCCCCAATAGCCCCTGTTTTTCGGTACTTCTGAATATACCCAGACCAACCGTCGATGCTACGAGTCTCTACCTTGGAACTAGGCTTATTATCAAACAGATGACTGTTATCGGCATTTGATATATCTAAGCCGGTGAGCATGAGTACATCGGCAAGAGTAGGCGAAGCGGGACCATGGCCGAATACGAAAGCATTAAGGGTGTCTGACTAGAAGTATGAAGCGGCTATCAACAGCTATTCATTCCTCTCCATATCGGCAATAGACAGCCTGATACAGTGGTCCAATTTCCATTCACCCCATTGGACTTTGTTTGAATTGACGATTCTCAGAAACCAATCTTTCCATCCTTTCGTAGGGTTGGGCCAGGAACGAAAAGCATCCTTCCACAGATCTAAGGAGAGGTTTTTGGCTCTAAAAGAGATCCTATTTGTTTCTGCATTTATCAGATCGGTGGGATCTGGATTTCCTAGTGGGCTAAGACACTGAAAATGAGGTTGATCGGTAGGGATCACGATTTTATCAGCCAGTTCCTAAAGGGTTTGAAGGTCAAAGAAAACAAAGAAGAGGAAAAAGTACTTAGTAAGTAGATTTGCAGATGAACAGGAGTACAGCAAAAGTGTAAAAAGAAGGGGGTGGTAAGTTGACCTCAGGGACGACGAAGTTGATGGCCATTTCTTCCCGAGGAGAAGAAAGGATCAAAAACTTGGAGGGTTGTTGGAGGAAGTCCTTGCCGGAGTTTTTGAAGTTCTTGAGCAGTGTCGCCGCCAGAAAAATGAGTGTGAGGCTGTAGAATGACAGGATGAGAGAAGAGTACCGGAGAAGGAAGTATTTATAGGACAAGGAGGGCAGGGGCAAATTTGACTTATGTCTTTGCCGCATCTGTGAAATCCGAGGGTATTCAGGTGGATATGGTAACCGTTCGCACGATAATCAAGGAAACTTTTGATAATAAACTTGGGCTCATAAATCTTTCTTTCTTTCTTTCATGGAACTTTTGTCCAATAATTTCCTTGCATCCCAATAATTCTTTTTGTAACAAATATTTTGTAGAGGAATAAAAGATAGAACTTGGAGCATTGAACTTAAGATAATTGGTTAGCAAATAAGCAAGGGAAAATTTTTTTTGGTGTTCACTCTTAGTGTAAGATTAAACCATTTTTTGGATAGGTGAATATGGAATATATATGGCGCGTACTTCTAGAGTAGAAGCAGCAAAGGGTGAACATGAGTGTACGTGATACCGGGATTAGTCACATGATGAGTTCATAAGGGTCAACACAACTCGAGCAAACACAAAGCCCTACATATATGTGGAGGCTTAATATTCTAAGTAAATATGGTTGTGGTAGGAAGTTGATACTCACTATCATACATAGAACTCATCATGAAGTATTTTAAATTTCATAAAATAAATCTATAGAATTTAGTAGCACTAGGAACATGATAAACAGCAGCTCATACTATGTCATATCATATCCATCAACTACCTAGACTTAGTTTAAGCATATGCTTCCATAGATTGAAAGAGTAGAGTAAATTTAGTTGTCTAACAGTTTATCCAATCCTTAGGAGAATTCAAATTTAAAACTAGGTACTTGAAAAAAACTACGGCAGAGAAAGTATTCATCATTTTCATCATGCATCCTTCATCTCTACATATTTTATTTATAGCAAACTTAACAGAAAAATAAATCAAACTTATATTACACACTCTTTTTATTTGGTTTTCATTTTAAGCAAACTCAAACATTAAACAAATTAAACAGCAAATATTTATTTGGTTTTCTAAATTTATAAAAGAAAATGGAAATAAATCGAAATAAAGGGAAAACAAAACTTACCTTGATAATGGGGGTCGTCCCCCAAACTATTCTTCTTTCGGGATCTGGAGGAACGCGAAGATGTCACTTAGAGTGTTGTTGGCTTGGTCTTGCCCTTCTTGAATAAAGGCCAACGTCTGAGCGGTGGTTTAGTTCCACTAACGCTGGTCATTCCAATTCTGCTCATTGTGAGCAAGAGAGGTGTGGACATAGTTTTGGAATGCTATTTGTTCATTATAATGCTGCTAGGTGTAGAAGAACCTAGAAGCATCAGACCTTCATCATTGTTCAAAGCCTTATTCCTCATCTTCTGTCCTTTCTCCATAGGTACTGAATGAATGCCTTGGTGCTTCTCCTGAGGGACCTTCCCCTGTGGGGATGAATGGTGGTGTTGGGTAGTACCCATACGGATGATAGGTAGGATTGAATGGAGGATACATCCAGGGTTTAGTGCGCAGACATGCCTACCACTCATCATAGCTGGTGTGCGCCGGTGCTTCATGAGTGGGGTCAGCGTTCAGCCAAACTGGCTTGTGTTGATGAGCAAACCTCTCAGAGGATGTCCACTGAGGTGCCCACTTAGAAGTCTCTCCCTGAGCTCCTCTCCTGTTCACTGGTCGTGCCTAAAACTCAATGTCCAGAGTTTGGACAGAATACAGTGCCATCTCTAGGTTAGGTAACCAGAGCTTGGCGTCTCCATATGTTATGTATAGATCCCCTTTTATTTTCTTTACAAAGTGCGCATGATTAAAATGCTCATATCTATAAATTTGTCTATGTGTATCAATAAAATCGAAAGACGCACCTTCAAGTAATTTAAGCTTAACAGCTAATTGAATAACAATGGAACATATTGCTACATCTCCTACTTATGCTTAACCAGTGATATACTAAAGCATGGTCAGGTGACACCCTTATATTCTTAACTGCTGCATAAATTAATTGTAAATCTATGGCTCTAATTTTACTAGCATCATCTCGAGGGAAGAAAGTTATTCCTAACCACTTATGCAAGAACCTATGTGTAGGGTGCCCTATGTCCAGAGTATGATTGCCACGGAAGAAAGGCTCTTTAGAAATTTCAATCCAAAATTTATGGGTGTCAAATCTTTTAAGGCTTTTGTTAAATCTAATCATGCATTTGAAGGACAGCCTAAAAGATCGCTAAGAACTTTCTATGTTAGATAGAATTCTTAGGTAAACAATATAAAATAAACTACTGTCTCGGTTAGTTGAAGGGTGAATAGAAATTCTATGGTTAAAAGCTTGGACCCTAACTCAGTAATAGATGCGAAAGCACTCCAACCAACAAAATGGAAAATAGTATCAAATTCAGTTGCCGTACCTGTTTCATCGAGAAACACATCATCCAAGACCGGTGTATGAACAAAGCTCCTATTCTTCAATTTGTTGTAGATGTTCATTTCTCTCGAATCCCTTAAGGCAAGGTGAGTTGTTGTGAGGAGAACCCTTTGTGGTCCAGCAGAGGAAGATGGTGGCTGAGAGTCTACAGGAGCATCGATGCTCATGTCGGAGGCAGCCCTCGATGAGGCGTACCAGGATGAGCTCCTTGTGCTCCTTCCCATGACCTTGTAGGCGATTCCCTTTGCCCAGCTCTTCATCCTGCAACAAATGCTTGCAGACAAGAACAACACTAGTGCAAGGGGTTAGTCAAAGGTTAGCGGTCAGCTGTCCAGAGATCAGTCGTTCTTTCAAGATTGAGTCTAGTTGCTAGTTTGGATTTCGACATCTTGATTTTAGATTTCTTAATTCCTAGTTGGACATCACTTCCACTAATTTCTCTATGAATTCTTGCAATACTTCCCCTCTTTCACTAGCCCTTGAGCTCTTGCTCACTCTCCTAAATTCCCACTCTCTTATCTACTTTTTCTATGCTCTCCTTCTCTCTCAAACTCTCTCTGGACTGCTGGATGTCGAGAGCTTAGTGTTTGTCTACTGAAATTGCTTGTGTGTGGTGTGTGGAAGTGAAGGGAGGAAGGCCTTTATAGAGGAGGAGGTGGCCAGGCGGGCGCCAAAAGAAGGTGGGGTGGCTGCCCATGTGCTGGCTGCTCCTCTACTCAAATTTTGTGACTGTTATCTTTGCTTCAATCCTAAGCAAAGTGAGTGGAAGTTTGGTAGATTTGGCCCGTGGAAAAGAGGAAGGTGAGTGGAGAGCAAGTGGTGATGGGATGTATGTTAGGTGAGGTCTATTACATGTGCGACCCATGGTGGTGGACTCCCCATGAAAGAAATATAAAATATAAAAATATAATGGAGGAATTAAAAATGAGAAAAAGCTCAGAATAAATATATAAACTAAATCAATCTTTTTATACTACCACAATAAATATTTTTAACTAGTTGTTACACACCGGAAAAATTATTTATATTGGGTGTAGAATTTTATAATGTAGTGCTATAAAATTAATATTTATAAACTGAAAAGTAAGTAGGGGTAAATATGGAGTTACTTTCTGGCGAGGGTTCGAAGTTTAGCATCCTCCAAACTGGACCTTCTAAATTATTTATTCCGTTGATGATTCCAGAGTGGGTGACTCTGGTGATTCTTCTAGTTTATCTTGATCTACCATCTTCGTAGAAGAGTTGAACTCTTGTTTTGGCTTGAATGTGAACTGCTCTTCTTGACCGTTGATGGTTAATTTCATAGATCCTTTCCCGACATCAATGTGTGCATTGGCAGTGCTCAAAAATGGTCTCCCGAGAATGAGTGACAATCTTGAGTTTGGATACATATCCAGTACCACAAAATCTACTGGCACGAAGAAGTCACTTGTCTTGACTAGAATATTGTCAGCGATGCCCAATGTATATCAGACTGATTGATCGGCCAGCTGAAGACACATTGATGTTGGCTCAAGTGCAGTGTGATTAAGCTTGTAGTAGATAGAAGCGGACATCACACTGACACTTGCTCCAAGGTCACAGAGTGCATAGTTGAAATGTCGATGTCCAATTATACATTCGATAGTCAGACATCTTGGATCCTTTTTCTTTTCACATAACTTGTTGAGGATGTCCGCACTGCACTCTTCTGTGAGCTTGATTAATTCAGTGGATGACAGTGGTCTCTTCTTGAGAATGACTCTGATGTACTTGGCATTTGTAGGGACCTGTATGGGATCTAGCTGAGGTATATTGATATATAACTTTTGAAGTACCTCCGTGAACTTACCAAACTACTCATCTACTTGTTGTGGTCATCTATTTTGATGAGGCAATGGTAGATAATTGATATCTTGAAAATCTTGTCTCATCTCATGTTCTTGGACCGGTTCTGGTAGCATGTCTTTAGGAATGTTGTTCTCGTTCTCCAACATTGTTGGTAATGTTCATGGTATTGCCACTGGTCTTTTTGTACATTTTGGGTAAGGAGGATCTTCAGAAGAACAACCTCTCCTTATATTGATATTCTTTACCTACTCAGGGTTAGTGGCAACAAGCAACGAAGTAGCCAACCATGCTATTTTTGCTTCTATCTTTTTGTTATACTCAAGTTGGTCATTAATGGTTGTTGGTATAAATTAATTGCACTCCACTAAATAAGTTTTAAGTAGGATTATCCGCAGGCGCACATATATCATACCTGTGTCACATTTTACCTAGAGGTTTTAAATATTGTATCCACAGGGAACAATTGTGATAATGACAAAGTATATAGACTTAACCCTACAATTTGGCTAGATCATATCAAGAAAAAAGGAAAGAGCTAATGCATTGTGGTTCTGATTCTGGTACACTTTATATAATATCGTCTTATCAGACAAGTAACCCAAATAGGAAAAGAAATAGAGTAATCTCCTACCAGACACCTATAAGCCTATCCATCCTATCAATGGGAAGTGTACTATAGAGGATTCAACGTAGCTATAAAGTCACCTACACAAGCTACCATAGTCCGGCAGATTAGGGGACATTCATAAGTAAACCTATCCTAGGCACTATGCCTACACTACGAAATACTACTTCAACCAAGTAATGACCAAGATCAAAGCACTCAATATGAGATGTGAACCAAAGAACGAATAAGAACAAGTTGCTTACTTAAATCAGAATGGTAGGTACAAGAGTACCTCAGAACGCAGCTTCAGGCGAGGGAACTGAATCCAGAAGAATATAGCACAGAAGAAGCGCCGACAGGCCGGAACTCCTCTAGAATCTCTACTCCTCTACTCAATCTCTGTGATCTCTAAACAATACTAGATCTAGAAGAACTAGTCTCTCCTAATTGCTACATCTAGATGAACTAGAACTAGATGAACTATAACTAGATCAACTAGAGGGACCCTAACCCTAATTATATAGAGAATATGATGCACCGGGGTGTAGAATGCCCCTTGGGGTAGCCTTGGGCATCATTATATAGGCCAAGGTGGAGTAGGGGGCAAGGAACCGCCACGTCATCGATCCGTGTCTTTATCTTGTGTGCACTGTCGAATCAAACCGACTTAAAATCAACATATGAATACTTTGCTTGGCTTCCAAGGTGGCATAGGAGGAAAACTCCAGGAGGCGGCGGCCAGGTGACCTAGGGGGCGCCAGTCGGCGCCAGGGTGGGGCCGGACGGCCCACCTGGACTCCTTTGTGGGCCTCGCTCCTTCGGGTGTCTTCTAGGCTCTTAAATGGGGGCTGTCCTATAGGGTATATTTTTGGTTGTTTACTCCTAGTGTAGGAGAAAACATTTTTTTAATGTGGATCTGGATGAAAGTGGAAATGACTGCGCTTACATCCTAGAGTAGGAGTAATGCATCTATGGGTGCAGTGCGTAAGTGATCTTAATTTTAAAAGCATGACAAGACTCTCATAAAGTATACTCTAAAGGTTGACTAAACTCAATGTAAACAAAGCAGCTTGAATGCGCAAAGGTTTTCCTAACTCTAAATGTATCATATATGGCTTTGGTAGCAATTTAAACTTTATCATACAAGAGCTCATCATGTAATATTTTGAGTTTTTGAAAATAAATCTCCAGAACATAGTAATGCTAGGATTAAGATAAATAGTAGTTCAGACCTTCATGTATAATATCAATCAATCACCTAGACTCAGCTTAAACATATGCCTCCACAAATTTTAGGTTCAGAGTAAATTCTTGTATCAAAGTGGTCATGTCTAAAACTCAGGAGAGTTCGTGGTTGAAAACTAGGCACTTGAAAGAAAATACTGTAGAGCAACTATTCATCATCTCTAAGACAAAATTTTAATGTTCTCTAATTCTTATTTGACTCTAAACTAGACTAACTGTAGACACTCTATGATCACACCTTAATATATAGATAAGTATTTTGTTTTTTATATTACATTATTATTCATCTTTTTATTTCTATTGGACTCACAAGACTTAAAAACATGGATGTTCATGTGCCCATATATTTTTGGTGTTTTATATTTTCTTATGATACTGTTGTGAACATTCATGTGCTCACATATTTTTGGTATTTTTATGACTATATCAAATTGACTCGATAATTTCCTAGGTATAATTACCTCATAACTAGGGGATACTCCTCCCCCAACCTAGATGTTTGCAATAGTTGGTGTTGATGATCTTCAGAGTGAGCTAACCGGCAGCGCTCCAGGTGGGTGCCACTAATAGACTCTCTCCTTGTCATAATGTTGTTCCTCCATAATTACACTCCAAAAAGAAAACCAAAACTCGAGGTTCAAATTTAATAATGGGTTAGCAGTCAGCCAGTAAGTGATTGATTGTTCTTTGAGTTGATTTGAATTGATAGATTCTAACAAGATTCTCTCTTTTTTAAGATTTTCTAGTTTAATTATGTAGAAATTAAATGTGTGTGCATGATATACAGTTGTATTTTTATGCCTCCACATATAATATTTATTCTTATGGGGCTTAGGGTTTTTTCATAGTACAAGAAAGTAAATAAATGAGCTATGTGGCTTTAAATATTTTATGATGTAGTAAATGAAGGAATAAAGATTTTTATTTTATTTTATTTTATTTTATTTTAATATTTATGAAGATGAATATGTTAAGGTAAATTTATTAATGTAGAGAGAAATACTAATGAAATATATAACTACCATATTACCTTATGGCAAGAATATAAAATTTTTAAAATTTACCGAAGAACTTCTTCTTCCACTCTTGTGTATATCTCCATCTTGAGAGATGGAGGTCTTGTTAGTTGCATACCTCTAGTGATGATGATGCCACCTTTGTTCTTTGATTTGGCCAATAGGTTGAGGGAGAGTTTTAATAGTAGTTGGCAGCATCTTGCTCAGTGTGCATGTTTATAGAACTTTCACTTGTAGAATTAATAAACTTTGCGTGATGTGTTGTCCTGTTTGCAAAACTAATGTAGAGATCAAGTGAATGGGCTCTGCTGGTGGAAAAACACCAACAGAACCAAATCTATTTCTTTATTTATTTTTCTCCATCCTTAGGCACATTAAACAAGATAAAGTTGGGTTACATAATTTATTTATTTATGAGTGGTAAGATCAAAATATTAAGCATTTAATGTTGCATTTAAGTTCACATGATAGAAAATAATTAAATTGCTTAACCAATGGAAGGATTGTCTATCTCTATAAAAATTTTCAAATAAGTATGACCATCATCTTCCCAAGATTGAATATAATGTTTTAACTTGTTTAGTTAAGACTGAGATCAAGATAATGGTGTCATGAACAATTTTAAAGAGCAAAGCATATTGAGTTAATCAATTTAAGTTGTAACTCTAATATGTTTGTGTCTTCACTTATGTGCATACCAATATCAAGAGAATAGAGTGACCACTTACCTTAGAATATTACCTTCATTATTAGAGCGTGATGGCACTAACTGATGAAGGGTAAATGACTGGTGGTCGTTCCTCTTGTATCTTGAGTTATTTATAGACATTTGTTGATGCAAAAATGGATTTGCAAACACAAAGGGCTAATACCCGATTCAAACGTTGAGGCGTGCCAGCCGATTTGACCTAGTAATCGACAAAGGGGATAACTTGAATACTTTGGTCCCGACAACAACGATGCGCCCGGATGCCACGGCTAAGAGGTACTCACGCGGAACTTGAGAATTCGCCGAGTATTGCTCGATGAATCCTTAAGAACTCATAAACAAAATAAAATATGCGAGTTGACGAAGTCGTCGAAAAGTAGACGTAGAACTTTTGTATGATATTGATTGATTGTCTTCTGACATTGCTGGTAGGCCCATATTTATACTCTATCCTAAAGAGTTACAACCGTATATGACTATGATTTAACTCTAAACAAAACAGGACTCGTACATAAAGCAAACTCTAAGAAATATGGAAAATAACTATCTAACTATCCTAATGATCGGCATATCACCATTGTCTTCCTAGCAACCCCCACGCCTTCCTTCATCATCATCGGCACATGCCCTGTATCTCTCTTAACAACTCCCAAACCTTTCCTCATCGGCATCGGCTATCATTAATATCAGCAATCGGCAATGATCAGCAACTATCGCCAGACTTAGCAACATCTTCCTCCTATTGTCCTATCATCGACATCATTGGCTATCGGCAATCTCCTTATCGGCCAGACACATCACCTCCTTGACTACCGAATCAAGCTTCACTGACCATCCTGACTTGTGTCCAATAACGATGTCAACACATGCCCCCCAATTTCAGAGTATGAAATCATTAATGCTCCAAAATTCTCTCCTAATAATGACAAACTTTTCATAATTAATTTCTTCTGGCAACAATTAATTACCAAATCAAAACAATCTTAATTCTGACTTCCATATCTCAATAAATATCTCACATTCCTTAACAATCCAAAAACAAATCTCATAGAAACACGCTCATCGGCAACTATTTTGTTAGGGTTGACTGCCGATGGATCGACTAAAAGATCGTGTACAGTGGAATATCTCCTAAAATCATGATTACTTGCCATCAAATCACCTATACAATCCCTTCATTATCGTGTGAACAGTTACCTTATCCATCTGAACAACCTCGAATTTCACGGATACGGTAAAGAGATAAGTCAAAAATACCCGTGCTCATTTCAACCTATAAATGCTTCCTTCCCTAGTACTCATCCTCTACCTCGTCATTCCCCTTCCTCAAGTTCATCTTTCTGGCAGCGATATTGACGAAGAGTTCAAGAACTCAAGCAGTGAAGACCCTCCTTCTGAGAATCTTCAAGCCTCTGGTTCCTTCTTCCTCCCAGAAGGAAATAGCTGTCAACTTCATCGTGCCTGAGGTTAGTCCATCCCCATCTCCTTTTCTTTGCTGCAGTTCTTTGTATACATGGAAATCTATTTACTCGGTGTTGATATTTGGGAACGCAATAAGGAATTGATCCGCAAGCGCACGGATATCGGTGAGCACTTCACCCGGGAAATTATCCAGAGTATCGTATTTATTTTTTTACCACTAGGAGAAAGAG
>Ga0182004_10002877_pt1 | contig 13530 bp, 6 predicted proteins | sample Sormic07211540_1_FD_120479 | JGI IMG/M metagenome (GOLD analysis project Ga0182004, IMG submission 120479) | Endophyte microbial communities from Sorghum bicolor roots, Mead, Nebraska, USA - 072115-40_1 MetaG | ecosystem: Host-associated > Plants > Roots > Unclassified | place: USA: Nebraska...
CCCAAAACGGAACGCGACCGACCATGCTGCGATAGCTACATACAGAGGGGTCGTCGGGTCCAGTCTCGACTCTCGCCAGAGCCGCCTGCACACCGAAAACTATTTTTTTCCAAGATTCTTAATTATATCAAATTTTATGGCACATATATAGTGCATTAAAAATAGATAAAAAATAAAAACTAATTACATAATTTACCTGTAAATCATGAGAAAAATCTTTTAAGCCTAGTTACTTTATGATTGGACAATGTTTGTTAAATAAAAACAAAATGCTACAGTACTCCAAAATAAAAAAAATGGAAAATGAACAAGGCGATAGTTTCCAAAAAAAATTATAATTTTTCTTGTATTTCTCGTCACATTGAATTTTGTGACTGTAGATAAAAAAATAATTAATTGTACAGTTTATCTGTAATATATAAGACAAATATTTTGAGTTTAGTTAATTTATAATTAAAGAATATTTAACAAATAATAAAGAAGGCCCTCACGAAGAAGAAGCGACGACGCGGGTCGTGGGTCAAAGCGAGCGATGCATGGCATGGTGTTGATCTGCTGCCTCTGCCCTGCGGGACCACCTCCTTTCTACCTCTTCTCTTCGCGTCGAAGGCTCGCGCTCGTCCGTGGGCCCCACGGCCAGGCTAGTGGCCACGTCAATCCGCAAGTACGGACGAACCCTTTCTCCACTGCCTTCCCCCGCCTGCCTGGTTGCCTAGCTATATAGCTAGCGCTGTTGCCTTGGCCACCAAGTAGGCAAGTGCCTGCCGCGCCTCTCATTGATTACTAGCGTGCCCCCTCCTCACCTGCTGCTGACCTTTGATCGACCAGGATTTCCCCCGTCTTCCAGCGCAAGCCACACTGGGAGTAGTATATTATAATATAATAATAGGCACAAGGGGAGGGGCCGCGGCCAGGGGCGGAGAGGGAAGTGGTCGATCGACGATTCCACACGGTTCTCCTGCTGAAGAAAGGAGGAGCCATGGGAGTGGGACTGAAGAGGCAGGAAATGTGGCGGGCGGCGGCGGCGGCGGCGGCGGCGGCTCCGGCTCCGACGGCGAGGTAAGGCGAACGATCCCCGGCCGTTGGTTCGCGTTGCTCTTGCTTGTCCTTGGTTCGCGATCCCCTTTTTTTTTTTTCCGAGGCTGGGTTGCCGATCGGCCTGGCGCTGGATTCCCGTTGCGCTTCGATTTGGCGTCGCCTGCTCTGGTGGGTTTTACTTTGCGGCCCGTCCGAGGGTGGTCTGACCTGATCAAAAGATCGGCGCTGCTTGATTGAGTCCTTGGTGTGCGCATTGTGCCGTTCTGTTTTCGCTCTGGGGGTTTGGGGCTCGTGGTATTCGTCGGTATTCCTCTCCGATGATGGAAGGACCTTACTACCTTAGCCTAGTCTAATCTGAACTATGTTTGCTGTGGGGCGTATCTGGAGAACTGTGCGTACAGTTTGAGTACAGAATTTGATGGAGGGACATAGATTTCTCTGAAGCAGTTTTTTATTGAGAAATGGGTGAATTTTTGACTGGTGATTCATATTCTTAGTGTTCTTACAGTGAATGTGGAGTCCATGGTTTTTTAACCCATTGTCAATTTTCTAAAAAAATCATTCTGCTAGCGATATCTGAAAAAAGTTGGAGCAATGTAGTCTATTAAATTTATATCAGATTATTTAGTAACCCCCCTCTCCCTGAATTTTGATGCATTGTTCACCTGGCAGTAGCATCTGTGTCAGTAGAGATTATATTCTGTGAAAAAATATTTTAGCTTATAATTCCATCGCATCAGTGTCACTGGAGGTTACATTATGTGAGATATTTCTGCTTAGTTAAGCATGTAAAGCTTCAGATTGAACTCAGTTAAGAACTCTGCTTCTCCTTTGCAATCCTACTGATGCTGTTAAGAACTCTGCTTCTCTTTTGCGATCTTACTGACCCCTGATGGTTACACACGAAAACAGAGCAGGTGGTAAATTCTGCTTCACCTAGGCCATATGCATTTTACATTGTAAGAATCCTTAACCAGTCTATTGAAGCAACAAAGCAAAGCATATGTGGCAGGGTCCAATTGAATCTTGATGATACATTCCTGCTGATAAGTTTTTTATTTCTTTATGTAACTAATCATGTGACATTGCCATGGTTAAGTCATATTGGTTTGCACTAATGATCAGAGATGTGTATTGTCGTGCAGCGCAGCAGGAAGGCAGCAAGCCGTCGCCAGCAACAGTGCCACCGCCAAGCCGTTGGCCGAAAGGTTTCGGCCGGCACAGCGAGGGATGGGTGGCCCAGACAACGCGTGCCACAACTTCCGCGGTGTCCGGCAGCGCCGGTGGGGCAAGTGGGTGGCCGAGATCCGCGAGCCCAACCGCGGCAAGCGCCACTGGCTGGGCACCTTCGACAACCCCTTCGACGCGGCCGTCGCCTACGACCGGGCGGCCGTGTCCATCCACGGCGCCCACTACGCGCACCTCAACTTCCCCGCGGACCACGCCGCCGCGGCGCCGGCCCAATGCCATCCATCGTCCTGCTCTGCCGCCGCCACCACCGCCGACGTGTTCCAGGAGCACGAGGCAAAGCCAAGGGTTGCCGCTGCGCTGGGCGGCGGCGCAGTGACCGTCAGCCAGCAGCAGCCGCAGCAGCAGGGCACTCCATGGATTTCGCCTGATGCTCCGTTCGGCGACGACTCTCATGACATTGCCATGTACCTCGATTTCGATGCGGTATCCGACATGGTGCCCTTCTATCCTGGCATCAAGAGAGAGGATTGCCAGCATCAGGTATTCGACGCCAACGCCGTTCACTCGCCGGTGTGGGCGCTGGGTGACTGAAATGCTATCTGAGGCAGGGTGAGATGGAAACTTTGGTGACTTCAGTAGCATCTGATGGTTGTGGCATGATTAGTAGTGGAATTTAGCTTTGCTGCTAGTTTCTTTAGAATTCAGATTGTTTAGCTAAGCTAGTAATCAGTAGGATTGTAGTGATCTGCTGGTGGAATGCTGTACAGGCTCAGAGATCAACCTTTTGTTCCCGATTACTATGGAATTTACTGATGCACCTCATGTCGTGAAATGCTGATTGGGTAATTGGTAGGAGTAGTACCTAACAACCTTTTTTGTGGCATTAGTGTTGGCTGAATTTTTTTACATTTGCTCTGAAGCGTGTTTCAAATCTACTTATACTCAAAGAACACGGTCACAATGCTCCAATCCTACCCTCAATGGGTTATGGGTTACCCAATCCAATTTTAGATTTACTATTCCTGAACTCACGACGCACCCATATTTATCGCAAAACCCATCTTTATCGCAAAGTCCATAAGGTTAGTGCTCCCCAGCCACAGAAATTGTACCGAACAACCAGAGCTCGATAAAATCTCGAGGCTATGAAGTTTTAAAACTTTTTTTGACATGTCGATCATTCCTCTCCCCTTCTCTGTCTCTCGCTCCACTCCACCGTGCAAACCGCCATGGAAGACACAGCCTGACGAGAGGGGCGCAGGGCAAGCATCGGCGCCGGCAGAGACGCAGGGGCGATGGACGACGGCATCAACTGCTACGTGGTCCCGCAGACCACGGGCACCGGGCGGAACATCTTCCAGGGCGGCAGCCCACTGCAGGAGTCGCTGCCGCTGCTCGGCGTGCAGCTCGTCCTCATCGTCGCCATCACCCGCGTCCTCTACTTCCTTCTCAAGCCGTTCAAGCAGCCCCGCGTCGTGTCCGAGATCATGGCACGTCCATCCTAGCTCGCACTTTGCAGCGACGACGCCGCCATGAACGTTCTTCATCAGCTTGATTGAAACGTACGTGCTGCTCCGTCTGATGTGTTTCAGGGCGGCATCATACTCGGCCCGTCCATGCTGTCACGCAGTCCGGCGTTCAAGGAGATGGTGTTCCCGGCGAGGGGCGACGCGGTGCTGCACACCGTCGCGACGTTCGGGCTCATGTACGCCATCTTCCTCATCGGCGTGCGGATGGACCCGAAGCTCGTCGTCCGCTCCGGCAAGAAGGGCGTGATCATCGGCCTTTCCGGCTTCATCCTCCCGCTGGCCATGACCACCGCGGGCTTATCCGGCGCCGCCATGGTCTCGGAGCCCGACGTGACGAGGCGTTCCACGTTCCTGTTCGCGCTGGCCACGTCGCTCTCGGTCACGTCCTTCGCGGTGCTGTCGCCGATCCTGTCGGAGCTCAGCCTCCTCAACTCCGACCTCGGCCGCACCGCCATGTCGGCCTCGATGACCACCGACGGCATCGCGTGGCTCATCATGGTGGGGTACATCCTCGCCGAGGCGTTCCTCGTGTCGGCGGTGACGTCGCTCTGGGCGTTCCTCTCGGTGGCCGCGCTCGGCGCGCTCATACTGTTCGCCGTGCGCCCGGTCGCGCTCAAGGTGATCGAGCGCACGCCGCCGGGCAAGCCCGTGGACGAGAACTACGTCTTGTTCTTCCTCCTCATCGTGCTCCTCGTCGGGTTCTACAGCGACATCATCGGCACCAACTCGTTCCACGGCGCGCTGATGCTGGGGCTGGCAATCCCCGATGGACCGCCGCTCGGCACCGCGCTGGGGGAGAAGATTGACGCCATGGTGTCCGGCCTGATTCTGCCTCTCTACTACGCCATGACCGGGCTCAGCACCGATGTGTGGTCCCTGCATTGGGGCAGGCTGCAGCTAGTCGTGCTCCTCGGATGGTTTGGCAAGCTGGTCGGCGTCATGGTGCCGTCGCTGTGCCTTGAGATCCCCCTCCGGGACGCCGTGTCCCTCAGCTTGTTCATGAGCTCCAAGGGCATCGTTGAGGTCATCACCTTCACCTTCTTCCTCACCAACAAGGTGATCGCCGAATCATACAACAGCTCTGCAAATGGAAGCATCAAATGCAGACACTAGTCAGTTCTGCAAGAACTCTTTCAGCGCCCTGGTATGCTCATCAAATTGCTGCATTTGATCGGTTCGGTTCGCAGTTGATCGGCAAGAACTCCTTCAGCGGCCTGATATGCTCGTCGGTGGCGATCACGGCGGTGTCGGTGCCGGTGGCGGGATTGCTGTACGACCCGGCGCGGCGCTACGCCGTCTACAAGCGGCGCACCCTGCAACACCTCAAGCCGGACGCCGAGCTGCGCATCCTGGCGTGCCTCCACGACGAGTCCCACGTCCCGGGGACGCTCGCGTTGCTCGAAGCGTCGCACGCCACGCCCCAGACGCCCATCGGCCTCTACCTCCTGCAGCTCGTCGAGATCGCCGGCCGCTCCGCGCCGGTGTTCATCCCGCACAACCCGCGCCGCAACGCGTCTCGGATCGGCGCGCCCAACGCGCCGTCCACCGACTTCGACCGCATCATCAACGCCTTCTTCCGGCACGAGCTCCGGCGACCGGAGGGCGCGGTCTCGGTGCACCCGTTCACCACCATCTCCCCGTATTCCTCCATGCACGACGAGGTGTGCCGCCTCGCCGTCGAGAAGCGCACGTCGCTGATCCTCCTCCACTACCATAAGCACCACTTGCTCGCCGGCGGCGTGCGCGCCTCAGTCGGGCTCCGCGTCGTCAACCGCAAGGTGCTGGAGGTCGCGCCGTGCTCGGTCGCGGTGTTCGTCGACCGCAACGCCGGGAACGTGGGGCTGTCCAATTTCATTCCGGCCCCGCTACAGGACTACTCAGGCTCTTCCACGGGCAGCAGTGGCCTCTCGATGATGAGCGGGCCACAGTTCCACGCCGCGGTGGCGGCGCTCTTCTTCGGCGGCGGCGACGACCGCGAGGCCATGTCCTACGCGGCGCGCATGGCGCGCCACCCGGGCGTGACGGTTGCGATCGTGCGGTTCCTGCCAGCCCGAGGCATCAAGGACGACCCGGCGGATCGGCGGGTGGACAACCGCGCCATCGAGGAGGTGAAGGCGCTCGCGGCGAGGAGCAGGAACATGCAAGTCCGGGAGGAGCTCGTCGGCGACATGGAGAAGATCGTCGGGGTGCTGAGGGGTCTCGACAAGGCCGGCTACGACCTAGTCATCGTTGGCATGAGGCACAGGTGGTACCCGGTGATGCCGGCGAACGGGCTGTCGGACTGGAGCGAGTGCCCCGAGCTTGGCGTCATCGGCGACCTCCTCGCGTCCTCCGACTTCGACACGCCCTACTCGGTGCTCATCATGAAGCAGCAGGACCAGGCTGGCCTGAACGCCGCTGTGCCGGGAGCCCAGGACGAGTGGCACGGTGCACTGCCGCCGGGTCGGCAGCGAACCATGTCGACGGCGGGATCTAGCATGTCCAAGCGATAGGACCGCGGTAAACAACAACCCTTATGTCATCTTACCTTTGCGTCATAGAATTGGTACATTCACGGATTGACCCCTCTAGTTTCTAGAACTTGGTTCAAATAGATTTTCAGATTGTTCTTTGGAGATCCTGTGTACAGTTCAGGATTAGCAAGGTAGTTATCATTCCAGTGAAGATTTTTACTGTTTCTGTTAACTATAGTAGCATGAGCTGCACTGCACAAATCATGAAAAAGCATTCCTAGAGGAAACCTGCATCAGCACCTATTATACTTCATAGAACCCAATTCGTGGTAAAGAAAAAAACCATTAACATAACATTAGTAATGCTGGAAGGACATACAAGGGTGATGCAGACATGGAGAATCCAAATGCATCCCGATAGAAGTTTGACAGTCGGGATCGTTGTAGTTTAGAATCAAGGCATGCTACTGTATCAACTAATCATAAGCAGAATTTTGTCCTGCTCCTAGTTATCAACTAATCGTCCCGATAGAGTATGCAATGCAGCAATATAATACTACATACATACCCGAAAAAATCAATAAAGATTTAAAGATTAACCCAAATGACAAAATGACCCTGGATATATCAAACAAGTGACATTTTGAAAATTCATTTTGTCTACAGTTCATCAGTTGAATGTACCTAAAGTAAAATCAGACAGAGAGCCTCCTACGCATGGCATACCTCATTATTGCCAAAATGTTTGACCAGTGTCCAATAACCTTTACCGCAGCAAAACCATCATTCCTATTACAACAGAAACTCATTGCAAGATTTTTGCTTGATTACCTGGACCCCAAACAGTAGAAAGCATGAGTAATACTAACCAGTAGAACTTTTGCCGATAGCACGATAAAGACCTCATGTCAACATTCATCATTTTTCTTGACAATGTATCTTGTGTTGCTCATCATAAAAGTACTGTACAGTGAAATATGAATGATAACCAGAACCCGCATGCAGTGAATGCGTCGGATTTCATCATAGAAGTGGCAAGAATCCAGATTATGTATGCTACAGTAAATCCACCCCTGATTTGCAGGAGCAATCAGCATATATAGCAAATCGACCTGACGGCTAAACCTCACTCAGACAATTGGATTCTGATGCCTGCACAGTACACACAGCCTTCCACAGCACTCTACTGAGAGCGGAACTACACACTTTTGAAGCTCTGTATTTCCTTATTTATTTCATGATAAAATAATTTACATATCATATCCACAGTAGTCCAGGTCAATTTTCATGCATGAGCTTTCGACACACTAGTATGAGGGACTAATTAGAATGGTGGAACCATGTGTGACAAAAAGCAGATAAAAATCGCCTTAAAAGCCCCCTGTTTCTGGTGGAGGCATGTTTGATCTTCTAAAGCGATAAAAAAACATGTACTGCTTCAAAACATTCATTATATATACCATTGCATTGCATATCAACAAGAAAGTACCATGCCCTGGGGGCGACGCCTCAAAAACCATGGTCAGAGGTCAGTACTGAAAAGTCGGAAGATCTAGAATATTGTTCACTTCTGTATTAGGGGAACATCACTCGATTTCCAGAGTTCACAGTGCTCTAGTAATTCAAATATCAACCGCTATTGATGTTAGACAAACTTAGGTTGCTTCTTTTCAACACAACTGACGAAGCACATAGATTGAATAGAAGAGCTTCAACAAACAAGAAAATGTGATTCTATAGGGAGGTAACACCAAGCTAACTTCATGAAGCAGCATGAAAGTTTAGCTGTATTTCTATGACCTAACCTTCTTGGTTAGTTGGTTCTAAGCCATTTGAAGACAAACACTGAAATGTCATAACTGAACTACACATATATTCATTCATTCATTGGTTGGTTACTCATAACTTCAGTAGGGTGGTAAAAGTTGCAGATTATTAAACATAGAAACTGAAATGACATGTTTTCTCCCACTCTTTCAGAAAGAAAGGAAAGAGCACAGTCAAATAGCAGTCAGTTGTGCAGGATATTTGTGATTTGTAACAGCACCAGTTACTAGACTAAAGATCGACCTATCATGACCACAGTTATCATGAGTGGACATTTATGCATAATCTATTCACAGTGAAGCTTTAATTTTACTTCATATAAGCTAGCAGTGATGAATTTTCAAAAGGTATAATGGGTAACAAGCTTTCTTCAGCCTCACCTGGTGACACAGCAATTCATCACTGCTTCCATATATCTAATAGATGGAAATGTTGTGGCCTGCGACTCGGTTTCATGGTTTGACCTCCATTTTGAGCTGCAGATACTCTAGCCATCATAGAGTTAGATCATCCACAAAGTTATCACAGGAAAAACTTAGAAGTTCAAAAGGTTGAGCACAAACTTACTGAATCAAATATTGAAATCCACACATAATACTTAATGGGGTTAAATTAAAGTAGTGCTCGAAACAGAAATAGAACCCTAATATTGTTACAAAATAATCATGCTACTCATTGATACAGACACACCTACACACATATACAACATTTGCCAAACTGAATAACTTTCTCATGGAGGACAAAAACAGTGATGCACAGTTGTAATTCGAGACAACAGCATCACCATATGTGAGTACAAGACATTAACCACGAATGGAGAATCCATGATAGCATCTTCACAAGTTCAGAAGGGCAGAACCTGCAGTATAACAGGCTACAAGGCTGCATATCATTTGTCACTTTGCTGCTCCTTCAAACAAGTGCTGGATATGGGCTACAACATCCTCTGGAGTGTATTTGATGTACAAATCACGCCCGGTTTCAGGAGAAGACTTCAACTTGGCAATTAACGAGGCATAAACTGGCATCACTGTCTCCTCCACGGCTGCCCTAATGTCCACCCTTAGCTGGTCATCTGCTATCATCCATTTTGACTGTGCTTCATAGATCTCCTCGAAGTATGTATTAAACATACGCAGTTTCTGCAGCATTGCCTTGGCTGGGAGTCCACCAATGCCTGGACTACCAGTCTGCAGCACAGATGTAACCTTGCCCCATGTTGTCCGCTGATAATCCATGCTCCAGCGGCGAACTCTAGTTGTCATCTGCTTGATCCACTCATCACCAAGTAAAACACCCAGCTCACTGTCATTCACCTTCTGTATGATGTACTTGCCATTATTCATCAAGAAGATAGAAGCAAGAGACGGATCACGGTATATCTTAGACTTCGTATCCAAATTCTTTTGAAGAACATCCATGATCCATGCGATGTGCACAGCAAGGGATGATGTGGGGCGGTCAGGGTCAACAGCCACAGGCGCACCTCCATTAGCACCAAAGTCACCTTCCATCACCTCTTCCAATGTCTGCCTCGACCCACACGCAGCACGGAGATAGTTCATAACATACCGAGTGATAGGATGTATGACGCCACCTTGGGCAGCAACTCGGGCAGGGTCACGGCGGATGAGATTTTCCAACTCCATAAATATACCTTTGATAGAGGACCCCAGTGTGTTGCACATCGCGGAGACCTCCGCACGGAGTGCAGCAGAGTATGGGTCAGAGAACACAGGATCAAGGTCGGGGAGAATGTCACGCACAGCCTCGTACATGTCAACGACGCGGAAGAGGCGCTCCGGCGCGCGGCTTGAGGAAGAGATAGCGTCACCGAACGATATGAGCTGCAGAGCCTGGGTACGCACGGCGGCAATGAAGGCAAGATCGCCGAAGGGGGCGAGGCCGTCGAAAACACGGTCGCATAGGCGGCGCTCACTGGGAATCAGGATGCGGAACACCATGTTGAAGGCCGGGATCCAGCGGGCGATGTCGAACTCAAGCTCCTCCCAGGGTGAGGCATGAACCTCCTCGGCGGTGCGGGAGCGGACGCCAAGGCGCGCAACGCTCTCGTCGACAAAGCTGCGGCGCGCCGCGGCGTAGGCCTCAGCGCACTCGCGGCCAAAGCCGGCGTCCACCATCCTCCTGGCGATCTGGTGCACGTTGGCGATGGACCCCGGGGAGAGAGCATCGATCACGACGTCATAGTCCGTCACCGGCTTGGCGATCGGGATAGGCTCGTCGCCGTAGCCGTCCCCGCCTCCGAAGTCGTCGTCGTCGTCGTCGCTCCCGTCCGATCCGAACCCGCCAGGCACCACGGGGGCGGCGTCGTCGGGGCGCTCTATGAGCGCCCTGAACTCGTCCTCCAGCCGCGCCATGCACCGGCTGAGCAGCTCGTCGGCGCGGTCGAGCAGGACGCGGTTGGTCCCCGCGGCGTCCAGCTCCTGCACGGTGCCGATGAGATCGTCGACCGCCTCCAGGAACGCGTCCGCGTCGGCGGAGTCCGCCCAAATCAGCCGGTCCATGGCCACGAACTGCGAGATCTGGCGGTCGAGCGCGCGCACGGTCCGCTCCATGGACGTGATCGGCGGCCTCGGCCCCGCGGCCGACACCGCCGCCGCCGCCACGGGCGGCGGGGGCAGCGGCGGCGACGTCGGCATCGAGCGCTCCCCTACAATTCCTCCCCCTCCTCCTCCTCCTCCTCCGCCGCCGCCGCCACCACCGGACGCAGCGGCCGCCGCCGCGGCGGTGCGCGCGGCGTAGAGCTTGTCGAGCGAGAGGCGGCCGTCGTAGTTGGAGAAGACCTTGAGGATGTCCTCCGTCATGGTGTCGCTGCTCCCCAGCGTCTGCACGATGTGCTGCACCGTCGCGAGCAGCTTCTCCTCGCCATCCTCCGCCATGGCTCCTGGGTCGGGGGGCGGGGGCGAGACGGCTACTCCCGCGGCCGGAACGGCATCACCCGGCGCAGGCTGGCTCCGATCTGGATGAGGGCTCCACGCGGCTTCTGGAGGTGGTTGTGAGGGGAGTAGACGAGGCGAGGCGAGGGGGGGAGGACTTCTCGCTCGGGAACGCGGTGGCGTCTAGCCGAGAGCGACCGCGCGTGGACCAGCGGCCGCTTGGTAGACTGGTCAGGGTCAGTGGTGACTGGTCCGGGACGGGCAGCGCTCGAGTAGCAGTGCCGGGTGCGCGGCGTAACTTGCGGCGGGCGTTGGATGGTCCGGTCACGGACGGTCGGATGCACGGGGGCCCTGCTGACGCTGATGGTGAAGAAACGGCGTGGCCTCGGGGGATGCGAAAGGCAAAGGTCGTGCCGTGTCGTGCGTGACAAATTGACAGCGTCGGCGTGGCACAGCCGCTTGTCTGACAGGTGGGTTTCAGACGGGAAAGGCGGGAACGGCTTTCTCAAAACTCCAAGCTGCTAGACTGCTAGTAGTCCGGCTCCACCACGTTTGGGACGAACGACGTCCCTCCGGGAGAGCGTGCCTGTTTGGTTCCGGTTCATCTCTATTCTGCTGTTGTTTATGAGCAATTACAGCAGTATAAGCCTAAAAACAGAGTCCTTATTTTTTTATTTAGAGTAATCTCTTTATTTTTGGGTGTCGACTTTTCACTTCAATAGCACCACCAAATAAAGGACTCTAAATTCAAATTAGGAGACAATGACATGTTGGAATCCATTCATCATTGAGTTAAATCTTTCTTCCTCACATCCTTCATACACAGTCTAGGACGCAAAGGAGATAAGATATCTCGATGCATTGGGTCAGCGCACGAGTGGCGGGGAAGGGGCTGCACCCATGTTTGTCATATCACAGACTGGTCGTGGGGAAGGGAGGAGTATTGTCGCTACCGCGCGGCCGCATGAAGGGTAGGCTCGACGATTATGGTTGGGGCTGCTTCCGCACATCGAGGAGGGGCCACTCTCAGCAGAGGCGACGAGGACGAGGCCTAGTGGTGGAGGTCGGGGGTGGAGGGAGGGAGCACGACAGTGGAGATTGGCGCTGGAGGGAGGTGTGCGAGCTACGTCTGTACGGTGTGGGGAGGTAATGGCCAAACCATGCAGGATGGGGCTGGGGTGTTGGGCCATCACGAATGAAGTTTGCAGGGAAGATTTGGGTTCCCACCTTAAAATAGGGGCTCTAATAGAGCTCTGTTAGAGTATTATTTTTAATATGGGTACCTATATTTAGCTATGGGGTTCAATTAGAGGCCCTGCTGAAGTTACTTTTAGGGTCTGGATCCTGCTAAAATGCACTACGATTTCTACAAACGGGAGGGAGCGAGCTAGAAGAGCTTCAATTTGGTGGCTATGGCGCTCCGCCATAGTGCTGCTATAGGGCTAAAGTCGGAGCCATCGGAGCTCCACCAAAGAGGCCCAAGGCTTCATAACAGAACTCGCAAGATAGATACTTGCTCTAAAAAATAGCTTTTATTTTCACTCGGTATACAAAGACTTGGGAGATCAATTAAGCGTCGTGCTACTGCAGTTGTTGTTGTCACTCGTGAGAGCAAAGAATAGTAATATGGCCGTAACTATTAGCCGAATGGGTACAGAGGCTTAGAAAAAGAGAGTAAATACAAAGAAATAAAGAAATATACTCATATACACATCGATATAGGAAAAGCAACCTCGATGATTTGTTATAAGAGAAAAACACTGCTGAATAGCTGACGGATTCAACAGACAAGCTCAAACAAACAAGCTCCATCGAGGGCATTAGGCCTTGAAGTAGCCACAAAAGACATTGGCAATACCCATTCCATACAGCATAATCGGTGCTCCCTATGATTGTGTTGATCATCATGTATCTTTAAGGATTTGATATCTGATTGCCAACGCTGATTTTGAGGACTATCTCTGGCAATGGTTGAAGGACAACTCAATGTAGCTGATGCTTTGCCACTTCTAAGTCTGCTATCAAGCAGAAGAATAGTGCTCTGAAATGCTTTCAACTCTATCTATCTTGAAGAGATCTCTAGTGAGCAGGTGCACGTAAAATCTTATGCCAAATAAAAATATCTTGGATACCTGTGAGGACAGTTGGAAAAGCACTAGACCAACTAGATTTTGCACCTCGAACACATGTACCCGCCAATGCTGATTTTGAGGACCATCTTTGATGATTGTTGAAGGATAACTCGATGTAGTTGACGCTTTGCCACTTAGAAGTTTGCTATTAAGCGAAAGAATAGTGCTCTCAAACGCTTTCAACTTTATCTATCTTGAAGAGATCTCTAATGAATAGGTGCACGTAAAAACTTATACGAGATCAAAATTTGTTGGTGTAAGTGCATTAAGCCACTTAATGTGTTTTGGATGATTGAATGACAACCATGATTAAAGGAACTAATGATCTTGCTGAGTGTGTAACAGGGAAAAGCTATCTCACAGTTATGTGATCCAAGTTTACAAAAGCCAAAATTATGTATTGTTGTATGAAGCAATCTAGTTCAAGCACAAAACAACAATGCAAATGGAATTATTGAAAGAG
>Ga0182004_10002878_pt1 | contig 13529 bp, 19 predicted proteins | sample Sormic07211540_1_FD_120479 | JGI IMG/M metagenome (GOLD analysis project Ga0182004, IMG submission 120479) | Endophyte microbial communities from Sorghum bicolor roots, Mead, Nebraska, USA - 072115-40_1 MetaG | ecosystem: Host-associated > Plants > Roots > Unclassified | place: USA: Nebraska...
TCTTGCGTCACCATCGAGTTCGTAGTTTGCGCACCGTCTACCGATAAACTACTACCGTGGGTATACCCCAAGGTAGACTGCCGAGTAGCTTTCGTCGACACTTACGGAGGTGAAGTTGCTGCACTGTGGAAAACCGAGCGCGGCGTGGATCTCGGCGACGTTCTATGGCTCGGCTATGGCGGCCGCTCATTCTAGGGTTGGGGTAGGGGGTCTAAACGAGGCCAAGGCCGCAATTTGAAGCCCCCTCGGTGCGGGTCACGCCACCGCGGAGAATCCACGCGGCCGGTGCTCACGTCGGGGTTGAGTCCGGTTTGGACACGAGGTGGAAGACGCGGCTGACCAGTGGGTCCCACCTGGCAGTGACTTAAGGTCGCGGGGCCCGCTCGTCAGTGGAAGAAGAGAGGGAAGGGGTGCTGGCGCGGGGGGAGGTGACTGGGCCGCGGCTGCCACTTGGGCCAGAGAGAAGAAGAAGGGGGGAAAAGTTCTATGCCTTCGGGCCGAAAATAGAGAGGGAGAGTTCATCTCTTTTTTTTGTTTCCCTTTTCTTTTAAAACAAACCTATTTCAAAACATTTTCAAAACCAAATTTGAATCCCTTTTTAATCCTTAGCCAAAACCACTCATCACAATAAATCAAATGCAGAGGCATGCATGCTCAAACAAGTTGTTAACTCCTATAGTAAATTTTAATTTAAAGAAAATATTATTTTTCCTATATTTCATGGCACAAAAATACACAATTAAAATAATTTCTCCTATTTTGGAAACTTGCAAATTTTGGGTTGTTACAGAATTGTTCAGGACACAATATTCCTAGCTTAGGAGTTTTGAGTGCACTTCCTATTATTATTAGTGATTTCTGCATTTTGCTAAATTTTTATATATTTGATGTGTGGGATTTTAATGTAATGATTGGAGTACCAATAATAAACCTTCTTCAAGAAGGTCGTAATGGTAAATTAGACATTAAATTTGGAAAAGGATTTAGTTTTTCAATGCCTATAACTCATGCAGTAAAAGTTAAAGCAGAACCCCTTCCTGAATTAGATCCAATAGAAGAGGTTAGGACATCCGAATTTGATAATTTTAGTCAACCTGATTTAGAAGATGATACCCAGTTCTTCATCGAAGGATAGGAAGAGGATCCAATTGATTTTGAACCTCTTGATGAATTACTAGAGCCACTTAAACCTCCTATTGAGCTTAAACCACTACCTTCTGGACTTAAATATGTTTTTCTAAATAATGATAAAATATATCCTATGATTATAAGTAATAAACTCTCAAATGAAGAAACTTATAAACTAATAACTATTCCAGAAAACATCGTGTTGCTTTTGGTTATTCACTCCAAGACCTAAAAGGGATTAGCCCTGTTCTTTGCACTCATCGCATACCAACCAATCCAAAAAACACCTTCGAGAGAGCCTAAGCGTACACTCCAGAATACGATGAGAGTAGTAAAGAAAGAGGTCTTAAAGCTTTTGCATATGGGATTATATATTCTTTACCGCATAGTGAGTGGGTAAGTCCTGTGCAAGTTGTACCTAAAAAGGGAGGAATGACAGTTGTCTAAAATGATAAAAATGAATTAATACCTCAAAGAACTGTCACTGGATGGCGAATGTGCATAGATTATAGAAAACTCAACAAGGCAACAAAGAAAGATCATTTTTCTCTACCTTTCATTGATGAGATGCTAGAGCATTTAGCCAATCATTCTTTCTTTTATTTCCTTGATAGTTATTTAGGATATCACCAAATCCCTATCTACCCTGATGATCAAAGCAAAACCACATTTACATGTCCCTATGGAACTTATGCTTATCGTAGAATGTCTTTTGAATTATGTAATGCACCTGCTTCTTTCCAAAGATGCATGATGTCTATATTTTCTGATATGATAGAAAAAATCATGGAAGTTTTTATGGATGGCTTTTCAGTTTATGTAAAAACTTTTGATGATTGTTTAGAAAATTTAGATAAGGTTTTGCAAAGATGTGAAGAAAAACACTTAGTCCTCAATTGGGAGACATGTCATTTTATAGTTAGAGAGGGAATAGTGTTAGGACACTTAGTGTCAGAAAGAGGTATAGAGGTAGATAAAGCTAAAATTGAAGTAATCAAACAACTACCTCCACCTGTTAATATAAAAGGAATCTGAAGCTTTCTTGGTCATTGTGGGTTTTATCGTAGATTTATAATAAATTTCTCACAAAATGCTAGGCCAAGTCTAGATTATTAGCTAAGGATGTACCTTTTGAGTTTGATGATGAATGCTTAGAATCATTTAATATTCTTAAGGAAGCACTTACATCAGCACTAATCATTCAACCCCCTGATTAGTCTTTACCTTTTGAAACTATGTGTGATGCTAGTGATTATGTTGTAGGCACAGTCTTAGGACAGATAAAAGATCAAATACGTCATGCAATTGCTTACGCTAGCAAAACAATGATAGGAGCACAATTAAATTATGCAACCACTGAAAAAGAAATTTTAGATGTTGTTTTTGCTATTGATAAATTTAGGTCTTACTTAGTTGGAGCCAAAATAATTGTTTATTCTGACTATGCTGCTCTTAAATATTTGCTCACTAAGAAAGATGCTAAACCACGATTAATAAGATGGATCTTATTATTTCAAGAATTTGATTTGGAAATTAAAGATAGAAAAGGAATAGAAAATCCTATTCCTGATCATTTGTCTAGGATGTATTTTAAAGAACCTTAGGAGTTACCTATTAATGACTCATTAAGAGATGACATGTTGTTTAAAGTGACCAAGACAGATCCTTGGTACGCGCATATTGTCAACTTTATGGTTGCAGGATACGTACCACCAGGAGAAAATAAAAGGAAGCTCATTTATGAAAGTCGTCTCCACATATGGGATCCACCCTATCTCTTCCGGGTATGCTCAGATGAGTTGCTTAGAAGATGTGTACCAGTGGAGGAGGGCATGCAGATCATTCAGAAATGTCATTCATCACCATATGGAGGTCATTATGGGGTATTCTTTACTCATGGAAAATTTTGGCAGAGTGGTTTCTTCTGGCCAACCATGTACGAAGACACCAAAGATTTCATCCGAAGATGTGGGGCATGTCAGAGGCACGGAAATATCAATACTAGAGATGCTAGGCCACTCACCAACAATCTTCAGATAGAGCTCTTTGATGACTGGAGAATTGATTACATGGGACCATTTGTGAAATCACGGAATTATGAGTACATTTTGGTGGCAGTTGACTATGTATCCAAGTGGGTAGAAGCCATGCCATGCAAAAGGGCTGATTCAAGACACTCAAAGAGGATGTTTGAAGAAGTTATATTTCTAAGGTTTGGAACACCTAGGATGGTTATAAGTGATGGAGGAACACATTTCACTGATAAGAAGTTTCATTCATACCTACAAGCGCATGGAATATGACATAATGTCGCTACTCCATATCATCCTCAGACAAGTGGCCAGGCAGAAACATCAAATAAACAAATCAAAAATATTCTCCAGAAAACAGTAAATGAGATGGGAACTTTATGGAAGGATCAGTTACCAAATGCACTATGGGCATACCGGACAGCTTATAAAACACCTTTGGGTATGTCACCATATCAATTAGTATATGGTAAGACCTGTCACTTGCCAGTTGAACTAGAACATAAAGCTCACTAGGCTATCAAAAGATGGAATATGGATTTTGAAGCCGCTGGAGAGAAAAGAAAAATGCAATTATCAGAACTAGAAGAATGGAGAGAAAAGGCGTATCACAATTCAAAGATCTACAAAGAACGAACAAAGAGATGGCATGACAAGAGGATCAAGAAGAAGGAATTTGCACCAGGAGATAAGGCATTACTTTTTAATTCCAGGTTCAAGTTATTCAGGCTTCAAAAATTAAGGAGCAAATGGGAAGGACCCTTCACCGTCGTGAATTCATCACAACATGGAGCAGTAACTCTACAATCAAGAGAAGGTACGTTATTCAAGGTAAATAGACACTGACTTAAACTTTATTTAGAACCATTTGATTCAGGAGTAGTTGATGAAATAGAATTTATCCAATTACCAACATATTAAGCTCTAATTATTCTGGTACGAAAATTTATTTGAAAACGCATCTAATAGAAAATAGGAAGAGTCTAAAGGCACCACGCAGAAGGGCACCCAAAGTGGGCCCTTGGTGGGGCCGGCCGGCGCCTATGTGGGGCCGGTCGGCGCCCCCTTGTCGCCCCTCGTCCCGACTCTTGTTCCTTATTCTTCTACACTCTTCCTACGGATATTCGTGCATAATCCAATTGTAATCAGATATTCTTTCGTACGGATCCCGTAGAGCCTAGAATCTGTCCTCATCCCATCTCTTGAAAACCCATATAAATACGTACCTAGACCCCCCTCAATAGTATCCCATAACCAGCCACCTCTTTCCCCAAAGAAGCTCTCCAATCTAGATCTATTAGCAATAGTAGATAATGCAGTCATCATTACCTAAAGATACTTCTGGAATGTTGCCTAGGTCAGGATTGACATCATGGTCGCTGCTGGTGATACATCATCTAAAGGATCAAGAAGTTCAGGTTCCTTTTCAACAATAGATTTCTGAGCAACATCCTGAAAAGTTAGAAAGTTAGAGAGTTAACAGATGCATGGGCATATTATGTATTTATGAAAGGATACCTTGATAGCTGCATCGGCTAAAGATTTGAGTTGCTTAGAAGAAGTAGTCCTGGTCTTCTTTGAAGTTGTCTTATGAGAGGTAGCCGGTTGTTTTCTTTCGGCTGATCATCGAGAAGATTTGATGCTGGCTTCTTCATTAAAGCCTTTAATGAAGGTGCATCATTACCTAGTCTTGGGTTGGGGCACCATATATCATAGTTCACTAATGGTTAATCAAAATGATTAAAAGTATTTTGAGGTATAAGACTCTGGAAATACAGGATATAAAAAACATACCTCGGGTGTGGCTTGAAAATCTGGATCTAGGAGGGAGCAGTAAGTAGATACTGGGGCATTAAAATATGCTGGCTCCACTCTTGCCACCAATGATCATAGGCTGTGGAAGTAAAAAGGGTATAGTTCCATCCAATAATGGCTTCTGGCAGCAAGGATTGCTCAAAATGAAGAATCCTATTATACTCTATCCCAGTGGCAATAGCTTCCCTCGGCTTCACCTTGTCAGCAAAGAATAAGGCTGGGGGCAATTGGCCAAAACCCATATGTCTAGCTACTATTGAAGGACAGTAGAATTCATAAGAAGTTGGGGGTTTTTCTCTGCCATGTCTGATCTCAATAGGTAGAAGACTTGGCCTTACCAGATGACTCAAGATTTTGAATTCCTCAACATAACTATAAATGTTTTGGAATCGGAATGAAGCTAGGAGTTCAAATTCTGGAATATCCGAATATACAAACCATTCCAGAGTTGCTTGTGGGAAGTCTTTGTAGAAGAGCTTGAAAAAGTCAGTAATCGATACATCAATGGTTATTGTCGATGCTGCCTCACCAAAGGACATACATCGGCAAAATTTTTGACTCTTTGGAAGGTGTTCTTCTTGCTCTTTTAAATATTCCAAGGAAGGGAAAGATAGGTTGATCAGTTCTGGAGTCACTAACTTCTGCAGGTGTAAGTTGAGCCATAACTGCAGCAGCCACTAGGGGCCTGTAATTGTTGGAACAGTTTCATTCTGCATCAGATACTAGGAGACTTTGTTCAGCAAATTATACAAGGCTCCAAGAAGAATCTTGCCAAGTGGGATTTCAGAGTTGCCTACTATCTTTTCTGCCACAGTCAGATAATTGGAAGTTGGAGAACAGGTTTGACCATAGAAGACATATCTATCTAGCCACATGTTCAGAAAGGTTGTGTGCTCTCTATCAGATACAGATCTGCTATCAGCCTTGTGATTGATAATATATTGGGACCAACCTCCAGTCTTGGTGCTATCTAGTCTAGCAGTGGGTTTCACCAGCAGGCTGAAAGGATTGATGTGTTCTGCAATGTTGAGGCCTGTTAGCATGTGAACATTGGCTAATGTTGGGGACATTGGGCCTTGCCTGAAGAGGAAAGCATTGTAAGTATTGGACCAAAAGAAGCAGACAGCTTTGAGCATCGGTTCTGATATCAGAGAGGGATAAGGAGATGCATTGGTCCAAAATTCTGGTTGTCTAGTCTACTCTCTTCTTGGCTGCTACCTTGATTAGTCAATTCCTCCAGCCTAGAATAATTGAAGGCCAGTTCCTTAAAGAAGTCCACTTATCCTAGAGATTTGGATGCATATTGGACTCCATGAAAAGAACTCTGTTAGTCTCGGCGACAATGACCCTGCTAGGATCTGGATCACCCATCGGGCGTAGGAAAATCTTGTGTACATTGTCCTCAAGCGGGATGAAGACCTGGTTTTGGAGATCCTAGAGACAAGGAAATCAAAAGTTGAGAAAGGAATAATAGGGCAGGAAAATTCAGAGAAATAAAAGAAAGAAGCATACCGCTGGGATGTTGTCGATAGACGCCATCAGAGCAAGAGTCGCCGAGATGTAAGGATTCAATGTGTTGAGGTTTAATTGCGTAGACACTAGGCGGATCGTGTGGACTTCGAATTTTCGATTGAAGATGTTTGGAGGGAAACCCTAGCTTTTAAGACCGATGAACGGGGAAGACAGAGGAGGAAACGGAGTAATCAATATGTCTGTATCGGTTTTGAGTGGCACTTTTGGAATAAAACCAATTTTATCCCAAAATTGGGGGGCATGTGTTAATCCCAAATTTTGGCGAGTCAGAAAACCGCCACTGGGCCTGCTTCACAGAAGGAGGGACGACCGGATGAGTGGATCGACTAAACCAGAAGCGTAACGAAATTAGTCGATCAGAAGGATGTCGGAACAAGGCAACACGAAAGAAGACGTGTCGGGTTCAATTAGGAAAGAGAAGTTAGAGTCCAGGTTATCTTTTTGAGGAAAAAGTCATATTAGAGCATGAGACTAGGACTCCAGACTATAAATATTATGAACTCGATCCTTGTAAGGATATACACAATCATAATAGAAACCCTTTCGGCTCCGGCCACAAACCTTAGGAGTAGGAGTAGAAGTAGATTTTGACGAGACCTTCAACAAATCAAGCTACATCGGTTGAATTCGACCTTCGGTTTGCTTGTAAGTATTGTCATAGATCATGTTTAGTTTGTCATGGCTGCATCATTTAACCTCATGTCAAGCTTATGAACTAGTTATCGACTTGAATTGTGTTTGTAAGGCTACATTGCTTCAATCTCTTATGAATCTCGATTCAAGTTAGTTATCGGCTCTTAAATTGGTAATTTAATAGATTCATCAAGTTACCAATATTATTCAAAGTTTAATGTTTTATTTATTGTAACAATATTCTGTGTGATCAAGGTTTAACGAGTTGGCTCGAGCTTCGAATATAAACGCTTATCATGAACCTCAAAGCAAACCACAATCATTAAGCGAATATAAGATAGCTAATTTGTTGATCTTGATCGTTACATGTTGTGTATTCGAGATATTTATTTAGTTATGATTAATTTGGTGTTAATAACTAAATCCGATTATAACAACATGGATAGATCTTGTTCCTGCCTCATGGACCCTGTATCGGCTAAAATAGTCGATCCAGTTAAGCTTAAACGAATAGCGCGCGTGCATGAGTCTGTTTACGCATTAAATGAACTAGTAATCTGTGTTGATTTTATTGAAGCCCGCTGGCCATTAGACTAGGTGAATATAGATTTATTGCAAATTGTGAAAGTAATTTATTGAAACCGCAGGCTGTTAGACCAGTTTTAGTAAGTTATTGTTTATTTAGTGGATAAAAGGATAATGCATGTAAACTATCTTTTATATTTATACATAGCGCATCGGCTAAATAGCCGATCCGATAATTTACACCCGAAAGATGCATCTGTTCAATATATTTGATAATACTTATCTTTTTGCATTGTTTTAAGGCTTTCTAGTTAATTTTCTTAATTCAACAGTTTCTTAAGGCCATACATCTCGGAACTGTCTAGTAATAACTGGCTACCGGCAGGTTCCATAATTTGATATTTGTACTTTCACCTTGTTAATTTTCAGGTCAAATTGACTGGCACGCCCCGGAATCGATTCACCAAGTTCGTGTGTTGTGGCTCAAGAGGTCTAGGACTTCAGCTTCTGCACTCCCTCTGAGAGCTCCCGAGATTGTTGGTGTGAGAAACCAATTATTGTACCAACAATTTGTGATTGATTAATTGTGCTATCTTCTAATGTCAATTTGTATGTAACTGGGACTGATCCATCATGTAGTGCTCATGTGTTTGCTATAAAATGCTGTGAAAAGCTATTTTTACAACCAATAGTTCCGACTCTTTTAAATGATTTTGCTGATTTCACGTAGTTTGGAAATACATGAACCTGAATCCCAATTTCGTGTACTACTTTCTCAAGACAAATTTATAGTATCAGATTTGGAAATCGGAATGACCTGATTAAACGTTTCATGTAATCCAAATGCCCATCCATCACTAAAGTCTAAGGCCTTGTTTGAATGTAGTCGTATTCACATCAATCCACATGTGTTGAGGTGGATTGGAGTGGAATTTGAACTAAATTCCACTCCAATCCACACCAACACACATGGATTGAAGTAAATACGACAACATCCAAACCTAAAGAGGCCCAGTATCACGTCTCTTTCTTCCCTCTCTTTTTTGTTTCTTAGTTCTCTGTTGTAACTTGTTAGTTTCTTAATAAAATTTTCAGTACGGTGCACCCCTCTTGTACCATACAAAAAGAAAGGCAACGAATAGCTCATCGTGTGACGATAACAGTTGCATGTCAACTTGACCTACAAGTTGAATCATTATTGAGTTACTCCAACTGGAGACAACAAACTATTTCTATCTCTAAAGCCGTTTAAAAACTGTACATATAGAAGTAAACCCGTTTTATTACACGATTTAGGAATGATCACCTTTTGCCATTCAAGATGTCTGGCTAACAAATAGGCTGATGCTTTCACATAGCTTGGTTTGGCAAAATTATTTATGAAATGGTCAGAATGTTCCACAGAAGCATCAACTAAATCAGTCTAGGCTGAAAAGAGGAAACCTCAAGAAGATGCAGGCAGCTGGTAACATCAAACGCCAGGACAAGCGAACGGACAAACTTGCACATTGACAATCTTTACACTTCCTTTTCCATAGACATCACTATGCCTTGTATGGGCTGGTAGTGCCACCACCAATTGTACTGCCTACTTTCAGGCTACCATCCGAATTTCTCTCAAACAAGTCATCGAAAAACTTGTTTGAAGGAACATAAGATGGCCTCCGAGCCCCAGCAGACAGTGGTTGCTTCAAGTTCCCAATTATTGGTGAGTCCAAACTCGCGGTTCGAAGTGGTACCCCAAAAGAATGTGATTGCTGCAGAGGCCTCAAGTTCGGTGGCATGATAGGAGTGCTCGAAGTGGACTGGTGCTGAGATGATGATGATGATGATGCTACAAAAGGGTTCAATTCGGTGTTGTCCTGTGAAGCCCAGGGTGGCGGCGGGTAAGCAAATGAGCTGTAAGATAACTGTGCTTGAGTGGGTGTCAGTTGTTGACTTCCTGTGGTCTTAGACTGAGGCTGAGCCCACGGAGCGACATAAGTTGCAGATACATGTCTTTGGTTTCCATGATAAGCCTGCGGATGCCCACTTGTCGGTGAGCTGGCTTGATTTAAGCCTGGTTCAGGTGTTACCGGGGTATAGGATGGTGATAGAGTTGATATGGTGAGTGCAAGAAGGTCACTCATAACCTGCTCCTCTGGAGATGTCCTCACTGGGGCTGGAGGATCATGCAGAGACAATGCATTGCTTGCAATGGATGGTGATGTTGTGGGAACAGAAGCTGTAGAACTTGATATTTCATCATGGATGGTTGATGAAGAGGTGCTCGGGGTGTTTGTGGACTGAAATTTTGAGTTCCTGGTCAAAAAGTAACAGTTAGCTCTGGATAATAAAAGGAAAACAAAACTAAGAATCAAATGTCAAGATTCAAGATTGGCATCAGGACAGTGTAACCTTCGAGCTAGCATAGAGAACTCGTCATCCACATTTTCTTCATCTTCGTCATTCAAAACATTGGTTGGTACTATGGTTGTAGAAACTGCAGCTTGTGGAGGAACATTTGCTCCTAGGTCTAGAGCCATTCCTGATGGCACTTCACTGATAACATCTATTACATCAGAAGATAAAGGAGAACCTGATGCAATCGAATCATGTTTCTCAAGCAGAATTTGTAATTTATCATTTAAATCAAGAGCTTGGCCCAAGAGTTCCTCGTCCCTGCCGTGCAGAAGGGGAGCAACAGAAAATTAGTTTGAGAGTACAGACTAAAATAAAATATCTTTAATACTACCATCCTGTTAGATAAGTTGACGATACAACATGGACAATGTATAGCTGATATTGCTCCCCTCTTCGTCATGGTACCCAAGTGGAGAGCCAACAGCCAGAAAGTTTTGGAGGCTCTCATTGATCTGACGTGGGTCAGTGACTTACAGGGGCCGTTGAATGTTGGTATCCTTGCTGAGTGCCTTGATCTGTGGGATCTCGTAGTTCAAATGAATTTGCAGCCCGAAGTGGATGATACGAACATTTGGAGTCTTGCACCATCTAGGGAATATTCAGCAAGGTCGGCTTATGATGGTTTCTTCCAAGGATAAGTTTCTTTTTGCCCTTGGGAACCATTTGGTTGGACTCTGGGTAAATGTTGCTTATTCACGTGGTTGTTTGCCCATAACAAATGTTGGGGCTGATCGGCTGGCTCGCCGAGGTTTGCAACATCCTCCTTGCTGCCCATTGTGTGATCAGGAAGGTGAAACAATTAATCACCTTTTGGTGGCATCTGTTTTTTCATGGCAGTTTTGGTTTGCGCTACTACAACGGGTGGGGCTTCAGAACCTCTCTCCTCAACAGTCTTCCTTTGATGGCTGGTGTTCTAGAATCAACAAAGGGGTGGTCGAACAGGTTTGCGGTGTAAATTCCATTGTAATTCTCGGAAGCTGGACCATTTGGAATCAATGTAGTGTTTGTGTTTTTATGGGCTGAGGGCATTGCTTGTCTATCTGCCTTGTCTCTTGAGGGAAGTTTTTTTTCTCCTCCTGGTCATGGTAGTGTTTTGTGGTTGTGATGTATGATGGGCGATCCAGTTGTTTGAGCAGTGGGGTGTTGGTGTGTGTTTTGCAAAGGTTTCTCTACCTGGTGTTTTCATTTTAATATAATGATATGCAGCTCTCTTGCATGTTCAATAAAAAAAAATACTACCATCCTATTAAATTACCCTATATGGCTATCTGAGTATGTGCTTGATACCAGTCAACAATTCTATACTATGTCAAGAGTTGTCGGATGTTTTTCTTTCTACAGTTGGCAAAACACCTCAAACAATAGGGGATGTCTCAGTCTAGGAATTTAATATGAATGATTCGAATTATTTTCCAGTGAAGCAGTGCCAATATTAATCTTCTTCTTTAATGATTTGATACACATAACTCTTGCGTATTTGAGAAAACTACTTATAAACATCGGATTCATCATCGGATCAGCCACCACCACCGAAATTACTGAATTTCATGAAATTCGTCCGAAATTTCGCCGAGTGTATCAAATATTAAAGTGCTTGATACCAGTCAACAATTGCCCACCCCACGACATGTCCTCCGCTCGTGCGAGCCGCACGAGCCCTCTACTTCGTGACACACCACCTCTCTTCCCGCACGCGATCTCTACGCGCAACTGCACGATGACACACTGTTATTTTTCTATGAGGTTGCGGCTTGTTGCGAATGAGTAGTGAAGTGTTAGGGGCTTTGGATGATGTTTGCCGTGGGAAGTCGGAGCTGCTTATCGCGTTGTGATAAGCTTGACAATGATGACATGCAGTAGGATCCGTCAGTTGTGTCACCTTTGGGTGTTTATGGGTTACTCAGAGCTAGCTGTCTGGGCTGTCGTGTTTAATTTTTTTTCCAGTTTTCCTTTAAAAAACTGTGCGACTGCGGTTTTTGGGTCTAGTTTCCTTCATAAACTGGGTGAATTCTATTTCTTCTTATTTGAAAGGCAGAGCTTCAGCATTACGTTCAAAAAAATAGATCTAAACCTAGAACTTCCATGCTCCCAACAACTTAATAGCAATAGCAGGCGATAACTGATAAGTGATATGCACCAGTGCTGAAAGATCATAGAACAAAAGATTCACATAGTCATACCTTACTATGTTTACTGAACTCATGATCTTTTTCTGGTATGACCGGCATTGGGCCACAAGTTCTGTAATAATTTCATCATTGGCAGCCTAAGTGATATAAAAAATGTCAGAAATGCTACTTTAAATATGCACATTAGCTCATATAAGGTTTATATGTATACAGAAAAGAAAACTAGACCAACCTAGGAGGAACTAGATGGCATTATATTAAGAAGAAAAAGACTTGACCCTGATTGGTCTGGGCATACATCCACACCCTTGACCAACGGAGCCAGCTCATCCTCCTAGATGTATAGAGAGGGATGGGCAAAATAAGCAATAGGTCGTGCAGCCTAGTTTAAGTAGCTATAGATAGACAGAAGACACATACTAGCAAAGTAGCAAGAAACATATTGTTTACTAACAAAATCATCATCTGCCAACTCTAGACTCCTTAAAGACGCAAGCTAGGGTACTCAAGGATAAAATAACAATCAAATTAGCAATCACTTAGTTTAAACTTAAAAACTATGAACTTTTGAGCACAATAAATTTGTTACATATACCAGGATATAATCAAACATATATGTTCTTACGTCTTTATCATTTGGATTGACAGCTCTCAACATCTCATTTAATAGTTCCACAGCCCCCAGCATTCGTTCCAAGTCTGAGATGCTAAATACGCAAAAGCATGTCATGTAGCACAGAACACAAAAGAATCAAACTTTTTATCCAAAATAATGCTTCTTTAAAGTAAGATCACCTCAGAGAAGCTCCATTTGATGACATTGCCTCATCAAGCCTTGAGGAAGAATCAACTGGCATTCCATACCCTGCTTGAAGATATGATGGCAAAGACTCTGGTCGTGTGACCGGAGGAGTAAATATTGGTGCAGCATCAGGTGAACGCTTTGGAAATTCGACACCAGATCGCTGCAAGAAAAATATTCATTCTTAGGAAAAATAAGCTACCACCTGGAAGCGTTGTCTCAAAAAACGAATACTTTAGAGAGAAAAATAAACACATGAGTAAGATATTCAGAAGAGGCGTTCTTTAAATGTTTCTCGCGGTATTCCCAATGTTAAAAATCAAGTGTTCACTGGAGTCTATGGGCCACAAGGCGATGAGGAGAAGGTGCTGTTTTTACAGGAACTGAGAAATGTCAGGGATCTATGCAATGGACCTTGGCTGTTGGGAGGAGATTTTAATTTGATTTATCAGGCTGCCGATAAAAATAACCCCAATTTAGACAGAGCAATGATGGGAAGATTCAGGCGATTTCTAAATGACAATGATCTCA